>Ga0099848_1001563_pt1 | contig 10740 bp, 14 predicted proteins | sample CB_VirMetaG_3_FD_78179 | JGI IMG/M metagenome (GOLD analysis project Ga0099848, IMG submission 78179) | Freshwater to marine saline gradient viral communities from Chesapeake Bay - CB_1508_1S Viral MetaG | ecosystem: Environmental > Aquatic > Marine > Coastal | place: USA: Chesapeake Bay... | reverse complement strand
TAAAGCAGAAAAAATTAAGAAAAAATTATTGAGCATTGGTAAGTCCAAGTTTTTAGATTATCAACTCAACCCAGGAAAATATGTTAAAAAAGCAAAAAATATTTGATAATTAACTTAAGAGATGGTACAATATAGTTATGAAAGAAGACATTATACAATTTAACTCTTATTCGATTTACGATATAGTCATGAATGGTGGTAGTACCATCTCTGGTGAATTTTTATCGCTCTTCGATAATGGAAGATCATTGATTGAAATTAAAGCAGAGAAGACGAACGAGGATCCAATTGAAACAATTTCTTGGGGTCGGAAAGTACACCTACCTTCTAGACTTATAAACAAACCATTTTCCATAAATCATCCATATTTAGGAAAATATACTTTTATTTTAAAGACATTTAGCATACTATCCAAGTCACAAAGAAGGGTTCCGTTTTTATATAAAATACTAGAAGTAACAAAAATAAATAAAAATACTTGACAAGCTAACCCAAACGTTGGAGAATATTTAATGAAACTTACAAAAGAGAAACTTAAGAAGATGATTACCGAAACCTTGAATGAGGTATATAAGTTATCACCAGAAGATAAGATCAGAAGAACTAAGCTCAGGCTGGACCCGAATGACCCTAACAAGAGATCTTTCGATGCTGATCTCCGAAGATCATTTGGTCTACAAGACCAATCAGAAATAGAGCAGGAAAGAGATATGTTGAAATATTATCAACAACAATTGAGATCGACTGAAGAGGGCAAAGAGCTTATCAAATCTTTTATGTCTGGTAAGGGCGTAACCGTAGTTCACTCAATTGGGTTTGAATCTTGGGCTGACGAAATTGAAGGAAAAGTAAGTGAGAGCAGCAATACTCCATTCACAGATTGGCTTAGCAAATTTGGTAATCAAAACAAAAACACTCTTTCTACAGTAGCCTCTAGGTCAGCTAATGCATGGTTTAATCCATATGACACTGGAGAAGATGCACAAACACAGAAGATTTGGGAAGATATTGGGTTTTATATGAAAGGATATCCGGTCTATATTTCTCGCGGGAATGTTATGTCTCAAAACTTATCTCACTTACCTGATGGTTTAAAAAAGCACCAACAATCGTCAGGTATTGCAAAAAGAACGGGAGATCTCGGGCATGCAGTAACAAAATTATCGAAAACATATGGAGACCAACATACTGAAGCAACTACGGCACTCTCTGCCGGCGAGGTTCTATTAGATAATTGGGAGCCAATAGGTGTAAGATTTTCTATTGTTGGAGTTGGCAAAAGATTTGTAACAAAAGAAACAGTAACTACTGGAAATGAAAATGGAGTGCCTTTGGACTTAAAGGGCATCCGTGAAATGTTTGAGGATGCTTTTAGCACAGGCCTTCCAGTCATAATTGTCGACCCAGATTATGGAGGTAGGCCAGTTTCTCCATCAGAGAAGGACTTAGAATTTGCAAGATTCATAACTCGACTAATGTTAATAGCTAAAGTTTATCCATGGGTAGGAAATGAAGAGGAGTGGGAAAGATTGAGTAAGATAGCTAGGGAATCCACTAAAAATAAATCAAACAATTATACTTGACAAGGCAACCTAAACGTGTTATATTGTATAAAACAATGGAGGACACTATGGGTGGCAACATCTTTAAGGACAAAGCAACAACAATTTCAAAAGACAGAGTAAAGCCAACAATCGAGGCTTACAAAAAAGCTCTCGGAGAAATCTTCCCGATGAAGGCTCACTCTTTAACTTTCTTCGAACCGGTTGGCTCCGCAGGCAAGAAAGAAACATCGGGAGACTTAGATCTCGCTATTGACACAACACACATCGTTCGCTCATTCACAGGCACAGAGTTAGAAAAGTGGGGAATCGATTGGGACGATTGGAACAAACTTTACACAAAGATCCACAAGAGAGCACGAACAGCAACTTATGAGATGAGCAAGATGCGTGCTTTACTAACGCTAATCTCCGAAAAACTTGCGGAGAATAACATTGATGTCGGAGATCAAGTCACTGCTGGTAACATCTTTACATGCTTTCCCCAATATGACGAGGATGGGCCAACAGAAGATTTTGTTCAGATCGATTGGATGGTCGGAGATATTGATTGGCTAAGTTGGTCTTACTACTCTCACGGAGAGCATGGATTAAAAGGCCTTCATAGAACACAGTTTCTTGTAGCCCTATTCTCCGAGATTGGATACACATTTAATCACTTCTCGGGCATCAAAGAGAAAAATACATCAGAATGGACAATTACGAGCCCCGAGGATGCGCTACAACTGCTTTCCGAGCACTACGGAATGGTAACACATAGCCAAGCCCAAACGTTCGCTCAGCTTCATTCTTGGCTTCTTCAGACGGATTCAGGCCTTTATTTTAAGGTTATCTCAAGGTATCGAGAAATCCTGAGAAACCAAAAGCAAGAGATACCAAATGTATTAACGCATACTATTTAAGGTTACATGTGGGGGTGTAGCTCAGTTGGGAGAGCACTTGCTTTGCACGCAAGGGGTCAGGAGTTCGACTCTCCTCATCTCCACCACTTTGAACCTTGGTTCTTTTGGAGCTCTCACGTTTCCTCAAGCCTTTCTTCGGAGAGGCTTTTTTTATTTTGGAGTCGAAATGAAAGTCATTGATCTTCATGGAATGCGACATGAGGATGCGAAACGCAATCTTGAACTATTTATTAATGACCATTGGGGCGATTGCATTAAGGTCATAACGGGACACTCAACAACGATGATGAAGATCGTCATGAACCTTGTTGACTTTTATGATCTCGAAACCATTCGCGACCCTCTTGGTTCATATGTAATAATCAAGTCACATTAGGAGAGACTATGCTGTTCGCACTATTTCTATTATCATGCGGTGGAGACATCGGCATTAGAACCGTTGATAAACCCCAACCAGATGATACATCAATCTCAATTGTCGACACAGCGATCCCTCAGCCTTCTTCTGAGCCATCTTCGTCTCCCACTAATGAGCCAAGTGGGGAACCTTCATCGGAGCCTTTAGAAGGCACTGTAGGGCTTGTAAACTACACTCTCGAACAAGTGGCTTGTCAAGCCTGTATGGGAGTTTATCAAGAAATCACAATCAACTTCTCAGCGAAGTTCCACAACAAAATCAACGAGACACATCCGACATGGTTCCCTCCTGCCGGCCAATGTGTTAACTCGGTTAACCCTGTGGCTATTGGAGTCTCTCCAATCAATATCGGACAATCGTTAAACGTCTACGGCAACCCCAACTCATTCATGGCTTACAACAATGGAACAAACGTATATAGCGGCTTTATCTCCGAGAGCCAATATGATCGAGATACCATGTTAAATGTTCAGGCACAAGATGGATCCTCATTCCAGTTTCGTTCTATTCATGGTTTTGACTACGTTGAGCCTTATGAGATGCGCTATGTCGACATATCTTATGCTTTCGCAGCTGTAGTCTCTAGATATGGAACACAATTCTCTTGGGGACCTTCTGGAGGACCAGATTTGTTTAATATCACGATCGCTACATATTCTCCAGACGGAAGTTATTTGCTTGGTGTAGTATCTTGCTCTACCACAGATGACGGATTTTATTTTTTTGATGGATCTTATTTCCAAAGTTATCCGACGTGGGCATTGACCGCAATTCACATGACGAGATTTTCTCGCCAAAGAGTTCCTTATGAAGGTCTCAATGGCTACGTAGATGCTCAACTTGAATGGTCAGTAGTGGGAACAGGTCACATCGAGTAGAACTCCGCTAGTCTCGACACTATTTAATAGTGGAGGGTCTTATGTGAGGCAAATTGAAGCAGGTAGCTTAGTGGAGTTCTTGGAAGAATATCAAAGCCAAACAATACCAAACGTGGGTATTGTCTTGGAAGTTATTTCTTTTGACGAGCTTCTTGGTGAAGAATTCGGGCGAGGCATCACGTGGTACTCAGTTTTATTTGGAGATGTAGATATGGTAGTCTCATCGGAAATGATTATTTTACTTAATTGACTTGACAACTTCTTTTGAACGTGTTACATTATCTAACACCACAGGAGGTTACCATGAACAAATTTATCCAAGAAGGATTGGAATTAGGACACAAGTTTATTATCATTGAGCCGCAAGAGTATTATAATGAAGCAATTGTGGCTTTCGATAGGGGGAGGCTCGTGTATCATACTGAGATGCTTATGGACTGCATGAGGAAATATAATCATTGGGAATATGGAACAGCTATAACATTTTTTGAATATAATACCCTAGACTTAACGCATATGGAGGGCGGACCACTTTTTTTTGAAGAAAGTGAAGATTTTTACTTGACACATCAATCCAATCGTGTTACATTAGAAGTACGCAACAAAATCATGGAGGACAAATGAAACGAATTGCACATATTAGCGACACACACATCCGAAACCTTAAATATCACGACGAGTATCGGCATGTATTTAACAAAATATACGACTCTCTAAAGCAAGAGCAGCCAGACTACATCGTCCACACAGGCGACCTTGCTCACACAAAAACACAATTATCACCAGAGTATTTTGAGATGGCTTCCAACTTCCTGAAGTCTCTCGCAGATATTGCACCAACAATTATGATTCTTGGAAATCATGACGGCAATCTTAAAAATGGAGACCGTCAAGATGCTGTGACTCCAATCGTTGAGGCAATGAACCATCCCAACTTTACTTTGCTGAAGAACTCAGGGGAATATTCTCCAGAGCCAGGACTTACATTCAATGTCCTATCTGTATTCGATAGAGACAATTGGCAAACACCTTCCAACGAAAAGGCCATCAACATAGCTTTGTATCACGGAGCTGTTCGTGGTTCAATGGTTGGAAGTGGTTTCTCATTAGATCATGGAGAAGACGACATTTCAATTTTTGAAGACTTTGACTACGCCATGCTTGGAGATATTCACAAAACCCAGTTTTTGGACACAGAGCAAAAGTGTTGGTATGCTGGTTCAACCGTTCAGCAAAATTTTGGAGAGTCTCGCCTCAAAGGTTATTTGATTTGGAACATCCATTCTAAAGACAGGCACTCAGTTGAGAAGAGGTTGTTTCAATCTCCTCGACCCTTTATCACAGTAAACCTGAACCAAGATGGTACACTACCGAATGTAGATGTGCCTAAAAACGCTCGTTTGCGATTGGTTTGTGATTATAATTTACCCACAGCAAAACTAAAGAGGGCTTGTGATTATGCTCAAGTTAAATGGTCGACACATTCAGTCTCTTTCATAAACAATTCGCAGGCTTCCGCATCCGTCTCATCGGTCACTGGTGGTAAGGCAATTAATATGCGAGATCCAAAAAATCAAGAAAAGTTTCTTCGTGAATTCATGGAAACAAATGAAGTCGAAGACTCAGTCAAGGATCGAGTAGTCGAACTTTCACAAGAGTATTTAAAGAAAATAGATACAACTAGCGGTGTATCTCGAAATGTAGTTTGGGATATCAAGAAAATGAGCTGGGACTACCTATTTAATTACGGAAAAGGCAACACTCTTGATTTCAGCAAGTTAAATGGACTTGTTGGTATTTTCGGTAAAAACTATTCAGGTAAGTCATCGATCATCGATGCTGCGTTGTTTGGCCTTTTTAATACTACATCTAAAGGAGAAAGAAAGAATGTCCATATCATCAATCAAAACCAAGAAAGAGCTTCTTGTAAGCTCGAGATCGCTGTCGGCGATGATGTTTATAAAATTGCTCGAAGCCTCGAAAAAACAACCGGAAAGTCTAAAGGTAGAGAAGTCTTCTCGGCTAAAACAGAGCTAGACTTTACAAAGTATAACTTTGGAACAACCCCAGAGTCCAAAAATGGAGATACCCGAAACAAGACTGATGACAACATCAAGGATACTTTCGGGTCCATAGAGGACTTCATGATGACTTCTCTAGCAGCACAAAATGATTCTTTTGGCTTTATCAACGAGGGGTCAACAAAGCGTAAGGAGATTCTAGCTAAGTTTTTGGATCTTCAAATCTTTGATCAAATGCATAAGTTGGCTAAGCAAGATTCTGCCGAAATGCGTGGTGTAATCAAGCACCTTCAATCTGCTGATTGGGATAAGAAATTGTCTCGAGCAAAAGAGGAGCTGTCCGAGATCCTTGAAGACATTGAAGTTCAAAAGGACTTGTGTGATCGCCATAGGATTCGATTAGACACTCTTAAGCAAGAGCAGGCTCTGATCAAGGAACAGGTAGAAGCAGCATCACAAAAAGAGATAGATATCGATTCAGTCAAGTCACTTCTAAAGGAGACCGAAAAGACACTCTCAAGTTCTCGTAAACAAATGGAGGAATTGTCTATCAAGATTAAATCAAAACGCTCTCAGATTGAAGATTTAGCCTCTTCTCTTCCAAGCATGCTTGAAGCCTCTAATAAAGCTGAGCTTGAACTTAAAGACTTTGAGGCCATCAAGTCACAATTAAAAGAGTTGACCAAAGATCTTCAAAGTAAAACTCGCAAGAGAGATGACTTACAATCAAAGATAGATATGCTTAAAGGTCATGAGTACGATCCTGATTGTAAGTATTGTTGCGACAACGAGTTCGTAAAGGAAGCGGAAGCAGCAAAAAGCAAAGTACCTCCAATGAACGTTGAGATTGAAATCATCAAGTCGAAACTTCTAGACCTTAAGATGAAGGCTTCGCTATTCGATGAGGAAGAATTGCTGAGTACGATTAGTAAATATTCCGACAGCAAAGCATCTCATAAAAAACTAACAGATGAAGTTAGAAGCATGAGTCTGCAATGGGAAAACTTCGAAGGAAAGGTGTCTTTGGCTGAGCATCGCATTGAAAAGCTTAATTCAGATATCACATACTACAATGACAACATTGAAGCGTATGAGAACCTATCCTCTCTTAAGAGGGACTTGTTAGCAATCAACAAGACTGTTGATTTAAAGTCTGCAGATATCAAACGATGCGATGAAAAGGTTCTCGGGTACATGTCCGAGAAAGGTTCTGCTGAGCGTATGATTCTAGAAGCTAATGAGAGAATTGCACAAATCAAAGAGGCTGAGCGCGATTATATTGCTTATGATATCTTTGTAAAAGCAACCCATGCGAACGGTATATCATATGAGGTTATTAAGTCGATGCTTCCAATCATCAATGATGAAATTCAAAAAGTTCTTTCTTCAATTGTTGACTTTCAAGTATTTTTTGATGAAGATGGGGATAAGCTTGAAGTATATCTCAAACATCCGAAGTATGAAGCTAGACCTTTAGCAATGGGCTCCGGAGCAGAGAAGACAATCGCATCTATGGCTGTTCGTTTAGCTTTGATATCAGTTTCCTCCCTACCTAAGAGTCAACTATTCATTTTGGATGAACCAGCAACCGCTTTGGATGCTGAGCATATGGAGGGATTTGTTCGCTTACTTCAAATGATCAAGACTCAATTCAAAACTGTTTTGCTGATCACTCACCTTGAAAGCTTAAAGGACATTGTTGATACGACAATCGACATTGATAAGACTGACGGGTATGCACAAGTCAAATTGTAAACTCTGAAACTACTTAGGGTCAACCATAGGAGAACTTATTATGGAAGACTCTAAACAATCAAAAGAAGAAAAGAAGGGCATTATCGATAGTGTAATGGAAAGAGCAATCTCACGAAAGCTCCTTGTATTCGCTGTCGCTACTGCCCTTTTGTATTTAGGCGTTGGATTAGATGCCGACACATGGGGAATGATCGCCATGACTTACATCGGTGGCCAAACTGCGATTGACTTCGCAAGAACTTGGAGACACGGATGATCTGGAAATACATTAAAGAAAAATGGGAATGGTTCGCTGCTGCTGGTGTTGCATTATTGGCCTTTGCTATTGGACGCAGTGGAAAGCGAGCATCCGATAAACTTGTTCTTGAAGTTGCCGAGAACAAAGAAAAAGAAATCGAAATCGAAAAAGAACTGTCTGCTGAAGAAAAGTTAGCCATAGCAAAAGCACATCAGAAGTATGTGAATACACGGGTTAGACTTAGAAAAGAGGCAAGAGAAGCAAAGACAGAACTCGAGAAAGAGACTCTCAATAGAAAACTTGAGTTACTTGAGCTTGCGAAAGAAGATCCTGAAGCAATCGACCGATTGTTGATGGAAGAATTTAATATTGCGAAATTAAAATGATTTGGCTTCTCACTGCATTATCTTTTGCTGAACCTCTCATGACTCCTTTATCCGAAGGTGAGGTGGCTCCATTTGCCGGTAGACTGTTTAATGATGAAGCTGTTGTCTCAATCTTGACCATGAAAGAGTTCACAGAAGAGCAGTGCGACATTCAAAAGACTCTCGACTATTCTCTTAAGCTAGCAGAAAAAGACCTCCAGATTGACTATTTAGAGGCTGAAAAGGAAACTTTGACCAAGAGACATGAGCTTCTCATGGAGATCAAAGATAATGAAATCGAGATGTTGAGAAAGCATGTGAACCCTAGGAGAGCATCATGGATCTTCTTCGGCGGCTTTCTAACTGGTACGGCAGCATCTTTATTAACTTACTATTCTGTTAATCAAATTGTGGAGAAACAATGAGTAGAGATCCAAATTATGCTATCAAGGTTGAAAAGGCAATTGCTGAGAAATACGGCGAAGAGGCTGTGATCAACCCTAAGTCTCAATGGGACGATGAAAAAGAGAAAGAATATCTCGAACAACTTAAGTCAAACTACAGGCAGGAAAAGCAAGAGTCCACAATGAAGGACTTGAACGGTGTTTTAATATCAAAAGAACTACTTAATAGAGAATCCAAGCGTTCGTGCCCAACTTGCAGTACCTACTCTTTCAAATCTGTCGACGATCTTTATATGACAAAATTTGATTGCTGTCTCAAGTGTTATATTCAGTGGGTAGAAGGGAGAGAAGAAAGATGGAAAAAAGGATGGAGACCAAATAAATGAGCAAAGAAACATTAGAAATTATCCAAGGACTAGCCCAGGCAGCAGCAAATGCTTATGATGGCGCCCACATGGAAAACTATTCACATGACGGCAAGGCACGCAAGGTTGGCCTAATGAGAGAGGAGGGCATCCCTCTTCTTGATAAGCGTTGTATCGACGGCTTCAAAGTGAAGTTCTATGGTGACTCAATGATTATCAATTATCAATCCGACGTGATGATGAAAGACCTTAAGGAAAATGGTTTCGAGAATGAGATCACCAGAACTATCAATGAAGTCAAAAAGTTCCTACAAAAAGAATACAAAGCAATCACTGGGAAGTCTGTTTCCTTGACTGCTAAAGGTGAGCCTCAAGTTATTGTTCAAACAACCTCAAATGTACGCACATTTGTCCAAGCCTATCAGCACTACAAGATTGGTGGCCTTCAAATAGATGAGATCCAATCTCCATCTGAGGATACCACTCGAGACATTACAAAAAAGTTTTTAGAGTTCGCGAAAGCGAAGCGTCCTCAAAATGAATTCATTAAATCTGGAGATAATCAAAAATGAAACTTACAAAAGAAACTTTAAAACAAATCATCAAGGAAGAGATCTCAAACGTAATGAATGAGTTGAACTATGGACAAGAAGGCGGATCAAACCGACGAACTGGTCTTGAAGGTGAGACTGGATATCGAGGATCTGATGCTGCTGAGCGAAAAAAGAAGGAAGATTGGGAAAACCAACAAAATAGAAAGCAGGCCGCTTATGATCTTTATAAGCGTGGAACAGCAGAGGAAGAGGAAGCTGCGGCGGAAAAGAACAAAGAACAAAGTGCGCAAGTTAGAAAAAATATGGATACTCGAAACGATTCTTACCGTAAAGAGTTGCATAATAAAGCTTTGTTAAATAGAATGAAGGAACGCTTAGGTCCTTATATAGAAAAAGAGAAGGAACGATTAGCAAAGCAGCAAGGATATGAGTCGGGCGATGCCTTGCTGAAAGCAATCGAAGAAACTGATTCAGTTGACGATCTTAAGGCAGGGTTCATTCAAATGTTGGGCGAACCAACGTATAACTCTCTCATGTCTGGTAAACGAGGCGTATTTGCAAAACTTGGAAATATGTTTAAGGGCGGAAGCTTCGCAGAGGAGTAAATGAAACTTACCAAAAATGAAATCGTTAAAGAACTTGTAAGATGCGGAAAAGACCCTCAATACTTCATCGACAATTATTGTAAGATCTCGCACCCTCTCAAAGGACAGATCCCATTTAAGACCTATCCTTATCAGAGAGACATGCTCAAGTCCTTTAATGATTATCGTTTCAACGTTATTTTAAAAGCAAGGCAGCTTGGGATCTCGACAATCTCAGCTGCCTATGTTGCTTGGTTCATGTTGTTTCACCGAGAGAAGAACGTTCTCGTTATTGCAACGAAACTATCCACAGCAACAAACCTCGTGAAGAAAGTCAAGATGATCTTCAGAAATCTCCCATCGTGGATGATGATCGCAAAGATCCAAACCGACAACAAGCAATCATTTGAACTTACAAATGGGTCCCAAGTAAAGGCAGGAACGACATCTGGAGATGCCGGTCGTTCGGAAGCTTTATCATTGCTCATTATAGACGAAGCAGCGTTCGTTGACGGCCTTGAAGAGCTTTGGACGGGTCTTTACCCTACTCTCTCAACAGGGGGCCGCTGTATCGCTCTGAGCACTCCTAACGGCGTTGGAAACTGGTTCCACAAAACCTTTACCGAAGCCGAGACCGAAATGAACGATTTCTATCCCACGACTTTAAATTGGGATGTTCACCCGGATAGAGATC
>Ga0099848_1001562_pt1 | contig 10742 bp, 5 predicted proteins | sample CB_VirMetaG_3_FD_78179 | JGI IMG/M metagenome (GOLD analysis project Ga0099848, IMG submission 78179) | Freshwater to marine saline gradient viral communities from Chesapeake Bay - CB_1508_1S Viral MetaG | ecosystem: Environmental > Aquatic > Marine > Coastal | place: USA: Chesapeake Bay... | reverse complement strand
TAGTAATAACTGAATTAACAGTACCGCCAGATACCTCTACAGTGTTAGTTGTAGATCTATTTTTGTAAATATAGTTCCAAGATATAGATTGCTCATCCGGTTGTTTTTGTTTGATAACGAATTTATTTTCGTTACTATCTAAGCCTAGTTCATTACCAGTTTCAATCTCATTATCTGCTTCTAGGTATGAAACCCCTCCGGCGTTGCTTACATGTAATTTAGTCTTTTTACCATATGTAGCTGCGCTAGTTGGTCTCTGGAATGTTGTCGCATTTGTGTAAATGTCGTATGAGAAGTAATTTACTTTAGAAGCTGAATATGGATTGAACGCTATATAAAGTTTATTCTCAGTTATATCAATATCATCAACAACTAAACCAGATACTCCAGATAAGTCTGTTAGCTTACTTACTAAGTTAGGATTACTATTATAGATATAAACTACATTATTTTCTCCTAAGATATAAAACTCACTAAAGATATCTTTTCGAGCTACCCCCTTAATATTAACTGGAACGCCTTCTTCGAGAATTTCTATCTCATCATAGACTTCAAAGTCATTATTAAGAAGCATTAATTTATTACCACTAGGTAAGTATATATTAGGTGTAACTAGCTCAGTATTAAATATACCAAATCCTTCTTCAAAGTAATTACCTAGGATCTTATATCCTAAAGGTAAGCTATAATCTTGCGCACTAAGCCAGAAACTAAAACTAAAGTCGCCTTTCTTACTTGTAACGAACTTACCGAACCTATCTCCGTTAAAATCTATTTCAATATCGTTTTTGACTTGATTGGTTGTTTCTATTGCTCCTTTGTTATTGAGTATTTGAATATTAGAAGACAATAAATATTTCTCCATTGAGATCAAATGCTGAGCATAATCCTTCTCACCTACGTGATAGTATGCATAGTCATTATTAGGTTCAAAGCTTAACTTTGAGCTAACATCAAATACATATGTAGAGCTTAATCCTGTTGCGGTAACAGTGTCATAGAAAGCTGTTCCAGATAAGGCTTTTGAAAAGTCTATAAAGTCTGGATTATAATATCTATCTATCCAGAGCTTACCACCATCTTCATTACCAGACAACCAGGAGCATAAGTATGTAGCATTTGTATCATCAGTATATGAATTATCTTTTATATCCATTCTTCTCTTGAAGACTTTATCAGCAAGTAATGGATTATTACCAGGTGTAGCACCTATATAATCAATTTTAGAATCATTTATATTGAGCTTAGTATACGGGGACATACTTGATGGTGTAGTAAAGTATGTCATTCTTGACGGTGGGAAATGAATGTCCTTTGTACCAATATTATAGCTCAAATAAATCTTATCAAATCCGGTTTCGTTATTATAACCAGGAAAGACCTTTTCATACTGTCTATTAATATTCTCTGGTTGAGAGTTAAAATGATTACTAGGAACAAAATACTCTTCTAATGTAGCTTGATTCTTAAGAGGTATAATATTACCTTCGATAGTATTATCATTTGTATTTAAAGTGTAGTTATTACTATAAAGTAAGAAGTTAGTACTTACAGAACTAATAGTAGTATTGAGATTTAAGTTTACATCATCTTTATTAAAACTAGATAAGTAAAAGCTAAATGAATTATTAACAGCTTTTTTGAGAGCAGTAATAGTATTTCTATTAATTTCAAATACAGAAGATAAACTATTACCGGCACTACTACATGCAGTTAGTTCAAAGTTACTGGTAAATATTAATTGGAACTTTTTAGTATTATCGTCAAGATTAACTAGAGGGAACAATTTAAGTTTGTTTTCTTCAACGTTAAATCTAAATAGGTGAGCACTTGCAGATGGAGTTTCAGCTGATAGATAAATAGAACCAGTAGAGCAGTAAGCGTAGTAAGTAGTATCATTATACTCTTTGGTTATATAAAGTAGCTCGTTGGTACTTAAATTTAATGTAAAGAAATATTTTGAGCTTAATGCATTAAAATTGGTATCATGATCTAACGCTGTAGATGTGCTCGATGGGTCATCTGCTTTCACATAATTACTACCGTACTTTATATAAGTAGTAAACTTACTGTCCGCATCGAATGTATAAGGTACATCTAATTCGACTACAGAGCTAAGAGCTTTGAGGTCAGATAAGAAGTAGGATGTTCCGTAGCTAGATTTTCTATCTCTAAGACCCTCTGTTAGGTTATAGGTTTGAAGACGTAATCCGAAATCAAAATTCTCCGCAAAGCCTTTGTATTTGAGTTTACTGTCAGCTGTGTGCTTTAGTTTTAAAGGCTTTACCGTTTTGTTATCGAGTACGTGTACTTTCATTATACTAGATTATAGTGCCGTTAATATTTCCTTTTGTCATTCTTGATGATCTATTTGTGACAAAAGTAACTTTATCCCCTGCTACTACTCTAACCAAAGCTGCTACACCTGCATGTTGATCATAACCGCGACTTGATGTACCAGCTGGTAAATTAATCTCTTGAACAACAGTATCGTTCTTCATGATTTTAAGAGTATCTCCAGTAGAAGTAGTTCTGAAAGTTAAGCTACCAATAAGATATAAGTTATACGATCCTTTCGCGATATACTGGAATCCATCTGTTCCAGTTCCAAGATATACACTACCATTCCCGGAACTAGCTTCAGTAAGACCAGTGCCTTTGAAATCTAATGTACTAAAGGAGATTGTTTTACTTGGACTAGGATTACCTACACTATTTCTTGTAACGGCAAAACCTACAGTTGTGCTTGTATATGTTTCTAAAGTAACATCAGATAGTTCGTTAATAGAAGCTCTGAATTTAGCAAAGTCACTTGCGAGTGCGTTGATATAATCTCTTAAACCATTAATATCATCATTAACACCGCTTATACCTGTTAATATAGAAGTGTTGGTAGTTACATCTGCACTAAGAGCAGATATATCTGCTGTCTGTAAAAAGTCTCCACCAGAAATTTTATCATAGAACGTAATATTATCTGTACCAATGATAAAGTCTTTGAAGTCAATAAGCTTTGTGCCATCAGTAGTTTCGAGTAATACGAAGTCACCGATTTTGATCTCTTTAGCTATATCTAAATCTTCTATATTAATAATTTCGTCTTCCAAAGCCATATAATTATTTATCCTTACATCAATAGTTTATATACGCTGTTAATGTGGCGCAGTCACAAAGTTCTACATTACAACCAGATAAATCATACAAATCTATAAAAAAGTAGTTAGCGGATATAGGTTGTAACGCGCTTGAAAAGTAATTCTTAAAATATGCATCATTATGAGATGAAGTAAATGCTCCTAATGTATCTACTAATGGTACATTAAAGCTCTTAACTTGTACTTCCTCATTCGCATGCCATACTAACTGACCAGATACATGAAAGAATGTTGTATTAGGTATTGCTGGTACATATACCTCTGTCTCGTCGTTATATTCTAACTCTGTTGTTACTGTAGGTACTCTTGTTCTATATTTTACAGAGATTCTTTCACATTCACTCCCGGTTCTATAAACTAAGCCTTTAAGGTTAGATCTACTAGCATTTGTAATTACAGTATCAGCATGAAATGATATAAGCGCAGAAAACGATGATACTTCAGTAGCACTACTACCATAATAAATAGATTTGCAACCGCCCAGCTCTTCTAAGTTAATAGTATTAACCCCTGTAATATTTGGATCATCAGCGTTGAATGTTAATATTAAATTATTATCGTTTAAGTCTGTCCCTATATACTCGCTTTTGATTAAATTAATATCAGTATAATCGTCTAAGTTAGTAGAATTAACATAGAATGTTAATGTGTGAGTATCTACGAATCCATCATCTCTTAATAGATTAAAAACTATATCCTTATCACAAATCCCTTGTACCTCACTTTCAACTATCTCTTCGAACGTAGTTGCTGAGATGGTCGATAAATTAGAAGCAGTTAAGTTTCTAGTAAACACTCTCTGTGCCCTGTCTGGAAACTCAGCTATAACTTTATTAACTGTAGAGTATGACTGGTCTATACCACTCAAGCTAAATACAACATTATTCGAGCCTGATATAGATATAGTTTGAGCTGAAACTGATCCAGCATCTGAAGCAGTTTGTGTTGTTGTTAATGTATAGTTATATTGTTTCATTTTTAACAGCAACATGTGCCACATGTGCCACATGTAGTTGGAGTACTAGTTGTTACTTGAGTCCCGGGTGTTGAGTATATGTAGTTATCTGTTCCGGAATAATCTGTTTGATATAAACAATCTTGAATAGCGTTAGAACTAACTGTAGTATTATATCTTCTATCTGTTGTAGGTACTGGGGTTGAAGATGTTACAAAAGTGGTATCTACTGATCCATCGGTTAACCCTTCTACTTTAAATTTATTAAGCTCGAAATTCGCAACTCTATTAGTTGTATTGAAAGTCAATCCAGCTTTCAATTGCTTTGGTACTTCTGTATAATAATCTTTAATGTCTAAGCTGTATAATAATGTGAAGCTATCCCCTTCATTTTCTTTACCTAATACTTTTACAAACGTACCGTTTTTAATTAATTCAACTCTAAAATATTTGTATGTAGCCGCACTAGCGCTTGCTACCCATTCATGCATTGGTATAGAGGATATTTGCCCAGACCTTCCTAATACTTTATAACCATTATTATCTCCACCTCTAATACCTATCGTACTAGTACTTTGTGTATATGTTGTACCTCCATCATATCTATCAGGCATACCATCATCAATGGTACAAAAGAAGCCAGCTAAGTCAAAGCAGATAGCTAAATAACCTTTAGCTCTAATACCATTACTCTTGAACGGAGACAAAGCATTATATTCAACGACATTAGCTGACGCGGGCACATATCCCATTGTTTTACCAACGCCGTTAAGTTCAAGCTCACTTAATCCCGGATCTTCTATAACAGTAGTGGTACCAATACCAACAATATCTTGATAACCTACCCCTTTAGAGTTTGGTGTATCTATATAAATAGGGAATAACTCAGTTTGAGGTTCATAAAAGAATATACAGAAGCCTTCCCCTAAATAATCTTCCGTATTAAGAGTGTATAGTGTTGTGTTCCTACTTGCAGATAACGGACTTCCAGTTGCAGTAGAATCTGACCAAAGACCTTTTTGAGTGCTTGTAATACTATAACACTTAAGTGTGAAATCTACTCTTATACAATTCTCTGTTGATACTCCTTTAGCTGATTTTTTTTGGGTAATAAAACCCCCTGCATAGCTTATAGGTAATACATCATCTCCTGATAATTCTGTAGATGCGGTTGAATATACTGTACTAGCGAATCTTAAGTCATCCCCGTAATGAAAAGGAGCTAACTGATAGTCCGGTGGTACGTAATCTACAAAATTACTCGAACCAGTACCAAAGAAAGTATCAGAGTTTGAAGTTTTGTTGCCCTTAATAATATAATCTGGATGTAAGTTACCATTATCAAAAGTATATCTTACATTATAGTTTTTAGCCTCTGGTACTAATGCGTACGAATCTACTAAATGCATTAGATTAGAATTATATTGAAATACATAAGAAAATATAGCTAAGTCACTATCACTGTATTTACCAGTAAATGTTATGTTATATAAGTCGTTTGTTTTATTGTAAGATATTTGAGGTTTAGATATTTCTGTTATATTAACATTAGCACTAACCTCAGGTACTAAATTATTAACATATCCAGGTTCGTTAATAGAAGTTAGCTGAGCTGAACCAGATGGGAATAGAGTTTTCTTTTTATTTGTATCTCTATTTATTCTATAAATTACAGGGTATATTGCTACAGGGTCTTGCTTACAGGGATCATCACTCTCTGCAGACACCGAACTAACAGTACAGAGTAAGAAATCATCTGTATCTTCTATAAACCAGTAATCTGATTGTTTTGGTTCAAACATTTAAATTATTTACTTTCTAATTAAAAAAATCGATAACATCATATCTATCTACAATAGCAACTGATGGTCTTGCGATAGTAAATCTATCACCGTCATATTCATATTTTTCTACAAATGTGTTAGCTGATGTTTGTATATAAATTGTACTACCTACAATATCTAAATTAGTAATCTCATTTGCTGAAATCGCACTTTGAGCTGATGTAGGTAACTTTAAAAACAAGCCACTCAATTTTTCATACAAGGAGTATACTTTTTGAGATTTTATATCTCTAACAAAAGCACTGCCAGGTAATGTATATGTTTCATCGTATATAGGTGAAATAGATGTTTTAGGATCATTCAAAGCAGTTAACTCATACGCAGTTGTGAAATTACTTGATATAGCGAGAGAATTGAATGGTATAGTAGTTTTAGTAAAGAATCCTTTTACAAAATCAGAACTTTTACATGGATGATTGAGCAACGGACCACCATCGACTAAGTCATCCCCAGAAACAGCACTACAATCTGCTGTACTTAATGGGGCATAGAAGCTAGTAACATCTTCCGTAGCAGTACAACCGGAATTATCATTAAACAACAGAGTATCATAAACTGCGGTTAGACTATCATAAGAAGTTGGATCGGCAGCGCTAATAGCACTTAGTACCCCACTGAAATACAATCCATCATATAACTCACATGAAGTGATATCTCCAGTGGTAGTAGATGAACTAACTATATAACTAGAATCACCATATCTTTTTGGTCTAGATGATTTATACAAAATGAATTCATTACCGTATATATCATTTTTAATTTGAGTAGCTGTATTATTTTTGATTAATAAATCATTAAATCTTTCTGCTTCGGGATATCTATTTAAGTACTCTCTTTTATACACATCAGAGTTTTTCCAATCTACTTGATAAGATCCTGACCAGAAACTAATTTCATCTGTTACTTTGTTTATACCTATTGGAGAGTATTCTAAGGAATTTTCTCTTGATTGATAACCTGTACTTTTTAGAGCCTTTTTATCAGTAACATTGATACTATTATTCTCGTTATTTTTAATCCATTCTACTTCTGAGTTAAAATTTAAAGGAGCAGTCTTTTTAGTTGCTGTTGCTCCTACTCCTGGTTGTATTCTGTATGGATTAGGGATTAAATATTCTCCATCGATAGCAGAAACATTTACATTAAAAGTAAGATTTTTAGATAATGATGTCGCTAAGCCTGCATTACCGAAACTTAATTGATAAGGTAATTTTTTCTTTTTTATTAGTACACCATAATCATCTACTGCGATAGGATTATAAAATTTATATAAGTAAGAGTTTTTATTATCTGGTTCAAATATTTTATTTAGAGTGTAGTCTGTACCATTACCTGATAAGTGATACACAGCTGAACCTAGGTATTTTTCTTTTAACTTATCTTTTACATTTGTAACGAGGTTATCTAAAGATTTTCTTTCATTAGCGAAGTAACGTTCTGGTAATTTATTCCAGTCTTCGAATAGTTTATTAATACTTATTTTTGCTTTTTTAGAAGTCTTAATATACTTCTTTACTCCCTTATGAGTTACTTTTAGTACTTGGTATGTCTCTTTTGATAAATTCTTTATTGACTGTGTAAAGTCTAACTTATTTATAGATTCTATAAGTTGATTAGATTCATCTCCGGATATATTATTTGAAGCATATTGAATTAAATTAATCTTTAATTTATTGCTTATTTCTGTTGTATTAAACGATGTTACACCAGCGAGAGTTTTAAACTTTTCTTGTTTAAGCAATCTCATAAAGAAAGCTTTTAAGTATTTTGTTATACCCTCTGGGGATGCTTTTAAATTATTTTTTGTAGTAGTAAATTTTAAATCATCTCTATACTCAATAATTCTATTGAGTTCATTATTTAAATTTATAGTAAAATAGTGTACCGCTAGATCTAATTCATAAGGATCATCATAATCAATTTGATCTAAATAAGTTACTACATCAGCGTTTAAATCTGTTACTTCAATATTCTTAAGAAACTCCTTATAAACGTTAGATCTATAATTACTATCAATTGTTGTTTGAGAAGTTTTATTTTCTTTCCATTCAATAAGATATGAATTATAAGTAGCAGATAAAACATCTGCACTAACAATATCTCTATTGTACTGTCTGAACTCTTTTAAAGTATATGGTTTTAACGTATCTAGATTCATTAAAGCTGTAATCCTTCTCTAATTTGTTTATCAATGTTTCTATAAGCCACACCGTAAGTATTTTTCCAAGTTGATAATGTAGATACTGATGTTCTTAATGTTGAATAATTATTATTGTAATCTACAACACTATTCTTTCTCGTATTTGAATAGCTTGTTATATAAGGAAAGAACTCATATATCATAGAAAGATCTGTACTCGAAACTGTATCGTCTAAAGGCCATCCCCAGTTAGCCGATAAATTAAAACAGCTCAGAGGATATTGACTTGTTGTACCTGTATCTATTGTTGTAGTAGGTACATTCATTGGTTCAATTAGAATATATTCATCATTGAACTTTTGCCTTGCTACAAAGTTTGTACCCGCTGTAACTGTATAGGTTTCTACTGAGATTGGATTATTAAGATCTATATTTTTACCATGAGCAGAATTACTTGAGAAGTATGTATCAAAACTCATATCAAACTTCTCATCATCACCAATAAACCTCTTCAATCGTATAGTTAATAAATCAAATAGCCTTTGAAACTCTGGAGGCGCTGTTAGTACTGAAAAATTAGCTTCTTCGTTCAATAATGTGTAAAATTTCTTTAAGTTAGAAATATTACAAACATCAATATCAGAGTTATTGCTTACAAAGTTACTGATCTTTTCAAAAACTGATTTTCCAAACGTACTTGGTCTGCTACTCAATGTACCTACAATAGCACTAATAACACCGTCGAACAAGTTATCATAATCATGTAAGAAGCTTTGAAATCTATAGCTCTTTAAAGTTTCTGCATAATCAAAATCTTCATTAAGTTTATATATATCGTTATTCTCTGCTGAGCTACTCACATAGAACGTGTATAAACCTGTTAATGTTTGAGATCCTACATTACCACTAACCGATAGGTATTTCGTTCCTATACTCGTTGGAGTGTAGTTTATATAAGCAAAGGAGCTCAAATATGTTGAACTTAAAGAAGTATTATACGGATATTTATTAGTACTGACGCTGCTTAAATATGTCGAGCTAGCATCTGATAATGTAGATAAAGACGCTACTGATGCATCAAAGGCATTAGCGCTACCAGCAGTATATTCTGTACTATTAAAATAAAACTCAGGAAAGTATTTTAGTATATTACCATCTTCATCACCTGCTGCGCAAAATACTTGAAACTTATCTCCTTGTTTCTTGTAACTCGACATTTTCATGTCATTTAGACCGGTACTACTAAAAACAATCTGAGTAGGAGTAGCACTTGTAGATCTAACATTTAATGTAGATACGTTACTCTCCATGAAATTCATATCAGATAGATTTACATCAGTTGATATTTCATTTATGAAAAAATCTGGTAAAGTATGATTTGAGGTATCTAACGCAGCTATAATTTTACACGTACTTGGGAGATCATCGAAATAATATATAAATGTTTGACCTGTAGCATACATTAACTCAGCGCCAGAAGTATCTGCTGTTACGTTACTGTTAGTATCACTACATAGTATGTCCCCTCCGCTCAGAACGCAATATACTGGATCTAAATTTACCTTTATATTATTATTGCGCTCGAATTTTCCGTTGTATAAAGTATAAAAAGATCTAAAGGGTAATAAGAAAGCATACTTGTATGTTGAGTCATATGGCTTGCTTTTACTACCACTTACCGTAAAATAAATTGTATTGCCTTTAGTATTATAGTCCTGCCAACTAGCGACTACCCCTATGTCGATTTTATTATTACTATTAAGTGAACCAGCTTTAATTTTTAATTCACTAACATTTCTATCAAGAGTAATTCTTGTGGATTTGTAATTAAAGACACTTACTGTTTGAGTTAAGGAATTAAGATATGCTTCTCCTTTCTCATCATAGAAGTATGTATTAACAGTGTAATTACCAGGGTGATTATATGAATGAGTTGGTTGTAGTGGTGTGTCTGCACTCAGGGTATACCCATCCCCAAAGTCCCAAACAACTTTAACATTGCTTAATTTCTTTGAAAACCATTGTGCAAAGTCTCCAGTTATGTTCGGAGTAAAGGTAAAATCGGTCAGCTTTGTATAACCACTAAGAGCTGATGGGCTCACTGTTAGTGGTACAGTAACCTTATTTATACAACCTGAATTTTGATCTGTACTTGACATTAATATTCAACAACTGTTTTGGATTTAGCGATTGACTCAACAATAATCTTGTCTTTTAATGCTTCAAAGTTTTCAATATAAGGTATTTGAAAATATTTTAAATTGTAGTTAGAGTCTATAATCTTTAAATCTCTACCATTGTAAACTGGATTGTATATAGCTAGATTTAAACCATTACGTCTAATACCTGTATCTTCTCTAAAAGTATAGCAGCTCTCTACACCATCAATGCTAGCTATATCAGAGTTTAATTTCTGTATATCTATTGATTGTCCTAGTTTTGCAGCATCGAAATAATTTTTCAATATTGTAGCTACTTTATTCTTTATCGTGTTGTTGTTAACTATCGTATTATTATTTCTTTGAATAACTAGTTTAGTATAATCAGTATACTCAAGTATAGTATTTTCATTAGAGCTTTTAGCAATAAAGTCTATATTGAGATAAACTGGATCAATAAACGAAATTTCACCGTTCAGTAACTTATAC
>Ga0099848_1001561_pt1 | contig 10745 bp, 8 predicted proteins | sample CB_VirMetaG_3_FD_78179 | JGI IMG/M metagenome (GOLD analysis project Ga0099848, IMG submission 78179) | Freshwater to marine saline gradient viral communities from Chesapeake Bay - CB_1508_1S Viral MetaG | ecosystem: Environmental > Aquatic > Marine > Coastal | place: USA: Chesapeake Bay... | reverse complement strand
GGTCTGGTCATATATTTTAGAAATATAACCTGTTCCATCACCTAAAGCCACATGCGCGTCATAAACAGTTTTATTAATTAATGAATTACTATCTGCGTAAATATCTATGGTATTATTCAAACTATTGCGGATAGATACTAAGGGGCCCGTATAGTTTGGATTAACTCTTCTTAAAGAACATATGACTTTTGCCGGTATGCTTGATGTCCATCCTTTTATATCATCGCTATATTTGACGCTATATGTATTATCAATTGCTTGTCCATTTATCTTAACAGAAGTCGTAACAAGGTTTATTTCTGTTGGAGTTAAATTAATTGTGCTTGTTTCCGTAATATCTTTAATACTATTAGATTTTAAAGTATTAGGCGCTAATGTTATTAAATTACTTGAAAAAGAAGTATTACCACCGCCTGCTGACTGATATTGTGTTTTAACTTCAAGATTATCAATATCAGTTTCAATTTGAGTTAAATCTCCAATACTTCCCGTTGTATCTTTTCCAAAGATATCCATTTTAATTAAACTATGTAAATTTTTAAATTAATTATACTTTAGGTAAGAAACATTTTATTTAATAAATTAATTACCTGTAAAGTTTTTGTTCCAAAAACCTTCTCTCACCGAGGCTCGAGCCGACTGGCGTCGAGACGGCCTTATAAGAGGTGGTAAACTTTCAAAATTATATTTACATCTAAACCACCTAAATCAAGTATATTATTATACCCATCAACTATAATAATTTGAACCTTTCTCACACTTACACCATGTTCATAATTTGGATAGACGATATCATCTATTTCTGGATGATGACTTATATAATGTTCAATACCGCCAAAAGGAACAGTTAATGGAACATGTGCTAATAATGGAATTGTAATAGCATCGGAAGTAAGAAGATTTGATTGACCTAATTGATTACTCAAAATATATACTTCACTAATACCGCTTAAATCGGGAAAATTAGGGGCTAAATATTGCGATACTAACCCACTTGTTGGTGTAAATCCTAAAACATTTATCATTGTATTTCCATCTCCACGCCCTAAAACTTGAAAATCTCCGTCCGTAGTCAAAATTTCAACTTTTTTTGTTGTTGGGTTTAATGATAAAGTGTGTTTAGAAGGAATAGCCATCAAATTGTTCAAAGCCGTTAAAAGTTCTTCAATTGTATATTGTCCGATTGGTAAAGTTATCGTTTGAATGTTATTTTGAAAATCACGGTAGGCATAAACATTATTACCTAAATTATCTACATTATATCCTTTATTATCAATGTTGTAAAAAACATTTGGAATGTCAATCGCTTTTACGATGATTTTAGAAATTCCATGTGTTGCTTTATGATTTTCAAAGTTAATATAAAAATTAGAGGATGTGTCACTATCTCCAACTTTAGCAAGGCTTGTTATTCTTACTAAATTGTGGTCCATTTTGTATTTTTTTAAAGGTTTTTAATATGAAAACTTTTGAGTTATTATATATCATAAAAATGATTTTTTTATTATTGTAAAAAAAATATTAACATAACATAACATAACTTTTTTATTTTTTTTTTGTTTAAATGGCTGTAGCTGTATTATCAAGATAACTGCGACTCACTGAGCAATAGGTCAAAAACACCACTATATCCAAATTTTGAGTGACTGAAATAAAGTCAGCATTCAATTCCAACACGCGGGAGTTATTGATGGGTAAGCCTGACATATTCAAATTCATATCCTTTTCAAAACTTGTAGCAAGAATTCCATGTTTATTTGTATAATCTGTCAAACCAATAGAAGTTTCAGCGTAAGGATGACGAATTTTATCATAAGTAGCCATAGCAAGAGTATAAGGTTCAGCAATATCTGAAACACCACTAATTTCAACACGCTGAAATGGAAAGTATAAACTTCCTAAGCGATATTGGTAAGACTTCCATGGGAAGCCAGCGGAACGAAAACTATCTTTTGTAACGTCTGTTCTGTCTGCGGTGCTATAAGCTGCAGTCGTAGCAAAACAAGCTTGTGAAACGGCCTTCCTAACCTGCATTGAGAGGTTCAAAGTACCCGTAAGTTGTTGATGAGTTGCGGTATATACGCGTTCATAAGCGTATTCAAGACCATCATTTGCAGATTCCATATTAATGGTGCGCTGAGTGTCATCAGTCATATCAACACTATCTAAAACAAATCGGATGTCGGTAATATCATATCCAGTAACTGTACCGCTCTTTTGTAAAAGAGCCGTAGCATAATCTTCAAAAACAATTTCAATACGAAGACCAGAAGCAAGTTGAGGAGGTAGTAATTGTTTCTTCATAGGGTTGAAGAACGGGGCTATAACACTAAGAGGGAGGGCGAAACGCTGAGGTGCGCCCGGATTAACCTTAGGATCATCAGTTGCGCCATCACGCGTATCACCAAACCCTTGAGCAGTACCCATAGTTTTCAAATAAGCATCGGATTTAGTATATAGTGAATTTTTATGACTCCATACATTAGCAAGTTCAACGCGGTCAAGTTCGGTTCCTGACCGAGAACGGATACGAATTTCATTAATGATATTCATTGCTGAACCGCTTCCGAAGTTAGCTTGACCGCCAATAGCATCAACTTTAAAGGTCAAATATGAGTTTTCAAGGTTAATATATGAAGTGCCAGTATTCCAGTCGCATATTGCTGTATTTGATTTACCAGCTTTTAGGAAAGTATCACGAGTAAAATAATGATTAGTGTAAGTCCTATTGACTGCCAAACTAAGAGCCTTAGGCTGTTCATAAATAAGGTTGTTCGTCATTAAATCAGCATTTCCTGACTCATCTGAAACGTCGGTGACTTGTGTGCTTCTTTGTGGTTCAATATATGGAACGCTCATGTTATTCTTTTTGTTAAATTTTATATATTATATTAATAGGTTGATTCTTTTTTTTTAATAAAAAAAAAATAAATATTCGTAATGATTCCCGGGTACAGTTTTGTGTTTGTTTAAAGTGGGTAACCCCTCCAAGAACCACTAAGCCCGTTATATCTTGTTTTTTTTCTTGCTGCTGAATGGTCTTTTAATTTATCTAAATCAGTTTCTTTCCGACGTTTTGAATGGTCTTTTAATTTTTCTAAATCAGTTTCTTTCCGAGGTTTTTTCATTCCATATCCTGACATAATATTATTCATATAACCAGTCCAGTCAGCAGTTGCGATTGAATTACCTGTTTTTATTGGATTAATAGGTGCTTGATGATTTTCATTAGAATCCTTATCTTTATCTTTATCTTTACGGCTTCCATCTCCTCGTTCAGGTAATTCATCATCCCCGGTATCATATATAATTGGTTTAAAGTCTGTTTTAGTGGGCACCGCTGTTTTAGCAGTGTCTATTTGTTTGTTTTTAGGTTGTATTTGGTTTGGTGGGTTTTTATCCTCAACAAAGAATCTGTTTTTATAGTTTATATAACTCTTTCGTGCGGTCTTTACTAAATTTACAAAATCATGACTTTTTAAGTTATCAGGAACTAAACTAAACAAAGTAGATTCAGCACTTTCAAGACTCGGGATCGCACGATCAGGATTTACTCTTTTACGTATAACATTAGGGTCGATAGCTCCATCCATGAGGAAAGCGTCTAACCTTGGATCGTCGTTAAACGTAGTTCTTGGAAGCCTAAAACCCGTTCCATTACGTGGTGCTGAAGTAAGTTTCATAGCGCTGAAGGCTTTATCTCTGATTTCTTTTTTGTCATCAAATTTTTTTTGAAGAATTGGAATATCAGGGTTATTTAGTAGCTTAGATTTTACATGCTTAAGAGCAATATCTCCCAACGGTTTTAATATATCTGAAATTGATAAGCTCATTTTTGAATGATTGTTATTATTTTTTAAATATACCATTAGAAAGATTTTATTATTTTTTAAATAAATCTAAGTCAATGACTTCATCAATGTTGCGCCTAATTCTTTTGTCTCTTTCTGCGTGATTGTTAATATATAAAAAACTATATTGCTCCTGAGTACAATGATTTATACATTGCTCAAACTCCCGTTTTTTCATATTTGGAGGTGTTATTTCATCTAAAAGTATTTCTATTTCTGATTGTGTAGCTGGAAATATAATAGTGCCATTAACGTTAAGCCTTAAACTCCTTGGAATTTTCCTATATGACTGAGTTAAAACGATTACCGAACATAAGTAATGCCTAAGTAAAGCAAAAAGTTTGAGTGCGTCTTGTGAATTTAGAAATTGTGTGTTTGCTATTACATCATCCAATATGATAAGCATTCTTGAATTTTTAGCAACCCAATCAATGCCCTTCTTTTCTATCAATTCTTTTCTATGTTTAATTATCTCATTCAAATCTTCTTCACTAAACTCATTCTTAATATTTTCTTTTGGTAGTTTTAAATTATCATACATATCGTCACCCTCTCCTGCTGTGGGGCTAAACACGATAGTATAATGAAAATAGTGCCCATAAAATTCCTTCCTTGATAGCAGATTTATTAAGACATTGGTCTTTCCCGATCCCGATCGTCCCGATATTAACATACTAAATGGAAACCGAGGAAGTGTACCATCCTTCATACACTGTCTAAGCGGTATATTGTGTTTAGCAGTTTCTATTTTTTCAATAGCATATTTGGATTTTTTTTTATCTTGGTTATGAACCATATTCAATTTAATTCAATTTATATTATTTGAATGATTTTAAATGTCAAATAAATTCAAAATCTTGTTGAGGTTCTTGAACTTGTAGTATATACTGGATTACGTGGGACTTTCTTTGTTAAAAAGTCATCATTACGCATCGGCTGAGTGAAATTATACATTGTATGTTCATCTTTATATAACACGCTACCCTGTTCAGAAGGCTTAATTTTTTTCAAAAATCTATCATAACCTCTATTGCGTAATTGAGGAATTTGGACAGGCTTCCGTTGAAAGCCATATAATCTTCCTTCAGGATGGTATATATTGTTAGGATTTTCATACTCTGACCATCTATCACTTGTTAATCTTTCTGGGGTTAATTGATTGCGTCTTTGATAGTCTGAATAAGGCGTGTCATCTTCAAATTCAACATCGTAATAGTCATTTTGATATACGGGTATAAAATGGGGTTGTGCTTTTGGGTTAGCTTTTATTTTCCATCTTGTAGCGTGTTCCTTTAATTTAGGATTATTTTTAAATCTTAAAGCCTCTTCACGCGCGTTGTGTTGTCGTAATGTGTTAAATCCCATTGAACCTAATCCATGACCGGGCTCAACTTTAGAAAATTCGTAGAATCGTTTCTGTTGGTCTTTTGCTTCTTTACTTGTAGATAAGAAAAGCATAGCTTCAGCGGGGTCAAGGGTTTCAGCACGTAATAAACCCTCAGATTCGTCATATTGTAAAGCGTTATCATAATCTACAAACGTTTCATCAGGATAGTCCGATGACGGTGTAACTGATGGCTTCGTAGGGTCATGTGGCTCAAACTCATCATTACCTGTATTACCTGTATTACCTGTATTACCTGTATTGCCTGTATCGCTTGTATCGCCTGCGTTGCTATTTCCTTTATTTTCAGCATCCTGTTTAGCTTTTTCTATTTCGCTAATAGTAAGACCAATCGCACCACCAACTAAAAATAATAGACTAGTTGATACAATAACGGATTTTCTTCCATTTGAAATTACAAAACGGTTAATAGTACCACCTCGATTTGGATCGTTTGGATCTTCCGGATCATCTGGCTCATCATTTGGTAAGGGATCATATATGTCTTCAGGTGGTACAAAATCATCGTCATCGTCATCAGTATCGTCATCGTCATCGTCATCGTCAGAGTCATATGGGTCATCTCCATCTCTAAGTGCTCTGATATTAAAACCTCTCCAATTAAATAATTCTCCTCTCGTTCTTCGTAATACTAGTCTATTTCTTATAGTTTGTCCCATTTGAAAAACAGTTCGATTTGAAAAATTACTCGGAATACGTTGTCTTAATGAACGTAATAATTTTACTTCATTTTCAATAGTAAGATTATTCGGCGTATTTTCTATAGTAAGATTATTCGGCCTATTTCCTATAGTTCCTGGTATATTTCGTATATCTCCTGTACTTGTATTTTCTATTTCTCTTAACCATGGAATATCTGGAACATCTTCTATTGATTGATTAATTACCTCTTCGGGTTCCATTTCTTTGGTTTCCATTTCTTTGGTTTCTTTTTCTTTGGTTTCTGTTGACTTGGTTTTAACTTTTGGTACAATACTTTTCAAATGTTTTTTTGCTTCTAATAATTTATCCCAATTAAAATTCGTAATAAAACGTTCCGGCACATTCATAACAGCTAAAACAGATTCTATAATCAATCTTGGATTAAATCTAAATTCTTCGGTTAATTCTGTCTGGTCAGCAATAATATCATATATAGCAGAAACCATACTTTGTGAAGTTCTTTCTGCGCTATCCATAACAGAAGAACCTTTTAAATAATTATCCATAGCTTCAATAGCACCTATTTTACTAATGGTATTAATAATTGAAATCGCAGTTCTATAACTCATATTAGTATTTTTTGTAAGTTCGATAACTAATTTATTTTTGGGCATATCTTTAAACGTAAATAAATTATTAAAGTTAGGCATAGCGCCTTCAACTTGTGTTTTCAATAAATCTAATGAATCATCAAAAGCTTTCGTTTTTACTTTTCTCACTTCCGCTTCTTCTCTAAAAGCTTGTAATATTTCACGACGCAACATATTTAGAGTATTTGGTTCAACATTATGTTCTATAATGTATTTCAATTGACTATATGTTAAATCTCCAACGTATAATCCATTAAGATTTAATATTGTCAATATTCTATTTTGAAAGGGTTCATTATCTTTCCATATAGATTGAATTGCTTCACGTGTTGCTGTTTGTAATTCTTTAGTTCCCCCCATTGCATCACTCAAATACCATGTAATAAACTTTTTTAATTGCTCACCTGCTACAAGGTGTTTTCCCAACGCGTCCCTCCAGGCTTTCCTTCTTCTACTTTTCCCTTTCTCAAGTATAATTTTTTCTAATTTTCTTCGTTCTAATATTTCCCTATCAGGGGGCCATTGTTCAGTATGTCCCTGTCTTAAACTTTCACTTTGTTGCCCAGTTACTACTCCACCTCCCCATTGACGATCCCCCGAAGTACGATTTTCATGTTTATGTTCTTCTTCTAACTCTTCTTCAATTAAAATATTTTCTATTTCAGTAGTTTGATTATTAACTACTTCAATCACGTCTTGTGTATATGTTGGGTCTTCTTGAGGATTTAAAATAGGAACTTCAGGAACATCGATGGTAGGTAATGAAAATTTACCTCCCGCGGTTTGTGTAAGCACGATAGGTCTCATTCCTCTACTTTTAACCCATTCTTCACCCATTTTTTTTACAAGCATATCGAACATCTTATTATAATTATTAACGGCTTCATAATATTGTTCCGCATTTTCATCATATTTAGGAACTAACAAATGTAGGGGGTCAAATATCCCCAAAAAGTCTAAAATTTGCTTTTTTGCTGGACTTGTTACTGGACTTGATAATGACATTTCTGTAATATATATATCAACTAAATATTTTTTGAAAAAAAAAATAAATATACTAAATATACGTTTAATTAATTAATATCGTTTCAATATTATAAGTTTAAATTATTTCTTTTTCACGATTCTTTTTCTCTTTGGTTTTTCTGTTTTAGGTAGTTCTTTAGGTTCTTCTGTTTTAGGTAGTTCTTTAGGTTCTTCTGTTTTAGGTGGTTCTTTAGGTTCTTCTGCTTTTGCTTCTGCTTCTACCGCTGAATGAGTGGGTGAAATTATTTCTTTCTTTCTTGGCTTAACAGGAATTTCTTTTACGTTTGTTATAATATCCTTTCTCAATTCCATTAATAAATTTTTAGCAAGTTGCGCGGAAGCTCTCGCTTTCGGTGCGCTGGCTTTCTTTTTCTTAACTTCTAACTCTGATAGATGTGAAGAAAGAGTATTCATATGGGTTTGTATTTCATTATATTTGTCGGATAGACTCATTTTAATTTACTTTATTTAGTTATTTATATTAATAATAAATATTATTTTTTGAAAAAAAAATAAATAAATATATAACTAATATGAGCTTTATAATTCTATTTCTTCTCCTTTATCTATTTCTAATGTTTTAACAAGTTTTACCGACTTTAGATAAAAGTTAATATAAATCTTATCTTCTTTTTCTTTCTTATTTATAGTAAAGTCAATATCATATATACCCCTTTCTTTAAATTCATATTTATCTTTAAAAAATCTAATAGTATTATATTTATATTCTGAGTTATGATAAATAGGGCTGAATGTATCAATATCCATTTCAAGTAATTTATTATAATATTCTAATAACTTTTTATAATTTTTTTCATCTGCTTTCTTACTTGCTATAAAAACACAATTTTGAAACTTATCCAACTTGCTAAACTTAATATTCTTTAGTGAGGGCATTTTGACTTTTATAAAACTAATAAACTTTTTCAACTTATATATAATAAGAATTATAAAATAAAATAAAATAAATAATTAATTAAATAGAAATAAACATATATTTATTAACCATATTTTGTAGTCTATATGATACATAAGGAGTTTTAAAATCTTTCACATGAACAGTCTTACAAAATACATTAAAACTCATTGGCTCAGTCAAATATATACTACTAAACTTAGTAGCGCGAGTTAAAGCTACATATAAATGATTCTTAGAAAATAAGCGAGATGGATTAATAATAACATTTCTTTTAATTGTTTTTCCTTGAGCTTTATGAATAGTTAAACCATAGGCGGGCGTAAATCTTGGTTTCTTACTATTGGTTTTTCCTACTCCTTTAAACTCTGAATGAGTATTATTTGCCCACTTGATAGTAAAAGGATTCATATTTTCAACTACACCAAGAGAACCATTAGGAATATAATTTCCTTCTTTATCATTACAACCCATATTACAAATAATCTTACATCCAACTTCTAATTTATAACTATTATTAATCTTATCTACTTGAGCATTAATACCACATATATGAATATCATCTAATGTAGTGTTTTCTGGTAATGGTAAGACTCTTGAATTTAAAACTTTAAGAATTTGCTTCGCTTTATCTTCATTCAACTCCCCCCTCAAAGAATTACATAAACTATAAAACTCAGCATCTTCTTTTTGTCTCCAATTCTTAGTAAGTTCTTTTACCTCAAACTTTTCATACTCTATTGACTTTTCATGAGTCCAATTATCATATATAGGAGTCTCTTCTATACAAGGTAATTGACAAAAGTCGCCCGCCATTAATAATGATTGAGTAGGGTTCAGTTTATTCATAATTGTTTTTAGATTTTCAGCGCTTAACATACTACATTCATCTAATATGAATCTATTATATTTGTTTCTTGGAAATCTATCTTCACATCCAAAACCAAACACTTTATGATACGTAGTAGCATTAATATTTATATTTAATTGTTTCGCTCTATCAAATAAATTTTTGACAGCATCATTAGTCGGCGCCATATACATTAAGCCAGGATAAGCCCGCGCTAATTTTACAATATATTCACTCTTACCATTACCCCCGGCCCCGCTAATATGTAAATATTTAGGAAGTAATAAATCTTTACTAAATTCTACTTCTCCTTTTGGTTCTACTGTATCGCGCTCAATAACGGAAGGCTCTGCCCCTATTGCTTTTACTTCTTCATGTTTCCATTGACCGTTTTTAGTTCCAATATCAAATAAATGGTCGCATGGTTCTTTAACCTCAATCCCATCAACACTAACAGCTACAGGGGTAATATTAGCATCTATTAACTTATTATATTGTTCAAATAAATTATATTTTTGATGTGCTTTAATATAGGATGATATAACAGGCATATTCCATGGTTTTTTATCTGAAGCATAAACTATTTGATAAACACCATTTATACAAGTAAAAGATACAATTCTTTCTCTCAATATATATCTTGCTCTCATGAACTCTAAATAATCTTTCGTTCGCCATACTTCATCAAATGAAGCACTAATACATTTACCTAAGAAAGTTCTAAATTGGTCATTAGTAAAGTTAGTAAAATCAACATTGAATGTTTCGCTCGCGTAAGCATAAGATTTAACATATGGATTAATATTATATTTGTTATAATATTCCTTTACAATTTCAATAGGATACCACCCATTACCCTCATAATATAATTTATTATTTAATTTTTCTGTAGTTAATGTTTCCCACTCTATATATAGTAGTCCGTGTTTGTAGTCTTTTTCTAATAATGGAACTTCATCATACTTTGAAGTATCTATTTTTAAATCTTTAATTACTTCTTTATGTAAATCATCATCATTTATATCAAAATCTTCTAAAATAAATGAATTATCATCAGCATCTTTTGATAAACAAAATTCACATTTACCATCACAATCACATCCAAACATATCATCTATGACATCTTGATATTCATCATCTACATACATTTCTGAAAATGATTTGTTAATCGTAAATGTTGCTTCTAAAATAGGAAAGCCATTGAACAAACCACTTTTAGAAAAAGACTTATAGGCTTTATTTTGGTCGTATTTTGTATGTTCTTTACTACTCTCTGTTGTTCTACAATAAAACCCGCTTTTATCACTATCCATTAATAGACTATAAAATGGGTCTGTATCATTTATACCCTATTGGAAGTGGTCTAAACTTTGTTCTATCATTTGTTCTATAAATTTTTGTTTTC
>Ga0099848_1001559_pt1 | contig 10754 bp, 11 predicted proteins | sample CB_VirMetaG_3_FD_78179 | JGI IMG/M metagenome (GOLD analysis project Ga0099848, IMG submission 78179) | Freshwater to marine saline gradient viral communities from Chesapeake Bay - CB_1508_1S Viral MetaG | ecosystem: Environmental > Aquatic > Marine > Coastal | place: USA: Chesapeake Bay... | reverse complement strand
TCTTTTGTCTCCATCAAAATCTCTAGATCAGACTCATCATCAAAAAACAATTCTATATTTAATGGTTCAGTGTTTTTATCTTTTTTCATGATTTTATGATTTATGTTCAATTATAAATATTAATCAATTTTGAATTATTTAAAGAATTATGTTGAGGATATTGTCCCCACTTATACCTAAAGTACTCATGGCATGCTTGTTCTTTAATTTGTTTATTTAATTTTTCTTGGGGAGTAGCTTCAGTTCCAACAGAAACAAAATGATAGAAGTTAGTATAGTAAGTTCTTAACATTTTCATACCACACATCTCACATTTCATAAAAAACTCCCAATCTACAACCCACGCTCCAGGATATGTTTCATCCCAACCCCCCACTTTTAAATAATCTTTTTTAGACATAAAAATAGGCAAAGTTGATCCTGTTTCTTCTATTTTTTCCTCAGCTAGAGTTAATTCGTATTGCCAAAACTTCTTTATATTAAAAGTTTTAGGATCCCTCCCTAAATCCTTAATATGAAACTGTTTAAACATAGAAGGAATGGGTTCTATCTGATTAGGTGATATTACAGAGTTAGATACATATTGAGATTCTAATGAAGTATCCCAACCATATGGAAATACATTATCATCATTCACAATCAGGATTAAATCATGTTGAGCATTATAAATACCTAGATTGGTTGCTCTACATAAGCCTTGGTTTTCTCCTAAATCAAGAATGCCAATATAATCTTTATATTTTTCTAGAACATCTTTATTTAAATCATAAAAACCATCAACCACTACTATTATTTGATTTTTATTGTTTTGCCCTTCAATAGCAGATTGTAAACACACATCTAATACTTCAGGTTCTTTGTATGTTGGGATTATAACACTTATCATATTAAGGACCAATTAGTTAAAGGTGATAACCAAGCAGTTTCCCCATGAGTAGAGAACCCTGGAATTGGAGTTATTAATAATTCATTGTTTTGTCTTAATTCAAGAAACATTTGGAAGTCATTAGGGTGAGTTCCTGAAGTCCATTTTCTTAATATAGGTTCTACTTTCTTTAGAGTGCTTACTTTAGAAGCAAATGTCATAGTTGTACTATTAGTTATTTTCCAATGACATGAATCTGTTAGATATACTCTAGTGTCTTCTGCCCCTCCCTCACAATAAGGATTTCCTCCTTGTGATGGATCTAAATATTTGTCTGGGTGGTCATATAAGGATATGAAAGATGCTCCTAAATTAAAACCTTCTTTAAGAATTTTTGGAGAATTTTGTTTATGAAGATAATCATTTTCTACAAAATATACTATTTCGTTATCATCCCATTTTAAGGCTTTATCTAAAGCTATATTAAATGTTCCAGCTCCATGACCTACTTTTACTCTTTCTATATTAATTGGATCAATATATTTTTTAATCATGTTATGAGTGTTTTCACTTATATTATCCGCTGTAATATGAATATCATAAATGTGATCAAAAAACACATTGCAAAAATTTCTTAAACAATTTTCATTGTTAATGTAGTCTGGTTTTACTTTATTATAACCTACGTCTGAAATTCTATATATTATTTTCATATATACATTATTTTATAACATAACAGCCAGCCGGGAATATTGTGATTTTATTATCAATAAGATCTTGAACTAGATCTTCATATGTTGTAATTGTTTTCATTTAATTCTTTCTATAATAGTAAAGCCATTATTATTTGTAAAACGTTCTTTCAATCTTCAATTATCTTTATTTTCATCTAAAAATTCAGTGACAGCATCCCATAATCCTTTATCCCAACTTAATTCACCCCCAAAAGCATTTTCTGATGTGGTGGGTTCACTTTTATGTTCATAAGAAGTTGTATCATGAAAACAAATATATTTTTTTACCTTAGGAGAATGAAGTTCTAACTCAGCCTTTAGTTGATTGTAATGATGCCAAGTATCTATAAATAATAAATCTGTTTCTTCAATATTAATTTCTAATACATCTGCTTCTACAAATTCAAAATTTATACCATATGCTACAGCTGTATCATATACTGATTGTATATCTCCCCCCCATTTAGAAGGATTATATAAATCATAAGAAATTAATTTTTGTTTGGGTGCACTAGCTAACCACCCCCAAGTAGATAGTATTCCTCTTACCCCCATTTCAGTAATATGGTCACATTCTAACCCATATTTTATTATGGTAGGGATGTGTTCATTAATATCTGAGGGAGTTTGGTAAAGTTGATTTACTTTTTGTTCAAGATCTAATATCATAAATTTGTTTTTTATATTTTAATAATTCAGGTAAATATTGGGAAAAATCTGAAGAGCAAAGATAAGGTGACATTTCATTAATAGCATAATCATCCATATCCCACCATTTTAACTCTAGCAATTGGTTTATAATTTTATCATCAAATCGTTTTTTAATAAGTTTATGAGGATTTCCTCCTACTACTGAGTAGGGTTCTATATCTTTAGTAATAACTGAGTTACTAGCAATACAAGCACCATCCCCAATAGTAACACCACTCATAATAGTTACATGAGTACCAATCCATACATCATTACCAATAACAACATTACCTTTAGTTTGGGGATGACCTTGGCCATTGAAACTATTAAAAATACTTTGATTAATATGACCAAAAGGATATGTAGTGGCCCAATCTATTCTATGATTCCCTCCTAAATAAACATGAATATGCCCTGAGATAGAACAAAAGTTTCCAATATCTAACCAAGTATTTTCTCCCCAATAGTATATTTCTATGTTATGTGAACCGTAGGTATGTTTTCCTACACTTCTGATTCTATTTTGATTTTGATACATAATATCATTATTTAAATTTATCTATCCAAGATTGAATATATTTAGGCATATTATTTTCAATTTGAGCTCTTTGTTTATGTCTATCTAATTTAAGAGTTAGAAAATTTTTATATAAGACTTTTAATTGACCATCCCCTCCATAATCTTGATAATTTCTTAAACAACCAGTATCATAAAACCATATTATTTGATTTTCTAAAACATACTGATTAACATTAAAATTCATACTTTTAGCTAATTTACTAATAGTCATAGAATATAAATCCCAAGGTCCATATCCATTCCATTCCTCCAATACAGGAGCTAATTCTTCCCAGAATTTTTTATTATACAGATCAAACCATCCTGCAAATTTAAAATCATTTAACTTTTTTAAAGAAGGGGATTTATCTATTAAACTAGTACTATATTCAATTTGATGTATATCAAAGTTTATACATTGGTTGTAAGGAATATCCATAAATTGAGAATTAACTAATAAATCCCAACTAGAATCCCAACTTTTAAAAATTTGTGGGGTTAATATAAAGTAATCATCTTTTATATTTTGTGAAGCTTCTATTAAATAATAAAGTAAATATTCTGAAAAATTTATATCAGGGCAAATCCCTATGTAATAATCAATATTAGGATCAATGCTAGATTTTTGAAGATTTAAATGTCCATAGACTGAATCACCTTCATAAATAAAAGAAGTATGGGTAAAATTTTCTTTTAAAAGATTACATAAGATTTCATATTTTTGAATAAAATACTCTTTAGGTAATTTTGAGTTATCCCAATCAATTATGGCTGAGGATAGGTTTAAAGCTGTATCAATATAAATTTTATGGGTGGGATTTATATAATATTGGGATTTTTTTAATTTATCAATAACAAGTAATGCATGGTCAATTTCCCAAGGCATTATATGAAGTAATATTTTGTAATTCATTTTAATTTATTATAATTTATTATAAACTTCTTTGATACCTTTTTCTAATCCTATTAATTCTAAATTAGGAACAGTTGTGCCAATATAAGGATTTCCTTCTGAGGAATCAAGCACTTTTATAGGAACTTTATAATCATTTAAATTATTAATAATATTTGCTATTTTAAATAAAGTGTATTTTTCTCTATAAGAACACTCTATCATTTTGGGTGGGGATGAATTGTCAATGTAATATTTCACTAGTGAAATTAAATCTTTCATATAAAAGAAATCCATATATTTATTTTGATGGATTATAATAGGTTCTTTATTAATATAACGTTTAATATTAGCTTTAATAAATCTTCTTTCTAATTCATTTTCATCAAATACAGCAAATATTCTAATATTATAAAAATTTGTTATATTTTTTGTTAAATCATAGATTATTTTTTTACTTAGCCCATATGAATCACTTGGATTCCCCTTTTCAGCCCCTGAACCAAAATGAATAAGTTTATCAAATTTATGTTTATTATAATATAAATTATAAAACATTTGAAGGTTTTGATAAAAAATTTCACTACCATCTTGATCTCGTGTTAATCTATTACCCCCCTTAACAGCAGTATGAATTACCACATCAAAATGTTTATCACTAAACCATTCATCTGTGGCTTTTCTATTAGTTAAATCAAAATTTTGCCTAGTGATAGAAACTACATCATATTCAATTAAATTTTTAAATAGGCTTTGGGCTATATATCCATTGCCACCAGTTATAAGGATTTTTTTCATAGTTGTCCTATAATATTCATAATTTGAGACCAATTTTCAAATCTGATAGCTTTATCATCTATATAAGCAATAGCATTAGGTTTGGTGTAAGTTATTTCTTCCACATACTGGTTTGCTTTATACTTTTCAAGCCATTCCCATATTAATTCTATACCAGTTTTACCATTTATAAGAGGTCTATTAGGATTAGCCTTACAAGTGTAAATTATTATTCTATATGTTTTAGCTAAATACTTTATAGAATCTAAAGCCCCTTTTAGGGGTTTACCATATATGGTTCCATCATGGAATCCTAAGTAGTGATCATGGATAACACCATCAAAATCAATACACAAAACATTTTTTATGTTTTCTTCTACTTCAGTTGTAAATTCTTTTATATTCATTTTTTTCGTAAAAACAACAAGAGGGGTTAAATCCTGCAGGGGTTATAATATTATTAAAAGTATCTAAAGATTGAAAGTATATCCCATCAATATTAAAATATGTAATTAAATCATCTATTGATTTATCTTCACATAACATTTTTCTGTTAGGTTGAAGGTTATATATGCATCGTGATATACATGGGGGGCTAGGGATAAAAAAATAAACCTTATTAACTTGAGTATGTTTTAGTAGTTCACTTACTACTTTTAAAGTAGATCCTGTAAAGATAGCTTCATCTACTATGCCTATGGTTTTACTATCTACTAAATCTTCTATTAATCCTAATTTAGAAGTGATAAATTGTTTTCTTTTAGCTGAGTTATTTATATCAAAACTTCTCCCTATTTCAGATTGTTTATAAAAAGCTTCTATATACGGTTTATCTAGAGCAGAAGCTAATCCTTGTGCATAATATTTTCCGGTTTCTGGAATAGGTACAATAGAGTCTAAACTATTGATAATATCAGTAGGAATAGTAGATTTCAAAGAAGCCCCTAAATTATTCCTCCAGTAAGCAACACTATTATCTTTTACAATCTCGTTTGGATTTTTCCTATAAATTAGATTTAAAGAACATTTTGATTGAGATAAGGCGTAGTTTTTTATTTTATCAAAACTAGGGGTTTTTTTAGGATTATATGTTAGTTTTCCTAATTTATTAAAAGATTTAATTATATCTTTAATTACATCATCCGCTAAATGGACTTCATTATTAGGTGAAAAGCTTTCATTTAAGTTAAATAAAGGATTTTCTTGGATATTAGAATCAACATAAGTAATAAATGAACTAAATTCATAATAAAGATCTTTATCATAATTAAGAGTATCTTTTACAATTTTAATTCTATTAGAAAAGCTTTTAATATTGTACTTAGATATAGATAAATCTTTAAGTATAGACACAAATATAAATTTAGTACTAGATAGATTTTTTATGATATCTAATAACTTATAAAAGCCTGTGTCATCTATTTTTAATAATATTTCACTGGTTATAATAAAAGTATCTGAGTTATAATGGTTTAATAGGCTTTTAATTCTTTCTAAGTCGGGTACTTCGTTTATGAAATCTGTTCTTTTTATTGAGTGATTTCGTTTTACGATTTCGTATAACCTCTTAGAGAATAAAAAGTTTCCCCCAAATAATAAAAATTTATAGTGTTTAGGTACAAATAACCTAATATCTCTATCTATATTTACACGCATATTTTATGATTTAAATTTATTATTTTCCATTTCATCCTTAGGGAGGAAAGGATACATATCCTCAAGAGGTGGAGTATAAAATTTTCCCCCTTCTAAAAGTTTAGATCTAAGTTTAGGTTCAAAATTTTCATCAGGATTTGTAATTACTTCACATATAACAGGTCCTTCAGTAGAACAAACTTTTGGTAAAATATTTGGTAATTCATCTGTAGAAGAGATTTTGAAAAACTTAAACCCATAAGCATTAGCTATTTTTTCAGCTGAAGGGAAACTAATGCCACTAGATTTATCAGCCCCATAATATCCTTTTTCACCTGCATTGAACATAGATGTTTGGGTTTGTTTTATTGAATGATATCCATCATTATTGATCCAAAATAACTTAATATTTAAATCGTTGTGAATAATAGTCTGTAATTCTTGTAGGTTCATTTGTATGGACCCATCTCCCTCAATGCATATGGTGTTTTCATTTTTAGGTTTAGCACAAGCTGCTCCTATAGCTGCTGTAATTCCATAACCCATACTAGAAGCACCCGCGTTTGTGAATACTCTTTGGTTTTCTTTAATTTGAAGGGCTTGTAACCCAACTACACAAGCCGCTCCATTAGCTAATACTACACTATCAGTGCTATTTAAATTATCAGATAAATGTTTAACAAAAGCATATACACTAGTTGGTGAAGTGTTTTGTAAATGGTGTGGTAATACTACAGGGTATTTATTGTTAATATTTTTGCACCACTTATACCATTTAGTAAAATTATTATGAATACTAGATTTAGGGGAATTATTAATTTTAATTAAAAAATCTTTTATGTCTGTACATATGGGATAATCAATATTAATAGTAGGTTTACTTAACTCTGCAGGATCTATATCTACTGCTATTTTATAAGCATTTTTAGCAAAGTTATCCCAAGCATAGCTGATCTGTCTAATAGATAATTGGCATCCTAAAAATAATACTAGATCAGCGTTTTGGAGTACAAAATTGCCTCCCCTATTTCCTATAGTACCTGGGCGGCCAGCATAATATTCATGATCATCCCAAATTAAATCGTTAGAATTCCATTCAGTTACTACGGGGATTTTTAATTTAGAAACGGTTGATAAAAATTCATTATAACTATCACTCATTCTTACTCCATAACCGGCTAATATTACAGGTTGTTTGGCTTGGTTAATTTTATCTAAAACATTATTTATTACCTGAGAAGTTGTTTCAAGAGTAAATGAATTTGGAGTAAAATGGATTAAATCATCCGTATCAACTATCGTAGATTGAATATTAAGGGGAATATCTAACCATACAGGCCCTTTTCTGCCACTTGTAGCTAAATAAAAGGCTTTTTCTAAATGATATGCTATATATTTGGGATTAGTGATCATATGAGAATATTTAGTCATATGTTTTACACTATCTATAATATTATATTCTTGAAAACCTAATTGCCTAAGGGGAAGAGGAGTAGAATCTATAGTAGTATCATGATTCATTTGTCCTGAAATTATAACCATAGGTACTGAATCTAACCAAGCACCTAATACTCCCGTAATTGCATTAGTAGCTCCCGGACCTGATGTTACACACACTAATCCCGGTTTATCTGATATACGTGTGTATCCCTCAGCGGCCATTGAACATGCTTGTTCATGATGAGTGTAGATGCAATCTATATCAGGATGATTTCCGAAGCTGTCATTTAAATGCATAGCACCTCCTCCAGTGACAGTAAAACATTTATTTACTTCTTTTTGAGATAAAAAGTTTGCTATATAATCAGAAATTTTTACTTGACTCATTTTTTAGATATTTCATATAATTCAGATGCCAATGTTTCGTTAAAGGTAACATGTTTGTCTGCAGCTTTAACTTGCATTAAGAGCTTATCTATTTCGGGAAGTGATAAATTTGGTTTGTTCAAAAAATACTCAGCATATGATCTGTGTATTTGGTTAAATCCTGTAATAGCATATGCTGGCGTATATCCCCAAGGGTTGGTTGATTTAATTTGAGATATAGGGTTATCTATAATTTTGTAAATACTATTTAAATCAAAATTACTGTTTTGGGTAATATTCATAAAATTCATAATTAATTCAGTGCATAGATTACCAGGTATTCTACCCATTCCCAATACTGAGGAATCTATGTATGCTTTTCTAGTGCCTATCTTTTCTATAAAACTAGCTGCTAGTGATAAAGAAAGGGATAGATTTTCATGTAAATGTAAACCTATAGCAATATCAGAACTTACCCAAGAATTAAATAGGGAGAATAATTTGTCTAAATCAGAAGGAAATATAGAGCCAAAAGTATCTACAATATAAATTCCTTCCGGTTTAAATTCATTAAGTGAAGTAAGTATATTTATTAATTCATCTTCAGTGTAACTTAAAACATTAACCGGATTAAAATAAACTTTATAACCTGCTTCTCTTACTATAGAGGCTTGTTTTAAGGTTAATTCTAAGTCTTTTTGATGAAAAGCAAAACGTATATTTTTAATATTATTTCCCCCTTCCCCAAATTGAGTTATATCATACCAATCAGGTCTAATCATTAAACAATATTCCTGGTTAGGGTTTTGGGCATATTGTTCAGCTTCTAAAGGATTATTAAATAATGTTTGGCTAGATTTATGATTTCCATCTTTTAAAAACCCTAATTCTATAAGGTCTACATTTGAAGATTCTAAATTTTTGACTATAGAGTGAATGTTTTTTTCACCAAAATCAAAATTATTTACATACCCCCCATCTCTTAGAGTACAATCTAAAACTTTAATGTTAGAATTTACCATATAAATTTATTTTTATAGTATTTAATTATACTGTGTAATTCATTATCAAAATTTGCTTTAGGTTTCCAACCTAATTTCCTTAGCTTAGAATCATCTAAAGCATATCTTACATCTTGTCCTTTTCTGTCAAAGGATGTATCAATATACGAACTATAGTCAACATCTCCAAAATATTCACTAATTATTTTTTTAACAGTTGTAATATTAGGTTGTTCAAATCCCCCTGCTATATTATAAATTTCATTAGTAGTGTTTGATTCTATTATAGTGATAATAGCATTTGCTGTGTCCTGAGCATGAAGCCAATTTCTAACAGGGGTTCCGTTATTGTGTAGAGGGATTTTTCTACCAAGTTTAAGATACTTACATGATTTAGGAATCAGTTTTTCAACATACTGTCCTATACCATAATTGTTAGTAGGTCTAACTATTACATATGGTAAGTTATATGTACGAGCCCAAGCTAATACTAATTGATCAGCAGCTGCTTTGGTAGCTGAATATGGATTACTGGGATGAAGAAGATCAGTTTCTGTATGAGCTCCTGATTCTATATCTCCATAAACTTCATCTGTGCTAAAATGAATTAGGGTAGGAATTTGGCTGTTTTCCTGTCTATAGTTTCTAATTAATTCTAAAAGATTATGAACACCATTTACATTAGAATGAACAAAATCATCACTATTAGCTATACTATTACCTACGTGTGTTTCAGCAGCAGTATTAATAACATAATCACAATCATATAAAAACTTTAAATCATTTATATCACAATGAACAAACGAAAAATTATTATATTTTTTAAATTCATTTAAAAGGTGTTTATTAGAAGCGTAGGTCATTTTATCTACACCTTTAACATACCATCCCTTTTCTAGGCAGGTTCTAGTAATATAAGATCCTATAAATCCTAAACAACCTGTTACATAGACTACTTTCATTTAGCAAAAAATTCTTTAATTTTATCACAAACATAGTCTACATCTTCAAGAGTCATTCCATGATGAGCACCTAATAAGAAACCATTTTTCATAATAGTATCTGAGTTGGGGAATTCTTGAAGGTATTCTCTATAAACAGGATGACGAGTTACGTTACCTGCAAAAGTAACTCTAGTTTGGATATTGTTATCTTCTAGGAAGTGGAGGAGTTCAAAACGTTTTTCGGTTTGAAGTGGGATTGCTAACCAATTAGGTTTAATACTATCATCAGGCAATACTAAATCTCCCACACCCTGGAGGTTTTCAATGTATCTTTCAATATTTGTTCGTCTAATTTGTTCAAAGTTTTTAAAACGCTCAAGTTGAACCAAACCAAATGCTGCATTCATTTCAGATGATTTCATATTATAACCTAATACACCGTATAAAAACTTATAATCATACGGAATACCGTCTACACTGTGGTTAAATCTATCTGACATATCCTCTGAGTTATCTCCTATTCTACCCCAATCTCTAAATTGGAGACAAACGTTACGAAGTTTTTCATTATTAAACATTACCATCCCTCCACTACCTCCAGCTGTAATAACGTGTGAAGCATAGAAGCTAGTAGTAGCAATATCCGTTTCTGGAGTGTGGGTAACGGTGTCAGCTGAGTCTTCGATTAAGATGATATCTTCCCTTCCCATTTGGACTAAACCTTCTTTAAGTGCTTTCCAATTTGGTTTGTTTCCAATAAGATTTGGAATCATAAGGACTTTTACATCTTCATCAAGGGATGCTAATACCTCTTCTACATTAGCACAATATGTTGTTAAATCTACATCAAC
>Ga0099848_1001558_pt1 | contig 10754 bp, 2 predicted proteins | sample CB_VirMetaG_3_FD_78179 | JGI IMG/M metagenome (GOLD analysis project Ga0099848, IMG submission 78179) | Freshwater to marine saline gradient viral communities from Chesapeake Bay - CB_1508_1S Viral MetaG | ecosystem: Environmental > Aquatic > Marine > Coastal | place: USA: Chesapeake Bay... | reverse complement strand
TTTTGTTGTTCTTGGTTTTGGAAAATCTACAACATTTTCTTGAGTTACTACTTCATACCCCTTGACATAAGATTTTCCTGGTGATACCTGAATCAACCCAAGATCCTTTGAAGGAACACTTCCATCTGAAGTTTTTTGATTTTCTGAATATACTCCATTATTTCCAATTCCATCATTAAGAGATTCTACAGCTTTTACAGTATATGGATCTAAACTATAGTTTCCAGATTCATCAAATGTTCTTCTAGCTAAAACATCAGTTATAAAAGATCCTGTTGTTTCTTGCTTAATCTTTCTAATTATGCCATTTTCAACTCTAAATAATTCAATAAAACTATCATCATTAATATCATCTAATGATTTTTTAGATAAAGTTAATTGAATTGTGAATCTATCTGCTCCTGGGGCAGCATAGTTTGAAAATCCCTGAGCATTGTCATTTAAAGAGTCATCATCAGTTGAATCTATAATTGATTCTGCAATTGCTAATCCAACTCTATATGATGGAGTATTTGAATATTGATCAAGAAGTATTTCTTGAGCATCTACATCTACAAAATATCCTCTTACAAAATAAACTCCTTCTTCTATTCTTGCAGCAGTTCCAATTGAAAATGGATCCCTACCAGATGGAGTTAGAATTTGTAAAACTGGTTCCCCTTGTAGAATAAATCCTGATCCTAAAGGAACATCAAAATCTGCTACTAGTTCTTCCCCAGCAGTTAGTTGTTCAGTTTCAAAATCTGATGCAGAAGAAAGGTATTTTACATATATTGTAGTAGTTTTTCTTTGGGACTCTGCTGAACTTAAAATGTTGATTACTTTTACAGAAACTCCACTTTCAGATCCTATCAAAGTTTTTCCAACCAAAGAAGAATAATATTCTTCTACATTTACCCCTTTGTAAATAGTCTCAACTTCAACTGCATTATATACTGGAATATACGCAGTATTTCCTGGTATTACTACCCCACCATTGTTAAAAAATTTACTTCCAAATTTTTCAATTTGGTTTTGTAGTATAGACTGTAAAGTTGTCAGTTCCCTTGTCTGTACAGTAACTCCAGGCTTAAAAAGGACCTTATAAAAGTTCTTTTCTGAACTAAAGTCATCATAATATGGTGATTTATTTAAGTTCGTACTTGGGGCATTTTCTTAGAATTCTAAAATGATTTTTATGTCTTCTCTTTGTTGAGATGCTCTAGTAACAGAAGATCTATTGTCTACATAAAGTATCTCACCACTCTTGTTATTTATATCTGGTACTGCCATACCTGCAAAATAATCTTGACCCAAATAATATTCTACAGACCCTATAGTGATGGTAGATCCACTAAAAGATGAGTCTATTGCATATGAATTTGACCCAATCACCACATTGGCAGCATTTGAGAATGAACCTTGCTCATATGATGTTGCTGTTTGAATTCCACTTGAACTATCTGCATATTGATAGTCAATTGTTATAATATTTCCAACAGCATATGTATCCTGATAATTGGTTCTTGGTTGGATGTATTTTAAAATCTGAGTAGTAGGATCAAAACTAACTAGGTTGCCAATAGCATTTGATCCTGTTTGTGAAATAATAGAATCTAGGGATTCGCTTATGGATGGAGTATTCATTCTTATTCCATAAACTCCAGATCCAGAACTTTGAGTGAAATTTGAATTTGATCCAAAAGATTTGATATCTTTAATTATTCCAACTCTTGAAAACTGGTTTCCAACTATAAAATCTGGATTTGTTGCATCATTTTCAATTCTACTAAAAATTAAAACTCTAGATGCTCTTAATTCTTCATATATGTTAAATCCATGCCCACCTGGAGGTGGAATTATTACATTAAATATTGCCTTTTCACCCCCAAGAGGTGGTAAGACAGCATCAAGATCTAATGTAGCATATGTGTACTCTAAACCACCATTAGTTACCTCTACTGAAATTGGTTTTGATTCCTCATCAAATACAACACTTGCCTCACCCCCAAAACCATCACCTTTAATTGGGACACCAGTAAGTGTTCCTACAAAATTATACTGGGCCTGCTTTTCTATTAAAATGGTTTGTATTTGACCATTTCTAGCACTAGTTCTTACTCTTGATATCTCTGCATCTGTAGTAGATTCCCAATTGTTAGGAACACTAATATAATTTGTTGAATCAAACTTTAAAACATCTGCAGGATTTAATGTGTATAGGTATTTCCAGTAGTATCCATCACTCTCTCTTCTTGGGGATATATCTGTATGAACAGGTTCTTGGGTTGAAATTACTCCTTGATTTTGATTAGATGGAGCAGAACCATTATTGATGCAGATATAAACTCTATATTCTCTATTGATTATAACATTCTGACAATCAGTTAATCTTGTTGCAGATGCTACTGGGGATGTGTTATAGACACTATAATCATGCCTATACATGTCATACTTTCTTCCAGAAACCCATTGTAATTTTGGAATTACTCTCATAACATCTGCAGATGTTATTCTTTTAACACCTAAGATTGTGTCCCTGTATGAATTCAAATATAATTCATTGTCTATTGGGTTTGGTTGTGATGTATCCCAATCAGTGTCCAAAGAAGATGCATTGGGAAGTCCAATAAAAATATAATACCCACCACCAGAAATATCATCAATAAAATTTTGACAATTTAATAATCTTAATTTATCAGTAACTATGGCTGGCATTTGCTTATACTACTTTATTGCTATTTATTGGTTTTTTCTATAGAAAGATAGTGGAATTGTATTTATTCCCAATGGTGAGAATGAATAGGAAGTTATTCCAAGATAAGAATCTAATCCTGTAGATATTCCCAAAGATGGTATCCCAATATCAATATAACTAGATCCAATTGAAACAATTGTAACTCCAATAGCAATATAAGACCCCTCTACATAATCTCCAATTTGAACTAAAGATCCAATTCCAGAATTTGTATTAATTCCTATAATATTGGTTCCAATTCCATTAAATGTTCCTGGAGTTGTAGTTGCATATCCTATTGTAGTAATTCCAGATAGTATATCCAATGATAATCTGGTTATACTTGATATTCCAGAGGATAATTTTTCTCTAGACTTAAAGATATATTCCCCATTCAATATAGCATCAGATTTTTTGGGAATCCAAGAAATGGACCTTCTTTGTGAAGAAGAATCAGATAAACCTCTATCTGCATAAACCTCAGTTCTAGCAGTGTCTGAGCTTACTATTCTCAAAATAGTTCTCTGCTTTTGTTCTAATGGGAAATATTCATAAATGTTCCTTTGGATCTGTAATTTATCCCCCTCCTCAACATCAGTTTGGTTCTGGAAGAATTGGGTGTCCCCATCAAATCCCTCATAAAAATAAACCTTCACATTGCTTCCTACTGGAGGAGCTTCTTTAAACTCCAATTGAGATCCTCCCAAGAATATGTAAGAATCTCCAGGTATTTGTAAAATATCATTCACAAACACCAAAAGATTATAAGATAGATCAATTTCAGAGGCTGGATCTGACTCTAAACTAGTTCTTCTTATAACTTCTCCCAATGGAGTTTGAACTTTCTCTAGTAATGTAAATATAGTTCTTCTTCCATTTACTTTATCTGTAAGATCTTCTAATTTTCTTAATTTTCCAATGTTCCATGCAGAAAATTCATCTTTAGCAACTTCCTCTATGCTTATTTGTAGTTCATCTGATGAAATTTGAGTAGAAAGTCCCAAGACCCCAGATGGTCTTAATACATCTCCAACCTTATAGTTGTAACCTCTATTAGTAAATACTAAATTAGTAACATAACCATCTTTTGAAATATCAAAACTAATTGAAGCTCCAATTCCAGTTGAAGAACCTACTAGGGGAACATTATCATATGGAGATGGAGAATCAAATTTAACAATGTAATTATATTCATACTTAGTTACAGTATCTCCAGCAGTATGGAGTTGTCCAAAAGTTCCAAATTGCCCTCTTAGTGTTCCAGTCAATTCGCTTGTACTGTTATTAATACCAGTATATTTTAAAATTTCATTGTTAATAGATACATATCCTGGATTATTGACACTGACTCTCTCTCCCCTAAAATATTCAAATATTGAAGTAGTTCCAACTCCAATCGGAGTTCCATTTGGATCCAGCAAATTAATTGTGCTTGATAAAGTTGTAGACTCTCCATTATATTGATATTCTTGACCACCAGTTACAATGCCAACACCAGTGATTATTCCAGAAGAATTTGGATATGCAATAGCAATAGCTCCATATCCAGGAATCTCTGCATTATCAATGGCAATATAGTAAGTGGTAATTCCAGTTCTATATCCAGATCCAGGATTTGTTATATAGATTTCTGAAACTGTTCCTCCAGCAGATACTATAGCATAACCTTCTGCTTCCTCAAGTGGTTTATATAAAGATCCACTAGAAGTTCCAAATTCAACTATTATTCCACCTCTAGGCAGACCACCAACATTTACATCATAAGATTTTGTGTCTAGAGATCCTTTAAAGTCTACAAATGTTTGAGATCCAACTTCTCTAAATTCAAAAGCCTCTTCAGATTCTGGATATTGAAATACATTATTTAATAATATAATTCCATTGTCTGATTTTATTCCTACAGTACTGACCCCAGAAATTTTTAGTTCAAATGAACTTGTAATTCCAGTAAATTGCTCTGAAACATCATCAAATACATAATTTCCATCATAATTAGATCTCAAAAATACTCTTCCTTGGAATGAGCTATTTTCTGTAGGAAGTATCAAGAATAATTGAAATCCTGCAACAGGAAACTCATTTCCACTATTTGTGGAAAAATCTATAGAAACTCCATTAAATGAATTAAATAGACTTGTGGCAAATTTAAATGTATTATTAGCACTTCTTATCAAATAATATACAGATCCATTCTCCAATTCAACAGGAGGATTTTCTGAATAAAAAACTGCCTGGGATCCTGTAATAATATTTTCTTCACTTCCTGTAAAATAAGTGAAACTATTGTCTTCAAAATCAATATCAGTTATTGGAATTACTATATTAACCTTCTTTCCCTCCAAAGGAGGATCTGCAAAATAAATTACATCTTTTACTATATTGTAGTTTCCAGATAAAACTTCTGCTGGAGTTTGAGTTATAATTCCAGTGAAGTTGATAGAGGGAGTTCCCATAACTGCAGTTCCCCTGGATATAGAAACTACATTATTTGAAAAGTCTATTGCAGATACTTTTACTATTTCTTGGGTTGAATTTGATGTAATTCTCAAAAATGATCCGAGTTTTATATTTTCTAATTTGTCTAATCTTAAAGATGTATTACTATAAGTAACTATTCCAACAGTTGATGCTACTGCTATAGGGGACTGGATAATATTATCAATGCAAATTAAAGACTTTGTATTAGGTTTTTCTGCTAAGAAGGTATGAGCAGAACCAACCCCTACAGAATTAATATTTACATAATCTCCAGACAGAGCTAAAGATGCTGCTAAAGATACTCTAATATAGTCCTTATCTAAGACTATTGGATAAACTTCCTGGGGAAGATATGAAGAAAACCCTATATTTCCTGGACTAGTTGTTGTAATTCCTATAGAGGTTCCAGTTCCTGGACTATATGATAACCTTTCTCCTGTCTTAAAAAAATGATCCTTTACATAAATTCTATCTGAAGATATCCCAACAACATTGGGGTTAGAACCATCAAAAGTTTTATAAAAAATAGGTTCTTGATTATGCCTAATTGGAAACGAAGTCCTTCCATAAATGGAAGGAGTGTAAATAGCACCGATGTCTGATACAGGCATTTTTTAAAATATTTATTAAGCGTTTGGTGATAATAAACTCTTACTGACAACTTTAAATGTATAGTCAGCAGAAGAATTTGGGGTAAATGCTAAAACATATTCACCCAATCCAGCATTGTATAGCAATACAACTTCAAATTCTTCAATGTCAAGATTACCAGCAAATCCATATACTGTATTATTTAAGTAATCATTAAAGTGAACAGAATTTATTTGGAATATAGACCTTTGAGTAGATAGCCCAACTGTTTTTTGTGCCTCAATTACAAACTTAGATGCTGAATATGAACTTGGTACTGTAGTTATTCCTACTTGAGATGTGCCAGTGTGATTTAATAATTCACTCTTTACTATACTGAGTTCATTGGGTATTGTATTGACAGAAACATAATTATTATTCATTATCTGGATATTTGAAAATACTGTCAGTCCAACTCCTGCTGTTGGTGTAAATGTAAAGTCTACACCACCACTAATAGATGTAGATATCCCAAATGTACCAAAATCTTTGTATGTTTTTTCTGCATAGACATTAAAAATTATCTCATTTTCTACATTTTTTATAAATGAGAATTCAAAAGCACTTTCAATTTTTCTTGATGCTGATGATATTCCAATAAATCCAGTTCCTGAGGTTAAATCTGATAAAGGATAACTATAAATTAATTCAGGTGATGATGATGATGATAATATTTCAAGTGTTTTTTCTACAGAATTTACATATCCATATGAAGTAGTTGCAACACCAACTGCTGCAGGTGCAGTGTCTCTGACTGCTCTAATGACATAGCTGTTAAAAATATTTCTAGGTTCAAAGTTAATAGTTATTTCATCTCCATTAGTGGGACTCAATGTTGCTTCAATTTCTCCAAGTGGGAAATTTACTGCTCCAGAAGAAGTATAGAAATCATAAAAATATGCATATGAAGTCAAATCAATAGTATCATCATTTCTTGTTACCAATAAATCAAAAATTTGTGGTTTTTCAAAAGAACCAAAAAATGAAACAGTTCCACCAATAAAGAAGAAATATTTTAATACAACTTCATTTGAAGTATCTATAGTATCTACTGGTATTAAAACAAATGGAGAATTGTCAGTGTCAAATAGATTTGAAATGTTATCTATAGATAAAACTCTATTAGCAGATGATAGCAAATAATCTGATATTTTTTTAGATCCAAACTTTATAAATTCTGAAAATTCTCCATTGTTGTCATCAATATCTTCTTCAATGACCAAATCAAAATTTGAAACTTTATTTACATCAGATTCTGAAACTACAGCAACATTGACTATTGAAGATGAATCTGATTTTACAGTTAATGTAGATCCCAAAGAAACTGGCAACTCAGATTCTACTGAAAGATCTCCAAACTGTTTATATCCAGATACATGAGATACATCAGAAACTACTTTCTGCCATTCTGTAAATGATTTTTTACTCTTTAAAGTATATGAGAACACTTGATAATAATCATTATCAGATAATTTCTGGAGAATTGTAGATAAATTGCCCCTAAATCCTTTCCATCCAATTTCTTCTGAAGTACTGGAGTCTAAAGTTACAACTCCCTTAAATGTTTCTATTGAAGAAATTTCAGCTTTTGTTTTGGATGCTTCTCCTTCTATTAGATCTCCTACAGATAAATCTTCTATAGAATTTACTTTTATTATATCAAGTAATGGTTCATTTTCTACATTATCCAAAATAACAGAATTAACCCCTCTAAGTTTTTCTCCATTTAAAAATTCTGTTTTTGCCAATATTGGAGATACTTTTACTAAATCACTATACTTTGATACTGATGCATTGAATGTTGAAGGACTGAAGACCCCTGGAGAATTAGGAACTTGATATCTAATTACTGCTGCATTTGGAGCATCAAAGTTTGGATTTACAAATGTAAGGACAAATGGTTCATACTTATAGTCTGAACTATTATACCCAAATCCAGCTGTACTAATAATATTTTCTACAAATACTTCATCTCCAAGTTCAAATGGAAGTGGATTAGTTGTTGAAAATCCAGATATTGGAGTCTCTAATGTTAAACTAATATCATATGGACCAGTTCCACTAACTGAGGCACTTATTATTCTAATTCCATTACTATTGTTTGTTGATACTATTAAATTATCTGTTGTCTTTAAATTTCCTGATGGATTTACTATTTGAATAGTATCTATAGATTGTCCTTTTAATTCAACTGCACAAGAAAATAGAGGATCTAATGTATCTTCAACCTTATTATACAGTCTCAGTGTTGGTGGAGTAATATAAAGTCTTCCAGTACTATTAATATTAATATCACTCACTTTATAGTTATCTTTAAATTTGATTAAATGATATGTATTTGATGTTGGCAGAAGAGTTTTATCACTAGAAAAAACACTAGATGTGTTTAAGATTTTAATTTTCTTTGGTCTTCCAATTGCAGAGGTTTGTGCTAGTAAGTTTGCCCCAGATCCAGAAGAAGTGACTATATTTTCAACACTAGGAACATCCTCATATATGCTACCACCATAAATGAGTTTGACTGAATTTATTGGACCCTTAACATTTTTATCCAATATTGAGTATGATATATCTGATGTAGTATTGTTGTATTGAGATTCTTCTGGAAAAACTGGCAGATTATATGTAAATGTTGTTGTTGTTATTCCAACTATAGAACTTTGAATTTGATAAGAACTTCTTTCAATTTTTAATGAATTTCCTCCAGAAACACTAGTATCTTGATAAATTTCATCATTTGTAGTAATATTGTTGAGATTATAGTATAATAACTTTGGAGTTTCTTCTGTTATTGATAAAGTCAGAGATGTTGAATTTTTAATGACTTCTATTCCAGACTCATTCCCAAAGTATGGGTTTCTAAAAACATCATCTCCATACAGATTAAAGTCTTTTCCAGATATACTTGGATCTGTTAGATCAAATACAACTGTTTGGTTTGAGTATGTTTTAATTTGTGGATTAACTTCTCCATTTATTAATACTCTTTTTGTTATTGTTGAATAACCAACTACATAGGTACTAGTTATTCCAGACACAACTGACATTTCAATGTGATTTCCTACACTCAATCCATGGCTAGATGCAGTAGAAACATTGACATTGACCTGAGTTATTGCCCCAGTAACTACATTTCTTTGGGTTTTGAATTTGTGAAGATTGCCAGTACCTACTGCATTGAATCTCAACAATGCATTTAAATTCTTAACATCCTTAACACTTTGAACTAATCCAATAATATCTGGAGATAGTTTAACAACATAAAGTTCTGGCAAAGATTCTAAATTTCCAGCATTGGTAACTATTGAAGAAGCATTTGTTGAATAAGATACTTTTTCACCATCTCTAAATTTATGATATGGTAAAAGAATTCCACCATGTTCAACAAATTTAGTTATAGAAACACCATACCCAAGAGGATAAACTGTTAATTCATTTCCAACTCCTGGTAGAGTACTGATCCCAACTGACACTGATTCTGCTGGATTAAAATAATATGATTCATCTAATTCATTTAATGTATAATCAAAGTCATCAAATGGAAATGTAAATTTAGTGACAAAATCAGACACTGTTGATCCAATAGCATACCCTGGGGCAGCTGCAGATTCTCTCAGTACATTTAGTCTATTATTTCTTTCATCTACTCCAATTACTTTAAGTAGTTCTGTTCCTATTTGAAGTACATCATCAGGTCTATACTTAAATATTGGTGTTTTTACTTTTAAACTGGTGACAAGACCAACTGAAGCTGCAGTTGGCAAAGCTTCTTCAAGAGTTGTGGATGAACTCTCTACTACTATCTTTCTAAATCCTTCCAGTCCTGAATAATCAGTTGTTGATATTCCACTAATGTTTATGAAAGTTTGGGATTTAAATCCATGTGCTGTTGTTGCAATTCCCAAAATTCCGGTTGAAGTTGAAACAAAATTTACATCATAAAAAGTAGTCACTCCAGAATTAATAGATAAAACTTCAACTCCAGATACTCTATCTACCTCTGCAAATGCCCCTAAACCATTTTCAGTTTCTGGAGTAAAACTAATTTTATCTCCAACTTCATAATCCAATCCACCATCAACAACAGTTATAGAACTTATTCTTCCAACAGATGCTGATTGAATAACAGCATCCGCCTTTATATTATTGTCTATGCCTCCAAAGTATTCATAATAATTTTCTTTATCCTCCACTCTATATGGAGATGTATATTTGACTATTCCTAGAGAATTAAAGTCCAACTCTTGATTGTGATTTAAATCAAAATTATCTTCTTCTGGAATATAATTATAGGTATCTCCTATAACATAAGGAAACTCAGGAGTTCCTTGTGCGGTTAGAGTGCAATAATATGCATATATTCCTTGTGGATAGTCTGGAGTAACTGCAAATCTCCCATTATTTTCATCTAATGTCCCTGTATTTGTGAATACATAATCCTCTATACATTCAATATTTGTTGATGGACTAATTTTATTTCTGGTATATCCACTTCTCATTCTAACAATACTACCACTTCCATCAGTATTTTCATATGCATATGGACCATATATTGGACATCCATCATATGCCCACCCAATAATTGGAGAATGTGCAGTTGCAACTATTTCAAATGCATTGACCAAATTAGAATCTAAGAAAAATGTCCCAAAGGTATTTCCAAATTTAGAATACTTACTTCCAAACAAACATCCATTTGATAGATTTGTTGTTCCTAATTTAGTGACTTCATTTAATGTCCAAGTTCCCAAATTAGCAGAAATAACTAAATTTTCTCCTCTATTGACTAAAGTTATAGTTGTATCTGAAGAAGCATATCCAACACCACCTCTTATAATATTAACACCAATAATTTGACCAAAACTAATTGCACCATCATATATTTCCCCATTACTAATAATAGGAGAAATTTCGGCACCATATCCTTGTC
>Ga0099848_1001556_pt1 | contig 10756 bp, 8 predicted proteins | sample CB_VirMetaG_3_FD_78179 | JGI IMG/M metagenome (GOLD analysis project Ga0099848, IMG submission 78179) | Freshwater to marine saline gradient viral communities from Chesapeake Bay - CB_1508_1S Viral MetaG | ecosystem: Environmental > Aquatic > Marine > Coastal | place: USA: Chesapeake Bay... | reverse complement strand
TTGTAGGATATCATCATCTACTAGGAAGGTAGCATCTATACCTATGCTCTGTAGAGATTGATTGAATCTGTTTTTGATAAACTCTAATGTTTGTTCTTTGGTTAAAAAATCTAAATCTCCTTGTTCGAAAATCCATTCTACTATTTCGCATTCAGCATCGTATGCATCTATTGCTGCATCAACGATGTCATCGACTAAATCTTGTGTCCACCAGTCTGGGTTTTCTTGTTTGATTATATTAACTAAATCAAATCCGAATTCTGCATGTATTTTTTCCTCTTTGGAAGTAGCTTCTACAGCATTACTTATTCCTTTTAGTACATTTCTATGTTTGTTAAACGACATTATAACTAAAAACTGAGAGAATAACGATACATTCTCAATAAACATTGAGAAAAGAATAACTGATTCAAAGTAATCTTTATTTTCTGATGATTTTGTGTTAGCAATTGACTTTTCTAGATACTTTATTCTACGGCGTATGGCCGGTACATGAAGTATTTCTTCAAATTGATCACTAAGTCCTAAAATCTTAATGAGATTTGAGTAAGCATCTGCATGTCTTACTTCTGATTCTGCAAAAGTAGCACCAACGGCTCCGATTTCTGGTTTCGGCATTTTTCTGTAGATGTCTCCCCAGAAAGTCTTAACTGCAATCTCGATTTGAGAAATAGCAAGCATTGCTCGCTGTACAGCTGTTCTCTCTTTTTCATCTAACCCAACTTTGAAATCCTGAATATCGGAAGTAAAATTGAATTCTGTATGAACCCAATATGAATGACGAATTGCATCAACATATTCGGCCAAAGTTGGATACTCGTAAGGTCTCAAATTAACTCTCTTCTGAAAGATATTTGGTCTTTTCTTTAACCGGAAAGAGATATATTCTTTGGCTAGGTCGTTAAGTCCTTCATCCATAAGGTGGTTTTCCACCATATCGTCGATTACATCAACCGATACCTCTTTACCCTTGTACTTAGTGTTAAGATTATATGTGATCGAATTTGCAATTGAATGATAAAGTAAAAAGTCAGGTTCCATTCCAGCACTTGTGGCTGTCTTTGTTATAGCGTTAGCTATTTTAGATTGAGTAAAAGTTTCTTTTGTTCCGTTGCGTTTGATCACGAAATCCATATATCTTTATATATTTAAAAGTTGATAAAAATAGAAGATCCCTTTGGCTATACCACCTCCGGGACGTGGTAATAAATATAATATATATTCCAGTTTACCATCAACTTTTTTTAAATTTTTTCAAATAATTTTGTTAACTGTGCCTGATGTAGTACAAATGGTGTGCCTCCTTGTGTTGTGGTTTCGTCATCCATATCAGCTTTACCTTCAAATGTAATATGGCCATTATTTGTATCCATTTTTACATTATAGGTCATACCATCTTGGCCGTATCTATTTTTCATTACGTGCACCCTACCGGTTCCTAATACCTTGTCTTCTTTTTGTCTGGATAGAGAAAGACAAATGTCGGCAACCATCATTTTATCATATGATCCTGCTGCTTTATCTCCTTCTATGACTGAATCTTTAGCTCCCATTCGATTAACTTGAGAAGGGGTTAGAATCGGTATTTTCATTTCTTTAGCCAGGCCTTTAGTCGCGATAAATACGTCGTCGATTTCGTCTTTTCTTTCACTAAATCTATTTTTAGACGGAGCTTTGAGGTAATCCACATAATCAATAATAACCAAATCAGGCTTGTGACCCATGTCGATACTTTTCTGGATATGCGCTTTAATAGTGTTGACTGATGCTGATTTTGGTGCATATTCTTTTACAATTAATTTTCCTTTTAAATTATCAACAACCGCTTGAACTTCTTTACGGTGCTTGTTTACTTCGTCGATAGAATACCCTGTAAAATAACAGTCAAATCTCTTACCAACGTAATCTTCACCTAACTCCAGGGTGTAGTAATTAACTTTATAACCCAGTTGAACAGCATGCGCAGCAATCGCCACCATAGTCCAAGACTTACCACCACCAGGGTTACCAAATACAATAGCAAGGTCCCCAGGGCCGAACCCACCTTGAATACCATCATTAAGGATAGGCCAAGGAGAAGGAATAGTAGGACGGTAATCCACACGATAACGTGTTTCAATATCTTTATTATATTCATGACCAATATTTTTATCCATTCCGGCTTTCATAGCCTTTTCAATCATATTTCTGATTCCGTCAAAATCTCCTTCTTTCAAGAGATCGGCTGAGTTTAGGATAGCCTGTTTCATCTCTTGATTTTTACAGAAGGTTGTGAATTCCTCTTGAACGTATTCTAGATCCTCTTGTGAGGCTTGATATGAGTTACGTAATTCTTCTTTGAGTGCAACTTGAAGAATATCATTTTCTATTTTTTGGAGTTCTACCTTGAGAACATCCATAGTAATAGTGGTATGGTATTTGTCATAATATTTTGAAATCTGATTAACAATCCATTTGTGTGCATCAGAATCAAAGTAATCATCTCTCAGAACATCTCTCACATTCAGTAGAAAGCTCTTATCTGTCAGAAGAGACCCTAATACCTTTAATTGAAATCCTTTACCGTACTGATTTAATTTCTGTAATGTCATTTAAAACCTATTTCTTGAAAACCGTTAATCCTTTAAATACCTGCAACCATCCTTCTGTATTTTTGGTGATTCCTTCAATCTTATCTTGTTCTAGAAGATGCATAAATGCACCGGATTGAAGATCACCAGGATGCTCTTTTAATACTTCAAATATATGAAGAATTTCATTCTCATCCAACACAGATTCATGAAGACTCATTAATTTATAATTTGTTTCTACCTTATCCCAATCGTAAACTATTTTAGCAAAGATCTTTTTTCCTTCGAGATTTTTTTCACATACCTCGTACACATAATCCAAAGACGTATTCGGATCAGTAACTAATTTATCAAATTCAGATACTATGGTCTTAATTCCAAGCCCTTTTATACCGGTAAGGTTGTCTGAGTTATCACCTAGTAATGCTTTTACTATATCGTAATTGCTTGGATGTACCTTGAGTTCTTCTTGAATATTCTCCTTAGTGTATACAGTCTTTTTAACCGGGGCATACACGGATATACTACTGTCTATAAGCTGTAAGAAGTCCTTATCAGATGATACTATGGTGCAATGTTTACCGGCTGATGATATCTTTTTAGCCAGGAACGCAATTATATCATCTGCTTCTAGCTTTTCCATCATCAGATTATGAATAGGAAGGCATTGTATGTAATCCTGCAACCGCATCAGCTGACCAATCAATGCTTCTGTTTCTTCGGCTTTGGTTTCATACAGACCCCAATGTGTTATCTTTGCTGTAGCCCGTTGGGCTTTATAGTTGGAGTCTATATTTTTTCTATTTGCCGATCCTCCTTTTCCGTCCCATACTATTATAACTCTAGTAGGGTCAAAAGTACGAGTAACAAAAGCCAGTGATCTCAAAAAGCCCACCAGACCGCCAACATGATGGCCTGATGGGTTTATGGATTTAATCAATGAAAAGCTCCTTATCAGCATATTCATAGCATCTACTATGAGTACGTGATCATTCAATTCCCGAGGAGCAGACGGTTTGAGATTATTAAGAATAGATTTGTAGTCAGTAGCCATTAATCTAATATTCCAGGTTTGATAACATCCTCTTCTAGATCTCCTTCTTCAATCAAGTCAAAGGTAACTGATCCAATGAGGTTTAACCAATGTTCTTTGTGGTCGTTCTTGTATTTGTCTATTTCTCGTTTATCATCAGCGATAAAACCGTGAGGGGTCATAACAACCCTACCTCTAGACTGAACTCCACCAATATGGTTCTTTTCTACCTGTATATTAGTTCTTTTAGCAAATTCTACTTCCTTTCCGTCTTTTATGGCTTTGATTTTGGATGTACCTGGGTTGGTTATATTACCAAAAGTAATCACTAGGGTAGCATCATACCACATCGACATACCTCCTTTATTCTGTAACTTTGGCATTCCCATAGGGGACTCTGGTTTCATAGTCCATACTTTGTTAATAGCCACCATAGTATTAGTATAAGGAGAATTCTCTTTACGAGAAAGGAGTATCTTTTGATTAAGGTTATTACCAAACTGAGTAGACATAGCACCAGCATTCCACTCATTATTGTTTTTATTGGATTTAACTGAAAGTTCACAAGGAACTGATCCAATAGAATCCCACAAAAAGCACAGATCAAATGGTAGATTTCCTTTAGCTTGCTCATCCATAAGGTCTGCGATGTATACTGCAACATCCTCAATAGTATTTAGGGTTCCTCTATCGGCATATAAAAAATGCCCTTCGTAATCTACTACGTTGCCGTCTTGATCTCTTACCTCATTTACTTCCAATCCCATCTCTCTAACGTGATCCCATGACCATTTCATCTCCGTTATAATGAAGACCGGGAGAATGCCCATTTGTTGGGCACTCACCGCGGCTTCAATCAAGGCAGTAGTCTTTCCAGTATCACTATGTCCTCGCAAAAGGGTGATATGGCCAGTGGGTATGCCCGGTAATGAAGTAATATCTTGAAATGCTTTAGAAAGAGGAATCCACTCTTGGGCTTTGAACTTAACCGAAGCATTAGAAAATCCTTTCTTCTCTTTAAATTTGCCTAAATTAAATCCAGCCTTGACCTTGGCAGATGCGGCTTCCTGTACTGCTGCTTTCTTAGCCATAATTATTCGTTAAATAGATCGTCAAATGCAGAAACTGTATCGTTGGCCGGTTTTGCGGAAGTATCTAATGTAAAATCAGATCTAACAGGTGCCGCAGGGGTTTGTGATACTGATTCTTCTTCATCACCTGATCCCGGGGATAGGTAGTTCTGAAGTTGCTTTTTGATAAATTCGTAATCGTATTGACGATGTACCTCAAGTGGATTGGGTTGGTCTTTTAACCAAGTATCAACCTGATCATTATTATCAGAAAGTGGTGTTTGTTTTGGCTTAATACGAACAGTGGTCTCTGGGTAAGGATTACCTTGGGTCATTTCTACTACCATATCCCATCCGTTTAAAACATCTGTGAAGTCTCCGATATCTTCATCTTCTGCTAAAGCAAGTAATGCTTTATAGATAGTAACACCAAATCCCCATAAACGAACTCCTTTATCTTCTTCTCCTCGAACTACTATAGGAGCAAAAATACGAGTTTTAGGTTGTAGCTTTCCAGATAGTGACCAGTTGTCTTTATCACTAGTCTTACGTAGCTCTTTTACAAATTCCTCTACCGGGTCTTGCTTTCCAAAATTGGATAAAGCCACCATTGGGTATTTTCCAATACCGTAGTGAAAAGTTAATTCTGAAAATGGGAATGAAGGATTAAAGGCAGACGGTACAATACGAATAGTCTGCTTACCTAATTGTGGTTTCCAAAAAATGGTTGAATAGTCGGTCTTTTCTTGCTGCTGACCGTTGTTGTTTAAGGCATCTAGCTTAGCCTTGATAGCTGATAAATCCATAGATATAACAATTTGATTAAAACTTTATTTGTAATATAAGAAAAACCTTTCAGACCTGCAACTATAATTGTATGATCTGATGTAATTTTGTATTGATTCTTTTTAACTCTGGACCTTTGGTTAAAAGAATACAATTTGTGTAGTCATTCCAATTTACTCTGTAGGATGTATCTAGATGTCCTCCGTTTAACTCTTTTATTAGAGTATTGAGGGCATTAATAGTATACAAGGTATTGGATTCCTTTTTTCTATGTACTAGAATAGTATTTTCTAGGAAGTTAGATACATTACCAAAATCTACATTGTAGGTACAAATATATTCGTCCTGACTTTTTGAGTACAGAACAAAGATCTTGTTATATATTATCTTGTATTTGCTTTTTATGGTAGAAAGCACTTCATCTAGCTGATCTTCAGTAGAGAAAGTGCAGAACAGTTTATTACTCATATCATCACTAAAATAAAATTCGTCGATATCATAATCGAACGTCGGCATCACAACATTTTGCATCTTATATAAATATTAAACTGTTTTATAAAACAAAATTCTTACTATATTTGAATTTTACAGGGTATTTTCTATGTTCTTCTAGTATATCCTGTAAATCTTGTAAAGTTTCCTTGCCATCCTCTTTGCTATAGTCAAAAATTATAGCATCATATATGTACAAAGCAACTTTTGTCTTTTTATTCCGAAGATACTTTAGTACATCCTTTAAAATAAGTATATTTCTAGCGGTCTCCAAACTTTGCATCATATAATTCATGAGCTTGTGAGGATTCATGTCTTTTAACTCCTGAGTGAATGATTTTTTCGAGATTGGATTATAAATTACACCGTTTTGGTTAAATTCCTCCCATAATCCGTTAATGTATTTCTGTATTTTGTCAAATATCTCTAAAAAAGCGTACTTTTCCGGTATTTTTCCGTAAATAGCATGAAAATTAATCTGTTTTGCTTCAGCATACTCCTCGTCTGTAATTTCTTCTTTCTCAAAATACAGTTTTGCCAGCTGTTTATGTGCAGATTCTAATCCAAGATCATAGCCAATCTGATCACAAAGTAGCCTAAGGTGGTACCCATCGAAATCAAACTCAACAAAGTAGTCCTCTGTTGGGTGGAAACACTTCCTGTGTTGTTGTGTTTTAGGAATCGCAGCGAAATTAACGCTATTAAAAGCATTAGTAGGTCTAGAAGTAACATTGTATAAATTATATGAAGTTAATACTCGATTATTTCTTATACTGTATTCAGGTTCTCTGGGTGTAAATAATTCTTTGAATGGTTCATAGTAAATTCCCAATCCTGTCTGCTCTATCAGATAGAATACATTTGTAGCAATTGTATTGTAGAATTCAAACCCGGATGGAATCTCTAAATCTAAATATTGCTCAATGTAACTATACGTCTCTTCACAACGTTCAAATAATTTTGATATAGGAATCAACTGATTGATATTGCTAAACTCAGAGAACTTATTATAAAACCAAAATACTGTATTATCTTTACTAGGTATCTCTAGTCTTTCAAATTTGACCATAGAATAAAGCAAAGAAAGATCAATTGCATTCTGTAAATTAAAATGGTATAGAAGGTTTTTCTTATCTAAAACATAAAGTATATTGTATTTGGAAAGAATGTTGTAGACACGGTCTTTTGCTACGTTTAGACCTTCACTATGGTTAATTGGAATAATGTATCCTTCTTTGTGATTCAAAGGTCGGATATATAAAGCAATAGTAGAGGTAAAGCTAGGATGATAGTAATCGTGAGAAGAAATAACTTCTATATATGCTCCCTTGGTAGAATAATTTTCTAGAAGCTGTAACTGATCTGATGATTCAACTATATAAAACACTTGTATAACCTTTTCTTAAAAATACGAAAAGATTTTTATTGTACAAACTCGTCGTAGGATTTTATTTGAGTTTTTATCCAAGGAAATTTTTTTTCAGCCTGTTCTACAGCTTTTTGGTTTTTACTTGCTGCTCCTTCATAGTGATATCCGTACCATTCAATACTATTAGCCGGTTTTTTAAGAATCCATTTTAGTTCAAGACCGCTAATGTAAACTAATTCTACAAATTGATCATATTTTTCTTTTTTAACCTCAACTATTTTCTTAGTTCTTTTATCCTGTAGAAAGTACCTAATATAGTAACCTTGTTTTCTATCAAATTCTGTTGGTTGAATAATTGATGGAGTAAAAATTCTTGGTGTTGTATTTTCATAATCTGCAATAGGTTCTAACCGAAGATTATTTCTACCTGGTTCTTTTCCAGTATAATACTCTTCATTGTATGTTTGAAAGTACCATCCTACATACTCTTTTCCGTTAGGTAATAAATACTTACCACCTTGGGTGAACTTAGGATCAGAATACATAAATTTTGGTAAATCTAACATTGTATTTTTTCTTAATGCTTTTTATTTTACGTTACTATCCTTTTATAACATCCCTTTCACATGAATATGGGGTCCTGAGGAATGTCCTGAAGGTTTGTTATATTCATCATCAGCAGCAATTCCTTTTTCTCCTAGAAAATCGACAAACAATTTAGCAACGCCAGCTCCTCCTGGTATTGTTATATCAAGTACATCACCCCTTGTGTGTTTGCTGTTTGGGGCTTTTTCATAGTGATATATATCATTTCCTGATGTAAATTGAATACCCCCCCAAAGGCCGCTAGATACTTCGATAAGCTTCTTACCGAGGGCTAACCCTGCTGGGCTTAAATCTCCGTAATTGGAAAGAGCGTTTCCTTTCTCGGTATAGCCTGCTGCTGTGATCGCTTTTCGTAACTCATCCGCATTAGGTGTATCAATAGGTTTTCCAGTTTCTTTATCTATTCTTTTACCTGTTTTTGTATCAATATCAAATGTTAATGGTTTAGAAAAAAGCTCACCACTAAATATCACATTTCTTTCTGCTAAAGTCCCGGTAAATACATCTGTTAATATCATTTGTGATGTAATATCAACGGTCCATCTATTACTGGCTATTTTATGATCAACTCCGGTAATTAAAAATGCAACATTATCTCTATATTTTTCAGGTAGAAAACTATAATCTTCAAGCAAAAATGCTTGACCTATTTTTAATCCGGATATTCCTCTCATTGTGAAGCTAAGCTTGAAAGGAATAATTCCTCCTGGATTTTCTTTTTTTAGCTTAGTGTAGTATTCACTTAGATCATTCATTAATGATTTATGAGATGGTATTAATCCTTCTATATCTTGAGGATCATAATTAAACTTAGCATATCTTCCGTATGAGAATGAATCATCTTTAGCATTCACTGTTTTTATATATCCGATAATCCTACTACCATCTTTTTCGGTTTTTTCATCTCCTTCTTTATCGGATTTTATATCAATATTTTTTGTTTGTATGTGCCTATCTCGTAATCCTTTATTCCACTGCTGTAACATTAATACGTCTGTACCTATATCACTAGAATTAGCTTGAGCAGATATTGCCAACATAGTGGAAATAGTATTACTTAACGTAGCGGAAATAGAAAGATTTTCCAACTGACTATTCAGGCCTACTAAATCTATCTTTGATGAAGAAAGATTAACTTTGCCGGGAACAACACGTCTATCTACTATATAATAAGTAAATTCTTCTTCTTCATAATGAATATCAAAATCATTAACATCACCAAAAGTTAAAGTCAACCCGTCAAGAATTTTTTTAATAAAATTTAAAACTGTACGATCTTTTTTATCTCCTTTAGTAGCTTCAGTATAACAATTAAGAATGTACTTTACATTTAAGTAAATATCTAATATATCGTTAGATTCTTCTGGTACTAATTCTTGAAAAAACCATGCTAGTTGTCCTGAGTCAGGCTTTTTTGGTATTATAGCAGTAGCGGGATCAAGAGCCACATGATTAAAAAAAGTAAAGAAAGGAGTTTTTTTCTTAGATTGTCCGTAATTAAATTGTATTATATTTGAATTTTTGTCTTTTAGAGTAAAGCACCTATTAACTATTTCTAAAAACGTACTCATTCTGATGAATCTACCACTATTTTTTTGAGCAGTAACAGTATTGTACGTAATACCTTTGCCATTAAACCTAATGTAAAGTATATTACCATCTTTATTCCAATTTCTACCGACGGCTGCCAAATTTGATGCAAAGGTAGAAAACATACCACCTAAGCTAACACTTAACGAATTACTTATTGGGGCTGTCTCACCCTTTTTGAACTCAACTAAAAATCCTTTCATAAACTTATGTAGATTAGTAGCATCTCCAAGTTCTGTTTCTAGTTTTTCAGCCTCATCCGTGTTAGCAACTGAAGCTCCTGAGTTGGTTGCTGTAGGAGATAATACTAGCTGTAAGGATTCTACAAGTTCACCAGGTGAAATAATATCTACTTTGCAATCATATCCTCCATCTAAATTATATGTCCAGGCGAAGTTTTTTACAAAACCGTATACTGCATCGTAATTATATGAGCTATTTTCTCTTAATTCTTTTATTCTGGACATTATTGCTTGCTGATTGCTTGCATTAAAGAATTCAGAGCCGTACTGTTTCACATCAGCACTAAATATGCCTTCATTATTATAGTATATAGAATGTCCCCACTCTAAAAGTGCAGTCATTCCAGGTCGAAAATATAATTTTTCTATTATATCTAACTGCTCAACACTATTAACTTTTATTTGAACCGTTGCATCACGTAAGGTACCAAAATTATTTTTAGATTTTACAGAAAAGCTAACTATACCCGGCATAGGTCTATAACCAAGTGTAGGAGATAAATCATAACCATCAGGTCCGGATTCATTAAAAAGACCTCCTCTTAATTTTTCATCTTTGAGAATACCTCCTGTTAATACGTAATTTTTAGCCTGTTCGCTAGAATATTCAGGTTTAGGGGGAGCGGAATCTGCTTTTGCTGGGGTACTAGCAGTCTCTTTAGAATCTGGGGGAGGGGTATCTATATCTACAGAAGAGTATAACCTAACCCAGCCAGTGGTACTATTCAAGAATAATAAGTCTTGATCTGTTCTATCAGATTTTTTACTTATTTTTTGTTTTCGTATACCTAACTGAGTTAGTGAACCTGATGTAACTGGTCCGCCTATTACCTGATCTGATTTATAACTTAAAGACATATTACCTTGTCCGGTTTACTGTGTCGAATAATCTCAAAGCTTCTGCTTTATCCCCTGGTATTCTTAGCTGTATACCAGATTCAACATTAAGTGAAGATTTTTCAGAATTATTCGCAGAAGCTATTATCCACCATAGTGTA
>Ga0099848_1001554_pt1 | contig 10760 bp, 14 predicted proteins | sample CB_VirMetaG_3_FD_78179 | JGI IMG/M metagenome (GOLD analysis project Ga0099848, IMG submission 78179) | Freshwater to marine saline gradient viral communities from Chesapeake Bay - CB_1508_1S Viral MetaG | ecosystem: Environmental > Aquatic > Marine > Coastal | place: USA: Chesapeake Bay... | reverse complement strand
TCATAATTACAAGTTTCATATTTCATATTATATCCACACCCATCTCTATAATGAGATTTATATTTGCGGATATAATAATCTTCTTTTATTCTTGCCTCACTTTCATCAACTTCTTCTATGACTTTAATAGTAAAGTTTCTTTTACCATATTCAATAATAGCATCAGACAGAAGTTTATTACCTTCGTGCCTTCCAAGAGTAATATGTTCTTGTAATCTTCTATCCAATTCATTTTTAGTCAATCCAACATAATACATATGTGGATTAACTGCTATATTGGTAATTAGATAAATCTTTACTTTCATATCAGTAAGTTATACTACTATTATTTATAAGAAGTATAACTTACACACACTATTCTTTTACATAAAGACACATTCCCTCTTTAAGACCCCCTTTGATATTCAGTTCCCCATTTTCAGTTGGGAACAAGTGCTCTTCACTACAAATAATTTCTTTACCATCTTCCAAAGTAATCTTATAAGATTTCTTTTTAGTTTTGGGAAAGACATTTAATACTTCATTATAACTATTATTGGAAAGCACTAAATCTCCAACTTGAATATTAGAAATATCTTTCAGTCCTTGCGGTGTTTGAACTTTGGTTTTCAAGTCCAAGCAATAACCAGAGCGAGTGGTCTGCGTGGCAGAAACGATAGGGACGTTTGCTTCAACAGCCAACCCTCGAAGCTCCTCAGCAATAGCTTTGATATAAGAATATGAATTGACAGTGCTGTTTCCGCGATACCTGCTGGAAGCACATATATTAAGGTAATCAATGAAAATAATATCAGGTCTAAATGACTTCTTAAGTGCAAGTTCATTAAGAAGTGACTTAAAGTGTCCACTGTGTGCAGATGCTGTGGGATATTCTTTAATAATTAGAGATCCTTGTGTCTTTTTAGCAATATTATTAATTTTTGTATCAAAAGTACTCTTAGGCAATTCGGCAATATCTTTGATGTTTACGTTAAGGAGGTTTGCGTCAATTCTTTCAGCAATACGTTCTTCTGCCATTTCCATTGTAATGTAGAGAACGTTCCTCCCTTGGAGCAAGACGGAGCTAGCCACATGGCACATGAATAAAGATTTCCCGACACCCGTACCAGCAAGAGCGACATTGAGAGTTTTGTTAGGGAGACCACCTTTGGTAATTTTATTAAAGTATTCGAGATCAAATTCAATTTTATCCTCCTTTTTGCGGTAGTAATCATAACGTTCTTCAGCATCTAAAATGTAATCATGTCCAACATGATTATCAAAACTTACTGCTAATGCCTCCTGAAGAATTGAGGGAATAGCATCTCGATTCTTATCTCCTTGCCCATCAGCAAGTTGAACAGATTCCATCAGTGCCAAGTAGATAGCACGATCACGACACCACTTTTCAGTAGTATTAATCAACCAATCACTTTCAACACCGATTGGATCCAGATTTTGAATGATATTACAAATCTCACCATACTGCTGCTGATTAAGATCAGAACGATCATCAACGTCAATAGTCAATGATTCTTTTGTGGGAATGTTATTGTATTCAGTTATAAATTTTTTAATTTCTTCAAATACAACTTTCTGATTAAAGTCTTCAAAATATTCTTCCTTAATAAAAGGAAGAACTTTTCGTGCATACTCTTCATCATTCAAGAGGCATTTCAAAATTAGAAATTCAACTTTATCCATATCTAAATGCAAACGAAATACTTACTCTTGTTTTATCTTCCCTAAATGGAAGAACCATGTGAAGAAGATATGATGGAAATAAAATCAATACTGATGCTGTTGGATAAAGATGATAAAAATCAACATTAAAAGCAGATGGTTTATCTGCTAATAGTTGAACTTTCTTACCATATGAAGGATCTTGTAAAACCAATGATCCACCATCTTTATTATCCCAAGTTCCAGGTTTTAATGGATTTTGGGTTGTATAATTAAATCTCCAATCATCACCAACAATATATTCTATTGGATAATAAACACCTGCAAGAGCAGTTGTTCCATGATGATGCATGAAATTCAGGTCACCAGATTGATTTATGTTTGCCCACAAGTCAGTACATACAATACCATCTTTGTATCCATGTTGCAAGCAATACTCATTTCCACATTCAGTTAAAATCTTAGAAAGAGATCTATAACTATCATACTTTTTTTCTAAGTTAGTTGTGCTATGCCACCCTCCCATGTTGCTATGATCTTCTCCGGAATTTTTATTCCTTTCAGAAATAGCATCTTCAACTAACTTTATGTTTAATTCATGATTCGCCTTTCCAAAATTCTCCAATCCGATTGGAATGGGAAATAGTGGTAAAGACTTAAGAACCATAACTGAATTCTCCTTGAGCAATTACATCAAGTTTTTGCATTACTTCTTCGGTGAAGTACTCTTCGGGATTTGCAAGAATTGTTTTTCCATAAATTTTCTTCCCATCCATCTCATACCTTCCCCCAACGTTCTTCCACATTCCTCCAAGTTCTCCAAGTTCCAAGAGGCCATAATATCTGTCCAATCCTCTCTCATCATAGAATAGACGTATTTCAACATCTTTGTTCTCCTTACTTAAACGTGACTTAGCAGTCTTTGCCTTGATAATGTTTCCAACAATTTCTGTTCCATCCTTTTCTTTCTTTTTACTGAGATGAATGATGGTACTAGCAGCATACTTAAGACCAGAACCACCTCCCATTTCTTTAGTAGGAACGTAAGCACCGATAACATCATATGTATGATTAGTCACAATCATAGGAATATTTGCTTGACCAAGTTTTAGAGTAAGCATTCTGAATGCACCTTTGATGAGTTGGGATTTGGTCATGTCCCGAACTTGTTTGTCGTTGAGTGCGTCAGTAATCTCTTTCTCAGTAGAAAGCATACCTAAAGAGTCTAGCACAAACATACAAGGTTTGCGTTCTTCTACAGGTTTTTTTGAGTAGATGTCCACTGCCTTGAGTGCCTTACTACGAAACTCTTCTACTGTGACAACATTTACAACTACAGTTCGATTGAGATCAACTCCACGACTTTCTAGGAGTGACTTATTAACAGCTGCCTCAGTATCAAAGTATAGGCAATAACCATCAGGATTGGTATCAAGAAAATTCTTGACCACAGCAAGACTAAAGAAGGTTTTTCCCGTAGACGACTCACCAGCAATTGCAGTGATCTTATTACCAGAAACCCCACCAAAAATACTCCCCGAAACAAGGGCATTAAAAATGTAAGAACCTGTGTCCACGTAAGTTTCGGTTTCATCGATGTCGGCAGCTAGTTTGGTGTAGTCGTCGCCAATTTCTTTTACAATATCTTTAAGGAAGTCCATATCAATTACCAATAGATTAACAGTATAGCATCAAGAGAAGAAGGAATCAAGAGTTGCTACTTTCTCAACTTTCCATCCAATTGCATCGAGAATTGCCTTCAAAGGTTCCAAGAAACTCTTATCAAACTGCAAATCATAATCAATATAAGATACAATTCCAAGTTCCTTAGGAAACTCTTGAATGAAAGAAATTACATTCTCATAAATTGGATTTGGTTTTTTGAGATACAAAAACTTTATCTTTTCTCCATTCTGAATAAGTGAATATTTATTTGTTAGTTTTTTGTCCTTTACGTAATGATTATACAAAAGTGCTCCACGAACATGAATGGGTGTTCCTTTAGAATAAATTTCAGAAGAAGACTTCCACTTAATTACATCAGAAACAGAACGTGGAAAAGCAATTTCCTCTGGTGATAAGGATTTGAATTTTTTACGACAATTATCAATGTAATCAATCACGTCATCTTCAGTTCCACTCATCATAAGTTTGAGAGCATCTTTAATCATCTGACGACAAGGTGCTGGTGTAGAAGATTTAACTGCCTCAATTCCCATCATCTTTAGTTTAGGTTCAGAGTATTGAACGCCTTCACTATTCCACACATTGAGAATATATCTCTTCTTTGCGGTCCAAATTCCACGCTCGGCAATGTTCTCACGTTTCATCTGCATCTTCTGATCATAGGCATTCACGTATTCTGCCAGTTCTTGATAAGAACCTTCAATATACTTTTCAAATTCCACTTGACAGATCTTATCAAGTACCGAAACAACGCTTTCAGAAGTTTTCTCTCTTCCTTTGAATAGTTTATCGACCAAAGGACCCATGTTGAGATAGATAGAATCAGTATCAGAAGCAATAACATAATCAACTTCATCAGTTTTTAGAATTTTATTGAGGTGTTTATTCATTTTATTTTCAATCCAACGGATTGATACTTGACCAGAGAGAGTAATAGCTTCCGCGTTGGCAAGCTTATAATACCTAAAATACTGATTACCAATAGCACCATAAGCACTATTAAGTTGAATTTTACGTGCCATCTGAATATTATTGCACCTAGCAATTTCTTTTTCAAGTTCCTTAGTAGGTGTCTTTTCATAGTCCTGTTTGGCGGCAAGCATTTTCTTCTTATAGATGGTTCTATCCTTGTAAATTTTATCCATCAACTCTGGAAGAAAACCACGAACATTTTTACGATACATTGCGCCATTAGCACATACCGCATTATCTTTATACATCTCAAAAGTCAATTCTTCATTAAGAATTTTATCTACAGTCACACTTGGATGACGTTGCTCTAAAAGTGTCTCTGGAGAGATGTTGTATTGCATAATCAGGTGTGGGTATAGAGAGTTAAGGTCAAAACTCACAACCCAATCATACTTACCAGGAACAGGTTCTTTTACATAAGCACCAGCATACTTATCATCCTTTTCTGAACGAACAATCGGTGGAATAACAATGTTCTTCTTTTTCAGGTAGTTGTAGATAATTGTATCCCACATACGAACCTGAGAAAATACATCAGCATAGTTTGCTTTTGCGTCATATGCCATCACAATTGCAAGTTCAATGAGTTTCATCTTGTCCTCCAATCGGTCAACAAGTTCCACGTCAATGATGTTGTATTCTACAAACTTTTGCCATCCTTTGGTGTAGAAGTCTTTAAAGGTATCAAACTCTGAGTGGTCTAGTTTTTGTGCCCCGAGTTCTACAGATGCAATGTAATCAAGACGATATGATTCTTGTGCTTTATAAGTAAATTTCTTATAAAGAGTTAGATAGTCAAGTTGTGTAATACCACCAACATCATAATAAATTTGCTTGCGTCCAGAAATAATAGTTTCTCTTTCAGTCACCAATCCCCAAGGAGAAAGACGCTTCATCAACTTTTCACCCAAGACGCGATCAATACGACGGACCAAATAAGGCATATCGTAAAACTCACTGTTCCATCCAGTAACAACTTCTGGAGTATTCTCCTCAATCATCCACCAGTTGATAAAATCATTCAGAAGATCATACTCGGTATCAAATCCCTTATAAAGAACATTCTTTTGCTTATTATTGAAAGAACCTTTACCCCAAGTTCGGATTTGCTTTGTAGCATAATCCTGAACGGTGATCAGAAGAACTTCTTCGGCAGCAGATTCTACATCAGGGAATCCATTCTCAGATGCAACCTCAATATCAATGGTAGAGATTTTGATCTTGTTTGTATCAAACTTGATTTCATCTTCAGGATACATTTCAGAGATGTATTGATAGATGAACCTTTCGTTCCCACAAACACTAAAGTTTTCTACATCTTTATACTTTTCAATAAAATCCCGACATTCACGAACAGTTCCAGGTTGAATAGATTTAACATAGTCTCCATTCAGTGTTTTATGTTTTGTTTTCTTATTTGAAGGGACAAAAAGAGTTGGATTAAACTTCTCTCGGCTCGCAAAATGTTTACCATTTTCATATCCACGAACAAGAAAATGGTCACCAACCATCTGGACGTTTGTATAAAATCGCATTATTTAATCAAAGTTTGATACTTTTCAAGAAGTGTTGGTTTAGGTTCAGCAAGAGTAAGAATCTTGTCTGAAGAAATCATATACTTATTATCGGAAGTAAAGTCAATTAACCAAGGAGATAAAGTAAGATCGGACTGATTTAATAAGAAAGGTTCAGTCAATCTACAATCAGGTTCTCCAATTTCTGAAGTTACTTCTTCAATCTGACTGATCAGAATCTGATTGTTCATCAACAGAATCAACTTTATTGGTTTCATTTAAAATTTGCTCCTCATACATTTTTTTAAGTCCAAGTGTTGGTTCCAATGCTGTAACCAGAAAATCTGGAACAATTGGAACTATCGTATCTCCAGAAAATTTTGGCCAGGGATGAAGAGAAATACTCATTTGCTCTTTTTCATCTCCATCTTGATTTGTAATCCTATACTTACCATTTACATCAATAGTGCAAGGTTTCTCCAAGATATAAGTAATCAACTTACCTTCATCAAATCCTTCTTTGATGTCAGCAATAACTTTTTCACCCGATTTGAATACAACAAGTTTTACAGACATAATACTCCAACGCTTAGTAAGATTTTAGCACAAAAAAAGAGGGGTTGCAACTGGATTTTGCCAGTAACCCCATCTTTCTGCACCGACGATATTTGGTAGCCCAGTATTATTTAGAGATAATCTTTACGTTGATGGTGCTCTGGGACGATTTTTCCCAAAACAACACTCAGTAACCCATCCTCAAAAGTAACTGATCTAACTTCCGTTTCATCTGAGAGTGTCCAAGATCTGGTGAAAGATCTCTGAGCCACTCCTCTATGGATGTACTCTCTTTCAGTTTCTTTATCTTCTTTTCGTCCTTCGACAAAAAGTTTTCCGTCTTGTGTATAAACATTTACTTCTGCTTTTCTGAATCCTGCAAGTGCTAGTTCTAGTCTTGATTCTGTATTGCTGACTTGAACTAAATTGTATGGTGGATAGTTTGCCGTTGTTTCGTGCAATTTAAACAAACGATCAAAGTATTCGTCCATACCAATGCTGTTTCTATTTATGCGTTCCAGAAGAGCAGGAAGATCCGCAGCAGCATACCGTGCAAGGTTAGTCATTTTTACTTCTCCTTAAAAAGCGAGATTTGATTGTGTGGACCCCGAAGGCATCCATCTTATATATAGCATCAAACAAAAAAAGAGGCAAGGAGTAAAACCGAACCTCTTTATAGGGTGTTCCGATTGTAGAGTGTGCCACACGAAAGACACGTAGTTATTTATCAGTCTTCTTGTGGTTTTGTCTTTTTGCCGATATTATACTTTTGTTCAAGAATCCATTCATCCTTTTCTTTATAAGGAAGAACTTTAATTTGATTCAATGGTGCAATATCAGTAATTAACTCTGGTTTAACGACATCAATCAGTCCCCAATCAAACAGAAGTTTTACGATACGGTTGCGTCTCTGAACGTCATTTACCGTAAGATTTGCCCTTTTACCATCAAGAGCAAAGAGTTCTTTGAAATGGGTAATATAGTATCTACCCTGCTTATGAAGAATATGAGCACTTTGGTAAAGTTTCTTTTCTTTTCTAGAAGCAACTCCAATACGAGTCAAAGTCTCTCTTACTTTCAGAAAATCATCAGGTTCACCAAGTGTAACCTCAACCATCATGTCTGGTGCCCACTGCACCTGTGCCTCAACAATTTGATTTGCCATTCTGTCCACCTTTTTCAAGTCGCTGTTTAATAAAATTAAGTTGTGTATTATTTAGGATTTTCAAAGCTTGAGATGCCTTTTCATTACTATAACCATAGTATTGTTTTACGATCTCAATGTCCTTAACCTTATCTTTTCGGATCCAAGGTGAGAACCTTTTCCTTTTCCTGATGCTATTTAGATAGAAAAAATACTGCATATCCTTTTGAAGATGAGCATTCATGTTCATCTCATTCGCATAAAGAATGCTATCAACATGTCCAGACATACAGCGATTAATAATGTAAGGTGGGTATTCTTTTACATTTGATGAGTCTTCCATCAGGTTTTCTTTTGAGAAATTGATAGAATTCAACCAGTCTTTCAGTTCCATTATTTAAATACGGCAGTAACACTTACAACTTTAGATCCAGGATTCCGTGCAAGAGCAACTTCTCTTGCATTCTGATAATCCGTAGCAATCACTTCTTCAGTAAAGACTTGCCCTGCCTTATACAATTTCACTTCGCATTTCATAATTAAATAACAATAATTCTTTTCTTTGTTTCTGCTCTCTCATATACTCACCAACTGACCTCATCGTATAAGTAAGGTCAAACTCAGCAGCATTCCAGTTTTGGAAACGATCTTTTACCAATTGATCAGAGTTGTAACTAATCAATTGAGGAAGAGAACAGGCATCACAATCAGCAGCAAACTTATCGTGATCAAATCCTTTGTGCATTGATCCCTTGTTCCCATAGAGATTATCCTTAATGTCATAAGGGGGATCGAGATACATAAAAACTCCATCATCGTTACTCATCAAATAGTCGTATGAGTAGTTGGTGATACGCCAGTTTGCGATTAGTGCAGAATATGCAGGCAACTTTTCGATTCCACGCAAACTAAAATTAGAAACTGATGCTTGTTGTGAAAATGATGAACTCTCTGTGAGACCACTAAAAGAGCATTTATTTACGATGTAAAAAGCAATTGCCCGTTCTAAATTAGTTTGATGATTATCATTAACGGCAATCTTAGCATCATTAAAAAGAACTCTTGCCTTATCTGGTGTATTATTTGCTGTCTTAAGATCTACAAGTTGATTTTTAATATCATTACCAAACATCTGGAGTTGTTGCCAAAAATTAACCAGAGGTTCATACAAATCATTTACCCAAATGTTTAAATTTGGATACTTCTTTGTGACATGAATTGCAACACTTCCGCCACCAAGAAATGGTTCACGAAATTCCTTGTAGTCTCTAAGATCTGGAAAATATGGATCCATCTTGATGCAAGCACGAGACTTGCCTCCAGGATATCTTAGACAAGTTTTAAGAGATTTCATAGGTAATCGGTTTCATTACTAATTTCTTCAGTAGCAGCATCAATTAGTCTATTAAAACTTTCTGCCATAGATCTATAACCAATTCCAACATAAAGTTGTCCGAGAACAACAGAAACTGTAGCAATTCCCCAGAAAATATAATAAAATTTTGATTTTACTTGATGTTGCTTGTTTTCCATAATCACATAATAAGTTTCTTTTCTTCTGGAGTAATAATCTTACTCCCATAAACCTCATTATACTTCTTGGTAATGCTCGAATCAACTTCGGCAATGTATACAATGTGATTTCGAGATACTGTAATCTCAGGATTACTTCTATCAATCACAGTTGCCCAAGGAGCAAATCCAACAGAACCATTAGCAGTTGGAAGTACAACCAGACCATTCTGTACGGTCACAGTTGTTTCATCTTCAGTGAGAAGTTCTGCGACAACTTCTTCACCAGTTACGATACGAAATAGTTTTACATTCATTTGAAGTTATACTCCATCATAGCATTTTTAACTCTAGAATCTGTTTCAGTTTCAATAAGAATTTGAATTTGTTCTTTTCTTGCTTTTTCAAAAGCAGCAGAAGCTTCTTCTATTGTAGCATAATATCCAAGTCCTGTTCTCTTACCACCAATGGGGGTAATTTGAGCACGATATGGATTTGGACTTTTACCTCTTTTCCAAGTAGAGTTCCAACAAACTCCTCTTGGCAAGTCTCCTTTAGCAGCATTAGGTTTAAACCAAGAATTGACAATAGGACGAACCATTAAACATGTGTCAGGTCCATAAATTTTATTACCAGGAATCAAAATATCTTTATCAATCTCTTTGTTCTCAAAGTCATCCCATTTTTCAATCCACTCTTTGAATACTGAAAGTTTATACCATCTTGAATCAAGAGTACAACCAAGATAGGATGTTTTATTTTGTTCATTTATCCATTTTGGGTCTCTATTATCAGTTCTCCTAATAATACCACTCCAAGTTTTCCAGGTTCGTGTTGATGTGAAGTAGGGAATCATTACATCATTGATTCCCACCCCATAAACAAGACTACGAAGTTCTGGACGGGGACCAGATTTTCCTATGACAGAAGAAGAATCTCCTCGCCCTATTGCACTAAAATTACCCCATCTGTCTATAAATCCATTCGGATATTTTCTAGTGTAACTCATTTAAAGTTACACTCACACATTAGTTCAGTCAACGCCGCCAGAAGATTAATTTCTTGATCTGCGACAAACGCAATCTGATACTGATACTTAGCAATAATAAGCACAGCAGCAGGAATGCTATTGTTTTCAAGGAATGTAAGAAGAGAATAGTAAAAACGACGCAGAAGTACGTCAGAGTCATTATCCAGATTACTAACGACCCACTTTCTGACCTCAGTAAAGTTTTTAGTTTTGAGATTTTTGACCAGTTCATTTACAGAAACATCAGAAAAAGTTGAGAGGATTCCTGTATCAATCTTCCCACTTACAGAGTATCTTTGACACTCATTTAGAACACGACGCCAATCTGGATAATGCTTATTGATGAGTTCAATAATTACTTTGTCTTCGTATTCTACTTGTTTTTCTTGTAGGATTTTCTGAAGGCGTTGATAAAAACCCGCAGCCAACTTTGCCTTTTCCTTTCCCTTGATTGTGAAATCAACGACGGCACAACGGGAATGAAGTGGTTCGATGATCTTGTTCTTGTAGTTACAGGTGAAGATGAATCTGCAGTTGTTATAAAACGTCTCAATATTAGCCCGTAGAAGGAGTTGTACGTCGTTTCCTGTGTTATCTGCTTCGTCAATAATGATGACTTTATGTTTACCAGTTCCTTGAAGTGAGACGGTCGAAGCAAAGTTTTTTGCTTGGTTCCGTACCGTAT
>Ga0099848_1001552_pt1 | contig 10763 bp, 16 predicted proteins | sample CB_VirMetaG_3_FD_78179 | JGI IMG/M metagenome (GOLD analysis project Ga0099848, IMG submission 78179) | Freshwater to marine saline gradient viral communities from Chesapeake Bay - CB_1508_1S Viral MetaG | ecosystem: Environmental > Aquatic > Marine > Coastal | place: USA: Chesapeake Bay... | reverse complement strand
TCTTGTACCAAAGAATTAATTTCTTCATTAGAAATATTATTAACTGATATCCTTACTTCGGTTCTACTAGGAGATATTTCTTGAATAAAATATTTGTAATCATTTGATTTTAAAACAGGTCTATAAAAATTATAATATACATTATAAATTCCTATATTATATCCGGTATTTTGAAGATCTCTAATAGGATATACTATAACCGAAGAAATTTGATCTTCGTTTATAGTATTTTCATAATTTCTAATAGAAAAATTAGAAACCTTACCACTTGATAACACCTCTCCAGTAACAGTTTCAACCGAAAAGATAACTTGGTCTGTTACCGGGTTAAATTCTGAAGTAGAATCCACCACAGGAATAAGGGCTTCTTGAGAAGCACTATACTCTTGTTGAGTAGCCCCTTCAGGATTATTGAGTGGTGTTAGCGTTATCATTTGTTAAATCAATAATATTTTGTTGTAATGTTATATTTTCTTGTCTTAAAAAAGTTATTTCATCTAAAAGAGCTTGAATCTCATTAGACACCCCAGTTGAACCAACGTAATCAGTACTTTGCTTAATTAAATATTCATGTGAATTTACTTCTCCTTCCTTAGGAATTTCATAAAATAAATTTTCATATATTTGAAAAAACTCATCAACACTTACTACTTCTTCTACAGGGGTAGTAGGTGGAATAGGTAACAATTCATTAAACTGAGTGTTAATGGTGTTAAGGTAGGCAGACTTATTGTAAAGTTTTTTGCTTAAAGCCAAAGTACTCCCAGAATCATATGTATTTAAATTATTATCCATTTATAACCTTAAAATAATAATTATCATCTAATATTAAAGTTTCTCCATCAATATTTACTTTGATTAGAATTTGATAATACCTCTCAGGTTCTAAACCATTCATATACAAGGTAAAATAACTGCTTTCACTATCAGCACTGATTTGAGTATAATTGGTATCAAAATCTATTACAAATTCATTAGTATCTAAATCCTTAACAGCATAATAAGAAGCTGTGGGTAAATAATAATTTGTAGTATAAATAGAAGCAGTTTGGAATACTCTAGTAGGATATTGTGGACGGGAATTAATTCTAATTTTTTCTATGCTACCTCGTCTGTATGTTCCTGCATTATTATCTAATGTAGCCATCATTCGAGATGTATTAATAATTGTATTAGACGATGAACCAGTGTTATATACATAATCTCTCCATCTAAATTCCAACTCCGGTGGGTAAATAGTATGAGTGTCTATAGAAAAATATTTTACAGTAGTAACGTAATTTCTATCCGCTACAAATTCATCAGAATCAGATTGTTTAATTATGAATCCATCATTATTAAACCCACCTAAACTATTAGAAGCACTATACCAAGTTAATACAGTATTAGTTACATCTACATTCAAATCTTTATTACTTGAATAGCTTAATACTTGGGAATGAGTTACATTTAATCCTAAATCTGATCCGGTATACCAGGTACCTCCTCCTGTATTAGAACCACTATAGGAAGCAGTAACATAATCATTATATTATGTAGGCCAATCACCTGATCCTGAGCTTAGTCTAGATTTCCATGAAACTCCATTAGTAGTAATAGGATCATTAGAATATCTACCCGTTCCCATATTCCATGAACCCGAGATAGGGTAAATTTCTAAAGTAGTATCTGAATTTAGGCCTGTTATATTAGCTATATAATTTCTTAAATTAACTTGAAATGAATTAGAGCCTACTTTATTATCTAATACATCATCTATCTCAGTTTGAGAAAATTTGATAAGATATCTACTTACTTCAGGAGATATTGTATTATAAAAAGTAGATGCTTCTATAATTTCATCTAACCCAGTATTCATATACGGAAACTCTGAGTAGATAGTTGAATCTTTTTCGGGGAATAATTTATATACTGCCATGGTTTATATTATAATGGTACTACTCTACCTTTTATGTCTGTGTTAGGAAACTTAACTTCAAAGATTGAGGGGTCTTGGGAAGGATAAACTACACCATTTTGAGTTGCTCCTTTAACATCATAAGCATATTGTGAATAACCCGAACTTACTCCAACTTTATTTATTATTTCAATTTTTTTAACATTTTGTACTCCCTTTAAATCTTCTGAGCAACCCAAAAGACTATATAGCTCATTAATTAAAATAGGTTTATTAATTTGCATATTATCATTATTAAAATAATTTTGAAGTTTAAGAATACATTGAGTAAGTACTTCATTACTATTAAAATTAGGTAATACTACAATTTCAAAATTAACCCCAATATTAATAATAAAAGCATCTTTTATTCTAATAGAATCGTTTATCATTCTGTATTGGGAAAGGTAAGTTGATAAATTCTGTTTTAAAGCAGAAGTAGCTAAAGTAAATTGTTTACTATCATTATAAGCTAAAACATATAAATCTAACACAGAAGACAACTCACCAGGAGAAAGATTTTCTATTTTTTGAGATTCAATATAAGCCTTAGCTAAGGAACCATATTGGGAAGGCATACTTAAAGCTCTAATTAAATAATCTTCTTGGGTTACACTTCTCAGTTGGGCTGCATAATTAGCTAATGAATTTTTTCTTATATCTTGAACACTATCTCCATTTCCTCCTCCCGTAGCAGGGTTAGGATTGTTAACTGCTAAAGAATTAAAGGTAGATTGAGCTAATATTGGATCTATATTATTTGAAGTTGTAAGAAAAACATTACCTCCTGTAGATATAGTATTTAAAGTGTTAGCAGGAACATTTGCTCCTACCCCTCCTCCTGTTAGATATCTTATTGTTAAAACAGTATTAGAAGGAGCTATACCATATGTTTTAGTAAACATAAAATTTGAAGGAGCATAAGCTGTAGTAAGTTTATCTTGAGTTGAAGGTAAACCTATACCTATGTTATTAGGATTAGGAATTATTTGTTCATCGTAATCATTGGTGCTTCCTGCCCCAAACTGGAGTTGTAATGTAGCAGATCCACTATTAGGATTATTGCTGCTTACAAGCCTAGTAGTAAATCTTCTAGGTACTTTCTTTAATCTTAAGAGATCTCCTACCTCAGCTGAGTCATTTTGAGTGTTAGGATCATTAGCAAACGGGTTAGTATTTTTTATAGTTTCAAATACTGTTTCTTGAGCCAAATAATCTACTTCTGTCCATTCATTCCCATCACTATCAGTAACATCTAAAATACCTAAAGGTTGTTGAGTAACAATATTATAAGTATAGAACTTTTGAGGTTCACCTACAGTAATAGTAGTAGTATTAATAGTTGCAGAAATTGCTTTAGCTGTTTTCTTTAGTAAGAACGAGGTAGGTTGGTCACCTGAAATTTCATATACTGAAACCTCAGTGGGGTCTAAAGAACTAGATTCACTAAAATCTATTTTATTTTGAATCAAAAAAGTAGGACCACTATTTCCCCTAATAGAAGTATTTTCATTTATAATTAATGAATATCTAAAATCAGGTACATTTTGATCTATATCTGAGTTGTAAATTGCAGGAACTGTTTGGTATAACTCAACTTCAGTTGAAGCTGCTGTACTAATTGATGGTTTATACCCCATCATATATGCTAAATCATATAAATTATTTAATTGTTTAGCATATTGAATAAAGTTTTCTTGGATTTGGTTATCTGTATAAAATGAAAGAACATCACCAACATAGGATGCCATCTCAATAAACATGGTACCAGGAGATGTAGCACTAAAATCAGTAACAGTATTAGGAAAATAGGTTTTAGCAAATTCTATAAGATTTGCTCTAAAATCAGAGAAATTCCTATTAATGTACTTAATATCTCTATTAACTCCGTTATTACTAGTTATTAAATCGTATGGCATTATAAGGGTATATTAAATTCTATAAATTCATCTAAACTTGAGAACACTGAATAAAATATTTGAGCTTCAATAGTACTATATTCAGGACTAGCATTAATTATAACTTCTTTTAACTTAACCATGGGAAATATTAAAGCTATATCATCTTCAATACCCTTTTTTAATGTTTCTGTAGTAGAGGGATCATTAGGTTCAAATACATACCTTGATATATCTCCTCCAAAATTAGGATTAAATACTCTTTCTCCTTTATTAGTTAAAAAGTAATTAATCATATTATATTTTACCTGCTCCGCAGTAGTGTAATTTATTTTAAAAATTGAATCAGAACCCGATACAGCTATAGATTGGAAAGGAAGAGCAAGTCCAATCCCAACAACGGGATCTTGGTCAAATGCTGGTATATTTCCTATTTCTATAGCCATTATTTATTATTTAAAAGTCCCATAATTTGGTTCATATTTACTTCTCCTGATGGTAAATCTCCTCCTGGCATAACACCTTGGGGGTTAAAGGGTTGGGAAACATTTTGAGAAGTAAATTGGGCTCTCATATCTCCCATTATATTTTGATACGCTGCTCTTTTTTCACTTGAGCTCATTGAAGGACCTTCAACTATTTTTTGTTCAACAACTGTTTGTTTAGGAGATTTAACTGCTTCAAGTAAAATTTCTTTTAATTCTTCTTGAATGGCTTCTTTAACAGCTTCCTTAATTAATGTTTTAAATGCTTGAGGTTTCATTGGTTATAAATATTATATTTAATAAGCTTTTAAATTATCTCTGTCAATAATAAGCTTTAACTCATCTATTAATACTTGATCCGATGGGGTAAAAGAAAGTTCGGTTTGAATTAGAGTAATTCCATCTTGATTTTTTCCTAGGGCTCTTTTTCTATTAACAGTAGGAGAAAAAGGTATTTCTTCTATTTCAAAAACAAATCCTTGATATGTAGATAAATTTGGGGATTCTTTGGCTTGTTTTTCGGCTTTAGAAATTTCTAACAAAGCTTCATCAGGTTGAGGTAAATTTATATTACTACATCTTTTTATATTATTATCTAAAGATTGTAATACTATTATAAAATTATTAATATAAAATGATATTAATGCTATAGGGATTGAAATACTATTTACGGCAGATTGAATAGGGGGGATTTTCGGATTACCAAATTTATCAAAAGTTTTTTCAGTTATAAGTGTATCTAAATCACTTAAAGCCGCAGGAACTGCCCCTGGAACAAGGGGGATTAATTTGGCTGCTATAGATGCTGTGATCTTAGCTGTTTTTAATGCTACTATTAAGTTTACAAAAGTATTAATACCTAATTTAGCTAACCCTACAGTGAATGTAATACCTTTTAATATTCTAGCTATAGAATTAGCTTGTTCTAATACATTATTCCTAGTAGAAATTATTTTATTTAACTCATCGGGAGTTGGACAATCTCCTTCTAATTTAATTAACTGCTTCTCTAAAGTAGGTATAATCCTATCAGCAAATAACATGGCTTGATTAGTAACAAGTACAATTAGAGCATCAATTCCTTTTTTTTTAAATTCTCCTGGGAGAGAATTGTTGATTATGTTTTCTTCAATTTTAGCCATTATATAGTTTTACTTACTTTAGATTTAGTTTTAGTTTCCAAATCAGTTTTTAATTTAACTAAAGTATTAACTAAAGGGGTTGTTGAAGAAACCATATAAGCCATATAAGGAGAAGGATTACTATTAAATTGATTCATCCATTTTCTTAATTCTCCTACTAATTCAGATAATAATTCTATAGTAGTATCCCCTTTTAATAAAGGTTCGGTTGCCTCTTTTCCTCCTAATAAAATATTTGGAGAATTTACTACAAATAAATTTTTACTATCTATATTTATAGAGTTTTGAGAATTTAAATTTATAGATTTTAAAGAACTTATTAATACACTATCAACATTAGCATTTAATACTAATCTTCCTGAGTTGATTAATATTTGGTTTGAAGAATAATTTGGTACTGATTCTGGGGGGGTTGTATAGGAATTATAGTTAGATATATTGGGTTCTAAGTTAACTTGTTGGTTGGAAGTTAGGTATATAGAAGCTTTATCTTCATTTATATTTTCTTCAATAGTTGTCCATCCTTCAGTTGTTTCTTCTCCCTGGCCGTTTCTTATTTTAGTAATAGGGTCTTTGCCTTCACTACTTCCAAATCTTAAGGATTGTCCAAATCTTCCTTCTATAATATAGTCCCCCTCAAAGGGTTTAACGGGGTTTATATTAGATTGTTCTATAAATGTATTTCCTAATTTAATAGTTGTGGATTCTACGGAAGTTTTTTTAGGATTTCCATCAAATATTTGTGAAATAGATTTTGTTAAAGAAAATGGTGGGTTTGAAACCCCGGGAATTGCGTTGTGGTGTTGATTTCCCCAAACATTTATAGGGGGAAAATAATATGATATTTTAGAATTTGAAGCTCCCTCTATTTTATTATCTGGGAGGTCAATTACGGCTACTATCTCGTTTAATAAAGGGTAATGCTTTATATTCGGGAATAGAGGGTAGGCGGTTCTAATAGCGTCTTGAGAGTCACTAGGATTATTTACATCTTCTATTAAGACTAATCCTATAGCAGACCAACCTCCATATGTTTCAAAATAAGGATGATTTTCATCAAGAATAATATCTCTTACCCTAAAACTATTAATCTCATCAGGGATAGCTAAATCTACAGTATCACTAACTAAATTTCTAGCATAATTAGCAAATCCCCCAATACCGTAATTTAATTTAGGCATTACTTTTTATCGTCTTTGAATTTTTTTACTTCATTCAATAACTGTTGTTTTTCATCCTCTGTCATACCAAAGTTACCATCATCACTACTTTCACTTTGAACAGCCCGTTGAATAATAGTAGCCATTTTGATGAGTTGCTCATCATTCTTAACAGAAATTTCTAAATATTCCTTAAGAAGAGGAACAACCAAAGTAGCATCACCAATATCTTGAATTAAAGGCTTCAATTCAGATATAAGAGTGGAAATTTGTTCTTCTTTTTTCTTTTGGTTTAAGTAAATTTCTTCTAAAATATCAGAGAATTTTTTCTTACCAAATATTTTTTTATCTAACTGTCCCATATTTATTTTATTTATAAATATGAAACATCTTCAAAATTAGTATACCCATGTTCTTTATAAAAGATATAATGTTCTTTATATATATCTCCTAATTTACTAGCTACTTTAGTAATTTGTGGGGTTTTAGCATCTACTATTTCTCTTATATAAATGTATAATGCTTTTTTATTAAAAACATCTAAACTTTCTCTTGAAGCAAATATAGATAAAATAGCATCTGCTACTTGAGCATCTTTTAATTTAGGAAACAGCTCGGGAAGAATTGAATTACAATAATCTACATATTCATCCATAAAAATAGAGTCTTTGTCTTTTTCCATAGGATCATAATCTAAATCATATGAATAATCTAAATTATGATAAAGTTCCTCCATTGGGGCTTTATCTACTCTTTTTTTATAGTTTTTAGTATTTTGTATAATTAAATACCTTTTGGCAATTGTACCAAAATATGAAAATGCTTTTGCCCCACGTGAAGGATCAAATAAGTGAATTTTACTTAATAAAAATGTGATGACTTCGTGTTGGAGGTGTTCAATATCATCTACTTCGGTATAATAAAATTTAAAAGTATGAATTATATTTTCGGTAAGTTTAAAAAAAGCATAGTGAATATCCTTACGATAGATTTCACTACGCTCTTCTGAATCTGAACAATTATTATATCTTACTATAGCATCTTCTGTTGCTTGGGTAAAATATTGGATTTTTTGTTTCTTTTTTCTTTTTCTTATTGGTTCACTCATAATTTATCTACCCTAAAATTGGATAGAATTCTCTGAAGTTCTTTGATTTGTTCATACATGAACCCTATTTCGTCATCGTTTTTAAAGATTCCACGCTCATCTATTTTTTTAAGCTTTTCATCAGAGATTTCTATAATTCGACTAAATTGATCTAAGTAAGTAATATATCCTGCGAGTATATCTTCTTGCTTTTCGTTTTTACGTAGGAGATTTAGGGTTGTGAATCCAAGGATCACAACCAAAATTCCTAATACACTGATGACGATTGTTTCTATCATAATTTATCAAATAAATCTTTTAAACCTTTACTTTCAAGTTGTGAAAGTGCTTTGTCTTTTGTTGATTTCTTTGTTTCTTTCTGTAATGTAAAATTACTTTCTTGGGTAGGCACGGGATTTTTAAATTTAGGTAACCACTCTCGCTCAAATTCAATACGAGCCGCCATTAAATCCGCTTGATGAAGAATAAATGGAAGGGATGTACGTGGTTTTTGTTCTGGCATAAAGGCATGGAGGTATTTTTTATTAGCTTCATCATACAAACCATCGTGGGTTTGAATTGCTAACATTTCATTAAAGGTATATTGAATTCCATGTGATTGAAGCATAAATAAACCCCTATCTGGAACTGAAGCAAATGGAACTTGGTTGTTAAACATGTAATCTTCTCCAAGTTTTTCTTTTCTCCATTTATCGGTTTGAGGAATATAAGATTCGTGTTCCTCATTACCCATTTTTCCTAAATCATGGTTAATAGCAGAGAATACAAGTTCCTCAATTGTAAAAGTAGTCATATCGGCTCCCATATCATCCCAAAGTTGAGCCAGGTGAAGAGAACATTCTACTACACGATTTACGTGTTCAACATATCCACCTGGGAAAGCATTGTGATATTCTTTTTTATGAGCAGCAGGCATCATCATGATACGGTCCTCATATTTCTTGTAAAACTCAATAAGTTTATTTTTCCTATCGCCTGTGATATGTCTTGTAATGTTTTCACAGAATTCTTCCCAATTAGATTGAATTTGTTCGGCTGTAAGCATTATACTCGGTTTTGTTCGTTTGGAGTCATAGGTTCGCGTTCAATAGCGGATTTAATTTCTTCTACTAAATCCTCACAAGCTACTTTCGCTTCATTAACCTCTTGCTTATTTCCTCTTCCATTATGGAATTCAATATGCTTTAATTTTGCTTCGAGATTTTCGAGTTTTCTTTGAATGTGTTGTCTATAATACATAGTTTTCTATTTTATAACTGAAGTTACGCTGAAAAATTTAGGAAATCAAGGTATTTTTTAAGAATTGCGCACTTCTCATATTCTTCTAAAGATTCAAAATGATCTATACTTTTATTTAATGCTGATTCTAAATCTATTTTTGCTTCTCTAAATAAAGCATCTATATGACTTTTTTTATGAAGATCAATATCTTTAATATAATTGTAAGCTCTATCATATAACATAATTTCACCTACTTTTTTAATATTACTTATATCTACTTCAGGATCAGCTTTATCAAATAAGCCTATCAATGAATGAGTATAATTTAAATAGTTTAAAATTAATTTTTTAAACATTCCTAATTTATATGAGGGACTATCTTCATCAATAAAAGATATTTTTTTGGGGGGAGTAAAAGCAGATATACTCCCCTCATCTCTAGATGATGAATTAAAAGCTCCAAATATTTTATTAATGTCCATTCCGAACATAAATATAATATACTTTTACATTCCCAATAGTAGTTGTATATGTCCAATAATTCATTTGCAATGGTAATCGGCAGCTCGCGTAGCGATTTGTTTATTAGGTTTTATATTAACTTTATAACCACATCCTTTTGCCCATCCTTTAGCAGCTGATACTAGCTTATTACTAACATAATATTTATCATCATTATAATCCATGTCTATTGATATTTGTAAACCGGGAAAATTTTGAGATATTTTTTCAGCTAAATCTAAAGACATTTCTGTTTCTTTCCATAAACGAGTAAAATTATCTTTAATAGGAGGAACTTGAATTCGTTTATAAATATAGTGAACACCTCTCATAGGATAACGATAAGCAAGAGCAGTAACATAACAAACACCTTCCCCATTACGTTGAGAATCAGTCCCTATATGGATTTCTACAAAGGGATTATTTTGAATAATCTTTGTAGTATAAGAAATAGGGTTTACTTTTATATTACTTACTGTTTTAAAGTACATCCCATTCTTGTGCTGCCATCATATACGCTGAGCCGGTAGGAAGAGATGGGTTTTCTCGAATAATTGCCATTGCTGTAGCACGAACTTCACTTCGCAAACCATAAATGTCTGCTTGTTCCAAAATAGCTTCTACTTGAGGAGCTGAATTAATTTCTTGGGTAATGTTCATTTTTTAATTATTTTTTTGTTATTGGGGGGAGCCTTAACTCCCCCCTCAAACAACATGGCAACTACTCTTATGCTACGAACTCCTTCGCAACTTCAAAGAGCTTTTTATTTACATCCAAATCTTGCTTAAAGTTCTTAATTTTACGAGCTTTACGCAATTTAGCACCACTAATGTATTCGAAATCTCCTTCAACAATTTTCTCTTGAACGAGATTAAACACACTCCACAAATCATTACCTGCGTCTTCTTTACGCACAGGTTCCAAAAATTTATCTAAATCAATCTTGTAAATCTTATCTACTTTTTGATTTTCTTGAACATTAAATCGTGTTTCAAGAGCTTTACGAGCCAAATCATACTTTTGGTTCTTAGTCAATTCGGTATTTTTAAACTTATTCATGCTCTCAACAGTAAGTGGTAATTTTTCAACCATCTCACCAATTGTTTCACGCAAGGTATCAAAATCATAACCCATGTGACGGATTTTCATTGAACCAAATTCCTCATCGGCAATTACCAATCCATTTGAACAAACAAATCGGTACATACCTGCTTGGAATGTGAATGAATTTTTACCATCATGAGAATTAGTCATGATGATTTGAGGCCAAACATTATCACCATCTTTTCCTTCAACCATCAAATCTGGGTG
>Ga0099848_1001550_pt1 | contig 10764 bp, 12 predicted proteins | sample CB_VirMetaG_3_FD_78179 | JGI IMG/M metagenome (GOLD analysis project Ga0099848, IMG submission 78179) | Freshwater to marine saline gradient viral communities from Chesapeake Bay - CB_1508_1S Viral MetaG | ecosystem: Environmental > Aquatic > Marine > Coastal | place: USA: Chesapeake Bay... | reverse complement strand
TGTGCTGAAGATAGTTATCATGTATTTTGGTCTAATTCATTTGGTCGTTATTTACACATACCAAGACCAATGTATAAGTGGTATATGAGAAATGATTCAGAATCACATACAAAATCAGTTCCTAAAAACTTTAACGCAAATTTTAATATTGCGTTCAATAAATTAAAAAATAGTGACGGTGGAATATATTCATTTTTTAATGATGTTTATCTTGAAACATGTTCATTAAGTTCGTATACTAAAAAACCGTTATTAGGTCAAAAAGTTTCGTTGTGGACTAGAACACTATCAACTATGAATAAAGAACTTTTAAAGTCATTATATTATGATGTTGATTTAAAATTTAATGACTATGATGCTGATATTCATGTCTTTTCATTAAATTATTTTAATGAAGAAGGATTACATAAAATTTTAAGTAAAATTAAAAGTAGTGATTTAGCATTCTACTATCAAAATCAAAATTATCATGAAACTAATGAAGATAAGGACCAAGAGTTACAAAAACAGATTAGTAAATATATGTCAATTATTAGAAATTACGGAGGATTTAGTTGGTGGTCATACATAAGACATTTTATAATTAATACATAAAAATATATGAAAAAGTTAATGATAATAACACCACATATGTCTACAGGGGGATTGCCTCAGTTTGTGTTAAAAAAGGTGGAGCAGTTAAAAAATTATTATGAAATAATGGTTATTGAGTGGAGGTGTTTAGCTTGGAACTATGTCGTACAAAGAAATAAAGTGATTGAACATATTGGAGATAACTTTATTTCTTTATCTGAAAACAAAGAATATGATTTATTTAATTTGATAAACGATTTTAATCCTGATTATATTTTTGTTGAAGAGTTACCTGAAACTTTTATTGATGACCACATTTGTAAAAGATTATATGAAAAAGACAGAAAATATAAAATATTTGAAACAACACATAGTTCATATTCTAGAGTTGAATGGAAAAAGTATAATCCTGATAAATTTATTTTTGTGTCGCCATACTCTGTCGCAACATTTAAAGATTATGGAGTACCGATGGATTTAATTGAGTACCCTATAGATTTAAAAACACCAAATAAAGAACATTCATTGGATAAATTAGGATTAGATAAAGATTTTAAACATGTTGTAAATATTGGTTTATTTACTCCAGGTAAAAATCAAGGATATCTATTTGAAATTGCTAGGTATTTAAAGGATTATAAAATACAATTTCATTTTATTGGTAATCAGGCGGTAAATTTTAAAGATTATTGGGAACCATTAATGGGTAATAAACCTGAAAACTGCGTTGTTTGGGGTGAAAGAGATGATATTGATTGTTTTTTACAATCTTCAGATGTACATTTCTTTTCTTCTAATCTTGAACTAAATCCGCTATCAATCAAAGAATCATTAGAGTATAAAATACCAACTATGTTTTATAACTTGAGTACTTACTTTAATAAGTATGATAATAATGAAGATGTTCATCACTTGACGGGTAACATAATAAAAGATTCTGAAAAACTGTTAAAATTATTGAAATTAGAACAAAAAAAACTAAAAAAACCAAAAATAAAAGTAGTTCATTTATTACTTGACCCAAATGAACCACAAGATATTGCAGAAGAGCAATGGAAATCTACAATTGAAAAACAAGATTTATCAATTCAATGTTGGGAAAGTATGTCACACAAGTTCGACTCATACATTAAAAGATGGACTATTGTTAATAGAACTGAATTACCCATTGAAAACTGTAAAGACCCATCAATAGTTAACCCATCTAAAGAATTTAAAAATGAACCACCAGTTTTAAGTTACGGTCACTACGGTGCGTATATAGCACACACTCAAGGAATTAAAGAAAATTTTGATGAGGATACTGATATTTTAATTATTGCTGAAGGTGATTCGTACACTGATTTGTCTGCAGATGATTTTTATGATAAAGTGATTGAATCTTATAAGATTTGTGAAGCAAACGATGGTAAAATGGTTAGTTTTGCAGGTCCAAAATACATGTCAGGTGGTGAATGGTGGAAATTGTCAAAAGATTATGGTGACTTCATAGAAGTACCTCATTTTTTAATGGGTACCACTTATTTGATAATGAAAAGTGAGAGGGAAAATATCTTACATAATATAGAAACTACTGGGTGGCATTCACCCGATTTTTGGTTAGCATGGAATTATCACAATAAATCAAAATTATACGTAACAAAAAATATAATATCATATCAAAAAGAAGGATATTCTGTTTTGGATTATAAAGAAAAAGAAATAAATTAAAAAAAAATAATTATGGAAAATTTTAAAAATATTGAAGAACAAAGATTTTGGAACAGAGAAGAAAACTGGTCTAACAATGGGCATGAATGGTCAGGACCGTTTGGTAATACTGAAAATTTATGGAATAAACATTTATTTGATGATTTAAAAGAATTTAGAGGTAAAAAAATATTAGAAATCGCACCTGGATTCGGAAGAATAACCCAATTTTTGTCAATATTGGCAGATGAGTTAATTGTTGTTGACTTAAATGAATTATGTATTCAAAAAACTAGAGAAAAATTAGGTCATCATGTTTTGGCTTATTTTGTTAATAATGGTAACGATTTACCAAATATTAAAGACGAGTCACAAGATTTAGTTTATTCTTACGATTCTTTTGTGCACATTCATAAGAATGTTATTGATGACTATTTGGCGGAAATAAAAAGAGTATTGGTTAAGGGAGGTAAAGGAATAATTCACCACTCGTCATTAATGTTAGGTTCTGAGTATTCATTTCAAAATTATGGAGGACGTTCTAATATGGACTCATATATTTTTAAAGAATTAGTAGAAAAACACGGTATGGAAATAGTGGAGCAAAAACCAATACAGTTCAATTCTGTTGAAAGTTGGTCAGGTACTGATATTATTTCTATTTTTCAAAAAGTTTAAAATAGAGATTAAATGAAAACAGTTATAGTTACAGGGTCACACGGGCTTATAGGTAGTGAAGTTTGTCGATTTTATGATAAATTAGGTTTTAGAATTATTGGAATCGACAATAATATGAGAGAATATTTTTTTGGAGCATCATCTAAAGAAAAAACTTCATACTATGAATATAAAAATTATAAACATTATGATGTTGATATTAGAAATTATGAAGAATTAAATAAGATTTTTTCTAAGTATTCAACAGATATCGAATTAATTGTACATACCGCAGCACAACCATCACATGATTGGGCCGCTAAGGAACCTTTAACTGATTTTACTGTTAATGCTCTGGCAACATTAAATTTACTAGAATGTACTAGAAATTATTGTCCTACTTCTGTTTTTATTTTTACGTCAACAAATAAAGTTTATGGTGATACTCCAAACACTTTACCATTAATCGAATTAGAAAATAGATACGAGATTGACGAAACTCATAAATATTTTAATGGAATTGATGAGAGTATGTCCATTGACCAAACTAAACATTCTTTATTTGGAGTATCAAAAACATCTGCAGATTTAATGGTCCAAGAGTATGGAAAATATTTTGGATTAAAAACGGGAATTTTTAGAGGGGGTTGTTTAACAGGACCTTCGCACGCTGGTGCAGAACTTCATGGATTTTTATCTTATTTAATTAAATGTTTTATACATTACAAACATTATACAATATATGGGTATAAAGGAAAGCAAGTTAGGGATAATATACATAGTTATGATTTGGTTTCAGCATTCCATGAATTCTATTTAAATCCAAAAATCGGTGAAGTTTATAACATTGGAGGTTCTAGGTTTTCAAATATTTCAATGTTGGAGGCGATAGAAAAAATAACTAAAAAACTGAATACTAACTTAAATTATTCAATTTCTGAAAATAATAGAATAGGTGACCATATATGGTATATAAGTGATGTTTCTAAATTTAAGAAAGATTATCCCAATTGGAATTATCGATACAATATTGATGATATTATAGATGAGATAATAAAAAATGAATTAAAATGAAATTAGTTATAACGTCATTAGATTTAGAAAAAATTGCGGAGACATCATATTTTGAAGTCCATTTTTTTTTGGAGTCTGATATTATAAAAAATTACAATCTAAAATTTAGTATTTATGACCCATTTTTCAATATTCAGTATATACCTGGCGAACACATTATAAATGTTTGTTCAGATAATAGAAGGTTTTGGGTTGGTTTTAATGTTGATAAAACGGCAAATTTAGAAAAACCAAATTTAAAATTTGGATTTAGATTGGTTGTTGAAGATACTGAAAGTAATAATACCTTATACGATGAGAAACATTTGTTTTCACCAAAAAGATGGATTTCCGATATGAATAATATTAGAGATACTAAAAAAATTGTTTGGATTATTGGAGATTCTCATGCTTGGGAATGTTTCGGGGGTTATGACCATAACCCCAAAAATATAGGTGATTATGTTCCGATTAGAATAAGTGTTACTTCACTATCTTTAATTAAATTTATTAAAGGTGATTATACTTCATTTTTAAATTGTTTACCAATAAAGAAAGAAGATGCCTTAGTTTTTTTACTATCAAGTATTGATTTTCAATATTCAATACACAAACACGTTTTAGAAAAAAAACAGTTACTTAGTGACGTATGTAATAAATTAATGGAAGATTATTTTGACGTAATAAAAATTATAAAAAACGAATATAAAAATAAGTTAATAATTATGTCACCATTACCACCAATTAGAGACGGTTTCTTAACCAAAAATATATTAGGTTCAGAATTTGAAAGAATTTTATGTTGGGACATTTTTGATAAATTTTGGAGTTCTAAAGAAAATGAAATTGAATACTTAGATTGGACTAAAAAATATAAACTTAATGATAATATGATTAATACTGACCTATTAATGCCGTTTGACCATCACATAAAAGATTACTATCATTGTATTTCAGAACTTTCTTATAAATTAATAAAATGAATGTGGTAGTTAAATTACAGGGTGGTTTAGGTAATCAAATGTTTCAATACGCCTTTGGTAAAAATATATCTAACATAACTGAACGTAAGTTAATTTTAGATACTTCATTTTTAGATAATAAAAATATGGAACCGGGATTTGTATATAGAGATTATGATTTAGATGTTTTTAATCTTGATGTTGAAGTTGTGAGTTCATTTAATGAGCCTGTTGAATATATTCAAGAAGATTGGGATTTATTACACATTTTTCAGAATAATTTAATTGATAAATGCATTAATAGTACAAATAAAAACATTTATGTTGATGGTTATTGGCAATCCCCTGAATATTTTAATAATAATATAGATGATTTCAGAAATTTTAAGTTTGATATTGAACATAATAGTATTAAATTAATGAATGATATTATTAATTCGAATTCGGTGATGATTAATATACGGCGTACTGATTTTGTTTCTAATGATTATTTGGGTTGTTTTGGTAGAGATTATATTGAAAAAGCTTTAAAAAAGATTAATAGTTTAAATTATAAATGTTTTATTTTTTCAGATGACCCTGAATGGTGTCAGGAAAATTTAAGTGATTTAGGTACTATTGTTGGTCATGAACATAAAGGTTATAAATTTTCTAATTATTTACTATTGATGTCTTTATGTAAAATATTTATTATACCTAATAGTAGCTTTGCTTGGTGGTCCGCATATCTATCAAAATCAAAAACTATGGTTTTTTACCCCGAAACATGGGTAAAAGGATACCCACATAAAATAAAAAAATTATTTCCAAAAGAATGGAAAGAATGGATACCTATTAATTAATAAAATGAAAAAAATAACACTATCCCAAGTAAATGATAATGAAACTTATTGGGAATTTATTAGAAATTTGAGAAACAATGATTTGGTAAACCATGGGTTTATTCAAACAGGAAAAATTTCTTATGAACAACAAAAAAAATACATGTCAAATCATGGTAAAAATTATTATGTAATTGAATTGAACTCTTTACCAATTGGTTATGTTGGTGATGTAGATAAAGATATTAGAATTTGTATTCATCCTGATTTTCAAAACAAAGGATATGGTACAGAATCAATAAAAGAATTTCATAAACTATTTCCAGATTCATTAGCGAAGATTAAGATTGATAATAAACAATCTCTTAAATCATTTGAAAATGCTGGATATAAAATAACATATTTTTTATTAACGAAAGAAAATGACACAAATAATTAAACGCAAACCAAAACATAATCCATACAAAATTGTAAAAATGTTTGAGGAGGAAATTGCTGACTACACAGGAGCCCCTTACGCCATATCTGTGGATTCTTGCACAAGTGCACTATTTTTATGTTGTAAATATTTGGAGGTTAATGATGTTATAATACCATCAAAAACTTATTTATCTGTACCACAGTCAATTATTAATTCAGGTGGTAACGTTTTATTTGACCCATCAAGTAATGATTGGCGTGGAATATATCAATTAAAACCATATCCAATATATGATGCAGCAAAAAGATTTACATCAAATATGTACATACCAAATACGTTTATGTGTTTATCATTTCACATAAAAAAACATTTAAAGATTGGTAAAGGTGGTATGATTTTGACTGACAATAAAGATGCTGTTGATTGGTTCAAAGAAGCTAGATATGAAGGTAGGTCAGAAAAATTGTATCATGAAGATGATATAAAAAATATTGGGTGGAATATGTATATGACTCCACAAGAAGCATCTCATGGTCTTAGTTTAATGCAAAACATAGAATGGTCTTATCCTGATTTAGATGAAAATAATGGGTATAGAGATTTAAGGGATTTTTCATTATTTAAAAATTGTAAAACAATATGAATTATAATCCTTGTATAGTTATTTTAACACATCCAAACACTGAAGAAAAATTAACTCTTTTATCTAATTGTATAACCCAATTAAAAAAAACAAAATATCCAATATATGTTTTTTCTAATATGATTATAAAATCAGAAATATTGGAAACGATTAATGGTTTTATATATACGGGTGAAAATAAAATGTATAGTGCATCAGATTTTTTAGATGTTAAAAAAATAACTGAAGCAAGAAACATTACTAAATATAAATTACATTTAACATATGGTGATAAAATTATTAGTTACACGCCAATAAATTATGGGACTGAAAAAAGCTATTATTGGGCTTGTACTAATCTTTATAAAGTGGCTTTTGAATTTGTTAAAAATAATTCATATACGCACTTTATGTTGACACAGTATGATACTATAATACCTGATTCTGATTTATATTTAATAGATGAAAATTTTAATGAAATTATCTTAAATAACATCAATGGTAGTTTTCCTGTTGACCCAGGTATGGGTAATAATCACTTAAACGGTGATGTATTTTTTGGGGAGGTTAAGTGGTGGAATGAATTATTTAATACAATGACACCTAACGATTTTTACACGAAAACATTCCCAAATTGGACGCCAGAAGAATATTTTTATATTAAAGCAAAAGAAAAAGAAGGTAAAATTAAAATAAAAATTAGGACTAATTTAGATGAATGGGAAAAAAAGTACTATAAGGATATTCCGATAAATTGGATTAAAGAAAATACCGATTCTAATACTAGAAAACCGGTAAATTTATATTTTCCAAATATCACAGAAACAGGTCTAAGTAGTTATTGGGATACACCGTATTTTGATATTGAAAAATCACTTGTAATTTCAATAGAACCATTTAGAGATTATTATCAAATGTTTGTTTGGAATAAGTCAATTTCTAAACACGATAAAAATATAAATCTCACTATAAGATTCCCAAATGAAAATGATTTAGATAATATAATAAATGACTTTAACTTTGAATTATCGCCAGGAGTTTGGAATCTTGAATATATTTTTCAGAATATAAAAGATAGGAAAGTTATTATTGAATATTCTTACATTGATGATGGACAATTAATTTGTAATTCTGAAACATATTATATATAATTCAAAAAATACTATTATATCGGTGTATAACGGACATCATACTACAACTTAATACATTGAAAAGTACTTACCTAATTATAATAGAGATTATGTTGACTTTAAAAATAAAATATTTTAATTTTATTTAAAATTAAAAATCATGTCAAACGGAGTATATAAAATAACAGAAGAGTTTGAGTCAAAATTGGCAGAATATACGGGTGCTAAGTATGTTATAACTCTTGATAATATGAGTAATGCATTATTCTTAGCTCTTTATTATGAAAAAAACATAAAGAAAAGTATTACCTCAGATAAAATATCAATTCCTTGTAGAACGTACCCGTCAGTTCCTTGTGAAATAATACATGCAGGTCTTAAAGTTGATTTTGAACCTGTTGAAGGTAAAACAATTAAGGGTATGTACCAATTAAAAGGTAGTAATGTTTGGGATTCAGCTCTTACGTTTACTGCTGATATGTATAGACCTGGTCAACACATATGTGTGTCATTTACAGGTCCTTATAAACACTTTAAACTTAGTAAAGGTGGTGCAATATTAACTGATAGTTTGGATGCTTATCATTGGTTTAAAAGAGCTCGTTATAGTGGTAGAAGAGAATGTTCATACCATGATGATTATCTCGATATGATTGGTTGGAATTTTTATATGATGCCTGAGTTAGCAACAAGAGGATTGCTATTAATGAATCAATTTTATAATCTTGATGGGTCAAAAAAACACAATGAAGATTTGGAGTTACCATATCCTGACTTATCTAAATTTGAGGTTTATAAACAATAATTTTTTTTTAAAAATGAAAAAAGGAATTATAGGTGCTGGCGGGTTTGGTAGAGAAGTTTATTGGAGTTTATCTTTTAGGGAAAGGGTTGATACGGTATTTTTTGTTGACGATGAGTACTATGATGGTTTAAATTCGGAAATTTTACCAATGTCTAAATTTGACCCTTCAGAATATGAAGTAGTTGTTGCCATTGCAGATTCTGCTGCGAGACAAAGAATTGTTGAGTCATTACCTAAAAATACCAAATTTTTTACTCACATTCATAGTTCCGCTCAAATACACGGTAATGATGTTGAAATTGGGGAAGGTTCAATAATATGTGCTGGGTCAATTATAACCACCAATGTAAAAATTGGTAAACACGCTCATATTAATTTAATAACAACTATTGGTCATGATTGTGTTATAGGTGATTATTTTACAACCGCACCGGGAGTTCAAATTTCAGGAAATGAAATAATTGGAGATAGAGTTTATTTTGGAACTCGTTCTTGTGTGAAACAAAAAATAACCATTTGTGATGATGTTATTGTAGGTATGAATGCTGGTGTTGTTAAAAACATTACAGAACCCGGTACATATGTTGGTACTCCTGCTATAAAAATTAAGTAATATGAAAGATTTGATATTAATAACATCTTATTGTCCTGACAGTGAAAAAAAAGAAATGTTATTTGAATTTCTAAAATCATTACAAAAATTCAGAAATGAGTATGATATTTTTTTATCATCTCATTTACCTATAGATAATTTTTACTTTAATTACGTTGATTATTTTTATTATGATAAAAACAACACAATATTAGATGATATAGAGTATAGGCAAAATTCTTGGTTTAGTCCTGAGAATAACTATATAATATGGAGTAGTTATACTCATATTGGTAATACAATATCAGCGATATGGGATATGATTATACCTTCAATATCTATGGCAAAAAGTTTAAATTATAGAAAAATTCATTATGTTGAGTATGACAGTTTAGTTACTGATTTAAAAGAAATAAAAGAAAATTCTGATTTATTAGAGGATAATGATTATGTCATATACAGCAACCCAAATGGTTTAAAAATGATAGGTGCATTAATGTCATTTCGTGTTGATGGTATTATTAAAGAGTGGGAAAAAAAAGATGAAGAAGAATTTAAAAAATTATACATTGGTAAGTACCCCAAATTTCCTGAAAACATTATGTTTAATTTAATTGAAGGTCAAAGAAAATATGTAAAAAAGGATATAAATAATGTTACTAAAAATGGATTAACGATTAGCAGAATAAACACTAACAGAGAATATTGGAATGTTCCATTCTTTGACCCAAATGATTCAAAATTAAAATTTCTTAGTAGAAATATGTCAAATAAAGAGTTTAATGTTAAAATTTTTGTTAATGATAATTTCATTAATATTGGTAATGTAAAACCAAATTCATGGAAGATTGTTGATATTCTTAATAATTTTTACGACACTAAAAAAATACTCGTTTTAGTTGATAATATTAAAACGTTAGAATTAAACTTTAAAGATGAAAAAGATAAAAATGTTTTTATAACATTTAATTCAGTAAAGAGAAAATAAATGATGAAAGTTTGGGTTAATGGTACTTTTGATATTTTACATAGAGGTCATTTAGAATTACTTGAGTATGCATCTTCGTTTGGTAAAGTTAGAGTTGGTATTGACACTGACAATCGTGTGAAAAAACTAAAAGGTGATAATAGACCTTTTAATAGTTGTGATGACCGTTTATATTTTATGAGTAGAATTAGTGGAATTGATAGTGTAGTGAGTTTCGATAGTGATGATGAGTTATGTGAACAAATAAAAAAATGGAATCCTGACTATCTTATTGTTGGGTCTGATTATAAAAATAAAAATGTTATTGGTTCACAATATGCTAAAGAAATAATATATTTTGATAGAGTGGGTGACTACTCAACGACAAAAATTTTGAATAATGATTAAAGTATTAGTTATAGGTGAATTATGTATTGACCGTTTTGTATATGGTGTAGTAAAGAGATTATCT
>Ga0099848_1001549_pt1 | contig 10765 bp, 8 predicted proteins | sample CB_VirMetaG_3_FD_78179 | JGI IMG/M metagenome (GOLD analysis project Ga0099848, IMG submission 78179) | Freshwater to marine saline gradient viral communities from Chesapeake Bay - CB_1508_1S Viral MetaG | ecosystem: Environmental > Aquatic > Marine > Coastal | place: USA: Chesapeake Bay... | reverse complement strand
TCTAAAAGATAACTTAGATAGCTTTTTTAAAATATCTGAAACTCCAACAAATATACAAGAAGAGATTAATAAACTTACTACTAGATATAATCAAATAGTAACAAAAGATGGAAAACTAAGAGCAGATTATGCTTCTATAATAGACTTTCAATCTAGCAGAGAGAATATTAAAGATTCCGGTTTAGAGAAAAAGATAAAAGGAGTTTTTAGAGATTTTATTGCAGATTTTGCAGAAAAAGAATTATATAGGATGAAAGGCTCCAGTAGCCTTGAGGATAAAATAGAAACAGTAATTATAGATAATTTAACTGATAAAGTAAAAAATGTTAAAGTAACAAGAAGAGCTAAAAATAGAAAGCTTACGTCTAAAGGAACTGTTTCTGTAAAAGGTACAAAAACAAAATCCACTGCAAGAGTTAGAAACGCAGGAACTTTAAAAAAGGGTTCAAAAGCAAAAACAAAAAGTTCTAGTTTTTCACAAACTAAGTTATATGCTGCTCTAAATGCTAAAATTAATGTAACAGTAGCAAAAAATATGGAAAGTCCTGCACTAAACTATCAAACAGGAAGATTTGCGAATAGTGTAAGAATTACAGATATATCTACCACTAAACTAGGATTTCCTTCAGTTGGATATACTTATCAACTTTATCCTTACCAAACTTTCGAGCCGGGATTCGCTCAAGGAGATGTAGATAGAGACCCTAGAAAGCTTATTGACAGATCTATAAGAGAGATAGCCGCACAAATGTTAACAGGCAGATTATATACTAGGAGACAGTGATGGCTACAAGAACTTATACTACTAGAAGACAATCAATTATTAATGCTTTAGTAGACAAGTTAAAAGGAATAGATGGTACAGGAGAATATCTTACTAATCTATTTGAGAATGTTCATCCAAGACTTAAGTTTTGGGATGAAATAGAGGAATTTCCTGCAGTTCACTTAAACGCGGGGTCAGAAACAAGAGAGTACCAAGGCGGGGGCTACAAAGACCGTTTTATGAGTGTAACTCTACGATGTTATGTAAACTCTGAGGATGCCGTAGAAGATTTAGACAAGCTAATGGAAGATGTAGAAGTAGTTTTGGAGGATAATTCAAGATTACAATATACAGATAGAAAGGGCAGTACTCAATATACTCACCAAATCACAATTATCAGTATTGATACTGATGAAGGTGTACTTGAGCCTTATGGAGTCGGTGAAATGACAATAGAGGTTCGATACTAGAAAATACTGGCACGAACAAACGTTCAAATCCAAGTCTTTTCAAGAAATAGGAGAAACTAATGGCTGAAAATTTGTATTTTTCACGCGACACGAAAGTGTTTATCGAATTCGATAGCACTGTATGGGAATTGCCAGTTCTTGATGGATTTAGCTTTTCTCAAGCAACCAATTCTACAGAGATTACTCTGGCAGAAATGGAAAGCTCCGCAGGAGTTAGTCGACGAGGCCGTCGCGCTTTTAACGACTCTTTGGCACCTGCTGATTGGAGTTTTTCAACTTATGTACGTCCTTATGTTTCAGCGGGTACAGGTACTGGAGCCGCTGACGATGGTACAAATCATCATGCAGTAGAAGAAATTTTGTGGGCATTGATGGCGGGTGCAAATAACTATGACTCTACTGATTATGACTTTGATAAAGGTGGTACTGCTGTAACTGTTCATGATGGTACAGATCTTAATATTAATTTCGATTCTTCAAACACTAGTACTATAGGCACTTTTAATATTTATTTTGTTCTTGGAGCGTCTAATAGGAAAGTATACAAAATGTCTTCTTGTGTTGTAAATGAAGCTACAATTGATTTTGATATTGATGGTCTTGCAACCATTAACTGGGCAGGCTTTGGCTCAGAAATTGTTGATATGTCTGGTTCCACTATTGAAGATACCGTACAACCAACTGATGGTGATACTACTAATGATGGTAGCGCTATCGCAGTAGGAGATGTGTGGCTAGATTCAAATGATAGTTATCGACTTTATGTACTTACAAATGTAACTGCCTCTTCGGAAGCTTCTACTGCTTTGGTGTATGAAGATACGAATGCTACCGATAACTTTATTCGAAATCGATTGACCGTTCTTACAGTTGTACCTACTTCCCAGGATCCTGATTCAGATGGTACTAATGAACTTGAGTCAAGCTATAATCTTACTCTTACTGGTGGAAGTATTAATATTACTAATAATATTACTTACATTACTCCTGAAGAGCTTGGTAAAGTAAATCTGCCTTTCGGTCACGTAACTGGTACTCGTACTGTAAATGGCAATTTTACTTGTTATCTTAATCGAACAGATTGGGCCGATGCTAGTGTGGATGAATCAGCTAACTTCTGGGAAGATATGAAGAGTATTGATAATGTAGTAACAAACTCTTTTGCTCTTACTTTTAAAGTTGGTGGCGCCTCTGCAACTCCTCGATTGGAAATGGCAATGGCTACTGCTCACTTGCAAATTCCAGAGCATAGCATTGAAGATGTAATTGCATTGGATACTACATTTGAAGCTCTGCCTTCTACAATTAGTGAAACTGATGAAGTTACTATCACTTATGTTGGAGCAGCATAAAAATAATTCTTGACTTTTATGTTAAGATAACTTATACTAATAAAAATGAAAGTGGGGGTGTAACAACCCCCACTATTTTATAAAACTAACCCTAAAAGGATGTAGAATGACAGAAGTAAAAACCCTTAAGACGCCGCCAGTTTCACTGGCAAGTTTATTGACACCAAGTAAGACGGTATCTATTGATTTTCCTGGCTATAAAGGCTTTGTTTTAGATATTTGTTATTTGGGAAGGGACGAGCTGTTAAAACTTCGTAAGAAGTGTATAACTACAAAATTTAATAAGCGTACTCATCAACCAGAAGAGAGTTTGGACGAAGACAAATTTCTGGAAGAGTATGTAAGTGCAGTAATTAAGGGGTGGACTGGACTGAAATTTTCATACTTAGAAGAGTTTCTTTTGGTGGATATTTCAAAACAGAATCCTGATGATGAACTGCCTTTTACTCAAGAAAATGCAGAATTGCTAATGCGTAATTCTAGTACTTTCGATTCTTGGATTACGGATACTGTTTCAAATCTTGAAAATTTTACTGGGAGCAAGTAAAAAGAATTCAGGATTTGCTTGCTCGTTATATTAGAGAGCAATCGTCACCAATCTCAGTAGATAAATATCTTGAGATATGTGAACAATTAGGCGAGGAGCCTGATCCCCAAAAGATGCCACTTACCGAGTTGGATTTTCCAGCTGAGGTACAAGTGGCATTTTTTATGTTTAATTTACTCTCAGACGTTTGGGAAGGGATGTCTGGAACTTATATGGGGAAGGATTGGTCTCAGTGTTCTCAACTTTTTAAGGTATACGAAGTTGAAGACCCAAAAATAACAATATATTTTATGAAACTCTATGAAAGAATACTGATGAATCATAGAGCTGAAGAAGCAGAAAGAAAGCGAAAAGCAGAAGAGCGTAAAGCTAAAAGCGGTGGCAAAAATTACACCCATAATATATCAGGCTAATGGCAAGTAATGAGATAAAAGTAAAATTACGGGTAGATGATGACGGCAATTTATCTATAGTCGGTAAAAAAGCAAAAGCTGCTGCACAAGGACTAGAACAAACTGCTAACAGTGCTAGAACTGCTGATCGAGCCTTGAAAGGAGCAGCAAAAGCTTCTTCAAATAGCACTAAAAACTTTTCTAAAATGGCGCAAGGAATTAGTGGTGGACTTGTTCCTGCATATGCAACTCTTGCAGCAAATATCTTTGCTGTTTCTGCGGCATTTCAATTTCTAAAAGATGCAGGTAATCTTGTAGCCCTTCAACGAGGACAAGAAGCCTATGCTGCTAGTACGGGAGTTGCTCTTCGATCTTTGGCAAATGATATTGTTGCTGCTACAGATGCTCAGATTTCTTTTGTAGATGCTTCTCAAGCAGCAGCTATTGGAACTGCCTCCGGCCTGGGAGTAGATCAACTAAATGCCTTAGCAGAGGGAGCAAAGAATGTATCTATCATTCTTGGAAGAGATGTAACAGATTCATTTAATCGTTTAATTCGTGGTGTAACAAAAGCAGAACCAGAACTTCTGGATGAACTTGGTATTATTCTTCGATTAGATCGAGCAACTTCTAATTATTCTCGAACAATTAATAAAAACGCAAAAGATTTTTCAGAGTATGAAAGATCTCAGGCTGTTGCTGTCGAAGTTTTAACGCAGTTAGAGGATAAATATAATCGTATAGCAGCAGTAACAGATTTGAATGTAAATAAGTTTAATCAACTTGGAAAAGCTTTTGATAGTATTATTAATAGAGTAAAAGAGCTTACAGCAAATGTGCTTGGGCCTCTTGCTGAAGCTATTACAGAAAGCCCTGTTCTTGGTATCGCACTTATGGGACTTTTTGCAAAAGGAGTAATAACTGCAGCACTTCCAGCAATCGGAGATTTTGCTTTTGCCTCTAGAGAGGCTTTCGAGGCGGCAGAAGAAAAGGCACAGTTAGCTAGCCAGGCTGTAAAAGAGCTGGGAACAACTACTGACAGAACTGCAGGTAAATTAGCTGCTGCTGCCCGTGCTCAGAAAGCTGCTGCAGCTGCTCCATTTAAAGGAGCAGCTTTTACTGCTCTTGCAGAAGGCAGAGGAGGAGAGCTTAGTTCACGTCAAATAAGTGGAATGCTTCAACAAGTAAAAAGAAATGAAAAGATAAAAGGCGACGAATTCAAGAAAACTAGAGAAGTACTGGAGCGCGAACTTCAGACTATGCTTGATGCTTCTCGAACCACAAATGTAGATATAACTAAAAGCTATACAGTAGCTGCAACGGGAATAAAAGCAAGGTTTGCACAAATAAGAGCAGCAGGATTAAGCGCTTTTGCGGCAATTACTCGTGCAGCAAATATTGCAGCAGTAGCAATCAGTAAAACATTTGCGTTTTTAGGGTACGTAGGTTTGGCTGTTTCATTATTTGAAATTGTAAGAGGTTATATAGGATTTCAAAAAGAAGCAAAAGGAGCAACAGACGAACTAGCTTTACAAGAAAAACAAATAGAACTATCAACTAAAAAATTAGAGGAGCTAAATCAGCAGTATGCAGCTTTTGTAGCTGTTCAAAGTATTTTGACTGAAGACGGCACTGGAGCATTACAGTTTTTTCAAGCTTTAGGAAATCAAATTACTTCTTTAAGTTCTTCCTTTTTTAGTCTGAGCGCAGAAGAGGGAATAAAACAATATACAGAGTTTTTAAGAACAGCCCCTACAGAACAAAAACGATTAAGAGAAGAAATAGAGAGGGCAAATGGTGTTTTAGCTAGACAACGACAAAGATACGCAGAGCTTGGACAAGATATTCCAGAAAGGTTTACAAAACAAGTTAGAGACCTTAGAAAAGAATTAAGAGAATCAAATAAAACATTTTTAGAGTTTTTATTAACTTCTGAAGATACTTCGCTTTCAGCATTAGGAAATAGAATAGATGGGCTACAACAATCTTTTGCACTATTAAACGAAAGATTTGGAAGGGGTCCTCAGCAAATACGAGAATTTGCGGATGCATTAGCAGTTTTTTCAGACTCTAGTGCTACTGCCGAAGAACAGGTAGTAGCATTAGAAGTCATACAAGAAAAATACAAGGGAGTATTTGTAGAAGTTGGACGATTAAACAATTTACAAAGATTAACTAATGAAAATACTCTTCAATATGTTTCTATTTTACAAAATTTAGGAAAAGAAACTAGAGAAGCAACACTTCTTAGGACTTTAAAACAAGAACTTGAAGAGCTTGAAGATACAAGTCTCGGTCTTTACTATAGAGAGTTGGACAGAATACTTATACTCGAAAAGCAGATAAAATTTACAGAACAACTAGTAAATTTAGAAGCAAATAGAGCCAGGGATGAAGCTAGGCTGGAACTTACAAGAGAAATATCTTTAAGAAACAGAACAAGACTTAATCGAGAAGCAGAAGCAGATAGATTAAAGATTGTAGAGCTACAGCAACAAGAAAGATATCTACAAGGACAAATAGCTCTTTTAGAGTTTCAAAAAGCCGATGCTTCAGAGACTTTCAGTCGAGCACAAGAGGATCAACTTGACTTATTAAAGAGACAACGAGACCTCTTAAAAGAACAGCAAGAAACTATAAGAAATAACTATAATTTAATGCAACAGTATGCAAATGCTGTAGACCAAGCGTACGAGACTGGACTACAACAGCAGCTTGGGAAACTTTTCAAAGGAGAAGAGAGTAGTATAAAAGATGCCATACTTAGTATAGCAAAAGGTATAGTTGAAAGTGTTGCAGAAACAGCAGCAGAAAATTTAACCAGAATGATTACTGGAGCAATGTCTGGAAGTCAAGCAGCAGCAACAATAGGTACTGCCATGATTAATGCAGGCCAAGTAGTTGCAAGTACAATAGCTACTGCTATTACAGGCGCTTTTGCTGCCTCTTCAGTAGCTTCAGTTCTTACTTCGCAACCGTCTGTGATCAATACTGGTACTTCGCTAATATACCCGAGACCATCTACTCAAGGGCCTATTTATAGAACTCCAGTTGGACAAGACTATAGTGCAGCACAGAAATTTGGAAGTATGTTTGGGCTTGGAGAGGCTACTTTTGCAAACGTTCGTCCAAAAGCCAGTACAGGAGGAGGTCTTTCTTCTATTCTTTCCTTCTTCCAGAATCTTTGGCCGTTTGCAAATGGTGGAATGATTAAAGGAGGTTTTCGAGCATACGCAAATGGAGGAATTGCATCTAATCCTACTCTAGGACTTATAGGAGAAGGACGTTATAATGAAGCAATTGTACCTCTACCAAATGGAAAAGCAATTCCTGTAGATATGAAGGGTTCTGGACAGCAAAATAATGTTACTGTAAATGTTTCTGTAGATGGAACTACTAGTATGCAGCAAGATTCTTCTCAAGCAGGCAATCTTGGAAAAGTTATTGCCAGAGCGGTACAACAAGAACTCCAAAACCAAAAGCGTTCTGGAGGAATACTTAGCCCATACGGAGCAGCATAATGGCACTTGGATTTACAACTTCAGCAGCTTTTGGTAGTAGAGCAATACTTCCAGATAAAAATTTAACTCGAAGCTCTTCTCCAAAAGTTTTAATTGCTCGATTTGGAGACGGTTATGAGCAACGACTTGCTGATGGAATTAACTCCATTCAAGAAAGTTTTAGTGTTACATTTAATAATCGTACAAAAGAAGAGATAGATGATATTACAGGTTACTTTGCTTCTTTGAAGGGAGTGACTGCTTTTACTTATACAATTCCAGACGACAATGCTGGGGGCGGAGAATTAGCAATAAAAGTAATTTGTGAAAATTATAATCAGATATACCAATATGATGGATATTATTCGGCAACAGCAAGTTTTAGACGAGTTTATGAAGCATGAGTGAGCTAATTAGTTCAGTACAATTACAGGATCCAGGAAGTGAAGTAGTAGAGCTTTACGAACTCACTGTAGGCGATAGTATATTGTATTTTCATTCAGGACTAGAGGCTGATTTATCTACATTGCAATTTAGAGATAGAACCAGTCCTTATACTGTTAGAGAGTATACTGCTTTTCCCATTCTTATGGATGGAGTTGAAATGGGAGGAGACGGCTCTATAAATCGTCCTACTTTAACAGTTGCAAATGTTGCAAACGTTTTTTCCTCTGCAATCGGAAATGTAAGAGCAGAGGACTTAGTGGGCGAAAGAGTAACAAAAAGAACTACTCTTAAAAAATATTTATATGGAGAAAGTGGAGATGCGTCTCCGCCAGTAGAGTTTCCTATAAAAAAATTCATACTCGATAGAATTTCAGGAGAGAATAACAAAGCAGTAACTTACGAACTTTCAGCTCCTTATGATCTGGCGGGAATAACTTTGCCAAATCGTAAAGTTATTGGCAAATATTGCTCTTGGCAATATCAAGGATATAGTCTAAGTCAAAAAGGTGGGTGTATTTGGAATAAGGACAGTCTTGTGTCTTATGCTGACGGTTCTGGAGGAATAAATACTCATAAAGCCTACTTTACAGAAGATGATAAGCCTATAGTACCTTCTGGAAGTACAATGACTGGTTGGACTTCTGGAGAGTATGAAACTTATGTAACTTATAGTGCTGCAACTTCTTACTCTGTAGGTGACTTTGTAGAATATAATGATGGTACTCAAACAACCGTATGGAAATGTATAATTGCAGGTAGCGGGAATACTCCTGGAGTTAATTCAATTTATTGGGAGAAGGGAGATATTTGCGGTAAAAAATTATCTTCTTGCAAATGTAGATTTCAGTTTAAGCCTCAGACTCCTGTGAGTTCTAATTCAGATCCTTCAACAGATAAAAATACCAGTAAAGTATTGCCTTTTGGAGCATTTATAGGCAGCATGAAGTTTAGATGATTGATGAAATTCAGAAGCACTTTGAAGAGAGCTATCCTCGAGAAGCTTGCGGTATAATTGCAATTATAAAAGGAAAAAAGAAGTATTTTCCTTGTGAAAATTTAGCAAAAGAAACCGAAGATTTTATTCTTAGTCCTGTAGACTATATTTCAGTAAAGAGACAGGCGGATATATTTGCTATTGTCCATAATCATATAAATTGGACAAATGAAGCAAGTGAAAACGACATAAAGTACTGTAATTCTTTAGGAATACCCTACTACATTTTTAGCTATCCAGAAATGGAACTAAATATTTTAGAGCCTAAAGTACAAGTAAATTCTCTAACAGGACGAGAGTATGAGTTTGGTAAATTCGATTGTCTAGAAGCGTGTAGGGATTATTACAAAGAAGTACTTAGTTTAGAATTGCCGAAAAGACTTCCCTATGTTGATGATTGGTGGGAATACGGACATAACTATTTTACTGATAAACACATAAAGGAATGGGGCTTTAAGAAAGTAGACGATTTAAAAGAAAATGATTTATTAATATTTACAATGGGAGCGAGTGTCCCTAATCATTGCGGAGTTTATGTAGGTAATGATGTGTTTTTTCATCATGCTGTAAACAGGTTATCCTGTAAAGAAAATTTATATCCTTTATGGAAAAAGTATTTGACTGGAATATATCGATATGAAACGTAGCATTTATCTTGAGGGCGAATTAGCCTTAAAATTTGGGCCTCAGCACTATTTCTATGGAGATAGCGTAAAGGATGCCTTGCGTCTGCTTAATGCAAACAATCCCGAATTAAGAAAATATCTTATAGATGCTGCGGAAAATGATATTGGGTTTCATATTCAAGTAGGTGCTAATGAAATCGAGTATGCAGAAGAGTGTTTGCTTCCTTTACGAGAGGGAGATATAGTAATTACTCCAATTCCTGCAGGCTCAAAGTCTGGAGGAGCAAAAGTATTAACAGCAGCATTAATTGCAGCAGTTTTATTTATTCCTACCGGTGGAGCAAGTCTTTTTGCTGCTGCCTCAGCTAGCCCCGGGCTAGCTGCCTTCGCAGCAAATGCTGCTGTTGGAATTGCCACAAATTTGGCAATGTCAGGAATACACCAATTAATGGCTCCCGACCCTGCCGTAGACTCCCAGGATGAAGGCTATTTATTTAATGGATCTTCGCAGAATATTGTGGAAGGAATGCCTATTCCTCTTCTTTACGGAGAGTTACGAGTTCCAGGATATCCTGTTTCTTTTGAAGTAATACAAGGCTCCAAGAGAGTAACTTCTTCTGATCAAATTATTGATTTTAACGGAAATGTTATAAGCTATAATGTTGAAGATATTGACTATTCTGACGATGAAGGAAGAAATTATACTGGAACTGTAAAGCTTGATGGCCCAATGTCTGGAGGAGCTTCTGCTAAAAATACTCAGGATATTTTATTCACAGATATTATTTCCGAAGGCCCTATATACGGTCTTGTAGATGGAGGTAAGTCTGTATTTTTGAATGATGACCCTGGACAAGTAACTGCACAGAGCGCACTTAGAATTGCAGACACTCCTGTAGAATTTGACTTTACAAACGGAAGCACAAATGTAATTATTGATAAAAATGGATACTCTAAGAGCATTGCCGCAGATGTAACACAAGGCACAAAATTTATCGTAGTACGAAACTATGCGAGCCAAAGCGGTTCGGCGGCTATAGGCACCTCCTCAGTTGCAAGTAAGTCTGTTACTGTTACTGCAAATAGTGCTTTGTTTAGCTCCACCTTTGTCTATGACCCGGCGAATTTTACAGCTGCCGTAATTATTCGACTTCTTGACTCTAATTCTGTAACTGTATTTGAAGGTTATGTAGACTCTTATACTTCTTCCACTGTTGTAACTTGTATTCCTTTACACGGAGCAGACTTAAGCCCTCTTTTAGCAGATGGAAACTATACTATTGTAGTGGATGGAAAACTTCAAGTAGCCTCAGTAGCTACAGATGAAACTAGTCTAACACTTTCTGCGAATTTTCCTGGAACCACGGGAAGTTATAAGTGCGACTTCGCGAGTACAAATTACTCCGTTGTTTCTCTTGAGGATAGAATGGCGAACGGCTCTAAGTATAGCAGTTTTGATGTTCAGTTTAGGACAGGTAATCTAATACAGCCAGCTTTTTCAGATGTTTCAGGAACCGGTGTAGGTTCTATAGCTATTGGGCCTGGAGGTTCTTTCTCTCCCTTTAGTCCAGTATTATATGATGATCCAGCAGAAACAGATAATCCGACTGTAGAATATACAGGAACTTCTGCTTCTGGCTTTGGCCTTACCGCAGCTCAAGTAGAAGAAGT
>Ga0099848_1001548_pt1 | contig 10767 bp, 9 predicted proteins | sample CB_VirMetaG_3_FD_78179 | JGI IMG/M metagenome (GOLD analysis project Ga0099848, IMG submission 78179) | Freshwater to marine saline gradient viral communities from Chesapeake Bay - CB_1508_1S Viral MetaG | ecosystem: Environmental > Aquatic > Marine > Coastal | place: USA: Chesapeake Bay... | reverse complement strand
CGGATTCCAATAATTCCTTAGTCAAGTTTTTAACTAAAATACACTCAATAGACTGTCCATCAAATCCAATAGAATTCTTAACATAATCGTGAGCAACATTAATTACTTCAACCTTACTTTTTTCAAGAACGGTTAAAAGTTTGTTTTCCTTTTTAGTAACCCTTTTCTTTTTAAGTTCACCTCGAAGAAAAGACTTTTGCTTGTCATATGACTTCTTAATTCTATTAATTTTAGATTTGGAAAATTTATCATCTTCCCCAACATCATTCTTAATTTTTTCTTCCACATCATCATCAGAAGAAGTTACACTGGTTTCTTGACCCCCCAACATGTCATCCACAGATTCATTTGGTTCACCATTTCCATCTCCATCACTCGTTTCAGACAAAGATCCAGATTGAGAATTAGATTCTTCGTTTTCCCCTTCGGAATTTTCACCTTCGAAATTTTCAGAACATCCACCTTGGGAAAATGAATCCATGTTAAATTCATCTTCTTCTTTGGGAATTTCAACCAAATTTTTAAAAATCACTTCCACAATATCAAAAGCAACTTCTATACGGTCCATCGGTTTAATTAAACGATTGATGTTTTTCAATTCCAAAATCTTAGCAATATCATATAACCCAGGCAATGCCTTCAAATCAGTAGAAGAATTGGTAAGATTAATCAAACGAAATAAATAAGACTCAACACTTGGATTACGATACATCTTACTCTTCAATGCATCAGTCACATCCTTGTTATTAAAATACTTATTGTATAATGCCTCATAATATCCACGATAACCAGGAGCATTTTTATGTACAGTATAATCAATAAATCTGTCTTCTACATAATTATAAACATCTTTACAAACACCACCAACATAATCTTTACTGATATTTAGCTTCTCCGTAATATCATAAATTTTACGAGGTACATTCATCCATATAGTTTTAAAACTATCCATGTCAGAATATTTGATATGACTGCCTTCATGAAGAGACAATCCAACAGCCACATCAAAATTATTCTTCTTGGTAATATCTGCACTGATATAAACAGTTTGTCCATCAGTGCAATTCATGTTCCCATCGTTAAAAATAACAGGATAATTTTTTCCAGTTAAAATTGATACATAGTTTGATATCGCGCGACGGGCAGAAGACAAACGAATCATTTTATGTGTACTGTCATCTTTTGGTTTATTATATCCCAATGAAGAATTAGAATCGTCGGATTCACCGATCAAATCCCAATCGTCGTCGTGCATCCAAAAGTCACTATAATTAGTGGTCTTATTCATTTGTCTTTCTATTTTATTTTTTTAAAACTATTTTTTAGAACGGAGTCATATCAACCGATTCTTCTGATTTCCCAATAGGATCATTAAACAAACTTTCAGAAGTTCCAGTTTTAACGTATTTCTGAACTAATTGTTTGACATAAGTTCTTTCACTATCAACTCCACCATCATCACTAAAATTAGGATAAATAGTCATTTCAGCAATTTCAAGTAAATTAAACCCATCAACAATTAATTCCGCAATTTCAACTGTACTACGAGTAGGAATGAAATTTGTCAACTTACTATCATCTTGCTTCATTTGCTTACGAGTGTGATCCGCAATTTCACATACAGACTTTAAAATGTCAAGATGTTCGTCGTCTTCAATACTAAACCGAGTTTTCAATAACTCATATTCTTTATTAGAATCCAATGGATCTACTTCAATCTTAACTGGAAAACGAGACAATAGTGCCCGATCCATAACCCTAGTAGCAGTATATTCATTGCCAACATTAGCAGTGGAAATAAAAGTAACACCCTCCTCAACCTTTACAACCTCACTATCTTCCTTCTCATCCAAACGAAGATATCTTTGCAGATCATCCAGTACCGTCATCAAAATATTCACACCATCATGATGACAACGACTAATCTCATCCAGTAGAATAATAGCATTCTTGGTTCGAATAGCCTTTACAAAACTAGACTCTTTGAAAAATGTTCCAGTAGACTTATCAAAATGAGTGTTTCCAATTAAAGCTGCCCTAGCGTCTTGAGTAGCACCAAGATTGAAATAAAAGAAATTATCTTTCTTTCCAATAACTCTAGCAACAGTCTGAGCGGCCAAGGTCTTACCACAACCAGTAGGTCCAAGCAACAAAATATTCTTACCTCGTACCGCACTTCTTACCAAATACTTCCACTTTAAATCGTCCATAATGAGAGTATTTGGCTTCAAATTAATACACTCAGACAAATACTTCTTCATATCCACAGTGTCAACAATTAAATTAATATTCTTATTCTTGGTCTTCATTTTCTTTTTTAGTGATGTTTCAATCTATATTCTTATATTATAGCATTTTTTAAAAAAGTCAACATCCAAAAAATAAAAAAACCGCTTTTTAGCGGTTTTTTGTTAAATTAACTTGACTTTATTGTTAAAGTTTACCTTTTTCGGGGTTTACCATTGGTTTTTTTGTATTTAACTACCAATTTTTTCAAGTTATTTTCTAATTCTGGGATCTTATATGTAGGTTTTTCAGATTTATAATCAATGGATTTTTTAAATTCCCCTACGTCTTTCATAGGTTGGGTAGGATCATCTTCTTCTTTATTCATTGATTTTGCGGGTTCAGTTTTAACTGGTTTAAATTCACCATTTACCGCAATTCTATCGGATGTTTTATCTCCACCTTCTTTATCTTTATTGTTTTCTACACACTTTTCATATGCTGAATCAACATAATTGAGTTTTTTAGACGTAAGATAATCCTTTACGAATTCTTTTAAGTCTTCAAACTTCATATAAAGTTTTTTGGTTCTATCGGTGTTATCTTTGAACGCCTGAACATCAAAAATATCATTTACGATTGGACGAATTGAAATATGATAGGGGTCACATTCACAAACATTATAATTTCCAGCGTCATCACATTCAATAGGTTTACCGATACTTTTAGAAAGTTTTTCCATCATATCGTCCCACGTTTCTTCAGCATTGGTATATTTCATTTCCAATGTCTCTCTGACAATCCGATTAACTGTTTTCTTTGAAAAGCTCATAATTTATTATGCTATATAAATAGTGATTAATTTTAATTTATTACAATACTTTTATTGTTCCTATAAAACCATTTTCATTTGTTTTTGTCGCAGATGCTTTTATTTTAAGTATAGTTCCGTCTCTATCAACCATTCTATATTCCGTAGTTATATTTCTCCCATCTTTCACCGCTTTATCCCATTCTCTCTCAACTCGTTCAAGATCCTCTGCGTGAACCGCTGTTTTCCACCCGTTGTCTAAAAAAAAATCAACATCGTGCTTTAATAAATTACAATATTTTTCATTAACCCAAGTACATTTACCACAATCGTCACATTCAAATACAGCATCATCCGTTCTGTCCAATAACCATTTTTGTCTAGCACATATAGTTTTAACTACCATTGAATTATCATTCAGTTCTTTTTCAATCTTATTAATTTTATCTTTTATTGAACCTCCTGAGTTAGGTGTTACTTCTTTCAAAATCCTATCAACGTTCGCAGTTAACTTATATATTTTAACAAAAAACGTATAAATAATACCTATTACAGCAAAAAACCCAACCACTATGCTAATATTCTCCATTAATTTAATTAAATCATCCATAATGTATGTCATATAAATATAAAAAAAGACATAATAATATGTCTTTTCGTTTGTTAATAGTATTATAGTACTAAAATATTATTTCACAGGACATACTCCTCCCTCACACTCTATTCCCTGTAAAGCTTCACCGCTAATGTCAATGTTATAAGTATTTATACTATTTAGTGATTTTACCTTATTTTTAGCTTTGATATACGCGTTTTCATCAATTTCTTGATACGGAGCTTGTTTAAATCCATGTTTCTGTCTCAAAAGAAAACTTACACTCTTGATGTTATTCTTATAATTTTCTTCCAACCACTTCTTTAGATCATTTAGTTCTTCGGGTTCATAGTAAGCAGTAACACTTACAGCGTTATCACTCCAAACAGATTGAAGTTTTTTAACCATTTCAAGTTGAGTAATAACATCTACATCATCAGCTAACATAGCATTTTCTGGAGTTTCACATGGAAAATAAACAACTACAGTGTCGTGATTTTCAGTTCCATCAAAATTCAACAAATATTCAGTATGATAACCCATATCTTTACATAATTGTACGAGTTTATCACTACTACTCATTCGTATAGTTCTCATATAGTATTTACTATAGGCAGGATGTACTCCTGGAGTTGAACCCCCTAATAAACTTAAAGTTCCACTGGGTTTAATAGTGGTCAACTTAATACTTTCAGGCCATCCGCGTTCTTTGCTCCATTGCTTGTCAAACTTACGAAGTTGAACATACGTATCATCCAACCAATCAATTTTTTCAAGAGATTGACAAATACCCGTCACACCTAGCCCCAATCTCATATTCTTATGTACTATTTTGTTTGTTTCATCGTGAATGAATGGAAGTGACGCTATAGCTTTTTGTGTTTTATATAACAGCTTAGAGCAATCTATAAGCTCTTCCTTGGATTCAATGTTATTCAAATACAACTCACAGAGATTACAACATTCATAATCAGCTAAACTGATTTCCCCGCATGGATTAGTTCCAACTACATTATCTGTATTTGTCGGATACATTTTGTTATCTTTCATTAATCCATCTTTTAAACGACCATATTTTTGGCTCAACGGAAGATTAAACATTCCATACGCTTCACCATTAGCAAATCCAGTGTTTTTATTAATCTCATATCCGTTCTTCCAAAATTCTTCAAGTATATGACTGTAATCATCCACGTAATTTGTATTGTTACTCATAGCTCTCCAATTCGGAATGTTTCCACTAGACCAATTTTTAGCACGAAGATACAAAACATCATCAGGATCTCCAAGTGCAATTTCAGCACTTCTACGAACATTTCCAGCAACAACTATACTTCCAATAATGTTACAAACATCCAGTACATCAATACTTCTAAGTTTCTTACCCTCACGACTTTGGAAAATATTTGAAATCTTCTCCATCCCATCTACCAAAATCCCAGGACCACTCGCCTTACCCCCAAATCCACTAATCTTTTCACCAGCTCCACGAATAAGAATCGTACTATAAGTAAATGATTTACCAGTATCGTAATAAGCATTTAATACATTCTCAAGTAATTTTACCCAACCTTCACGGGTATCAGGTACAATAAAGTCAGCATCTTTAGTAGGTAAATGCTTTATAGTAACATTTTTCTTAACCTTTGGAAGTTCATGAATGTCTTCTCTACGAATACTATATCCTACTCCACCACCTAACATCAAATTCTCAAATAGGAATAAAAATGCCTTGGGTTCTTTCATACTGGTATACCAACAATTCAATAAACTATTTGCTCCAAATCTATCTACAGTGTTGGTACCTAACTGCCATAACATTCTTCCAGCAAAATTACATTTTAAATTAAAAACATAATCAAAAAGTCTTTCAGCTTCTTCTTTGGTATATTGTGCACCAATTTTTTGAGCACCATTAATACATCTTTCTACAGTTTCATACCACTCCTCGGTTGTATTATCTTCTTTTAATCTAGCATATGTTCTTTTGTATACAATATATCCTAATCCATTAAAGCCCCAATTTGGCTGTTTATTTTTATACTTGTTTACAAAATCCGAACTCAAAATCTCACTCATATTAACGAACCTTTCTATTTTCAATCTATGGGAAATATAACTATCTTGTTTTATAATTAAAAGTCCCCATATGGGGAAACTTTTTTATAATTTTTTTATTGCTTTTTTCTGTTAAACTTACTATGAATTATTCATCATCATAATCATCACTATTATGAGCATTCCACTTATTTTTAAGAACCTTCTTAACTTGATTATCAGCATCCATCATTTCATTCATAACAGCCAATCCTTCACGACTACCTTCACCGTAAATTTCAATTTGACCACTACCAGCATTCATTTTACTTGGGAATGTTAATCCATCTGGACCAAAACGATTCTTGATGATGTGAAATCTAGCAGTATTACTCACTTTATCATTAACTTTACGACTAACACTCATAACAAAATCAGCAGTCATAATTTTACGATAACTATCAGCAGCATGATGTGCCATGACAATTTCTTCATCAGCAGCAGATCTATTTGCCTGACTGGCACTCCAAATTGGAATTTGAAGTTCTCCAGCAATACTTCTTAATTCTTCATATATTCCACCTGCCTCACTGTAACTGTTACTGTTTCTATCACTGTGAGCGGGACGAAGAATATCAGCATAATCAACAACTATCATGTCAATTTTCGTACCCAATACAGAAATTCTTTCTGCGTGAGATTTAAGACTATGTGCTGATACGGTTTTTAGAGGAAAATATTTGATAATGAGTTTTCCAGGAATTTCTGCAATTTTCTTTTTTACAATATCAACATTGTTTCTTATGTTTTGAAAATCAATTCCAGTAAAACAACTATCATATCTTAACCCAACATAATTTTCATTCAACTCCAATGTATAATGTAAAACATTTTTTCCTTGCTTCATTGCTTCTGAACCCAACTTTGCAAGAACCCACGACTTTCCAATTCCAGCCGGAGCAACAACAATTCCTAATTCGCCTGGTCCGAGTCCACCATCCATAATTGTATCAATCTCTTTCCAATTAGTACGAGTGGTAGATCTAGCCATAATACTCATTCGTTGATCAACTTCTTCACTATATGAATGACCGACATTTCTTTCCATTCCAGCTTTTAAAGCGTCATCAACAACTGATTTAATTCGTTCGTATTGTCCAGTAGTCAATAAATCAGCACTTTCATAAATAGCATTCTTCAACTTTTGATTTTTACAAAATTCAAGAAATTGCTCTTTGACAAACTTTAAATCATTCTCATGAATTTTTTGATAAACTAATTTTAGATTATCTATGATACTTTGTTTTAAGACTTCATTTTCTACAGAATCAATTTTAATTTTAAAAACTGTAAGAGTAGGCAAGTCTTTATACTCTTGAAAATATTTTATACTCTCTTTCAATATCCATTTCTGAGATTCGCTTTCAAAAAAGTCAGGCTCAGCAATGTCTTGAATCCTTTCCATAAACGGTCTATCTGATATAATTCCAGATATACATTTAATTTGAAATTCTTTACCAAATCTAATTAGATTATCAATGATTTGTTTTTCTTCCATATATTTGTTAGTATACTCCTTCTCTGTTCAATTTACAATTTGTAAAAAGTTATAAAATAATTTTGAATTTTTATTGAAAAACTACTGAATAAAAGAATTTAATTTTCCGAAGCAGTCATTTAGCCAAATGTGATAGTTAGGGAGATTGCTCCACATTTTATCTTCTGTAATAAGTCGTGTGAATCCCATTTTATCAATTTTAGGTATAGGTTTATCTACAATTTCTTCAATACGGAGTTGAGAAAATGATTGAATTTGTGTAGTGTGTAATTGCATTAATTCGTAATTTCTTTCAAGAGTCAATTTATTATCTAATACAGTTTCATAAATTTTAAATTTACTTCTCTTATTTTCACTGTAATTATAAATTTCTTGTAGAGTTACTTGTTCTTCTTCAGCAAGAAATGGAAATGCTTTAAGAACTCTTTTCAATCCCACACCATTTAATCCATCAATATTATCACTTGCGTCACCTTCCATTATTCTGTAATATATGAAGTTATTACATGTGATTCCGTATTCATCTAAAATTTCTTTACAACCGTAAATTTTCTTTTTCACAGGACTCCATATTTTAACAGTATCACTTGCCAATTGTAAAAAATCTTTGTCAGTTGACATTATTGTTACATTACTATCTTTGAACTTTTCAGTAGCAAGATAAGCAATTGTATCATCTGCTTCAATTTGATCAATTGACATTACTGTAACAGGTAATACATCCAAGTAATTAATCGTACGAATTAATTCTTTTTTGAAATTAACATCTTCAAGGCTTGTGCTGGATAAATCTTGATATGTTCTATTTAATCTTAAATTTGTTTTTCTTCCGTTTTTGTAAGCGGGATATATCTTTCTTCTTTTTTGAGAACCGCCTTTTCCATCAAATACAATAATAACTCTGGTAGGTTGAAGTAACTTTATAGCATATCCAACACTTTTCAAAAATCCAGCAATTCCACCAATGTGTAATCCATCATCATTTAATGACGGAATTGCCATGAAGCTTCTTATGTAAGTGTTAAGTTAGAGGCCGTCAACGAGCAGGACATCGCTATTAGTACTTTTGCTTAGTCCTGCCGTGACGGCATCTCCTTCTATATTTTGGAAAATAGAAAAAAGTCTCTTTTTTTGATTTTTATCAAATGAGCTCATTATTCAGCATTTCCAACTTCTTCTTCGGTATCAACAACAGCATCCTCAACAATTTTACTATTGGGATCTTTGTATTTCATAATAATCTTATCGCAAATTTTCAAATAAATTTCTTCTTTTAGATTTGCGTCTTTATCCATCGTACTTACAAAGTCTTTGGATTGAAACTTCCATTCTTCTCCATCATCTTTTTTATAAGTGTAATAGGCACCACCTTGTTTTACAAGATTATTTTCCTTCATTACTTTGATCCAACTGCTGTAATCGGCAATTCCACTATCATAGTAAATTTCAAAGTTAGCTTGTCTTTGAGGCGGACCCATTCTGTTTTTTACAACCACCGCTTTACATTCGTTACCAATAATATCAGTTCCCTTTTTAAGTTTACCAGTATTATTCAAACGAACTCGAACACTACAATGATAAGCAAGCGCTTTTCCACCTGAAACAGTGTTGTGATTTAATCTACCGTTAGCATAATAGTTATGAGAATTTTCAATGTCAAAATCTACTACATTAATTGGCGTTTTAACTAAATTAAACTCCGGATGATCTTTTAAATGAATTTCTTTTTTATTTTCTATGATACGATGCATATCAGTACCCTTCAAGTGACCATCTGTATAGTGTTCATTTGCGGGTTGTTTTATTATAAATTTATTAATTTTATTAAATGAATCTTTCCCCGTTTTTAAATCATGTCCAAATATTTCAATATCCATATGTGAAATGTCTATTTCTTCAATGGAATTTTCATTTGGGACAAATTTATTAATGCCAAGAAATCTCTCAGCAAATTCTGATATTGTCATTTCTTCTTCTATGTATTTATTTTGTGATGTCATATATTTTTGTTTTAATATTTTCCAAATTTTCAATTATATCATTTTCCCAAAAAAATAAATATTTATATCCATTTTTTTCAAAAATTTCTTTTTTCAATCGATCATATTTCCAGATATCTTTTACTACTCTATTTTTGTGTGTGGTTTGCATTTCAGTAAAAAAATTTGGATTAGCGTGCCAAAAGTCTCCATAACATTCTACTATCAACTTCTTTGATTCTACATAGAAATCCGGCAAATAACAAGTATTTTCAAAATTAAAAATTTGTTCATATTTCCAATCTAATTGCATATTATGCAATAATACTCCCATAATATATTCTATGTTATTTAGTTTAATTCCATTTATTTTGTAATTCTTGTTTTTAGAAGAATTTATCATTCTATAAAATAATTCTTTATTTGAATTTTTTGCATTACGCCACATGTTTTTAGATGAAATAGATATTTTTTTGATTCTATCAGGAGCATTCATTACAGATTTAATATATTCTTTATTTTTTTCATCCGAATAAAAGCTCTCAATTTTTTTACCATGATTGTCATATGAATAATCTCTATTCATTGCTTTTTTTACATACTCACTATCTTTCCATAACATTTTATTTCTAGTAGATATTTCTTTAGAATGTGCAGTTGACCAATCCGATTGTTTTTTTCGAATTAGATCTCCTTTCTCAGTCTTATATAAATTTACCAACCCTTTCGAATTATTCGTGTGCAATACTTCCAAATAATTTTTTAATTCAACAACATTTTTGTTATAGTGTTTTATATAAAAAGGTATTAAACTATATAGACTAAATAATTTTTTTCTTTCTCTATATACATCAACGCCAATGTTTCCTAAATAATGAACATAATACGGTTCACCCGTTTTTGATATTTTTTTATTATTCACTATACATTTTATTGGAAAATCTTGTGTTATCTTTTTTTCTTCTTTTATTAGAAATTTAAAAATAGGTTTGCCTTTTTTCCAAGATAAATCAATATCTACATAATCTAAAATATTCATTCTTCCTCCTCTTAGTTATAATATATAAAATATAAATATATAGTAAGAGGAGGAAAAGATGTAAAAGGTGTTAGATTTTATATCTAATTTTGATTTTAGTTGTGAGTGGGTCTACACAATACTTATCACCAAATGCCATAGCATTAAGATTTTGTCGTAATTGATTGGTAAACACAGTCAACACTTTTTGTTTACCGATCATGTTAGTAATCTTTCTCATTGCCTTTGAAATAATGATAGATTTACCTGTTGCAAATCCATCTTTTCCATGATCACTCTCCAATTCAACTTTGGTACTAGCAGCAGCAACACTATCAACAATTATAGTTAAGATTCTATCTTTGTTACTCTTACGAACAACAGCAACCATTTGTTCCATTTTTTCAAAGATGTCTTCTACAGTCTCACACTGAACATACAAAAGTTTTGATAAATCTACACCAAGACTTTGCCAAAACTCAGGAGCAGCTGCGTTCTCTGTATCAATTACTACTGCGATACCACCTTTCTTTTGGGTGTTTG
>Ga0099848_1001546_pt1 | contig 10785 bp, 5 predicted proteins | sample CB_VirMetaG_3_FD_78179 | JGI IMG/M metagenome (GOLD analysis project Ga0099848, IMG submission 78179) | Freshwater to marine saline gradient viral communities from Chesapeake Bay - CB_1508_1S Viral MetaG | ecosystem: Environmental > Aquatic > Marine > Coastal | place: USA: Chesapeake Bay... | reverse complement strand
TTTGCTTGCCTGCTGCATGAGTTCAACAACACCCTTGGTGTGCATTGAAGTTTCGTAGCTGCCATCTGTGCCGCGAGCAAACGTGGGAAAAGAACCAGTTCTGACTTCGTGAAAAACTTTGTCCGACGGAGTAAATCCAACTCGTGTCGATACGTTGCCAATTGTTTCAGCCATCTGCTGTTGGACCACGGATGCGGCAGTGGCCCCATCAAGAAACTCGGCTTCGAGTTCTGGTTGGAACAATGGCTTGCCCGTGCGGTTGGCGTATTTTTGGGCTTTGCGCAAACCTGCTGCGGTTGCCGGAAAACGTTCTTCGCCTACAAAAATGTAATCGCCTTGACGTGCTGCTGTTTCCAGTGTTGCTTCTCCGGTGCGCGCGGTTTTTTTCACGACGCCAAGATTTGTCATGTCTACGCCGGTAATGCTTTTTCCGTACTTGGTTCCTTTGCCTGGTAACCCAATTGCAATATGAATGTATTCGAGTGGGTGCAGTACGCCAGAATTGGCAACGCTTCGCACTCCACCGAATGCCATACGTATTTGGGCATCCATTCCGTTGCGCACAATGTAACCAATGGTGGCAAGGTTCAATGGTTTCCAAATACGATTTTGCATGAAATCCAAAACGTCTACGGCAAGTCGTGCTTCTCCGCTAAGCGCTCGAATGGTTTCCGTTCGAGATATTGCCGTGAGTTGGTTTTCAAGATCTGCAAGTTGACCAAGCGTTTCTTCTGTTTTGGGCAATGCTTTTACGCTCAGGATTTGATCCTGTAGTTCTTTGGCAAGTTGTTGATCGGTGTATCTAACAACTTCGATTCGTTTCTTTTTCCCAGCAAATGCAAACTTTTTGGGGTTTGCTCCAACCAGATCAAATGCCTTTTGAAACAGTGGGTTACGCGTAAGCCTGCGCAGTTCTCGTGCGTCTGGCATTACCTGGGTTCGATCAAGCATGTGGACGAGTTTTGCTGGCCCAGCAAATGAAGCTTCGTCCATTAGTGGTGCTACTCGCTGCAGGAATTCAACGTACACTTGGTCGCTTGCGTTTTCTGCAAGCAAGTTTGCCATCATTTGGAGATGCCCATTGTCGGTGGGTATTCCCATGCGATCAACTAGGTATGTGCGAACTTTGTCCAAGGTGGAGTTGTATCGCTTGAACAGATCGGTAATGATTGGTTCTTCAATTCCATTAGCTCTTAGTTGCAGTTTGATTGCGCTGGAATACGCTCCGAATGATTCATATTTTGCTGGTGCTGAACCGCGAGTGGAGAACGACTGAATGGCTTCGTCTCCCCATGCTTTGATTGCTTCTTCCGATACTCCGGCGGTGCGCAAAGACAACGTCATGTTTCGCACTGATTCCAGATTGTCCAAAGTGTCGCCTGAAACCACGATGCTGTTCTTCGGCATTTGGGTAAAGAATCTTGTTTTGAGAAGTGCGCTAGTTCCTTTGCGTACTCGATATCTTCCGATGCGTGGATCGAGGATGTTTTCTCCAATGATAAATGGTTTGGTTAATGCGGAGATGACCTCTTCGCGTGATGTTGCACGCGCCAATTCGTCGGCAACGTCGGTGTTGATTTCGAATTTAAACACATCTTCTAGGATTTCCAAACGATTTGTTTTTTCAATAAGCGTGTCAACAAGTCTGATTGCCAGCGGATTGGTCAACATGAAGTTGATGAACTTGTTTGGGTCTGCCCCTTCCCCGTTTATTCCGCTCATCAATCCAGCTTCTGATCGGATTACTGCGCCATCTTCCCTGAGGATTCGTTTTACAATTTTTGCATCTTCTTTTGTCAACAATGGAACAAGTTCGCCTGCAGATTTCAAAGCGTCACTTATGTTGTCGCCTCGCTGCAGTGCAGCCAAAACATGACCGGCATTGCTTGCACCTTTTGCAATTGCTTTGCCTACGTAAAGAGAAGGATCTGGTATTGCCAACAGAATTGCTGCATCTATTACTCCCGATCCGTATTTGTAGATCAACGAGTTTTCGCCAGCCCATGACGTAGCAGCTCTACCTATTGTGAAAGCGTTTCCGTAAATGGTCCCTCTAAATGCCCTGGCGCGCTTGGCTTGTTCTTCGCGCAACGTTTGTGACATGAAGTATCCGTCGCCGGTATTGTCCCAGTTGTCGAGCATTGTCGCAATTGATGTTGATTCCCAAAGACCAAATAGGTCGTAGTTGGATGAACCAACAACCATGGATGCGATGTTTTGTGCCGTCTCCGGAACTGCATCAAATACTGCCGTTGACCATCGCACCGTTGGTTTTAGTACGAATCGTTCTGTTCCCTCGACTGTTCCCCGGGCTAGCGGATCGTAGATGTTGTCAACAACAAACGTGGCTGTGCCTGGAACAACGGCGTCAAATACGGCTTTTGCACTTTTGGCCATCCATCCAGCAGCATCAAACGCATATCTGACTGGAGCAATTGTTTCTCCTTGCGCTTGAAGCTTTTGGGTATATTGGCCGAGTTCGCGCATTGCCGATGCTTCGCCAACCATTCGAACGGTTTCGTCGGATGCGTTGTATTTGGCCAACGACGTAATTGTTTGTGGTTGCAGCCATGGATAATTTTTAGCAATTGAACTTGCTTTTGCCATCTCCTCCGAGGAGCGAATATTCAGCGACGGTTGGGGTAGTTCATCCGACAGTCTTGCGTAATCGGAAACTGTGAAGTACTTGTTCCATTCCATTACGACATCCAGCGTGAAGCAAGGTCCGCCAAATCGTCGTTGGCGTCGAGCTGTGCGATCATTTTGATTTCTTCAATTGCTGCTGCTTGTGGACTAAACATCGGAATTCCGGCAGCAGACGGGCCTACTCCCGGGCCAAATGGTGCGCCGGAAGTGATTGGTTCACCTGGTCGTTTTGTTGGGGACAGCAAGGGTTCGAGTGCTTGCATTGGTGCAGCCTTGCGTCCTTGCAGTTCTGTTGGTGGGGCTCCCATTGGCACTGCTCGCTGGCTTTCCATTTGTACACCAGCTTTTCCGTACGTTTGATTTTGAGCAGCCATTTTCTTAACTTTGGCTTTGGGCATGTTCAGGTCGGTTCGAATACCGTACGCTTTGTCAACCATTTGTTAACCCCCTAGTTGTCCTAGTAATGCTTCGAGAGATGGTTGGCCACCTCCGCCAACTCCTGCTTCAGCTCCCATTCCTGGCATTGCAAGCCCTGGCATAGTTCCTGGCGAACCAGCTTCCATCATAGCCGCTTGACGTTCGCGTGCGCGTTGATCGGTAAGGGAAACGGCTTCGTATAGCGACATGTCGTTTTCCATTACGAGCTGAACAAGGAACGCCAAATCTTCTGGTTGGTATGGACCTTGTGGATTAACTGCTTGCTGTTGGATACTGGACAACAATGCGGCTTCTACGCCTTCGGCAATAATGCGATCGTGTTCGAGTTCCGGATCGGAGATGAGAGGATCTGATTCGCGTGCAGATTCTTTGCTCATCATGCCGACGCCAAGTCTCTGGCCGAGTCCGATAATCAGCGAGTTTACGTCCGACCCTGCAGCAGAATAGGTGACATGGTGGAAGTCGGTTTCCCAGATTTTGTTTGGAATGTAACCCTCTTGTCCTCCTCCGGATCGCGAAGGAATGAAGAAGGTTTTGGGTGTATCTCCCCAATATGCCTGTTCCAAGGCAATGGCAATTTTGTCTTCTTCGAGAAGGGAAGCTTCAAAAAGTGATTGTGATTCTTGAACTCGATAGTCAACCGTTGCCGACAGAACGTTTTCCCCTCGCCGTCCAGTTCGAATGTTGGTTGCTGACTCACCGCCAAACTCAGCCGGGATTGCACCCTCAAGGCGTTCTTGGCGCTCAAGTCGATCAAGTGCCGTGTCTGTTTTATATCCGGGATTTAGTTGCAATTGTTGAATGTCTCCGCCCTTGACCACTCCAAGTACGCCAGATTTTCCGTCAGCTATTTGCAGGATTTCTGGGTTTTCTCCGGTTCGTGCTACGAGATATTCTTCCGGGAAAATGCCACGCTCGATGGCAATTTCGGTAAGTGCTTGCAGTCGTGCACGGGTGTAGTACATGCCGAGAACACCGTCGAATTGTCCACGTGGTTTGTCTAGGTTGATTCGATTTGCAACTACGGCAAGTGGTCGGCCAGTTCGATTTGGAATTGCTTCGAGCATGATTGCTTCAAGTCCGGCTCTTTCGGCGGTACTTAGTTCGGGATTGTCTTCTGCTCCAAGTACAACAAGTTGAATTGATTCGGCGTCGGAGTATTCGAGCATTGTGTATCGCGAGTCATTGTTGACTTGACCGAATCGCAGTTGATTTGCTACGAGATCTCCGTAGTTGCGGAGTAGGTAGTTGGCCGTTGTTTTGAACGTGAAGATGCAATTGTCTGGGACCATGTGGTCTGGGTCTTCGACTGGTGCCGCAAATGTGTCGAGCGGATTGCGCACAACCCATTTGGGGGTCAGTGTCCTGAAGTCTGGACGCAAGACAACTGCGGATGTTGCGTACGCCAGCAGGTGTCGTGCTCGACGACGTAGCTTCATCTTCATTTTGTTTTCGTCCCACATTGCAAGCATTGCTTTGCGGCGCGTGCGTGCGTAACTCTTGGATCTTTCGGATCCCTCCTTGGTGGGCGGGAAGTATGGCGATGGCATTGTTGATGCAATGCGCATTGACATTTGATCCAGGCCCTGCACGAGAAGGTTGGCTACGTTTGTCTTTGCTGATTTGTCCAACTCGTTCAACGGAACAACTACGTCTCCGTTGGCAAGGTCGCGTACGCGGCGCATCTGCTCGTGTACGGGTCCAGCAGCAAGACGTCGCTGGTGATACAGCTCTACGATTTGTTCTGTGGACAACATTACTTTGAAGCCTTTCTAGTTGTGGACTTGATCAGTCTTCGCAGTTCGTCTGCGGTTACATTTGTTGACCGAATGCTGTCCATTGTGAAACCAGATTTGCCTTCTTGAAGTACGAATTTGCCTCCCGAAACTCTTCGGCTAAACGGTGTTCTTTCCATTAGGAATTGATAGTTTCCACTTGCTTCCACCTTCAGTAGTTCTTCGTAAGTCATTTGGGCTGGACCAAACTTTTCTGCGTATCGAAGTTCCCTCTGCTCGGGAAGTGGGGCTGGTCGTTCGGGTCCGTATGCGGGTCGATTAAATACGGATTCATCGATATCAACCCGTATTTCTCGAGGAGTTTCCATGAATTGATCGACAGCAATACTTTGGCCTTGTCGTGGCGCCCTCATATCAATCTCGTCAAACGTGACAGTTTGGCGAAGACCCGGCGAATCATCCCTGGGTATAGAACCTTTTCTTACTTCTGCGCGCTGCTCCAACAGAATTCGTCTACGCGTTGCTGCGTCTTGTACTCGATCCATTCGGCGAGCGCGATCTTCCATTCTCTTTTGACGCGCGATTCGTTCTGCCTGTTCTTCTCGAATCCATTCGGGATCACGCTGCTTGCTCAATCGTTGTTTTTTTTCTTGAGCTCTTTTCTGTGCGTTCTTTTCTCTACGCGACAACTTGGATGGATCTTTGGGCTGCAATTTTGCATTCCCTAATTCAATTTCTATTTGAACGGATTTGCGAATTTCTTCGATGGTTCTAGGATCTCTGGCAGCAGCTTCTGCGGGTGTCCCCATGACCACGCGTTCTTGACCCGAGGCAGTTTGCTCAACCCATGTTTGATTCGACACGAACGGGTCTTCTTTTGCACGCGAGGATTTGTACAGTTCGCGATCTGTTTCGACAAGGGGTTTGCGCCTGGTATTTACCTTTCGACGCTGGGAGGGCATTCGACGCATTTCTTCTTTTTGTGCGTCTCGCGCAACATCGCCCAAGGACTTACCCTTTTTGCCTGGTTGATCCCTCATTTCTTCACGAAGTTCTCGCAATCTTTTGCGTCGAGGAGACAGCTCCCAGCGCTCTTGACGAGTGGCTTCGGCATATTCTTCAATTTGTTGATGACGTACATTGACGTACGTTTGTTCCGATTTCGAACGAGGATCGTTCATTAACATTTGTGCGTCTTGAATTTTCTTTCCTTCTGGCGTTGGATACGCAAGCTTTTCACCAGTCTTGGGATCAATCTTTTCAATAAATTCAATCTTTGCTGGTTGACGCTTCGGTACCGGCATTAGCGGTCCTGGTGCACCTTCGATCAATTCAGTGATTGCTTCGTCGCGTATGGGGTCTTTTTTTGAAACGCCTTTGGGTTTCAATGCCTGTTCGGTTTGTTCCAAAGCTTGCGACTTGTAAACAGTTTTCTTTACTGTTCCAGTTTTTGACCAGCCGGTTGGATCAGAGTAAGTTGATTGACTTACAATTTCGGGTTCTTTGAAAACTCCCTTACGGCCCGACTGTTTCGGGATTGCCGTCGCCTTTCCAGCCACGACGGGTGGGTTGCTTCCCGGCTGGATCACCGAAGATGTTGGGATTCTGGACGGGGTCGAGTCTGAGGGACTCTTCGCCGACCTCCCAGTTTTGGGCCCTGCTGTAGTACTCGGCGTCGGTAAGCTCGGCGTTGAGCTTGCTACTGGAGGGGCTTTTGGGGCAGCGCCACCAACCACCCCCTCAGCTGCAGGCGGCGTACCTTGAACCGGTTTGATAACTTCAATTTTTACGCCCTCTTCGGTCTTGGCGGCAGCTTTCTTTCTGCCACCCTTCTTGGCACCCTTGGGTTTGGCGGTGCTTGGTCCAGCAATTTCAACTGGTGCTTTGGGCGCAGTTGTTGGTTGAGAACCAGGTGCTGCGACTGGCTGCGTAAACGCTTCTGGTGTTACGGTCTTTTGAAGCACCGTTGGTGTTTCGACCGAGGCTGGTGTTACTGGTGCAGGCTGCACAATCTCTGGTGCCTTGACGGGTGCGGATGGTGCATTCACTGCTACATCTGGGGTAACGTCAACCGTTTTGGCTTTTACTTCAACGGTGGGTTTTGATTTCTTGGTTCTTGTGGACGTGGTTCTGCGGGTTGCGGATGCAGGTTTTGCAGCTGAAGGTGTTTGAGGGAATGCGTAGTTGCGAGCTGCCGTCAAATCATCTACCGTTCTTGCAGCGGTTTGAGATGCTGGCGTGTTTACGACATTGGAAACAGTTGATACAACGGTTGGATTTTGATTAACTGCTTCAACTTTTCCTGCGACAACACGTGCCCCGCCGGTTTGCGCAGAAGCAGTTGAAGTAGAAACCCTTCCTTCCCGATATGCGGCAACGGGACCGCCGACAAATTTGTCTGCAGTTCTGCCAATTGCTCCGGCGACTTTTCCAACCTTTCCACCAATCCTTCCACGAAAGGCTTTTCCTGTAATAATTTTTGCCCCACCCTTAACTACACCGACGCCAATTGACCTTGCAAGTGCAGCATCCAATGCGCCATACGCAAGTTCTCGACCAACTCCGGCAACGTTTTTTAAGCCTTCTTTTATTTCGCCTTGTTTGAAAGCAGTTGCTGCGTCTTCGAGTTCAATTGAACCCTGTCTAATAACACGAGCAACTGGAATTCCTGTTCCCATAAAATCCCCATAGATTGGAATTTTTGTATCGGCAGCCCAATCAGCAAACTTGTCCAGACGAAGTTTGGACGACAAATCATCTCGAGTGCTTTTAACCGTGGTTCGTGGTTGAACCGTGGTGGTTGGTCTTTCAATACGATCAGCTGGCAACGCTATGCGTCCAGCAAAAACGCTTGAGCTTGACGGATTTTCCGGATTCAAATTCGTTGCTTGTGGACCGGTAGCAGATTTGGATGGCAAGTTCTTGCGAATGCGTTGCTTCAACGCTTTGCGTTGCTCTGGCGTTGATTCTGGTCCAAGGATTTGTCGCGCAATTTTTCCGCGGCCTTCAATGCTTTGGGCCAACATATTGAAACGGCTGGATACCCGCGTGCGAGCATCCATGTCCATTTCGTCCCATCCCCGTTGCTCTAAACGCGATTCAACAAACCGTTCTTGAATGCGTGAATATGGGTCTTTCTTCTTTGCCATAGCTGTTCTCAGGGTAGCACATTATATCCAGGACGGACGCCACATCCTGGGTGGAGCTTTGAATGGCGACAGAGAAGGCATGTGTAGTTCTGCAAACCAGTGAGCCATGACCAAGTCGGTGCCGTTTTTCTTGTCTCTTGTCCAGGATGACATCTCGTCTACAAACGCCATTGTTTTCCAGTTGTCGCGCATGGTGGGCAGTCTGATTGCGCCACTTCTCCACAGGGGTGGGAGTAGTGCTTCTACGCCCAAGTCGTCGTCAAGTTTGTTTCTGCTGGTGGTGTGGGGCACAACGTTGGTTCCGTGGAATGCTTGCCATTTTCGTACGAAGTCGTGTGCCAATAGAAAGCGTTGGGCGGCGTTAATTTCTACTATCCAGTGACTGATCGGGTATCCAAGTGCCCACGATCGTTGCTGCCATTCTTCCATGAGGCCATAAAATTCTCGTCCGCTTGTGTCGAAGCCGAGTAGTTCTTCTGCGGTTAGTTTGATTCTTTCCAGGTCGATCAGGTAGCGGAGGTTTGTTTTGGGTTGGTATAGCCACCATTGGATGGCCCAGAACATGGTTGGGCTTGGGTCGACGGTTGCTATGGATATGACTGGTGGGTCAAGGTTTGGTGGTATGTACCCTGGGCGTCTGTCGTTGTCTATGCAGCCTGGGTAAAGGACTCCGTCGTTGCCCATTCCTCCGGTTGCCCATGTTCGTTCAATTAGGTAGAAGCCTTGTTGGATGTCTTCTTGTTGGTAGATCGTTGAAAACTTAATGGGTGAGCTATGTCGAATGTATGAGAGGTCCTTCCAGGAAAGGCGGAAAGGTTCCAGAAGGGGTCCGTTAGGCCATGAAGGGGCCGTGGTCTTTCTTGATTCTGGTCCTTGGTCGAGCTCTTCGTAGTACGCCTTGTAGACGATGTGGTCGTATTTGAATCTTTTGATCGGCTCTTTGTTTTCGTATTCGATGACGTCTTCTCCGTCGTAGTCATCCGGGTCCTCCTCGTAGGTCACTTTATCCAAACAGTGTGCGTAAAGGTCTTGTGGTCCAAGTCGCTGTCCAATTACGGCAAGTACTCCACCTGGTTCTACGCGTGCTTCTGCCATCGAGTCCCAGCGTTCCAAGAGTTTGTCGCGAGCAGCAGATTCCCTTGCGTTCTCGGGAGATGCAACGTCGTCAAACAAGCACAGGTCGGCGCGGTGTCCAATGAACTCTGATTCAATACCGTAAGCGGAAACGGTTGGTTCTTTGTTGTCCAGGCCACCAGTTCCGTACTGCTCGACGATGAATTCCTCTGCGCGCCAAAGAGCCCCAACGTTTGTTGGTTTGAATCTGCCGTAGTCCAAAGCCAAACAAGCTTCTGCGTTTATTGCCAGTCCGCGGCGAACCATTTCCGGATCGGGTGTTAGTGGGCTTGTGCGCTCCAGTGTTTCACGAATACGACGTGAGTACATCTTTGCCAACGTTTGTGAGATCGATCCGATCATGACACGAATGGCACGGTTGCGCACTATGCACCAGACGGCTACGTCGTGAAACAAAGTTGATTTGCCTGCACCCGGAGGACAGTTCAATACAAGGAAGTCTTTTTCTTTTGATTCAAGTTTGGCAACAATCTTGTATGCGGCATCCACCTGCCAAGCACTTGGCACACGACCCAGGTATCGCATACGGAAGTAGTCAAAGTCTTCCAATGCTCTTGCGGCTTCGGGGCTGAGACGTGTTGGTGGAACTACTGGTGGTAGATCTTTGTTTACGACCAAGTCTCGTTTGAGTGCGTTTCCGCTGTTTGCTTTGCCGAACTCCAGGTTTTGTTTGTCAAGTTCCGCTGATGTGGCTTTAGATTTTGCGACCCATTTTGTAGCACTCGAATAGGAGATTCCAGCCATACGTGCGGCTTCTTTCATATTTACGCCAGAGGACATGGCCTGCCAAAATATGGCGCGGTCTTCTGGCGTAACTTGACGTTTTCCCTTTGGCATCTTCGTGATATGCTATCAACGTCTGCCGGTGCGACCGTTGAGCGTTGGTTGTCGTTCCGGTTCCTTCCGTACCGGCAGACACTATTTTCTCTTCAGTCCCAAAACTTCAACTTCTTCAACATATCTAAATAATCGACACGATCCGTGGTGCGTTTACCCAAGAAGCCCAAAGGAGAATCACCACCAATTGGATCGTAGTTACCAATAGCTTGCCGCTGAAAATCTTTATACGGATCAACGGTAGACGGCATACCAAACTGATTCAACGGACCAGCCCAACCAGGATTGCTTGCACTTAACTCATCCAACGCCGCCTGACGATCAGCTTCCGTTACCGTAATCCTAGAGTACGTAGGGCCCTTACGATAAGCACCCTGCTTGTAAACCCTTGCTTCCTCAGCGGTTGCTGAACGCCCATACTTGTTATTGGTTCCACCACCGCCACCACCGCCGGTGCCACCACCTTTGTTTTTGTTCGCCTGAACGATCGCCTTACGAACACCAGCAACATTCGTAATCTTCGCAATCTTCTGGCGACCCTCCTTCGTAGAAGACAACTTCTCGAAACGTTGACGAAACTTAGCCTTCGAATCGGCATCGGAACGTCCGGTAGCCGCAACACGAGACTGAACAAACTTTCGACGAGCATCCTTGACTGGATCGTAATTCTTTGCCACGAAGAAAACATACCACAAAGGTTGGAACGATCACAACCACCTGCTAGGGTGTCCCCCACAACCAAAAGAATTCGGACCCTACACGGTTACATTCCTCCCGCGTACAACAACTACCGGGGCAGCATGGTTAGACCGCACGGGATTAGTGGCCTGAAAAGGGGACCGATG
>Ga0099848_1001545_pt1 | contig 10789 bp, 19 predicted proteins | sample CB_VirMetaG_3_FD_78179 | JGI IMG/M metagenome (GOLD analysis project Ga0099848, IMG submission 78179) | Freshwater to marine saline gradient viral communities from Chesapeake Bay - CB_1508_1S Viral MetaG | ecosystem: Environmental > Aquatic > Marine > Coastal | place: USA: Chesapeake Bay... | reverse complement strand
TAGTTTTGAATCCATTCTTCTTTTTTAACTTTTCTAGATGTTTTAAAATCAATTATAGATGTCTCGCCACAATATTCAGCAATTAAATCTGTTCTTCCTGCTGTTTTTAATGTTTTTGAATATAATGGCAATTCAATACCATACACATCATCAACATATTTGTCAAGATATTTTTTTATTTGATTGAAAGTATCTACATTTACAGGCATTTCTTTTTTAATGTAGTCTTCTTCATTTAGAATATATCTTTCTGCTAGAGAATGAACAGAAGAACCACGCCTATTTGCTTGAGTAATTACTTTTTGAGATTCTTCTTCACCTAATTTTCTTTTCCAGTTTTCCAAAAAAGTCTTGTCAGATTTCTCTGACAAGACGGTTGTTACAGATTTTAATTTTGTTCCATCTTCTAATACATAATGCCTTTTACCATCAATGTATTCTTCACCTAATTCAATAGGTTTAACAAAATTATGTTTAAAAATTTTACGAGACAATTCCTAACCTATCTTTTTCTATAATATACGATTTCACCAAATTACTTCTTACAATATCATTTTCATCAAAATCAATAAATTCAAAAGAATCCATTTTTCTTATAATTCTAAGAAAGTCCATCAAACCTTTTTTATCATTATCTTTTACAAAGTCTGATTGTCTGAAATCACCACAGAACATTATTTTACAATTTTTGCCTATTCTTGTAATGACAGAATCAAGTTCATGTAATGTGCAGTTTGCCATCTCATCAACTATTATAATGGAATTATTAAATGTTATACCACGAATAAAAGAAGTTGTCTGGAACTCTATAAGTTCTTTATTTTTCAACAATTCATAAGAATCACCACGACCAAAAAGTTCTGTGCAAATAGCATAATAAGGTGCTTCATACATTTTAGATTTTTCTTTGGCACTTCCTGGTAGAAATCCCATATCTCTTGTAGGAACAACACTTCTTATAATAACCAATTTATCATATTCATTATAAGAATTATTCATCAATTCATTCAATGCCAAATAAATTGATATAAAACTTTTACCTGTTCCTGCTATTCCGTGAAGTAGTAAATTTTTTCCTTGATAATACGAATCGAATGCTATTTTTTGATTTTCAGTCAAAGGTTCTATTCTTTTTAATGATAAACTTGTTTTTTCTTGGCGACTTCTTCTATCTTTTTTAGTGGCCATATAGAATCCTTTTGTCTGTTGTTTTATTTTTTACCAAGTGTTTATAGTTGACTGTGATATCCCTCTAGAGTGTTTCTTTTTCATATCTTTAAGCAAGTCTCTAAACCCTTGGTCCGGCTTCATATTGACCCCTGATGAAATCAGGGGTGCTCCATAAACCAATTGTGTTATATGAGGATTTTCAGATAGGAATTTTTCTCTTTCTGAAATACTCATAAATTCTGTAAATTCTTCACCTGTATTTTCATTTTTAAAAGAATATGTTGGCATTAGTATTCATCCTCATAATTAATCAATTCGTCAAGATTTCTTGTTTTTAATGCATTTTTAAGTTTTCTTTGTTTTCTTCTGTCTCTTTTTTCTTGACGATAAGATGAATCATCATACATATCATCATAATCATCGTATGAATCGTAGCTATTTTTTCTTTTATTCTTAGACATTTGCAATCATACCTGGAAAAGCTTCGGTTACATGTTTGATAGTGATACCTGGAAATGGCAATTTCTTATCTTTAATAGCACATAAAAGTTCTGCATCTTTTTTATCAACTTTTTCTAATAGTTCTATAAACATCATTTCTCTCTTCATATCAGGAATATCATAAAAACCTTCAATAAAATACAGAATAGTTTTAGCTTCATTTATTAAAACATGTTCTAAATCAACAAGTTCATTTGGTGTATAAGGCGGAATACCTGGAGGTAACAACCACTTAACATTAGGGTCAAAAACACCTTGAAGAACAACTCTCAAAATATATGAATCGTTTTTCCTCAATGCTTCAATTTTTGGTTCAGTCTTTCTCAACTTTCCAATTTTTTCTAAAAGTTCATATGTTGAAATTACAGGCATTTAAAACTCCGATAAATGTTCAATTAAATTGTTTAGTTTATTTTTCATAAAGTAATTGATTAGATTTTTTCTATCAATTACTTGCTCTTTATTATATTCAGAAATAATATTTTCATATATTGAATTAGGTAACTGTGTTAAATCAATAAGTTTTTTATTTCTAAAATAATTTCTTTTTAGACTATCACTTAGCTCATCTTCTTTTAAATTCAAAATAGTCTCTATTTTCTTTTTTGTCAAAGGAGTTTGTCTTTGTCCAATAACAAAACAATTATCTGATGATAGAATATTTGGAACTCCATCACCACTATCACCTTTTAATATGTGTTCTTTGAGATATAATTCTGGGTCTTGATGACTTAACCACTTTTTTCTCACTGGGTCATATTGTTTAACGTTCTTATACTTATGTAATTGAATGAAATCTTTATCTGCTGATAAAATCAAAATTTCATTTTCTGTTTTATCTTCTTCACAAAACTTTTTGATTAGAGAAGCAATAACATCGTCAGCTTCAGCAGTATCCACATGAATCACTTTGTATGGAAAATTTTCTTTAATTTCACTTACAACTTTTTCCATAAAACTAAAAAATGTTTTCCAATCAATTTCTGACTCTTCTTTTTTCTTTTTCCTGTTCGCCTTATAATATGGAAATTCACTACGCCTCCAACAATTAGATGCATCACAAGCAATAATCATATCACCATATTCAGAACCAAATTTAACTTTATAAGACCTTAAAGAATTTAAAATCATATGCCTTAGCATGTTTTCTTCTATTTTAGAATTTGTATGATTTCCAATTTGCATCATAAAATTGGAAATCATTACTTGGTTTATATCCACGATAATCATTTTAAATATTTATATTTTCTCCATATTCATCAGAAAAATCTATTTCAATTTTTCTTGATATTCTAATGTTATCATTTTCATCTATTTCAAATAAATTTTCAGCCAATTTTTGGAATGGATGAGAAATGTTATAATATTTGTATAGTATAGCACGAATAGATTCTGCAATCAAGTTAATTTCTTTCGCATCATCTATTTCATCTAAATCAATATCTGTAGCAGATGCACCTACCATATCTATATTACTAAAAAGCTGTGGTAATATTACCACCAAAGCTTCATTGATATGTGTCAATTTAATATCTAATATATTAGATTTCATCAATTCTTCATTTATTTCTTCTTTAACAAATTGTTTTTTACTTTTTTTTGGAAATTGGATTATATTATCCATATATTTTCCTTTATTTTTTTGATAATTTTTTTGAAATATAATGCATTAGAATATGATGTGAATCTTCAACAATCCCATAATCATTTGATTTTACATGAATCAAACAATTACATAGATTTTTATTTTTAACTTCACCACCATCAAATCCAACAAGACCTATGCTATTATATCCCCGTTCTGAACTTTTTTCTAAAGCCTTTACGATATTAGCAGATTTACCACTTGATGATATAGCAATAATTAGAGCATGTTTAAATGGCATCCATTCAATTTGTTTAGCATATGCATCTTCATATGAAAAATCATTAGATAATGCTGTCATAGTAGAAACATTAGAGGAAAGATTAATAACATATGGTTCTAAATCACTATTAGAATCTCTTATGCATTTCATAAAATCACATGAAAGATGTTCTGAAATAGCAGAAGAACCGCCATTTCCAAAAATTACAATGGGGAATTTATGTTTAACATGATATCTAATTATATCTATAAAATTATTAAGTTCGTTTTCATCAACTGATTCAATGGCCTTAGTTAAATCATCAAAATATTCTTTCAAAAGCATCAAATTTCCTCCAAAGTTGAACCGTTATTTTCAAAATTAAATTCAAATCTTTTATATTTTTTCATATTATTCAATAGCTTATTATGGTTTTTCTCAGGAACATATAACATGAGATAGCCACCACCACCAGCACCTAAAATTTTACCACCCAATGCACCAGATTTTAATGCCGTATCATACATTTCATCAATAGTTGAATTTGATATATTAGATGATAATTTTTTCTTTACAACCCAAGATTCGTTTAACAAATTGCCAAAATCATTAAGTTTATTTTTTTCTAACAATTTAACAGATTCTTTAGCCATATTTACTATATTTTTTGTATTTTCAAAATTAACTTTATTTTTCAAAGACTTAACTTGTTCATCAAGAATTGAAGAAGCTTGTCTATTAATTCCAGTATTAAAAATGAATATATTCTTTTTTAATTCTTCAAAACAATTTATATCTAACTTATTTATAGATATACCATCTTTACTGAACCTTATAACATTCAGACCACCATAAGCAGCAGCATATTGGTCTTGTTTGCCTATTGGTTCATTACATTTTTCTATCTCAATATAACACGCAAGTTCTGATAATTCTCTTTTCGTTAAACGGTTTCTATTTTTTAAATAACTAATACCGTTTATAAGACCAACTGTAAAAGTTGATGAAGAACCAAGACCTGTGCCTCTTGTAGGCACAGCAGAAAAACTACATATTTCAATATTATTTTCTACTCCAAACAATTCAAGAGTTTTTTTAGCTCTGTCATGTTTTAAATCATCTAATTTTTTAACGTATTCCATAGTAGAATACGTTAACCTTATATGCTCGCTTTCACATTTATTGATAGCAAGGTAGATGTATTTATCAATAGAGGTGGAAACCACCATACCTTCATTATTATTATAATATTCAGGTATGTCACTCCCACCACCAAAAAAACTAACCCTTAATGGCGTTTTTGTTACTATCATGTTCTATATACAAATTTTTCTGGGGGTATTTTTCTTGATTCAGAATCAGGATACTTTTGAATAAGTTGTTGTAATACGTCAATCCATTGATTAGAAATTTTTGATACATTATATCTATTATCAGCATAAGCTTTAACAAATCTAAGATAATTTTCTAAAGAATCAGATTTTTCATTTACGATTTTTATTGAATGGTCCAATACTTGTAAAAATTTATTGGCATGGTCTAATTTATTTTCTTCATATTGATACATAACAGTTAAATTACCTGAAGTGTCTGATAAACCAGCATAATTAGGATGAACACAAAGAAGCCCAGCACTCATAGCTTCAATTAAAGCTCTGCTGTTACATTCTGGCCATATAGAAGGATAAGCAAAAATATGTGCTTTTTCATATGCTTTTCTTACTTCTTCATTTGGTTTAAATCCATGATAAACAATTTTTGGATGATTTTTACATACTTCAAATAAATGTTCATATGGCTTATTAGCTTCATTCCATCCATAAATCTCAAAACTAGAAAAAACATCAAGATATAAATTATCATAACGCTTAGAAAGTTCTTCAAAAACAGGAATTAGTATTTCTAATCCTCTTTGTGGTGTAGATGTATACATTAATCTAATTTCATCTTTAGATTTTTCTACATTATCAAATGGTTCTATAGGAGTATCTAACACTACACATTTGTCATTTTTTGGCATTCCGAGCATATCCATGTATCTATTATATTGCCAATTGCCACAAAATACAAATTTATGAAATCTGTTTCTACTATTCTCTTCTCTTAAATGATTAGTCTCAGGGTCTTCTGGTAAATCATGTAGCCAATAAACTCTAATTTTATCTTCTTGAATTTCTCTAACTCTAGAACATATAACTTGAAAATTGTCCATAATATCTTCTGGCATTTTTGAAGCAATCATTCTTTTAACTTGCTCTGTGCCACCAAAAGATTTTTTAGAAATCTCATTCTCTTCAAAACCATTAGTCATTATAATATCTCCATGCCGATTCAATCAATTCTTCTAAATTGCTTTCATTATGTTTATATGAAAATTTAGTATTTTTTATAAATTTATCTGGATTGGCAACTAAGAATGGAGGGTCGCCAACTCTTTTTTCTTGATATTTAACATCAACCTTTTTACATACTTTATTAAAAATATCAACTATCTGCTTTACTGAAGTTCCTTTATTAGAACCTAAATTATATACATCATAAAAATTATTATTTTGCTTGTCTAAAAATTCATCTGCATGTATCAAAGCTCTACACACATCAATAACAGACAAATAATCTCTAACACAAGTTCCATCTTTAGTAGGATAATTATTTCCATTAATATAAAATGTTTTATTTTTTATAGCACTTTCACAAAGCTGACTTACAATATGTGGGGTGCCCAACTCTTGACCAACATCATCATATGCACCAATAACATTGAAAAATCTAAATGAAATGATTTTATTATTTTGAATATTGTATACTGATTCCATCATTTTTTCAGAAAACAACTTACTTAGCCCATAATTGTTAGGAGGGTCTATTTTACTATTTTCTGTAACAGCTTTATCACAGACAGCATAAACTGCTGCTGTGCTAGCAAAAACAATATTATTTTTTGGAGAAATGCTTTTTAATAGTGTTAATGTTTTTGAAGTATTATTTTCAAAATATTTAAGTGGTTCTGTAGCACTTGGCCCTAATAAACTATTTGCTGCTAAATGAAAAATAGAAGCATTTTTATTGTTTCTAATTATGTCTAAAGATTCATCTGATACAAAATCTTTGTTTAAAAAATAATCACAATACTTTGTTCTCTGTAAGAAATTGTTTTGTAATTTATCATCTATACCAATTACAAAATAATTATTTTCTTTCAATAACTTAGTCAAAACAGAGCCAATATATCCATAAGCTCCTGTCACAATAGCTGTTTTCATGTTCTCTTTCCACATATTAATTTATATAAATCCATAACATCATTTATTTTAAAATCTGGCTGATAATCTTTATAACTATCAGGGACATAATATTTTTCACCAAAAAATACTGTTATAAGACCACTGTCTATGCCTGGAACAATATCTTTCCATCTATCACCAATGATATAACTTTTTGCCCTATCAATATTGTCATCATGTATGATACATTCAAGCATACCATTTTTTGGTTTATACCAGTCTGATGTTCTATCTAAAGCATTTAAAATTCTATCTACACCTAATTGTTTTTTAACATTATATGATATATATGTCAAATCATATTTTGACATATTCTTATCGTGAATACCTGGTTGGTTGGTCACAATATAAGTTTTATATCCAAGATATTTGATAAGACTGATTGCTTTTTTAACATTTGGCATATACTCAAATTCATTATATTTCCAAGGAGAAGTTAGTGACCCATCTTCTCTTTTTACTAATTTATTAATAACCCCATCTCTATCAAAAAATACTGCTTTATGCATTTTTAATTTTATTCCTTAGATTTGTAGAACTAAATTTGTGTTTTCTTTTGTTGTAAAAAATTTTAATATTTTGTATATGAATACCTGTAAAATATTTATCTTTATAATCCTCACCAACAAATCTTATGTCTATGTTTTCACTTAATAAAATATTAATTAAATCATCCTCTGTTTCATAAGGTATGATTTTATCAACATATCTACAACCTTTAAGCTGTAAATATCTTTCATATATTGATTGTATGGGTTTATTTTTTTCAGGTCTTTCTAAGGAAGGATTTGTGTGTAGACCTACTATCAAAAAGTCACAATTTTGTTTACATTCTTTTAACATAAGAATATGACCTGCATGAAGCAGGTCAAATGCACTAAATGTTATTCCTGTTATCATATTAATAGGAATCAATCAATTGTACATAAAGAACATCATTAATATCAAATGAAATCCATCGTCTCTGAACAATACCAAAACAATTAATTTTATTTGGATTTTCTAAATGAAATTGTTCTTCTATGTTTTTTTGTGATTTAAAATTATCGGGCAAATGCTCATCTTTTAATGTGCCTCTGAACACAACATTATTTTTTAATGTAAATTCAACAACCCAACTTCTTAAATCATCAAGAATAGCATTTCTCTCATACATAGTATATTTCCTTTAATTATGCCATCTTCCTCTGTTGTCATCAATATGAATATGATGATGTCTTCCAGAGTAAGTTCCAACACCACCTCTCCAAGTTGATTTCAAAAAATTAGCAACTTGTCTATATTTTCCTCTTGGTGGATTGAAATCTACAGCACGACAATATCTGTGCATAGAAGGTCGTCCTGATTTTTTTACAACTGCACCAGGACGACAAGAAGAAAGAATAGTCACTTTGCCAAATTTTCTTTCTACTTCTTTTAATTTATTAGCAACAGATGCTGGCATTCTATGGTTCTTCCAACGAACTAAATGTGTTCTTCCAACTTTTGATTTGAAAAATCTTTTAGTTCTTTTAGTTCTTTTAGAATAAATATTTCTATTTGAAGTTTTTTTCTGTTTTTGTGAAACAACTCTACCATTAACATCAAATTTAATATTTGCTTTAGACTCAAAGGGTGTTACTAAAATACCAATAAAAACAATAAATACATAATAAATATTTTTCATAATATTACCTCTTTTTGTTTAAAGCTCTCGCTCTCCTTTTAGCACTACCAATTTTTCTACGGCCTTTTCTTGGTCTATTTTTTCGTTCATGGGCCATTAAAAATCTCCCTCACCTTCACCTTCCCACTCAGGTTCTAATGGTGTAAAAACACAAGAAACCCATCTTAAAGGATTAATTGTTAATACACAATCTTCAGATTTGGCTGAAGCTGGGTTTACTAAAAATAAACTAACCATTAACACAGTTGTAAATGCAAGTAATCTCATTTTTTCCCTTTCAATGTTGGTGCGGATAAAAAGAATCGAACTTTTTTCTTCTGGTTGGAAGCCAGACATAATACCAATATACTATATCCGCATTCAGTAATCCCCATTGACAATTAATGTATTCGCTATTATTTTTAATAGTTCGATACTTAACTGTCAATGGGTGCAAGCTCCACCTCTTGGAATCGAACCAAGCTCACGAGCATTAACAGTGCTGCCGCACACCTTGTGCGTTAGGTGGAAAACCATTTAATATAGTATATATTATCAATAATCTTTCTGTCTGTCAAGTTCTTTTTCTAAATTTTCATAGTCATCAGACACAACATATTTAGCATCCGAATCCAATTTTTGATAAAATTCTAATATTTTTCTAACTTTATCTAATTGGTCTATAACACCTTTTATAGTTTTTTGTGCTGTTTCATCATTAAAACCTTCTTCTAAATCAAGAAGAACAGAAGTTAAATTTGTATCAGCAGAATAGTCAATATGAAACTTATTTCTTTCTTTGTCAACAAAAGATTTTAAAGGAGGGAATAAAATATTTTTTATTTCATCCAATTTTTCTTCGGCTGGTGTTTCAATTTTCTTTTTAATAATAAAATTAAACATTCATCACCTACGATTCTTTCCTATATTATATTTAGCCTCTAAAACCCAATTTTTCTTTTCTTGGTGAGAAATAATTTTAATCTGACCCATGGGTGCTTTTGGAGATTCAATTAATTCTGGTTTCAAAATATTAATTAGACCCCACTCTTTCAAAAGATTAGCAATAGTATTCCTTCTTGCTTTATCTTCTTCAGAAAATTCTGTAGGTTTTCCATCCAAAGAAAACAATTCTTTGAAATGAACTATATAATATTTGTTTTGTTTGTGAAGTATATGACAAGATTGGTATAATTTGTTTTCTTTTCTTGAAGCAATTCCAATTCTAGTAAGTGTTTCCTTTACTTTCAAAAAATCTTCCGCTTCAGGTAATGATACTTCAATAAATGTATCTATCAAACTCATGGAATTCCACCTTTTTCTAATTTTTCTTTTATTATTTTTATTTGATTTTCTGTAAGAATTTTGGATGCCTCTAAAGTTTTCTTACGGTTGTATTTATAATATTCAGAAATTAATGAAATATTAGAATGATTTACCTGTTTTTTTCTTTTGAAAAACCTTTTCTTAGGTCTGATAGAATTGAACAAATAATCATAGTGCATTTTATCGTCTATGAAAGGAAACATATTCATTTCATTAGCATATAATACAGTATCTACATAATTTGAAAGAACAGTGTTTGTTCTGTATTTAGAATATTGTTCTTTCAAATTTGGTTCTGAATATTGTTTTGTTTGAAGAATACTATTTTCATAAGACCAATCATATGACATCTGTTTCCACCATAGTTTCAATCAAAAAAGACATTAAATTAATTTCAGGGTCAGCAACAAAATAGTGCTGATATTGATATTTATTAATCAATACAATAAGAAGAGGAACACTTTCTGGCTTAAAATATTTAGAAGAATGTTCATAAAAAGCCCTAAAAAATTGTTCTGCATCAATATCAGAATTACTGTATAACCAATTTCTCATTTCAGAATAATTTTTAGATTTAATCAAAGGTATTAATTTAGAAATTGAAATTTCTGATAGATTTTGAAGAATACCAGAATCTATTTCGCCAGAAACAGAATATCTTTGTATTTCATTGATAATTCTTCGCCAATCTGGAAAATACTTTTGAATTACTTGTGCTATAACTTGTCTATCGTATTTTATATTTTCGGTTTTAAGAATGTCTTCTAACCTTTTCATAAAACACATAGCAAGTTTTGCTTTATCAGAATTTTTAATATCAAATTCTACGACTGTGCATCTTGAATGAAGTGCTGGAATAATTTTATTTTTGTAATTACAAGTAAAAATAAAACCACAGCCCTTTGAAAATTCTTCCATAAAATTTCTAAGTGCGGGCTGTGTTGAATTTGGATTCAGATAGTCTGCTTCATCAAGAATTACATATTTGCGACCTTCTTTAAAGGAAACTGATGATG
>Ga0099848_1001544_pt1 | contig 10791 bp, 7 predicted proteins | sample CB_VirMetaG_3_FD_78179 | JGI IMG/M metagenome (GOLD analysis project Ga0099848, IMG submission 78179) | Freshwater to marine saline gradient viral communities from Chesapeake Bay - CB_1508_1S Viral MetaG | ecosystem: Environmental > Aquatic > Marine > Coastal | place: USA: Chesapeake Bay... | reverse complement strand
ACAATCTTAAAGATAAAGTAGATTATTTATTGTCTAATAAAGGAAAAGATATCACATCCTTTAGAAATGATATTATCAAAAAATACAATGTATATAATGAATGGACGAAAATTTTAAAGCAGGTTGGATTAAATAAGATTTCAAAACAATGTGAAGCATATGGAAATGAAAAATCAAAAACTGCTTATTTCTAACCGTGGAAATTTAGGTGGTAGAGATAAAGAAAAAGAAAATAAACCAGATACAATTCGCGCAGTTATTGATGCCGGTTTTTGTGTTAAGACTGATATTTGGTTAATAAAAAATAAAACAGTCACCGGTGTTGATCAACCAATAATGGAATTCAACTTAGATACGGTAGATAAAGAAAAGATCTTAATACAGGCTAGAAATCCATCTGCATTTGCTTTTCTTTTAAAAGAAGGATATCATTGTTTTTGGAGAGAAAGTGATAATTTTGTTATGACCAACCGGAATTTTGTTTTGTCTTATGCTGGTACACTTTTTCCACATGCAATATTAATGATGCCGGAAGATAATACAATTATGACAAATGATAGCTACATTGGAATATGTAGCGACTTTATAGCAGGATATAGCGAATGAAAACTGGAATACTTTTTAATGACTTCACTAAGAATGATAAAAACTATCATCTTATGAAAACTATGAATGCTAAAGTTCTAAATAAAAGTGATGAACTATGCGCCTTCATTTTAAATGTCAGTCAAAAATTAATGAAGACAGAATTTGCTTATGCAAACATTAGTGATATTGCCCACTTTAATGGTGGTTTATTAATAGCGACATCACTTGATACGGCAGATGCTATGTTAAAAACATCGGTAAATTCAAAAAAATGTTTATATCTATGGAATATGGAATGGCTAGGTCAAAGGACTGTATATAAAGGTGTTAAAAAACTTCTATCAGATGATAGAATAAAAATTATTTGCCGTTCACAACTCCAGGCGGATATAATAAAGAATAACTATAATATAGATGTGGATGGTATAGAAGAAGAGTTTAATCTGGAGAATATACATGCAATTTGCGAGACAGTATAAAGAGCAAATAATATCAATGTACGAAGAGGGTTATAGTAGTTATGAAATAGCTGAGTCTCTTGGTACTTATTCTACTAAAATACTCAGGGCGTTAAAATTTCTTGGTGTTGAAAAAAGAGATTATTCTAATGCTCAAAAGGTAGCATTGGAACGAGGTAGAAGTAAAAAACCAATTGAGAAGGGCGAAAAATTATCTGATAAACATAAATTAGCCGTGAGTGAGGGGCGGGCAAAAGCATGGTCAGAAGTTTCAGATGAAGAAAGAGAGAGGTTATCACAGATAGGAAAAGAACAATGGGCTGCTATGTCAGAGGAAGATAAACATAATTTAAGAACTATGGCGGCGCAGGCTGTTCGAGAGGCGGCTACAGAAGGCTCAAAAACTGAGAGATTCATCAGAAAAGAGTTGACAGCCGAGGGTTGGACTGTTAGATTTCATGAAAAGAACCTTATTCCAGATAATAAACTGGAAGTGGATTTATATGTAGCCGATATAAAGACGGCAATTGAAATTGATGGCCCATCCCATTTTCTGCCAATATGGGGTGAAGAAAACCTACAACGACATCAGGCTGCTGATGATAAAAAGGCTGGTCTACTGTTAAATGAAGGATATGTATTAATTCGTGTTAAACAAATGACCAAAAGTTTATCACAAAAAAAACTACGACTTGTACTGTCTGCTATTCTTGAAGAACTTGAAAAAATCAAGAATGAGTTTCCTCCCGCCGGTCCTCAGAGATTTATAGAAATCGAGGTCTAAATGAAATTTGAAGAATTCCAGGAATTAAGTGTTGAAGAAAAAAAGGCGTTTTATCTTTCACTTGACTGGCATGAGTTTGTTATGTCATTACTTGATGAAAGTGAGTTAAATGATGGATATCCAAAAGCAGATGGTCTAAGAAGAGTATCTGAATTACTTTTGGGCGACATTATTGACAGTAAACCAACAGAAATATTTCCTGTAAGTGGAAATGGTATAGGTCGCGCAACTGTTGGATACTCTGTAACATTTAGATGGTGGGATGATTCCACCAGAACTTATGCAGATGTTGCAGATGTATTTGATGGTAATATTAATGATGATTTTATCATTTATGCTTTAGCAACTGCCGCTACTAGAGCGGAAGGTAGAGCTTTAAGAAAAGCACTAAAACTAAAGATTTGTACTGCTGAAGAACTTTCTGATAAAGCAAAAAAAGTACAAACAAAACCAACAGAATCATCTGTTACAGAAAATCAAATATCATTTCTAAATAATAGATGTAAGTCTATGAATATAGATGTGATGAAACTTATTAATTCAAGTGAAGAAAGGTATCATAGTGTCGAGCAGTTAAGCAAAAAGAAGTGTTCAGTGTTTATAGAGCAGATTAATCGTTTTTACAGAAAAGAAGAAGAAGTACCACAAGATATAGTTGGTTTTCAAGAAAACTGGAGAGGTAAATGAAAGTTACATACAATACCGGCAAAATATCAGTAGAACTAGAAGGTGAAACACAACGAGACCTATTTGGTCAGTTAGCTGCTTTTCAGGAAGTTTTTGATGAAACTACCTGCGGCAAATGTGGTTCTACAAATGTCAAATTCATTGTTAGACAGGTGGAAGATAATGAATATTATGAAATCCGTTGTCAGGATTGTGGCGCTAAATTAGCATTTGGATGTCATAAGAAAGGCGGCGGGTTATTTCCTAAACGAAAAGATAGTGAAGGTAATTGGCTAAATGATCGTGGATGGCTGATTTGGGACAAAGATAAAAAAATGGAAGTATAAAATATTTTCCATAAACCACTATAAACCTCCGTTTTGGTGTAGTATAGTTTGATACTTATCATTTCGGAGGTTTTTATGTATTCTATTAATGAACAATTTTTCACAACAGATTCTCGTGAAAGAGCATATGTGTTGGGGTTTTTAATGTCTGATGGATACTTATCCTCAGATGGTGAATTAGGGTGGTATCTTTCTTCAAAAGATGTAGAGATTTTACAAAAAATTAAAAATGTACTCAAATGCAATCATCCAATTAAATTTCAAACCACAAAATGGGGAGAATATGCTAGATTAAGAATAAAGAATAAAATAGTTACCAATCAATTAAGAGATATTGGAATAACAAACAATAAAACTGGTAAAGAGTTCTTTCCAAAAGAGTGTCAAAATTATGGTTATGATTTTATTCGTGGGGTTTTTGATGGAGATGGATGTGTTAAATTAAGAAGTAAACAAAACAATTACACTAATTCTTGGTCGATTTGTTCTACAAATCTGTCGTTTTTAGAGAATATACAAAGTTATATAAATTGTGGAAACATCTGTCGCACAAATAAAATCAACCATCTTACTGTTTATGACAAAAATTTATTAGATACGGTTTACAATTATTTATATGATAATACAACTCTATTTTTACAACGTAAATATGATATCTTCACACAAATTAACACTACTAAACTAAAAAGAAGACTGTTTACTGAAACAGAGATCGAATATATTATTCAGAATCATCATAAGATGACGGTCTCAAAAATTGCAGAACATCTTAATAGAAATCCAGGAAGTATCTACTCAAAACTTGAAAGTTTAAATTTATAAAAACAGGCAAGCAAATAGGATTACCCACTTTCCAATTGGACAACTGGCCGATTTTAATCTTGTTTTAAATGCCATAGCACAACCACATTTACTACATCGCTGTTGATCTGGAATAAAGAATTCACATCCGGCACAAATTTCTAATCTTTCTTTTGTTAAATCTTCACCAGAACCCTTAAACCCATCCTTAGCAGCATCTTTCATAGAACCAGCAAAATTTTTCGCCATCTGCATCATAGATGGTGTTTTTTGATTATTACGGCACATACCATTACACCCCTGATTATGACAGAACGGGCATAGGGGCACGGATGATGTTGGTGGTTTTGTTGCAGGTTCTGGTTCTTTCTTTTTTGGTGGCGGTTCTTGTCTACCACCTTCCTGTCCCGGCCCTCTACCTTCTTCCCACGCTTTAAAATAGGTTGGATGGTTTTGGCACAGCTTGTGCTCATGTGGTGTTTTATTTACACCGTGCCTGTTACAATATCCAGCGAGTGGGCATTCGCATTTAGTCTTCATTTTAATCGCCGTCCTCAGAAATTGTTATTAATATATTATGTTTTTCTCTGCATAATGGTGGGGCGGAATCGTAGTATGTTATACTGCTAAACTCAGAACAGTCACAATTTCTCCAATCGTTTGGATATCCACTAGCTTCTGTATCTACCGCACAGTCACTTAAGCTACCAAACTTTAAAGACGGACCGCCCAATATATCGCAATATGTTAAGTGAGAACAACATCCACTACCATTAGTCAGACCTGTATAAAAATAGTAATATCCACTACATTCATGACCGGGGATATTCTGACCAGATCCAGTAAGTTCACAAGTGTATCCACAGATGTCCCATAGATCTTTTGTTACCCGTGGGGTTGTAGAGTAACATTCATTATATTCCGTACTACCACCAGGAGGTGAATAAACGCGGCATGTAGTACCCTGAATTGTTGGATTAATTAACATTTCTGTTGGACCCATGAAAGACGGTGCATAATCTGGTCCTGTAATTATTCTAAATATACCAGATGGAGTAAAATATGAGGTTGTTGGTATACCGACATGGTCTGTACAGGGGGCGCCACTTGGATACCACATAAATGAATTTGACTCAGCGGAAGTCCCGGAACAATATACGCCACTTGTTTCGTTATATACGGCAATCGTATACCAGTTACCACAAACACTTGGAACAAAAAAGTCCGGATCTAAGACATTTCCACATTGAGTATCGCCACAATAACAGTCTCTAGTACCACCAAAGGCTCTACATACAATATTTGATGCATCAGTATCAACCCACTGCATGAATGTTGGTTCATAAACATCATCCTCTTGTCCAACCTTACGAATGGTGTCTGGACAACAATCTACATCAACCATAATCTTAAATGGTTTAAATAAACATTGATCCTGTGCGTCTGTTACAAGTTTATCCAGATAATATCCAAAACTTACTTCTTTATCATTGCTCCAGGTTTTTGCTGGAACAAAACTCATTTTATCAAGTGTTTGATCACTATGAATTGGTAAGAAATCATAACACCCGCTTTCTGGTTGCAAGCAGGTATAATCACCAAGATTCATTTTACGATCTACAAAATACATACCTAATAAAGGTAAATAATCACTTACATGGATAATAACATCATCAATACCAGCATTTGATTGTAAAGTTACACTATGAGCATCAGTATCACAAGCATCAATAAATCGTGTTTGTAGTGCTTCACGTAGAATATCTGGTCTACCATTATATCTTAAATCTTCGTAACCTTCTAACCATGATGCTTCTTCATATGTCGTATCTTGTGTACATAATGATAAAGCGCCAAATGCGGTAACTCTTGTACCGGCTTCATACGGTTTGCGGGGGAAGAACATCTTGTTGTTCCATAATTCTCCACCACACTGTGTACTATCCTGAATACAACTATGTCTACGATTAAGAGGAATATCTGTAGCATCATTATATATTGGACCAAAGTGTGGGTTGTCAGTATTACCTGGTGGACCACCCTGTATTGGATTAAAGTTCCACGGCGGCGGCTGTCTACCGGGATCGTTACAGTCACCTTCTGGATCTCGTGGGATAAGTTCTACATAATTATAAAATCTATTGTCTGGATCACCACTACCATAAAATAGATTATAATAATTCCAAAATGTTTGATCTTTTAAATCTGGGTGTCTCCTGCGTATATCATCACATAACCCACTTGGTGAAAGTACTGTGTAATATCTATATTCAAAATTTTCATCTTCTAATCTAAATAATTCGTATGGGGTATATTCACCAGATTCTGCCCAAGTATAACCAGAACATGCACATCCAGAACAACCACTAGCTAAATAATAAACATATTCATCTGTTGGATCTAATCTCTGTTGGTCACACAGGTTCAATGAAATAGTATCACCCTGATACCATGTTCTAACAGCTTCTCCAGTATTTCCAATAATTCCACAAGTGCCACCAAAAGATGGATCTTCTGGATCTATAATTCCCGTATATTTTGGTAAATACCAATCTTCATATTCAATTTTATATCCAGTTCCTGTAATTTCACAATTTGCTTGTAATGCTAATTCTACTAAAGCATTATTCGCATATGAGGCACCAAGTGTACCAGCATAAAGAATGGCGTCTTGATCTGCAAATCCATTATACCCCGCAAAAAGACCGCTGCAATTTCCATATAATGGATATGGCACTGGCACGCCAGTTTGTTGAGGGAACCATTCTGTATATGCCGCTTTATAGGGTTGTTTATCGTATCTAAAATCCCTAGTAACTTCGCAGAACCGTTCACCATTGCCAGAATGCGGGTGGTTAGCGCATAAAGATTGTGATGTGCTGATTTCTGAATTATTTATTGTAGGATATGCTGGGGTTACTTGATCAGATGGAACCGAGTGTGGAATTACAAAATATCCTGGGACTGGACCTTCTAACCCCCATCCATCTCCAGTTTCATAACAAAAGTTGTCTAATACACAATTTATTGCCGCAAAATCACTAGAGCATGGATGATATGGAAAAGAAGGACATGGAGTTGGGTCCATTGCCTCACCAGTCCAAGCTATTCTCCAACTATATCCACCGCCTCTTACGGCCCCATTATATATATCACAGGTATATCCATCAATAGGATAAGTCCATATTCGACTATGCTTGTGATACTCTCTACTTACATGTAAATTATACCCGCTACCCTCACCAAGACAGTCAATTTTATGAACCGTCATAATTTCTGGATAGGCCCGCTTACGCCTTACACGCACCGAATCATCGCCATAAATAGGTGTTAAACATGTGGAATTGTAAACATTTGAGTCTCCACTACATACACCCCATTGTTCATCGCAGTAGTTTGGCCATAATTCACCGCATAGACTATCATTTCTAACATCACTATGTTTTCCAGGTGGATTTATTTTATAATCTACATATGTAAATCTATTTGGATCATAATTATCTTTCCATTCACAGTAGTTGGTAAGAGAAGATGATGTAATTTGACAGGCTATTGGTTCATTTATTGGCAATGGTCCAATATCACCAATTCCTGGAATTCCAAATCCAGAAAATGCTTTTATAATTCCTGGATTACTACTGGGACAATTATGCCAATTTAACACCCAGTCAGTACCATTATGGACATAGCTTGCGATTTCATCAAATCTATCATAGCAATGACATGTACATGCGACTTTCCAATATGGAGTTGTTTCTATAGGAACAGTAACATCGTCCCCTCTTCTAATATCTGTAATATTGCCACAATCATCTGTTATAACGCATCCACTATCGTTATAATTCCCCGGACCTACAGTGCTGCAGAATCCGCTCCCTAGATAATCTGGCAGAATACAGTCGCCAGGTATTTGAGAGTTTGGAGTACCAATAAATCCACATGGGTTATCCCCACAGGGGTCACATCCGGGAAGTCCGCCATCTGGAATTCCCGGGAATAAACATCCATAAAAAATAATTTCAGAACCAGAACACCCAGGCATATCAGTGCTAATACTATCAGTTAATCCACACTCAGTAAGCTCATCTTGTGCCCAACCCGCACTGATACCATTACACAACCACCCCATTGATTCGGCTTGATAAATTTGTCTTGTAGTCATGTTTGTAAAATTAGCAATATATCTACTATTAACAGCAAAATAATCTATTTGTGGAACAGTTCTATGATTTACCCCTGGATACGAATGGGAACAATCGCCACAGTTATAAAAAGTAGATAATGGATTATAAAAATAATCTTGACCATACAAATAATCTCCATATATACATTCATAAATACTGTATGCATATCCAGCGCCACAGTCCATTGTGACACTCGCAAATACAGGACATTCTTCGCCCAGTGCTATAATAGCGGGGTCGGTTGTTTGAAGCCCATATACTGCCGGTATAACTAGGTCAGGAACAGGAACAAAAGCGTTTTCAGAATTGCTAGAATTTTGTGTACTCCAGTATTTTGGTATTTGAGTTCCTTCAAGCATATTAGGAACAAATGGGTACGCAAAAGCATTAACAGTTTCGCAAGTTTCACCAATGTATGGTAGAAAATCAGCCTCAATCGCACACGATGATCCAGAAGCCCATCCACCAGAAGGACATATATAGTTTCGTTCTTCTCTATATCCATAATTGTATGGACAATTATTATGCCCATATTTATAATTATTGTTATGATAGTATGACCCATCTAAAGAATGAAAAGATACAGATAGTGGATGCGTTGTATCCATGTTTGTCATACCACACCCTACACAACTATTGTCATGATCAATAGTTATGAGGAATGGAACACCGCTAGTGGGCCATTCACCACGAAATGCAGCCTTTTTATCAAAATCAAGATATGTAGAATTAATAGTTGCTGGATCACAATAGTCATAATTTATACCACTGGTCACTGGATAGTATGGTGCAACTACGCGATTATTTCCATCAACAATACCCCAAGTAGCCAGTGTTCCACTGTCATTGACAAAACCACCGCTTAATCCGGAATTCCACGGTACTGGTGTTCCATTTAAATCACCAGCAACTAAAGGAAATTCCCAATACATTGGTTCAACAGTATCATCAAGTGGTGTAGTATCTCTATATGTACCAGCATTAACATCATTTAATGCCTGTATTACTTCCTTAGAAGAATTAGTTTCTTTGCCACAAACATTTCGTATAAATCCATAAGTAGTATATGGTTGTCCAAGAAAAACATAGTCCCCAGTTGCATCAATAGGGCAGTCGCAATCAAATATACCATCTTCTATCTCTAAATAGGCAGCAGCGGCTTTTTTCCATATTTGATCTTGTGCGCCATAACCACTTGGATTTAAATCAAATTTTGGAAAACATGGGAAAGTAACTGGGGATTTGATAGGCAGCATTATTGGCGGTTGATTTCCCGGTGGAATATTCAGTCCGCAACCGCAGGGGTTTCGCTTAATTTCACCAGCCCACGCATCACCCCAATTAATATACATATAAACTTCTTGACCAGCTAACCCTTGTCTTAGTTGATCTATATTAGTCGGCATTCCATCATATGGACGGCCACTTTCATCATATGAGCACGGTTCTTGATAATCAAAACACCTATAAACAAATGCTAAACGAGAAACATGATTCAGAAGATTTGTAGTACCGCCATTACAATATTGATAATTATTTTCCTGTGTAATACAGTCTGGATATACTTCTAAAGTAGCAAGTGGGGTATAGCAGGTTTGATTTCTTGCTTTAATTGTATTATCTTGTTGCCAATTTCTTACAGCATTATCGTGTTCATATACTTCATAGAATGGGCCATAAAATGGTAATTCCCGACCATACATGGGATACACACCACTTGAAACAGCATATTTACTCCACCCTAATGGTAAACATTCAGTAGAGATATCACATAGCCCAAGAGGCTCACCTGATGTACAACCGCATGTTAGTATTAGGCCGGACCCAATATTTACCAATGTACTTGGAGCATCAGAATGGTATCCACTTACACTAAATAAATCTTCCGGTTTAAATGCTGAATAATAATCATCACCACTTGTATAGATAAAGTCCCAAGTAGGATTCCATATTCCAGTTTCACAAACTAAAGCAACATTATCTGTTTCTTCTTCTTTTACTAGAAGTCCATGCCCGCTTTCTTGAACAGAAACATAAGTATAATCTCGCCGTGGTTTATCATCGGCAGATCTGGTATTTGTCCAACCAAATTTATCTCTCGTTGTCCTATTAGAGTGTATTCTATTTCTACTATCATTTATAACAACACCAAGGTCGGCATGATAGTTATAATCTAAATCGGCGCATTTATTTTCATAATCAACACCATATGCGCGCTTACTTCTACAGGTTTGTTCATCTAAAGAACCGGCGATAGTCCAAGTACTACTTGTTAAAGATTCTGAAAAATCTTCTGTTCCAACACTACCAACTAATGCACAGTCCGTATAAGAACCATTATCAGTTACTTTTGTCAGATAATAAGCACCATCTGGTAAATATTGTGATTCATAGGCTTGATTAGCGCATGTACTATTAAGGTAAAGAATTTGCCCATTTCTTATGGCCGATGCTTGACCACCAGTATATTGCACCTGCAAATGAATAAATGGATCTGTTGCGGTATCTCTATAAACACCAGTTACATTACCAGCGTATTGACCAACAACCGCGCCGTCTGGTAGACCACTTTCATTAAATGTAAAGTTTGGTATACCAGTATCAGCACCTCGCCATGCGGCACTTATGTTTTTATAGATATCTTCTTCAAAAAGTATTTTATTACCAAAACCAAAATTTTCAGGATGAAATCTAAATACATCATCTGGATCACTTTCATCACAACTTGAACTATCAGTAAATTTTGTGGCATCTCTATCTATTAAATAAACAGATGGGCCACCAAGTTCATCTATTTCCGTATTGCCATTATAGGTTATAGTACCAGTATCTGGATCATAAACTGATCTATATTGAACATCTGGTCTTTCTTCATTATCTAAATCACGAATTAGTACATTACCAAGTGCGCAGTTTTTATCTTTTAACCAATTTTCCTCAAAATTATTCCAATAATCAAATTT
>Ga0099848_1001543_pt1 | contig 10800 bp, 11 predicted proteins | sample CB_VirMetaG_3_FD_78179 | JGI IMG/M metagenome (GOLD analysis project Ga0099848, IMG submission 78179) | Freshwater to marine saline gradient viral communities from Chesapeake Bay - CB_1508_1S Viral MetaG | ecosystem: Environmental > Aquatic > Marine > Coastal | place: USA: Chesapeake Bay... | reverse complement strand
TGAATAATCTGAACCTAGAATGAGTTGGTTCCCAGATCCTCCTGAAGCTATTGAATCATTACTGCTTACCGAATGATTTTGTCCAATTGCAACTGAATTGGCTCCAGAGACAACATTCGCAGTAGGCGTTGATGGATTTTCATCATATAATTCAAGCGCAATACCTCCACCGGCTGGTTGAAATGATACGTTACCTAGTCCATCAGTTGTTAGTACTTCACCTGCTGCACCATCAGAATCCGGTAGTATATATGCATCATTAATGGTAACGCCGCTAGTATCTATTGTTATTCCATATGATGTTCCTGAGTCGTCCCAGAATAAACCTATTCCATTACTGTCTATTTCAATTCTATGCAAATAGCTTAAACTATCACTATTACTTATAAATATAGTGGGACCTGGATTACCAAATAGACTACCATCAGAATCTAAACCAATGAAAGTCTGTGCTAGATTGTTTTGCGACCCCGTATAAGAAAGTAAGCCAGTCGCTCCAAATGGAGAAGGGTCAAATACTCCAGATGCAATTTGTTTACCCATTGGAGAAGTTGGATCAAATATGGAAAAGCCTACTCCGGGTACTATATTGCCTCCAAATTCAAAAGTTTCAGTTTGATTGATATATGCGTCTAGTCCAGATGAAAAAGAAACCTTACTAGTAAAAGACACATCCTGTTCTCTAGTAAAATTTGGATCTGAGGTTACTAAATTTAGAGCATCTCCATAGGCTATTTCATTAGTTGTGACTGAAAAAGATACATCTTGAAAGGTAACCTGTCCCAATCCGTCTGTAACCAGTGCTTGTCCAGCGGTACCATCAGTTGTTGGTAAGGTAAAAGCTCCATTACCAAGAGTTAATTCATCTAAGGATAGATTTAGATATTTTCTAGTTATTTTAACCGGCATCTGTATTCTTGACTTATTTAGTTTATTTATCTAGAATAAAAAGCTGATTCTTTAAAGGCTCTAATAATCCTTTAAATCATAACGGCTTTAACATCTCCAGCTGGATTAGAGATACTAAACGTAATATCAACAGTTGAAGAAGTTGCATTAGATATAACCACACCAAATGAGTCTGGAATAAGTTCACCTGTAGTAACATCCCACAGTTGTACTATTATATCAGATGTTCCAAGGCTATGTGTGATTGTATTTGCAGAACCTACCACGCCAGGAGTAAATGTAACAACAGCCTTGTTACTACTTACTGATCCACCCGCTGAAACTATTACTATCTTAACATTTGCCACATCTTGAGTCAAGGTGATATCTACAGTATTAAGAGTGTAATTATCCAAATGTCCATCTATTCTATCACCCGTGTCTTCGTCTATTAGGTCAACAACAATTCCATCGGCAACTAAGGCGTGTGTTATTGTTTTGGTTACGTTTGCTGTAAATCCAGTTGTTTCTACATAGGCTGTATTTGATCCTCCTCCGCCACCGCTGCCGCTAGTCAAACTAAAAATATCTCCATTCTCATCTGTAAAATATAAGTCTTGAGTAGTTGGTGTTGATGCAGTTGCCAGTAGAGGATCTCCAATCCAAACTATTCCTGTTCCACTGGCAGGGGTATCGGGTATTCCTGGACTTCCAACTTGTTGAATAATAGTTAACCCGTATGAAGGACCTCCTTGGGTAAGGCTAACCCAGCCCCTTCCATCTAGGTATCCAATAAAATCTTCTCCAAATTCAGGTCTTTGATTTTGAACTCCAGTGTATATTATTTCACCAGCTATACCAATAGTTGGCCAATTGTTAAAATCAGTATGTCTGTATCGCTTGGCTTCTGCGACTTCTACAAGAAATGAGTTTCCTTCAGCTCTACCTTGAGAATCAATGTTAAATGTGGTTACGCCATTTAGTTGAACATTTAATTCATTAGCCACATTAACATATTTAGCATTTAAAGTGGTTAATCCCTGAATTGCATTGGTTTTTTCGTTGTACGAAATGTTATTTAAATATTCAAGTACGGCTGAAGAAAGATCTGTAAAATTAAGATTAGAAACGTCAATAATTGAACCAAGACTAGAGTTAGTTAGTTTTCTTACATTCGAAAGTTTGGAATATATAGCCATTTATTAATTCTACTATTTTGTTTATTTATTCTAGAAAAAACATAACTAATCATTACCCCAAAGTGTTTATTAACTCTGTCTTATCGTCAATTGTTGATTCTTGTGAAAAATTACCATTAAATACAATGCAGTTTTTTAAATCGGCATTAATTATCTTATCCTTATCACTATAGATAGATGAAGATTTTATTTCATTCAAATAGCCTCCGTATTTACAATTTGATATTTTTGAATATTTTATATCGTTATTTGAATGTAAAACTGAATCAATGATATTTGAATTTCTAATATGACACTGTTCAAATAAACAATCTTTAGCATCCGCCTCTACTCTGCAATTGAAAAAATCAATTCCACTCAATGAGAATCCTTTTTTTATACTTGCATCTTTAACTTGTACCCGTTTTCTTACGGTGTCATAATTAATAATAGCCTTTTGCATTTCACAGCAAGATATTAACTCAAATAACTTATTTCTTAATAGTTGATAATTAGACTCAATCAAAAAAGAATGATTTTTTAAATCCACATGTAATTTTATATCTGGATAATTATATCTAAATGTATCATAATCTTTTGTAGTATCTATGATACGCTGATATCTTTCCAATAATCTTTCTATTTTTCTTCTTTCATCTATTCCAAATGAAAAATTATTCTTTAGAGTTTCATATAGATGCCTAGACGTATAATTTATTAAGTCAATTGCTTCTTTCTTTTTTCTTTGATAACCTTTTCCTCCAGCATAGCTAATTTCAAGATATCCATCTTTTAGATTTGAAAAGTTTGTTCCAAAATTAGATGACTCTGGAAAATTATATTCAATAGAATTAGATTTCTCCAATAGGGACCCAGTCAATCTGCTTGAATACATTTGTTTTGGATAAATGAAAATAGCTTTACTTTGGTGAATTTTTTGTTTTTCAGAAGAAACATTTGGCCACCATTTAAATATTTGATTTTCATTTAGGTTTAGAATATACTTAAACTTATTAAGTCCCTCTAACCTATATTTTAGATTTAGATCACTCTCATTTAGAGAAACCTTTATTCCCATATTGGTTTTTCCATTTGTAAATCCCATTTCATTGATGAAATTCATACATTTCAACATTGTATGAACCCCAGTATGATATGGCATTAAATCAGTGTCTATGCTATTCATTCTATGCCCACCCTCAAAATCAGGCGAAACAAAGATAGCTTCATCTACAAACCTAATTTTCTTTTTATTATCAACAGGGATAACATTCTTACCTAGGTACTTAGATAATTTACTAGCTATTTTTTCTCTAGAAAGAGGAGAAAAGAACTGAAAGGAAAAACCTATATTAGTATTGTCATAAAGAAATTTGTCTTCTATATTATTGTACACGAGTGATACTTTTTTATTATTTATTCAAACTCGTGAAAGACTTTTTGATACTACGCTATCTTTATTGATACTTCGTCTTTGTGTATCCATACCTCTTCACCACTCATGAACTTTTCTTCGTCCTCCCTATTCCATAGATATGTTTTAGTAGGATATTTAGCAAGTTGATATGTACCCTGTTCATATCTCCATGCTAGATCAAATGTTTTTACAATAGGTGAAAATCCAAGAACCTTATGTTTCTGTGTATAATCAATGATTTTAACTTTCATAAATCTAAAACTTTTATATATTATACTATATAAAAATTAAAGATAAATAAAAAAAAACACGTTTCAATGGCAAACACTGTTTCTAATTGGAAAATATTTAAGTCTTTAGATTACTCTATACAACTTATTTTAAAACAAACAATTGATTATCTTTCGGGTAAATTTAATCAAAGCCTTCAAGTTTTCACCGCAGCCAGTCCATTTGGGCAAATCATATTAGTGCTTGAAAACCTAAGCCAAATGATCTTCTATTATATAGAAGATTCAATTACTGAATTAAGTATAATAGATGCAACTAGGGTTTCATCTGTTTATTCAATTGCAACAATAGCTGGTCATAATCCAAGTAGAGCAATTGCTGCCTCGGGAGAAGTTGGTCTAAGATCAACATCAGCGGCTAGACAAGCTGATTTTGATACATTGATTATTCCAAATCTAAGTAGATTAAAATCACTGAATAATGGATTACCTTATGTTCTTTATTTTCCTCAAGATGACATAAAATATTCAATGAAAGGAAGCGATGATGGTCTTACGTCTAAAATACTTCAAGGGGTAATTGAAACTCAAACTGTCGTGGCAAAGGGACAGGAGATAGAAAGCTTCTCAATCAATTCACCTCGAAATTTTCTAATTGATAACTACTTAGTAGATGTGTATGTAAATGGAGAAAAATGGACTAGATACAATTCTATAATAGATATGCCTCGTGGAGCAAAAGGATACCTAGTTAAAACAGGTATTACTTCAGGTGTAGATGTTTATTTTGGAAATGAATCATTTGGAAAAATCCCAATAAAAGGATCGGAAATTAAAGTTCAATATCTAGTAAACAATGGTGCAGCTGGAAATATATCAACTGAACAAACATCTCAAGTAAAGTTTGAATGGTCAGATACAGGTTTTACCTTAACCGGAAGAGAAGTTGAATTAAATGAATATATTCAAATCAATACGGTTCACTCTCCTCAGTTCGGTGCAAACCCCGAAGATCAAAATCTAACCCGACTACTTGCTCCTAAAACTTCAAAAAGCTTTGCGTTAGTTAATGTTGATCATTATGAAGCTGTTCTTTCTAGATTAAAGATATTTTCAATTATTTCAGTTTTTCTAGATGAGCAGGATCGTAGACTACTAAACTTATTTCTAGTTCCAGATATTTCAAATCTATTTAATACGGGCCAAGATTACTTTAACGTAGACCCTGCTAAATTTAAACTAAGCAATTTTCGTAAAAATGAACTATTGAGATATCTAGATAAGTCTGGAACTAAATTAATTTCCACTGATGTTGATATAATAGATCCAATAATTAAAAAATATGTAATTAATGTTAGCATTATTGCCTTTGATGATGTAGCTATAGAAATAATAAAACGAGATATTTACAATCAATTAGGAGATTATTTTATCAAAAACAAACGTAGAAAAAGAATTCCAAAGAGTGATTTAATTAGAATTTTAGAAGATGTTCCTGGCATAGATTCAGTATCAATTAATATTGTATCTCAAGAAAACGAAGCGGCTCAAATAGCAAAACCTGGATCCGCTGTCGTGGGTATCGATGAATTTAATGATATTATAATTAAAGACTTTGAATTAGCTATTATTCAAGGAGGATTTAAAGATCGTTATGGAAATGAGTATTCTCAAGGAATATCTGAAGAAGCGCTTGGATCAGTTAATATTCAAGTAAAAAATATTGTGCCTAGGCCACTAACCCTGTAAAATGACAAAGAATAGTATATTTAGAGCAGCATTTAATCGTAGACAACAGCTACTAAACACCGGCTACGATTATAAAGACAAACTCATGCAGAAAACCCTGTCAAATCAAATGTACGGTGTAAATGAAACCCTCGATACTTTCTTGGAAAATATAAATGAGGTTATGTATGAAAATGTTGAAGCAGTAAAGCAAATCAAAATATTTGCAAACCCTGCATTAGACAAATATGAAAGAAATATAAACTAATACCTTCATGCTAAAAGATAAGGAAAATAAAAAAGCATTAAAAAATGAGATTGAATCATTATTGAGTGGAATAAATCATCGGGAATTTGATGACTTAAACGCTGATGATGAACTAGCCGAAGAAGTTAAACCTGAAAGTCCATATGACTTTGACGAAATGACTGAAGGATTTAATAGAAAGGCTCAAGAAATAACTGATTCACTATTTGAATACTATGTTGAACTAGGTATTCTAGAGGAAAATAATTATGTTAAGCTAAAAAAAGAAATGGACACAGTTAATATGTCCAATATCTTTTTTCAAATTAAAACCTTAAAAATAACCATTACTAAAATAATGGAGGAAATAACAACGGGAAATACCAATCCTCGTTTAATGGAGGTTTTTGGACAACTTCAAGACAAACTTAAAAGCCTAACTCAAACTCAAGCCAATCATTTACTATTTCTAGAAGAATCTTATAAAAAGATCAATGCTGAGGACCCTAAGAACGCAAATAATACTCTTAAAAACACTAATAAAGAAGGAGAATTTTTTGTATCAGTTGGAACCAAAAACATGATAGAAAGTTTACCAGAAGCTCAAAAATATGAAATGGATACTGATTTAATAGATCCATCTAACAAAAATGAGCTAATGAAAGAGAGAAATATTGAAATTAAAGAAGAAAAGGATTCTGATTCAAATTTCATTGACGTAACCGAAATAATTTAGATCTATGCAAAATCCACTCTCGAGAGGAGGCGGTTTTACGTCTCTAAAGTTATCTAGTCTGAACTCAGAAGATGGGAATAACCACATTTGGAATTCTGAAAAGGTAAATTCAATTATTGAAAAGGTTGAAATAGAGGGGCTTGATATAAGGGGAATGCAGAATTCTCCATTCAAAGAAAACGACATTCTATTAAAGAGAGCAAATTTACCATTTGAATACACGCCTGAGGAAATAGAAGAACTTAAGAAATGCAAAACTGATCCAATGTATTTTGCCCTTAATTTTGCATTTATTAGAACCCATAAAGGAGACATGTTGGTCAAAGAAGCAGGAGGCCTTAGGGATTTTCAAGAGCAGATTATCCAAAACATGCATAATAATAAGTTTAATATATTAATGGCTAGTCGTCAAATTGGTAAAACAGTGACTACTGCAATTTATATAGTGTGGTTTCTTTTATTTAATAAAGATAAGAACGTATTGATGGTCGCAGACAACATGTCGACCACTAAGGAGATCATGGAGAAACTTAGAATAGTACTTGATAATCTACCGTTCTTTATGAAACCGGGTATCTCTAAGATCAATGAGTCATCAATTAGATTAGATAATGATTGCAGACTTGTACTAAGAACAACTACTAAGAAGTCTGGTATTGGTATGACTGTAAACTTTCTTTATATTGATGAGTTTGCACATATTGCTGAATCTAATCTAGATAAATTTTATCGAGCTATTTTACCTACAATCACTGAAGATCCATTTGCAAAGGTAATGATTACGTCTACCCCCAATGGTAGAAATAAATTTTGGGAAATATGGACATCAGCAATAGACAGAGACAATGAATATTCGCCAATGAGAGTAGATTGGTGGCAAGTACCTGGCAGAGATGAAGAATGGAAGAAAAAAACAATAGCTAATTTTGGTACTGAGGCAGATTTCAATCAAGAGTATGGATTACAATTCTTTAGCTCCGATCAATTATTACTCTCCTCAAACGATTTAAAGAAAATAGATAATTCCCAATCTATGTATATAAATACTAAGTTAGATTTAGAAGAAGAGGATTACTATATTAATGATTATTTAACAGTTCATAAAAAATACTCAAATTATACAATAAGCGATTTTAAAAATGATCCATCCTTTTTTGTTTTCTCAATAGATACGGCAGATGGATTAGAGCAAGATTACTCAGTATTGAATATATTTAAAGTTGCAGCTTTGCCAATTACAGAACTTCTTAAAAACAAGAACAGTATTAAGAAAGAATTAGACGCAATATCGCTTGTTCAAATAGGCAAATTTAGGTGCAATACATTAGACATAAATCATTTTGCAATTGCGTGTGAAAAAATAATCTATGACATCTTTAATCCTGAACAAGTTAGAATTGTACTAGAATTAAATCACAAAGGAGAAATTCTACATAATAGATTTGCAACAAATGATCAATATTGGTGGGGTCAAATGGTTCATACTAAGCATACCGATCTTTCTAAAAATATGAAAGCCGGCGTTAGGCTAGGTCCAACAAACAAACTTAAATATTGTGAAAAATTAAGATATTTTGTTTCTACAAACCGAATATTAATAACTGACTATGATACTTTTCTAGAATTATCATCATTTGGTAAATCCAAAGGAGGAAGTTACAGGTGCCAAAGTGGAAATGATGATCTTGCAATGACATCTGTTAACACCTCTCCATTCTTTGATTCCCCTCAGTTTTGGGAAATTGGAGGTGAAGTGTATGAAAAAACTTCTCAGGAATATAAAAATGAATTATATGAAAAAATACTAGACGTCAAATCTGAAAAACAGGCCTTTGATTTCGATAGATTGCAGGATATAACAAATCAACTTAACCCGCAAGACTATAAACCTGGTAAAAAACAGAGCGTATTTGACCTAAACACTCTAAAAATTCTAAATCAAAATAATAAAAAGTTTTATAATAGGTAATTATTTGGTATAATATTAGTATATTAGACTACCAATATCTTGATTTATGAAAAGCATATTAATAAGCGAGCCCAATGAAACCCTTAAGAAATTCTTGGTAGAAAACAAAGATATCGTTTACTCTGCCGTTTTAGAATCAATTAATGAATCCTATCGTGATTCAAGTATAGACAAAATAGATATACTTGAGATTTCCAATAATGGAGAAAAAAGTTATATGACACTGGATAGAGAAAATTGGATTAGAGCCCTTGAGCAAGCAATTAATTTTTTTCAAATGCCAGACATTGAAGAGTATGAAAAGTGTTCTGAATGTTTGAGTATTATAGACTATCTGAAAAATAACTAAAAAAAATAAAATTATCAATATGACTGGATTCGAAAAATTAAACAAAGAAATCAATGACAAAATACAAGAATTAGCAGAAATAATATACACAGGAGAATACACTACACGACAATACAATGAATTAGCAACTTTACTTTATCCAAAACTCAAATACTTTGTTTGGAAATTTTGCAAAGATGAAATTCATACAGAAGACGCTTTACATTTTTCACTAGCAAAAATATTTAATAATTTATGTAAATATAATCCTCAATCGGGTAGATTTACAACATGGGCATTTACTATTGCTAGAAATGAAACATTATATTATTTAGATAGAAAAAATGGAAAAATACCACACTATATCGAGATATCTTCACTATACATTGATAGTAAATATAATGATAATCTTTCATATATTGAAGAATCAACTAATCACCATGAAATAACTGACATATTTAACACAACTATTTCTGAAATATACAATCTAAAGGATGAATTACTTAAAAACATAGCTATTGATAAAATGGTAAATAATGAAAAGGTAAAAGAAATAGCTGAAAAATACAATATGCCTGAAAATACTGTTAAAACAAAATTACGAAAAGCCCGGTTTGAAATTAGAAAGTCGGTTCTTAAAAAGGACCCAGATATTAGTCATAGACTATCTGAATCAATTGAAAATTTTAAAATAAAACAAAAATAATATGAAAAATTTATTACGTAGTTTAGGACCTCTAAATATCATTAGGAGACTAATTCTTATGGTTAAGGAATTTTATTTTTTCTTTGTCTATAAAAAGTCATTAAAAAAGCTAGAACCCCGATTAAAAGAAAGAAATATTGTAAAATCTTCTAATTCGTCTTTAATCAAGTCAGTAAATCTAAAACCTGAAACCCTTCTTCTTGCTAATAAAGCAGAGGTAGATATGTCTGATGATGACAAAAATGAACTTAAAAAACTAGAATTAAGTTTTGTTTCTAAGGAAATTGCAAAACAAAATGACATATTTATTGAAGAAGGAGTTATTGAACTAATTAAAACTGAAGCCACTCGCGTTAAAACTAGTGACTATTATGGTTATTTAGTAGAAATATCTTTTAAATGGAAAGATGCAAAATTATATCAGGTACTAAGAGTTATTTTTCAACTTTCTCTTTGGATAGTTGGACTTTTACTGATTCCCTATAAAACAATATTTAACTATGTTGTTTCTTTATTTTAATAAATAATAAAAATAATAAAATTGCTATGAAACTAGTAGAATTAATTAAAAAATATAAAATCTATATACTTTCTTTTTTAGTATTGATCTTCTTTTTTAGATCTTGTGGAAAATCTAGAACAGTCACTAAGTTAGAAAAAAATCAAAAAACTAACACTGAATTGATTGATAGCTTGGAACAAACAATTATAGTAAAACAATCTGAGATAGATGCTTTTCCAGAAGTACTTAGAAAAGAAAAACTTGCTATACATTTAATGTATAATGATACAATTTCAAAGTTAGATAGAACCCCTCAGACAATGTGGTTGCAGAAAAACATAACTTTACCAAGTATCAAGCAACTTCAAAAATAATAGTCTACAATGATAAAGTGGATTAATTCAAATAGGGAAACCTTAATTAGAAATTCATTTTTACTTCCAATTCTATTGGTTGTAATTATGTCAATTAGCCACGTTGTAAGTTGGTATGATTTAGGAAACCCTATTAGTTGGGCAGTATATTTATCGATAGCAATTGAAGTATTTGCTCTTGCTTCTATTTCAGCGGCGAGTATTAAAACAAGTAAAACAGCCATTTGGATTTTATTTGGAATAGTTACTGCTATTCAGATAATTGGAAACATTTTCTATGAATTTAAGGATATTGATATAAATGGTGAAGGCTTTCAGGCCTGGATTCAATTAATAGATCCTTTCTTTATTGACTGGGAGCCAATGGATCATCGAAGATTACTAGCAATAATTCAAGGAGGAACTCTACCAATTATGTCATTAACTGCCTTGCATTTCTATATTCAATTTAAAGAAAAACAAACTGAGAATGCCAATTCTAAGGAAATAGAAGTACC
>Ga0099848_1001541_pt1 | contig 10805 bp, 12 predicted proteins | sample CB_VirMetaG_3_FD_78179 | JGI IMG/M metagenome (GOLD analysis project Ga0099848, IMG submission 78179) | Freshwater to marine saline gradient viral communities from Chesapeake Bay - CB_1508_1S Viral MetaG | ecosystem: Environmental > Aquatic > Marine > Coastal | place: USA: Chesapeake Bay... | reverse complement strand
GTTGTCGCTAAACTCTTCAATGAATCCACGAAGAGCCGGCTGAGTTGACTGAGGATTCAAGTAGTCGGCCTCATCAAGAATAACAACCTTGTATCCTCCTGATAAAGACACTGTTGACGCAAACTGCTTGATCTTTCCTCTTAACGTATCGATGTTTCCTTCTTCAGATCCGTTGATGACAATGCAGTCTACATCAAGCTCACTGCAGATTGCTCGCGCAACTGTCGTTTTTCCCAGACCACTCGTTCCACTGAAGAGCATGTTAGGAATTGCTCCTTCATCAACGATCTTTTGAAACACTTCTTTAAGATGCGGAGGAAGTATCGTGTCTGCAACTTTACTTGGTCGATATTTTTCTACCCATAAAAAATCATTCATCAAATAAATCACTCCATGTTCTTAGTTTATCATGTTTCACTTTTATTCTTTCTTCCAACTCTTTTTCAGAGGCATAACCATACTGTATGATCAACATGATCATGGCAAGAACATCACCGACCTCTTCGACAAATGAAGCTCTTTGCTTTTCATCTATCTCGGAGTCTTGCTCAGCGTGTCTCATCATCTTACTACAACTCTGTACCAATTCACCACACTCTTCTGCAGTGATTAGCATAAGTTGATGATAGCGATTCATTAGCTGTTCATGGCCTTTTCTTGCTGAACCTGCTCAACGAGTTGTACGACTTGTGTGCACTGATCTCGCAGTGCTCCAATAGTAGAAAGCTCTTCGCCCTTAAAGCCTCCTCGCTGTGTGATTGCATCGATCACTGCAACCGTGCTTCGGCCGATGCGGTTAGCCAAGTCGTTGACTTGGTCCTGAGTTGTTTTTTCGTTTGTTTTTTCAGACATAACATTATGCTCCATAGGTTGATGATTTTTCTAGTGCAATCCAGTAGGTCACATCTAGTTCTTTGTGTTTAAACTCAGAGATGAGCTTAGACGATACTCCAACTTTATAGTCACCAGCAATGATCTTAAGATTTGAAATACTCATTATAAAGTTAAAGTTAACTTCAGGAATAGAGTCTGCTGGGACATCGATGCTGAATGCATTTGATGTTGAGTTTTGATTATCGACGACAGATAGGCTTAGAACACCGTCCTTTGCAGTCATAGAAAACTCGCTGTGGCCTAGTGCTCCAGCGGCTCTCTTCAGCTTACTGAGCGTATCTGTTGTAAGTTCAAACTTAAGTTCAGCATCAGGCATCTTGATGTCTTTACTCGGCGTAGTTAGCGTTTCTTCTGAAGAGAAGAAGTACTTGACCTTTGATCGCCCAGTAGAGTCGCCGATGATTACGTATTCGTCTTGAAAAGAAAGACGTGGAACATCAACCAGACCAAGCACACTGATAAATTCACTGAGGTCATAGATACCAAACTCTTTTGGAAACTCTTCTGAAACGTTAGCGGTTGCGAGCACGTTTCGAGCTTCAGAGATCGTCTTAATAGTCTTACCTTCGCGAACCATCAGGTTTTGATTGATAGATGAAAAGTTTTTGAGGACTGTGAGTGTGTTATCACTAAGTTCCATGATTATTCTCCGTATAAATGCAAAGTATATTATACAACAGTTTCAGAGTTTTGTACACTCTTTATCTTGCTAAAGTTCTTGTCTTTGTAAAACTCTATCTTGTTTTCAAACTTTCCGTCTAAGATCTCTCCTTTATGTGATATGACAAAAACATTCGTTTCATCAGGTAGAGTGTATAAGATCTTTAGTAAGTTTTCAACGCCGTCTGCGTCTAAGCTCGAGTCAAACGTTTCATCAAGAATGAGAAGGTTTGTTGCAATAGAGTTCTTCATCTTTGCGACTTGACGCCAAGTGAACAAGAGAGAAAGGTCGATACGCTGCTTCTCACCTTCAGAGAACGAGTCGTATGTAAAGTCATCACGATGTCGTGATCGAATCGTCTCTTGAAAAGACTCATCAAGATCAAAGTGAACGAAGAAGTCTAGGACTTGAAGATATTGATTTACGAGCTTGTTGATCGCGGGTAAGTACTGCTTTATAATCTTAGTCTTGATTCCTGTATCTTTTAGCATCTCAGATATGACGCTGTTGTACTGCTGCTGCTCGTTCAAGTTCAACTTTTTTTCTTGAAGACTTCTCTTTGTTGATTCATAGTTATCGAGCTCAATCTTTGCCTGCTTTAAGTCAGTTACGTCTGAGTTATTGATTTCAGCCGTGAGATCACGTATCTCTCCCTGTAACCTACCAATCTCTTTGTTGTTAGCAAGTATATCACTTTGCCAGCCTCTGATTTCGGAAAGTGCGTCAGTTGCCCCTTGAATAGCCGTGAGAATATCATTCGACTTTTTAGTGGCGCGGTCCATAGCTGTCTTAAGCTCTTTGGCCTTCGCCTTTGCCTCATCGAGCTTTTCTTGTCTGAGCTCTGAACTAATATCTTGGGAACATGTTGGGCACGATTCATTATCTTCATAAAACTTTCCTTCCTTTGCAACTGAACTCATCTGTTGCTTAAACTGAGCTTGATACTCTAAGAGTTTCTTATGTTGATCGTTGAGGCTGTTTAACTTCTCTTCTGCTTCTGGAAGATTTTCACTGACTTTATCTGAAAGATCAACGTTTTCAAGAGTAATCTTTTCGATCTTCGACTGAGCTTCCTTGATCTTTATGTTCTTAGTCTCAATCGTCGCGTTAGTAAGCACCTGAACATCTTTAATATACTTTTGTTGAGTTTCGATCCTAGTCTTAATGATGTCAATATCATACGCAACTTGACGAATGCTCTCCCTCAACGTGTTTGTCTTTTCTCTTAGAAGAACGTTCATCTTTGAAAAGATGTTGATGTCTAAAAGATCTTCAATCACTTCTCTTCTATGAGCTGCAGAGAGCTGCATAAACGGAATGAATGAAGACGATCCAAGAACTACGACTTGATGAAAAGACTTGTGATTTAACTTAAGGATGTTTTGCTCTAAGATTCTCTGATACTCTTTCGAGTGCGATGACTGATTAATCATCTGATCATTTTTCCAGATCTCAAAGCTTCCAGGATTAATACCTCTCAACACTCTAAACTTGTTCTTACCAATGGAGAACTGAACTTCAACTACGCAGTTCTTACCGTTAACTGAGTTTATAAGTTGAGGCTTGTTGATGTTCCTGTGAGGCTTACCAAACAACGCAAATGACACGGCATCGAGCATTGTCGATTTTCCAGCGCCGTTTTGACCAACGACAAGAGTCGACTTGCTCGAACGTAAGTTAATCTCAGTGAAGGTGTTGCCAGTTGAAAGAAAGTTCTTCCACTTTACTTTTTCAAAAATTATCATGCAATCTCTAACGTTTGTGCTTCAACCATGAGCTCATTGATCTCAGACTTTATCCTACTCTTATCTAACTCGGTATCAACTGCATCAATATAGCTGTTGAGCAGCTCAGTAGTGTCTTCGAATGAAATGTTTTCATCGCTGACCTTATCTCCGATGAACTCACTAAAGTCTTCGGCAATCTTTAACTCATGTATGTTTTGATTCTGAATCCTATCAATGAACCTGTCAAAGACGAAGGCATCAGTCTTGTTTGCTACAATCACTTTGACAAACTTGTTGTTAAACACCGATGTGTCAAAGCTATTATAATCTATTTTTTCATCGTCGTACACCACCTTTTCAAACAAAGTGTAAGTGTTTAAGACAGGAGTCAACTCGCGCGTTTCTGTGTCAAAGATGTGAAAGTGCTTAGGGTCACCTGCATCTGACCAAAAGAACTCCATTTGACTACCCAAATAGTATATATTATCTTTGTGTGATTTTGCGTGATAGTGTCCAGAGATTACCATTTCAAATCTCTTAAACAGCGTGTGGTCCATTCCGTCTGTGGCTTTTACGCCTCTCATCAGGTCAAACCCATTCAACTCTAAGTGTGCGCCGATGACATCTGCGGTGCATGTCTGTATGAATCGCATCGTCTTTTCATAGTTCTCAGGATTAATCCAGGGGATCAAACCAATCTTGAGTCCACCGTACTCCATCTCAGTAGGTTCCATGACGATATGAACTTCATTCATGTAGTGTCCGAGAAGCTCCTTTAAAGAGTTTAATTCGTTAGTGTTCTTATAGTAGGTGTCATGATTTCCAGGAATGATGTCCATCTTGATGCCGTGCTTGCGCAGAGGCTCAAGAAAATGCTTCCTGTTATGATTCATCGCCTTGAAGTTCACGAACTTACGGTGATCGTAGTAGTCACCTAAGTGAATGATCTGCGTTATGTTGTTCTCTAAGAGATAAGGAAAGAAAACCTTATCATAAAAGTCAGCGTGATTATCTAAGAAGATTTCAGATGAGTTTCGTATTCCGCAGTGCGTATCGTTGAGAAGAGCTATCTTCATTCTAAAAACTCTGATAAGTCAGAGTCAACAACTTTAGTTCTCTTTTTCTTCTGTGTCTTTGCATACTCTTTCACTGCATTATCGGTCTCTTTTACTCGATCAATGCGTTGTCTTAAAGTTTCGATTATGTACTCAGTCTGCTGCATGTCAGTTTCATCTAAGCTTCCTAGAAGCTCTTCAACATTGACGCGAGACAAGTACGACAGCTTGATGTCCTGCTGCTTCTTTTCTTTTGCTATCCTTCTTAAGAACGCATACCACGCAATCTGAGTAAAGTATGCGAATGCATTAGGACGTCCTGTTCGCGTTGCTGTCGATAAGTCATAGTTGTGAATAGCTTTCAAGCAGTTTTCAACCGCGTCCATCACCATCTCTTCGCGATATGTATAGCGAATAAAGTTTGATTTGTGAGACAAACCTTCAGAGATTCTTAAGAAACACTCTGCGATATAGTTAGGTATGATGGGTACTGGTTTATTTTTTGCTTTTGCTTCGTCTGCAGTCTTAACATATTCTACGACTGCGTTTGAAAAATCTGCGTTATTCACGTAATGAACATTTTCTTTTTTATTCATGCTCACTCCTTTCATTGCGTATTATACTACATCTATCAATCATCATCAATATCAACCGTGATTTTATAGATGGGAGTTTCATCGCGATGTTTAAGCCACATAGCGATTATTTCCATAGCCTCTTCTGTTGTCTGCACATCTTTAGAATGTGTCATATATAATTCATCAAGTACTCTGACAGTCAGCATATGATTCTCAATATAGTTTCGGTAATGCTATTATACCATAATTTATAAAATAAGTACATAGTCTCAGACATGTCACTAAAGTAAAATACATTTAACTATGTATGTATCAAAGGTAAAATCTATTTAATTGTGCATAAATGAGTGTACAAGTGTGTAAAAATGTGGTATAATCTTATTGTCAGGCCGGGGCGGGGATATATTAGATTAGCGTATATCTATCCCATATGTTTTATAGTTAAACTTTTCGTTCTGATACATCTTTAATCTTTCAAAGGAATGAAGAAGAGAAAAGTTTTTTCTCGTCCTATAAGACATATCATCAGATATGTCAAAGAGCTGTGTGGCTCTGCCATCATCACTCTTTCTCAATCCTCGGCCAATGCTTTGTAAAACTCGAATCTGAGATTTCGAAGGAGACGCAAAGATGATGTTGTGTAAGTTCTTTATGTTTATTCCTGTAGAGAATGTGCCGAGAGACGCGACTATGATAGCGTTCTTTTGAGACTCTGTAAGTTTACGAATCGCTTCTCTGTCAGTCGTTTCAGTTTGTCCTGAAACAAAAAACACTTTTCGATTCTCTTCAGCCTTGCTTTGAATCAAGTCAAAGAGAACCTTACCGTGCTTTTCAACGAACTGAAACAATACTAGAGTGTTCCCTTTTTGATCAAGAGCTAAGTTTCTAATGAGCTTGTTTCTCTTATCGTTCCTTACAATAAAGTCGATCTCATCTTGATAAGCTAAACCTGCATTATCTTTACGTGTCTTATCATCATAGTTTAACACTAATCGTATAATGTTTAGCTTTGCGAGAGTATCGTTATCTTGCAGCTGACGAGTTGTCGTAACTTTGACTGTTCTTCCAAACAGTCCGTTTAAGACAAGTTCATGAGTCTGTGACCCATCGAGAGTTCCAGTCGTTCCGAACCGGTACTCAGCCTCTGTGCACTTATCCATGATTGTCGTAAGAGACTTAGACTTAAAGCCGTGACACTCATCACCAAACACAGCACCAAACTCATGGAACCAATCTTGAGGAAACTTATATATCGACTGCCACGTTGATATGTATACTCTCGAATCAGAGTACTTGTCTTTTCCTGAGTAGATCCTGTGACACTCTTTTTCAGTGTCAAACAAGTCATTGCTCGAGTACTCTTTAAAGTCTCCATACATCTGCTCTACGAGAGAAGTTGTAGGCACAATGATCAAGATCTTTTTATTGAAGTTTTCTAAATACCAGCGAATCAGCGTGTATATGATAAGAGACTTTCCAGATCCGGTTGGAGATACAAGAATTCCTCTCTTTCGATGAATCGCCGTGCAGACTGCATCAAACTGATAGCCACGAATTGCCCAAGGTAGGTTTAAGGACTGAACGTACTCCATTATCTCTTTAGCGTCAATCTTATTGGCCGACTCTGCAAGTCCATAGTCGGACTCAACTTGATTGATGGTGTACTCTCGCTGCTCGCACAGCTTGAGCAACTGATCAAAGAGACCTACAGGTAAAGTGTTGTTTCGAGCATTGAACAGGCGAATCTTTCCATCCCACACTCTGTTTCGATAGGCAGGCATAAACTTATAGCCAGGAACATAGAATGAAAAGTGCTCGTTCAGCTCTGCCGCAGTTGAGCTGCTGCAACCTATGAGCATGATTGAGTGATTTAACTTCCGGACTGAAACTTCTTCCATTCTATGATGTTCTTGATGTTTTGGTGTCGCCACTTGATGTTTTCAATGATCTCTTCTAAAGTATCTATTATAGTCTTATAGTACTGAATTTTTTCTTCAGACTTTTGAATTTCAGGATCAGACTCATAGTAGTATTCCAACTCGCCCTTTAGAATCTTAAGACCATCAAAAGGATCAGGATTCCAACCCTTTTCTCTTAAAGTGTCTTCATCCATCTTGCCGTTATAGTATAACCACTTGTCTTTTAACAGGTCTTTCTGCTTAAACTCTGCGCGCTTAAGCATGAGCTTATAGTTTGAAAGAAGAGAGAGGTACTTTGCGTGTAGCTTCGGCGATTCGCGTGAAGCTTCATCTAGCTTCATGTCATCAATAGCACAATCTTTTTCCCATTCATTCAGAACGGATTGAAGATCCATCATAATATAACTCCATTATTAAGTTCGTGTCACGGTAAACGATTCAGTGATTGCTCCGGTCGTCTTGTTTACGTTTAACAGCTCAAAGTATGAAAACCTAAACGATGCGTTGAATGTGATAAACTCGGTACCTGACGCAGTCGATTCAAGCTGTACATCACCGAGCGATGTAGGTATGCAGTCTCGATACCTAATTTGTTTTGTTGATTCATTTGCACTGCTTAACATGTGAAGAGTAATGTCAGCATAGTGAGGAGGCGTAGTTGCAGTTCTCTGCAAAGGAGCCTTCATGTTTGTGTCTAAAAGTCTACGTATCCAGTTATACATCTCACTGTATGCGTTCATGTCTTCATCTAAAAGTATATTCGCCGACAGCTCATTAAACGTCAGCTTGTCTCCTGGAAAAGGAACACTGGTAATCTTCTTATAAGGAAGCTCTGCCGCACTCATGATCATCCCAGGGTGAGTTACAGACTGACAGAAGAATTCAAGGTTTGGATAGTTCTTTCTATCCAGAACGAGCTTGAACGACGTCGGTTGTAGGTAGTTAAAGTTTTCAGTGAGGGCCATAGTATCTATTTATATTAGATTATACCACATAACATAAAAAAAAGGAACTCCGAAGAGTTCCTTTTTAAAAGACCTTTTGCAGGTTCTTTTTTTAGATATCTTAGGCGAGGATGTTATCAACGCGGAAGATTCTGTAGTACTGGTTGGTTCTAACCGTGGCCAGACCGTTAGCGGGTGTGTTACCAACGAAGGGGTTGGAAGCCATACCGTAGCGAGTCTTAAAGCCAATCTTCGGCTGGAAAGTATCTTCACCAACCGCACGAACCATCGTGAGAGGAACGTATGGGCAGTAGAAGAGACCAGCGTCATAAGGATTCGTACCCTTATAGCCAACCGTAACGTAGTCAGCGGTAGCATAAGGATCGATATAGACGCGAGTGCGGCCATTAAGAACACCAGCAAAAGTGTTACCAGTATCGTCAACGTTCAAGCTTGTCGACATTGCAGGAGCGTAGTCAAGCATGCCAGAAGCAGCAAGTGCAGAAGCAACGTCTGAAGAACACATCAGGAAGTTACCTTTTCCACGACGTGTTTCTTTAGCGATCGTGTTAGCTTCACGCTCGATCTGCATGATGAGACCCTTGAACTTCTCAACTGACCAACGACCGTCGGCGTCTGTAGAGAGGTTAAAGATACCCTTGACTTGAAGACCATCTTGGCGAGCACCGATCTTAGCTTGAGAGTTGATTGTGCGAACAACTTCACGATTGATCTCAGCGAGGATCTCAGTCGAAAGGATGTTTGCCAACTCAGTCTCGGCATCCAGACCATGAATTGCCTTCAGGTCTTGAGCGAGTTCTAAGCTGTATTCAGCCTTAAGCGCACGGCTCTTAGCAGTAACAGTTGCCTTCTCGATCGTAAAGCCCATTTCAGCAAAAGCTTCAGAGGCAGTACCGAGATTCTCAGCTTCAGCCGTTGTGTAAGCATCGCCGAGAGTAGGAACATATGTAGCACCGGAGTCAACGATAGAGCTGTCGACGTCTGTGTCTGTAACGCTCTCGAGACCGGAAGTACCACCGTTGGCGGTAGCGCTCGAGTCACCTGAGAAGCCAACTGCTGGCTCATCAAAGAGAGCCTCGTCATTCACAGAGACACCAGCTTTGGTTCGCTTGTATCGGCTCTTCATTGCGAAGATCAGGCCAGTAGGACCAGTCATCGGCTGAACGCCACAGATGTCATAAGCCATGAGGTTAGGCATAGCGCGACGGACGAGTGCGATAAGGATAGGATCCCAGTTGTTAGTGGCACCACTTGTTACAGCTGTCGTGCTGTTTGTAGGTGTTTCCATAAGCATGCCGTTTTGAGCGTTTTGCTCTCTGAAGGCGCGCTCTTGATTTTCAAGGATCTGAGCCGTAACGGACTTACGATAGTGATCCTTAATGACACCAGCAGATTCTTCATTCAGAACCGGTGCCCATTTTTCTACGAGTTTATCGTATGATTGCATTTTAGATTCTCCCTTATTTGGCAGAGGTTTTCTTGAGTGCCGAGAGGTACTGAGCCATTGAACCAGAAGCGATGACAGGCGACTCGCCGTCTTCGTCTTCAATGATATCTTGTGTAGATTCAGTGCCAGTCTTCTTCGTGAAGTAAGACTCTTTGACTGTAGAAACTTTCTTGGCGAAAGCGTCTTCGTCTTCAAAGTCAATGTCTTCAACAAGAGACTTGAGTTTCTCGACTTGTGTTTCGGCGAGATCTCGAGAAGCTTCACGGATGATAGCATCACGCTTATACAACTCAAGTTCTTCGGCCATCTGAATAGCATCTGCTGTCGTAGAGTTAAGTTTTTCCTCAAGCTCTTCAACAGTTTCAGCAAGTTCATCAACTAGGTCTACTCTAGCTTCCGGCACTTCAATGTAAGACTCAGTGAACAGGTCTTTAAGACCGTTCATGAACTTCTCAGCAATTTCAGAGCGGAGGCCAGATTGAATGGCGACTTGATTCTCTTCCATCCATCTTTCAACGACGTAGTTTAGGTAGCTGTCGACTTTATCAACAAGATCTTCCTTTGCAGTGTTGATCTCTTCATATAACTCTTCGTTATATCTTTCTTCAAGACGATTGATCTCTTCAGCGAGCTTTGTCTTAATAGCTGCTTCAAAGATGATTTCGGCTTTTTGCTTGAACTCTTCAGAAAGTGTAGCTTCTGATTCAACAAGAGCTTTCAGGTCGTTAGAAAAGTCGGCTTGGTAGTCAAAATCAGCTTCTTCAGCTACGACTTCTTCGCTTTCCGTCTCTTCGGCCATAATCTTGTTCATCAGAACAGCCAGATCCTCTTTCTTCATGCCAGACATTTTAGTATAAGCGGCATTAATCATGCCAGCCTTTGTCCTGGGCATAGGATCTTGTGTAGTGTTATCACCCTTACGCTTTTTAGCGGTAGGAGTGGCACCGGCTGCAGCAGATACACTTGCGACTGATTGAGCTTCGGCATTTTTAGGATCATGAACTTCTTCCATAACTTCGTTCTCGTCATGGAGATCGTCTTGATCTAAGTATTGGTCCTCAGACATATCAGACTCCTATATTTTAGATTTGAGCAACGAGAGGAAATTTTTGAATTCACGAACCTGCGTCTCATAGAGATCAGCACGAGGTGCTTTCTTAATTTCAGTCTCCATCTTTTCAATAGTCTTAGCTTCAATGATACCGTTGTTCCAGACCCACTCGACACCTTCCATGATTCCATTAACGAAAGCTCCAGGTGCGGATGGATCTTGCACGATGTCAATCGCGTTAAGAACATAATCGTTACAAACGACGTTTACGTTACCTTGTCGCGTCAGACTTCCCATACCACGAGTTGAAACCCCTAGTTGAACACCGCCTTCAAGCAGACCTTGAACGATCTTACCCATTGGAGTATCCAAAATAGTGGCTTTTCCGACAACATCGTTTCCTTGCCACTGCAAAGACTCGATCTTGTGCGAAACTTTATCAAGGTTGATTGTTGGGCCATCAGGATGATTTAGCTCTCCAACAGCTCTACCTTTTTGAACCTGCTCT
>Ga0099848_1001538_pt1 | contig 10810 bp, 9 predicted proteins | sample CB_VirMetaG_3_FD_78179 | JGI IMG/M metagenome (GOLD analysis project Ga0099848, IMG submission 78179) | Freshwater to marine saline gradient viral communities from Chesapeake Bay - CB_1508_1S Viral MetaG | ecosystem: Environmental > Aquatic > Marine > Coastal | place: USA: Chesapeake Bay... | reverse complement strand
CGGGTTTTTCAGTTAAGTTGATAGTAAATGTAGTTTCACCCACACCAGTTACAGTGTATTCATTTTGATAAACACTATCTACATATAAAATTTCATTATAATTTTTGACATCTTTGTCAGGTTTAATATAAGATTCACTTATAGTTGGATGCTCTCTACTATAATAAAGTTTTGTTGGTAAATCTTCGCTATAATTTAGGATTATAGAAGATCCTGTAGATACTACATTAAAATTAGTAGTAGATCCAGTAGAAACAAATTGATTTTTAAACTCATTATCAGTAAATATTTTATTATTAGTTCCGTTTAATACTAAATTATTCCCTTTGGTTACTTTTATTCTTGGATTTACATTACTTAATAAGAAATCAGTTCCCGATTTTCCAGTAAAATCAATCGTAGTGGGGGGATTTTTTACACTATCACTATAAGTTTCGCACAATTTAAAAGTATTATCATTAACTTTAAATATAAAGTAATAACTTTGTTTAACCAACCCAGTTATTTGTCCCACTGATTGACTATATTGAACTTTATCACCAGTATTATAAGTATTTGTAGTGGTTGTTATTGTATTATTATCAGTATCTACTGAACTAATGGGAATGTTTGCATTATCATTGATTAATACGTAATCATCACCAGAACTTACTGTAAGTAATATAGCTTGAGTAGATGTTCCAATACCTACATTAAGATTTGGTTGAACGGATAACTTAACTTTATCCCCATTAGACAATCCATGAGCAGTTGAAACTGCAACAACAGAAGTTATCTTACTAACTTTACCAGTTACTTGAGCATAATTAGATTCAAGTAAGTAATCATCCTTATCGGATCCATTTGTATGGAAAAATACTTCATTAAATGCAGCGGTGATACCTGTCTTAATTCCGATTAAGTTTTTGCCTCTATTCGTAGAATATACGGTTGTTGGCATATCAAATGCATCAGCATCACTTCCATTAGTTGAAATTGAAACTGCATTACCAGAAGAAGGAACTGTAAAAGTAAGTTTTTGATTATTCTTAAATGAATGACCTTCTATAAAAATTGTTTGGGTTGGAATTTGACGTATTTCAGTAATTCCTCCATATGTTACTGAAACAGCAGTAGAAATGCCTGCGGTAGTTCCTAATCCAACAGATTCAGTTGGATTGAAATATGCTTTATCATTAACTCTAGATTCAAAACTTTGAGTATTTGCAGAAATAGTAAATGAATCTGGAACAAATTCAATAACGTCACCGGTAGAATAACCGACTCTACTTCCATGAACTCTCATTAAATTTCTATCTCTAGAAATGTTTAAAACTTGTAAAGTATCGGTTTTAATTTTTACACTACTTCCAACAGATACTGTTGGTGGTATAAATGCAACCGAAATTTCTGTAGATCCTATTCCAGACGAAACTGTTGAGGTATCTGTAAGAACTGATTTATATGTCGTTATTCCTATCTGGAAAAGATTATTCAATGTTGATACTGTAGTAAATCCTGAAAGGATTACATAGTCATCATCCAATAAATCATGGCTTGGTGATATAGTTACTTTTACTTGATTATCACTTAATCTTGTTACAACCGAATTTTCATATTCTTTTGTCTCAATATTTCTAAGATCGATAATTTGCTTACCTTCTAAATGAGAAACTCTTGCAATTGCACCAGATCCTTCTGTGCCAGAGTTATCAAAATCCAAACTATCATTTACTTTATAAGAATCACCCGAATTTATAATTTCAAAATCTGTTATTGATCCTTCAGAAACAGATTCAATTGATAATCTTTGATCTTTAACTTCTTTAGAACCAAATATAAAATCATAACTCGTATTATCATCAAGTAATTTATATGGGAATGTATTTCTAATTAAATTTGAATTTATAAAATCAAATGATTGATTTAGTTTAAAATTATCTGAAACAACTTTTGAATTAAAAGTATCTCCAATAAAATAAGGGAATGCTGGATCTCCTACAACAGAATCAATAGTTGCATAGTAAGCATATACTCCTTCAGGAAATTCTGGAGTTTTTGCAAATCTTCCATTATGTTTATCCAAATCTCCAGAATTATCAAATTTATAATCTTCTATAAATGTCCCTGGGACAAAATCGTCTGAAGATGGTCTATCGATTACATTAGCAACATTTGCATTAGAATAACCAGTTTCTAATCTTTTAGGTAAAGATTGCGTATTTGTAGGATCGGAGTATCCATATGGACCATATATTGGATTGCCATCATAAGACCATCCAATGATGGGAGAGTGACCAGATTCTTCAAAATAACTTGTTGAATAACCACAAACTGCATACTGAAGTTTATTTGGAGATTCTATTAGGATTTCTTTTCCAAGTTTTTTTTGCAAATTAAATGTCAAATCTCTAATTTTTGGATTAAATTTTGCTCCAGTACCAGCAGATTTGATTAATACTGAAGTTGAAGTATTAGAATATCCAATACCAGCATTTACAACTCTAACTTCAGAAACTCTTCCATTAGATATTATAGCTCTTGCCTCTGCACCACTGCCCATTCCAGACGAATCTGTAATTATAACATCTGGGACGGAATTATATTCCAATCCTCCATATTCCATTTGTATCGAATCTATTAGACCATTAATTACTATTGGTCTTACTCTACATTCTTTTCCGTTTTTAATCAAAATTGGAGGTTTACTCTCAAAATTTACAATAGAAGATCCATATCCAGTTCCTCCTTCATAAAGATACGCATCAATTATTTCACCTCTGACTTCGGTTGTTAAAGTTACTATTTGTCCTTCTTGACTTGTTGTTCCAAATCCTACAGGTTTATAATTTAAGAAAGCTGAAATATTAGGATATTTAAAATACTGATACCCACTACCAGATCCTCCAAAGTTTACATATTTACCTCTCTCAAAATTGGACCTGATGGTGCCACCTATTCCTGCATCAGCCAATCTAAAACTATTATTATCAATCTTTATAACATAATACTTATTGCTTGATGAAAGACCACTAATTGCGGAAGTTTCATATTCATAATTAATGAGATCACCATGATTGAAATTATGATTAACAAATTTAATAGAATTTAAACTTTGCGATACTGCGGAAGGTTTTACTATTAATTTTCTATTTGTATAATTTCCACCATCGAGTATTCTTATTTCGGATATTGTATTTTTAGATGATGCTGTAGTAAATTTATGCACTCCTGCAGTGTTTATAGTGCTAAAACCTACAGTATTGATGCCTGAAGAATAATCAGAATATTTTTTATATAATTGAATTGATGAATTATTTAATACTTTTGCAAAATATCTTTGATTATTTGTTAGTGTTGATATTGGTAACTCTAATGGACCTGAAGTATTGATTCCTATAGGAAGATTGCCATTAGAATTGTAAATAATTTCCTCACCATTAGAGAAATTATGACTAGTTTGGAATGTTATTGTTTCTCCTACAGTATTGATTCCACCAAGATTGTTAGTTGTTCTTGCATCAAAAAATACTTCTCTAACTCTTTTAGTTAAAATAGGATCTACGACTAAACCACTACCATTTCCACCAGTAACTCCAATAGAAATGACTTTATCAATATCAAATTCTTGAGTGTCTACATGTATTTTAGTGACCTTACCAGACAAAACTGGTTGAACAAGTGCATTAACTGTACCACCTGCAGAAACTGAAATAACCGGAGGATTAATTACATCATATCCTTCTCCACCATTAGAAACTTCTATTGATTTTAAAGGTCCAAAATAAATTTTATCTCTAGATTTATAATTAAAAATTTCTACACCATCAATTAACATTCCAGTAGGTCCGGGAATAGTATCACTATTTTCACTATTATTAATATTTGATGGGAACTTTCTTAAAATCTTCTGTGCTCCTATGACAGAAGATTTTTGAGAATTTAGAGTAAATTTATGATTTCCGGATTCTGTTGGTACTTTAAATGTTTTAAAATTAGATTGTGTCCTAATAAAAGATCTTGAGGAATAAAGCCTCAATTGAGAATCATTTAAAACTTCTGCATAATAAACGCCAGTATCTAAACCAACAATGGGATTTTCTGCAGAATAAAATATTTCATCTCCATTAGAAAATGGAAGTGTGTCATTAAAATTTATTATGCTATAACTACTGATACCAACTTTACCGTCAAATTTTGATGAAGAATTTGCAGAAATGGTAACAGAAGAAGATTTTATATTTACACCAATTTGATAAGATTTTGGTGTGGGAACATTAGTTACACCATCATCAGTGGATGGTAATGAATTTGATGCAACATAATAATATTCATTTCTATCATTATAAAGATTTTGAATATCGGATACAATAAAATCTACTTCTAATGGAGCAGATGTTGATTTGGAACCTGCTGTTCTTAAAACTCTCCTAACTTTATAATCTAAAGTATTATCAAAATTACTGTACGCACTTTCAAGTACTATTGTGTTTCTAACACCATCCACAATCTCTATATTTTTTACTCTTGATTCAAATGATGTTCCCAATAATTTAATTTTATCGCCAATTTTTAAACTGGATTCATCAACCTTACTTTTTAAAACTATTTTTGATCCGCCAGAAATAAATTTATCGACATCATAAGAAACACTTGTATTATAAATCCATGAATTTGCAAATATTTCTTTGTATATTTTATCGCTTGGATTATCAATTATCTCACCAAGGTTAGAAACAAAAATCTCATCACCTTCACTTACATTTAGGGTATCAGAAATTTGAGTAAAATCTGATAATACCCCCAATAAAGAGATTTCAACTTTTTTACTTGTATCTCCATCTTCATATCCAAAATAAGATTCATCTGATCTTATGCTATCAGTTTCGGATATTGCACTGGAAATTCCCGAACATCCAAAAAACTGATTTATACTTTTATTAGTGTAAGTTATATTAGTATTAATACCCGAAATTATTTTACCAGACTCTTTAAATCCTATTGTAGAATCGACAGAAATAGTCGATGCTCCAACACCCACATCTTGTAAAACTTTTGTATTAGGAGTTACAACAAAAGTTCCTTGAACAGCACTGCCTTCCTCATATCCTACAAATAACTTTATTTTAAAATATTTTTTGCCATTTCTGGTAAAATTTTCTACTGAAGAAACTGAAGCGTTTGTATTTAAATCAGATTGCTTAAATATTGTCTGACCGACCAAATTAATTGGATTTCCAGAAATAGATTCTGCAATTACAATCTCTCTTCTTGAGAATTCAGCAGATGAAGACTTTATCAAAAAATCTTCAAGATTTACAATACTAGGTGTTACTCCATAAAGAACATTGAATAAAATTCGAAATGATTCATTTGTTCCTTTTGATTCATACAAATTTCTTGCGTGTTTTAAGAAATTGCCAACATTTACGTTTTCATTGAAATTGACGTTTTCTAATCCAGGAGCAAAAGTTGATTTTAATTTTTTATAAAATTCTTTTAAAAATAATGAACTTATATTTTGTACAGTAGAACCAGACTCATGTTCTGATGCTGATGATGTAGAAAATATAAGTTCTTCTTGATTTATTTCCTGATGATAATTTGTAATTCCACTAAAACCACGACCTAATTCACAACCAGTAAAAACATTTGTACCAATACCAGTGTATGTAATTATTTCATCATTTATTTTTAATAAACCATATTTTTTTGGAAATCCTTTGGTACTAGTAACATAAATTTCATCCGCATCAACTGATGTAATACTAGTTGTAGTTGTACTATCAGTTATTACTTCTGGTATAAGATTGTCTAATTTCAAATACTGATCCAAATTTTCGGCAATATCTACCGGACCACCTTGATACTCCTGAGAAATATAATATTGCTTTAAAAATTCAACCGCTTTTGGACTTTCATCCAAAATATAACTAGGTAATTGGCTATCAATAATTTGTTGAATCTTTATCCTAGATTCAAAACCTGTTTGTATCATATTACTCTCTTATTAATTTCCCGTTTGAATAACTTGATGTGTAAAAATCTCTAACAAAAACTGTTCCAGATATTTCATCACCTGATGCAATGACATCTCTGACCATATTTATTTGACTTTTTGATATATTAAAACTGAGATATAAATCTTTCAAACCAACAACATCATTTGATTCTGGAACGGCCTGAACTTCAATAATATTATCAGGTAAAGATGTTGAAGTAATGATTACTGTTTCTAATAAAATTTCTCCTTTTTCATAATCCACCGTACCGGCATTTTTTACAATTATTCTATTTCTGCCAGTTTCTTTTATTAGTTTAACTATGGATAGTATTCCTGTTTTTTTGTCCTCATTTGGAGTATCCGTCAAGTATACTGTATCAGATTCTCCAATTATTTTAAATCCCGTTGATTTAATATTATAACCATCTTCATTAACATGAAACTTATTTCCAAAACATAACTCATACTGTGTAGATTGATTAACAGCAGCTTTTAAATCTCTTCTTATTTTTACCTTTGTAATATTTGAAGTGATGGCATTATCTGTATTATCAATAACCTGTAACAATTTGCTATATTTGAATCTACCACCAAACTTGTTTAGATCAATAGATTTGGAATATGAATTAAGAGAATTTGTAATTCTTGTTTTTAAATCATCAACCTTAGAAGTTTTTGAATAATCAAAATATATTGATGATTCTATTTCAACATAAAGAACTTTAAGATCGACTAACTTTTGATTAATACCAGAAACTCCATATTGTTTTAATTTTGATAGTATTTGATTCTTTGAAAAATCCGAAACAAAAGATCCATTTTTTGGTTTAATACTAATTGTTACTGATCCAAATTCGGGTGGATCAAGTTCCTCTCCACCAATTACCGATACTGATTCAGTTTCTGGATAGATCTGTTTTATAATTGCTTCGTAATCCCTTGCTGTAACCGCCCTGTACTGTGCTGAATAGACTCTAGGGGCATAATACTTAATAGAGTCTAAAGTCTCGGCATTGGACCCACTCTGTGCCTTTAAAACAGTTGTTATAGTAGGATTGCCGGGGTTCTTTGGATTCGATTGTTGGTCAATAATACTTCCCGCAAAAGAAAATATTGATGGACCATTACCATCAATACCATCAGTAACAATGTATTCTACTGTAATAGTAGATTCATTTTCCAATTTCTTTCCAATAAATCCATCACCGAATAATAATTCGTATTTTTCATCCTGAATTTCTTGAATTAAGAAGATTCTTGATTCAGAATTGACATTAATAATATTATCAACTAAAGTATACTCAACTCCTTTTCCAGTTTCTTGAGGACCTTTGATGTATACTCTTATAGTTGAAGTATCAACATAAGAATTGTCTAAAATAAATTTTTGGTTAAGTGAAGTGTCTACTGTAAATGTTCTTCTTAAAAATGTTCCTTGATATACAGTCACATTTTTAAATGATGCAGTACCACCACTTACAGTAGTGGAAATATTTTCTGGTGTTGCAAAAGTATATGATGTATCATCATCTCTACCTATACACACCAAACCCGCTTCTAAGGTAACTGTATTAATATCTCCAAGGTTTTCTATATCAAATGATATCTCTGCTGTTGCTGCAGTTCTAGAGCGAGGTACATAACCAATATTTCTGGCAAGTGATATAACATTTTCACGAAGTGTTGCCGAATCCAAAAAGGATTCATTAACAATCATGTTTGAATTAAATGCTGTAATATAAGTATTATATGCTAATGTATCAATCAGCGTCGAAAAATTAGATCCTTCAAAGTCAAAATCCGTAAATGTAGAGTTTGCACGAAGATAATCCTTGATGGATGTTTTTATCTGATCAAAATCTAGATTAGTAAACTTAGTAAAAGGCATATTATTATCTTGTTGCCTCTAATAGAAATGTATATTCTTGAGTCGGAAACTCTTGACCAATAATATCAAACACTACTGTAACATCAAATGTATTTTCATCCGCATTTGGATTTACAAATACTTGAAGATTATCAACTCTTGGTTCAAAGTTTTCTATTGCAACCTGAATTTGATCCTGAATAACAGAAGCAGTACCAAAATCCACAAAATCGAATAAACTACTTCTTACATCAGATCCAAAAATTGAATTAAAAAACTTTTCTGTGGGTATTGTTTGGACAATATTTCTTACAGATCTACGAATCGCATTCTCATTTTTTAATATTTGTAGATCTTTTGTCACAGGATGAGGCTCAAAAGACAAATTAATGTCTTTAAAAACCCTTGATATCCTTTTTATTGCCATTGATCATGAGATTTTTATTTATTTATACCCCTACAATCAATCATTCATGCCATCTTTCAACAAAATCATCAAATCCATTAGACCCTCCACATGGTCTTGAGAGACGATCCTCTGGAATATGATACTTACTATCTAAATCATCGTGCATAACTTCTTGTAATACTCTTTTTTCAGATAGTGAATTATAATCTGTGATCAATTTTGTGGTTCCCCACATCTCTTTCATGTATTTTTTGTCTCTATCGACTGATGAATTCGACATTTTTAGCTCCTGATTCGTGAAAATCAGAACTTTTAGAGGGGTTGCTATCCCTAAAGATTATTTATTTTCTTGTTCTTCTGGTGTTTTCCAGAAATAATCATCAGTATCACCCAATCTTCCCCATCTTACTCCATTCTCAACTTGATAATACTGAGTTGATACCTTAAAATCGGGTTGTTTTGGTGTTTCGGGTGTGATTGAAAGGTCATATATCCTCATTCTATTGTTTGGATAGAGTGCAAATTGACCATTTTCAAGTTCAATACAGTTATGAGACTTGTGTTCTTCAGGTATTTCACTTACATTACAGTTTGTAGTGTCAATATCAGGGTGAAAATTGTCTAGAGTAAACAAATATTCTCCATGAAGAGCACCAAAATTGCGTGTATGAAGCATAAAGTCCATACTTCCAATAAACTGCTTCTCAATACACCGTATACCATAGTCCATACAATTCTAAAACTGTAGATTAGGTAGATCTAAATCGGGATCAGGTAGTTTTGGACGAGATAAAAAAGCACTAATCGGTAATTTATCATACATTGCCGCATATTCTGGCAAATAAGTTTCAAAATAAAAAGCACGCCCAGGAATCGACTTTGCCGATACCCAGACGCCCTCTACAAATTCACCATACCCGTCCTGTAAATCCCGAAGATACTCTTTACGTACCCATACCTTTTGTGGGGGTAGATTTACAACGAGTTGACTCATTATTTACCTTGTCCCCGATACCTTTTCTTTGCCGAGTTACGAGAACTTGCGGATAATTTTGTGTGCTTCCCCGTTCCTTGACGAGACTTCTTGGGTTTGGCTTCCACATAATTGCCACCCTTCATAAAACCAGTTTTTGCCATAATTTTTTTTACTCCTTGTAAATTTTAGTTTCTAAATCCGAGGGGTCCGGAGAACCTGTTTGATAGTATTCTACCGCAAGGTCCTCCATTACCTCAAAATATTCAAGTTGACTTAGATTTTTATATATTCTACGTCCTTTACATAGAATATCATACTTTTCTGTCATTAGATTACGCGAGTCTTTTCATGCCCCACACGAATTCGTGGATCACACCAAATCTCAAATCCGGCATCAATTGCATCAAGACAGAATGATACATCCTCTCCACACATGTCTTGTACATCACCAGACTCAAAGACTTGCATCTTTGGAGCAAACCATGGATACTTCATCTCCGTGTGCTCAAAGACTCCGTGCTTGATGAGAAGCCATCCAAATCCTGTATAATCAACAGTAAAAGGTTTTTTCCGCTTTGAGATACTCTCAATCGTTTCGTGATTCATCACACCCCCATTGTTACGGAAGTCATCCTCCTCCAACCAATGAGCAACTGATGTGGTGCGACCATCTTCGGTACAATACCATCCTGCTGCAATGTCTTGGTCCATCAGGATAAGTTGATAGAATTTTTCAGTGTTGAAAACAATATCAGAATCGATCCAGAGTTGCCAATCATATTTGAGTTTGCCATCCCACGGAAGTTGATCCGGTCCACGCAATACATTTGCACCAAGACACTTGCATCTTGCAAAGTTTACCATGGAGGAATAATCCTGCGAAATTTGGATGCTTGCTCCGTTTTGTACAAGATCAAAACAAAGTTGCACAAAACTCTTTAGAAATGTATATGATACTCCACGCCCCGGAAGACAAAAGACGACAGACTTACCTCTTACCATTTCTTTTGCCACTTCATAATCCCACTCCTGTTCCGTGGGAGACGCTGCCATGGGCGTCTTTGCTTTTATTGTAAATCCTTTAGCCATAATAGTAATTAATTACAATCGAATCATACTGCACTATGTATACTCTGTCAAGAACTTTCAATATTTGTAATTACAATACAGTCGTTCTCAACCTCAATATTAACTTCTGTCCCCTCATACCATCCCTGCTCATCTAATATCCATTCAGGGATAATCACATAGTGCTCACCACTTACTGGATCAACCTCTATAGTCGTAAAATTTTCTGCGCGATTTTTTTGCATACCTCTGATCTTTATAGTTGTTTTTATATAGCAAAAAAAATTTTTATGTGGGGTGAGAAAAAAAGAGTGCCTTTGAGATCATGAACGGCATCGTAACACTTTGTAGACTCCGGGGACCCACGGTTTTTAACAACGGGGGGGCATAAACCCCCCAAACTGCTGTTAACGAACGAATGATGTATTAGGACTGAGTGTCATCAACCTGCTGTTCACTGATAACATCAAGAATGGACAGAATGTCGTTTCCGGTGTTACCTTTGTT
>Ga0099848_1001536_pt1 | contig 10811 bp, 11 predicted proteins | sample CB_VirMetaG_3_FD_78179 | JGI IMG/M metagenome (GOLD analysis project Ga0099848, IMG submission 78179) | Freshwater to marine saline gradient viral communities from Chesapeake Bay - CB_1508_1S Viral MetaG | ecosystem: Environmental > Aquatic > Marine > Coastal | place: USA: Chesapeake Bay... | reverse complement strand
CTGAAATTCCTACAATCACAATTTTATTTGATACTATCGTTAATTCTAAGCTAAGATTTACTACCATTGTTTATCCTGCTGAATTTACTTTATCAACTTTAACTACATTGACTGAATCAAGATTTAATGTTAACAACAATGTCTTAGACGGCTTAGGAATTATTACTAAAACTGATACCTATGCAAATAACAATAGCTTTTTAGATGCTCTTAACTTCAAAACTCTTGATGTTATCTGTAATAACAAAATTGCAAATGAAAAACACAAAGGCGGAGCTATATTTGAGAATAACTTAACTATATCCGCAGTGATTGGGGCTATAAGAGAATTAAGGCTAACTGTTAATTCTAATATTAGTGCAATTATGTCTAACGGCGAAACTCAAGGGGGATTATTTAACGGTGCTATTCCTTACTTCAATACTCTTAGTCTTGAATTACCTATTATTGAAATTGGCAATGATTATCTCGAAGAAGAGAGAGGCGAGATTAAAGCTTCTGGTGGCTCTTGCCCTACTAATAACGGTTCAAATACTTACATTGATATTAATAAACAATTAACAACTTATAAAACTGATGGACTTGGTCAAGTTGATACCACTTATAAAAGTGTGAATACTGTTGATACTATGTCTATCGTTAGAGAATACTTTTTTAGAAATATCAAAAAAGACTTTGCTCAGCACGCTTTAACAAGCGGTCAAGTAGTTGCTAATCGTAAAATGGTTAATAAAGAAAGCTTTGTAGCTACTTTATGCGATTATTATATTCAATTATCTGGACTTGCTAACCTGAACTCTAACTATGCTTTATTAGTTGCTAGCAATGAAGCCTTAGAATACTTTAAAAAATCTATTCTTGATACTATTGTAATTAATTTGCAAAATGGCTCTATTATCTCCGATTGTGCGACTCCTATTGTTTCGCAATTAGAAGAAATAATTATTAATTTAATCCCTCAATTTGAAGTTTAATTATGTCAATACAAGATAAACCAATACTAGTAGTAAACGGTAAAACTGTTGCTTATATCAATAAAGTTTCATTTACTGATGGATCTCCTGAGATTATGTTTAAAGGTCAAGTCGGTGGTCCACCAGTGAAATCTAAAAATTACGAAAATGCTTTTGCAACTATCAAAACAACTATAAGATATACCGCTGAAACTGAAGAAATTTTAAATACTATAAGAAATAATGGAGATAATAACACTATCATTATTGGAACTATTAAATTTACTGGTTGTGTACTCAACACAAATACAATAGATCGTTCTTATGGTGAAGATGTTGATATTGAGTTTAACGGCAACCCAATTTCTAGCTAATGAAAATACAACTTACTAAGACTCTAAAAGATAGTCCTATTGTAGACAATGGATTGAATACATTCAAGGATATTGATTGCATTTATCTTGATAATATCAATATTAATTTAGTAAGAGCACATTATCATTATTTTAGAAGTTATTTCCTGAAGGCATCAATGAAGTTTGTTGCCAACAATCCTAAGCAAGATAATGTTGAGGCTACTCAAGAATCTAAAATAGAAGCTAATCAAATTGCTTTAATTATGCTTGATGGCAATCAAGAAATAATTGACAAATCAAATCAATTACTACTTAAGGTTTGTTATAAAGATGAGAGTTTAAAAAATAGATTAAGTGAAATAGACTTGCAACAATTAGATAATGATGACTGGGAGGCTTTAATTTCTAATTTTTTGCAAGCTTTCTGGTTAAATCGCTGGTTAACTGGAACGAAAACGAATTAATTTATAATCAATCAATTATTGATTTAGTTTGTAATCTTGTCTATTTTTACAAAGGCGGAATATCTTACAGCGAGATCATGAATATGAATATTGAAGATTTAGAAATGATTATAATTTCTCAAAATAAAATAGCAAAACAACAAAATGTCGTTTCAAGTTAGCTGGGTGTATGATTTAGTTGATAAACTAAGTCCAGCACTCAAAACAATCAATAAAAATATAGAATCTAGCAATCAATCTGTTTTAAAACTCGGCAGAAGCTTAAGAAGCAATCTAAGCAATTTTTCTTATGATAAATTTGTCGGAGCAAGTAAAGTTGCATTAAGAAGTATTGGTCAAGATATTGATAAATTAAGTAAAAAATCAAAAGAAATTGGTAAAGAATATTTCTTTAAAGCTAGTATCCCGTTAAGTTTATTGGGTGCTAAGTTTATAAAAACTGCATCCGATTATCAAGAATCTTTAAATAAAGTTGAGGTCGCTTTTGGCTCTGCTTCTGATAGTGTAAAAACCTTTGCAAATACAGCTGGCACAAACTTCGGCATCAATAAAAGCTCCGCTTTAGATATGGCCGCACAATTCGGTGATATGGCTACATCAATGGGAATATCTCAAAAAAATGCTGGGAGTTTAGCAACAAGTTTAGTTGGCTTGGCTGGCGACTTGACTTCATTTAAGAACTTAAAGGGAGATATGGCTAAAACTGCACTCAATGCAATTTTTACTGGTGAAACCGAGTCTTTAAAAATGCTTGGCGTTGTAATGACTGAAACTAATCTAAAACAATTCGCTTTAGCTCAAGGCATCACTAAAAAAATTCAACAGATGAGGCAAGACGAAAAAGTTATGCTAAGATATAACTATGTAATGGCAATGACTAAGAATGCTCACGGAGATTTCAGAAGAACAATAGATGGCTTTGCTAACCAGACAAGAGTCTTAAATGATGATTTTAACACATTAAGTATTACTCTTGGAACTATATTGCTACCCTACGCAGTGAAGGCAACAAAAAAAGTTATTGAATTACTTGAAAAATTTAATCAACTAAGCCCTACGGCTCAAAAAGCAATTCTAATTTTTGCAGGTTTAGCGGTTGTATTGCCTCCGCTCTTATTCTTTTTCGGTCAACTCGCACCTCTTTTATTTCTTATAAGCTCCTATTTTCTTAGATTCGCTTTAGTCAACCCTGTTTTCGCAGCTTTAGCAGTTGGTTTATTTGTTATAATGAAATACGGAACTAAAATATCCGATATTTTCAACACGATTTATAATAAAATTATTAGTATCGGTAAGGCTCTTGGAACTGGCTTAATTAATAAAGTTGCTACTGGGCTTGGCTTTAGTCCTATATTTAATGAGCCCACAACTCAACCAGTTGCATTTCAACAGACTGCTAGTCAGTTTACTGGTGGGCTTAATGTTAGTTTTGCTAATATGCCTAAACAAACCGTTGTTAATTCTAGCTCTAGCTCTAATCTTAATCTAGGCATCAATACTACTTACGCAAGATGACTTTATTTAATCAATCAAGAACAAAAACAGCAACATTTAGGAAAGCTAATTTTATTTTTGTTGATAGCAATATAAAAGGCGGAATTAAATTTGCTGAATATGAATACCCTAATAATAACAGAAGAGACTTAGAACAACTAGGTGGGATGCTTAAGAAGATAACGATAAATGGTCTTATTGATTGCAATGCTAACTATAAAAAAAGAGATAAACTGCAAAAAATATTTGATGAGCCTAGGGCGGGGCTTTTATCGCTACCGTTTTATAAAAAAATGCACGGCTATATTACTGAATATAGTTTTAGCGATAGCAATAATGCAGTAGGTCAAACTAGCTTTACTTGCGAGTTTGTAGAAGTCAGTCAAGATAAGAAAAATAAAAAGACTGGCAAGGGATTTCTCGCTAATCTTAAAAGTAAAATACTTGGTGAATATGAAAATCAATTTAATGACGCTTGGAAAGCGATCGGTAATGCTAAAGAAAAATTCGACAGCGCTGTTGAAACTACTAAAAATGTTGCTAATAAAATAAATCAAGTTGCTAGCAGTGTCGCTGGAGCTGGAGATAGTCTAGGCGATTTTTCAAGCTCAGTAAATGAAATTCTCAACTCTGCAAATAAACTTGTTAATTCACCTAAGGTTTTATTTAGCAATTTTAAGATTGCTTTTGATAATCTTGGAGTTGCTTATAATAGCAGTAAAAATTTATTTAATGTTTGTAAAAATTTATTTGGTATTGACGAAAAAGATAGAACACAAATTGGCAATTCTATTGTATCTCAAGATATTAGAAATAATCAAAACTTAATTAATCAAGCCGTTAGAATCAATGCTCTTACTCTTGCTTATCAAACTGCTGTTGATATTGATTATTCAAATACACAAGAAATTAATGATGCTATTGCTAGCTTAGAAAATGGTTTTTCTTTAATTGACCTATCTATTGATAGAGAAATTATTGATTTATTGCATAGTCTAAGATACAATGCTATTAACGAGCTTAATCAATTAAGATTAAGTGTCCCTAATATTGTTGAGTATGAAGTCAAGAATCCGACACCTTTAATTAATATTCTTTTTAATTTATATGGCAACGATGATAATAAAGACACTATTATTGCTATTAATAATTTTCAAGATACAAGCTCAGTTTTTGGCAATATAAAAGTGCTTAAATATGTCGAATAAAGTTGAGATATTTTGCAATAATAATTTAATTGATTCTTTTAATGATTTTTTATTAACAAAATCAATAGAAAATTTCTGCAATAGCTTCACATTTACTATTACTAATAAAATGGCAAATGATATATTGCTGGCTGAGGGTAGTAAAATAAAAATATCAATTGCGGGTGAGAATGAATTTAATGGACTTGTAGAATCAATTAACCATTCCCAAACAAGCAATAGTCATTTAGTTACCGTGTTAGGTAGAGATAAAACGGGTGAATTAATTGATAGTTATATTATTGCTAAACAATACAAGCAAAATGATTTTTTAAAACTTCTTAGATTAATTTTAGATGATAACGGCTTTCAAAGCATAAAAATAACTAGCGATATAAAAATATTGCCTAAGCTTGTAGGTAAATCATTTATCCCAGAAAAAGAAGAGAAGATATTTAGTTTTATCGATAGATTAGCAAAACAACTAAGAATAATATTAATTACTGATAGTGATGGAGATATATTAATAACAAGAGAAGGTGCTGACCTTGCAGTTGGTGGACTTGATGCAAGCAATAATATTATATCAACATCTCTTGATATTGACACTTCTGAAAGCTATAAATATATTAAAATTATAGGTAATATTAAAACAGATCAAACCAAAAAAAGACTAACTCAAGGCAAAGAAATTATTGATGAAAGATCGCAGACAAATAAAAGATTGATTGTTAATATTGGCAATAACACTAACAGACAAAATATTGAAAGCATTGCCAATTGGTATATGGCTGTTAAAAGAGGCAAAGGAGCTAGATATAATGCAACCGTGCAGGGCTTTTTAACTAATAACACTACGGGCTTATTGTGGCAAGTTAATACTACTGTTATGTTAAGAGATTCTAAAAAAGGAATTAATGGGCTTTTTCTTATTCAGAGTGTAAATTATTCACAAAGCCTAGAAGGTAGTAAAACTGATTTAATATTATGCAATATTGGAAGCTTCACAGATTTTGATAACAATCCACTTTTATCTTCTCAAGTAAGTAAATTCTTCAAAATATTGACTGGCGACTTAGCTTCAAAATATAGATAAAAAAAATTTAAGAAATCATTTGACAAGCAAAAAACAATTTGTATATTTAATAAGTACTTAACTAACAAACTAAAAATTATGAAAATTACAACAATATTTAAAAAATTAGAATTAATAAGAAAAGACATTAAAGAAATTGATATAAAGCTTTCTAATTTACACAGTAATGAATCTTCGCACTTGATAAGAATTAAAGATTTAACAAAAAAACAAGATATTCTAAAAGAAAAGAGAGATTTACTAATAATCAAATTAATAAATAACTAAAAAACAAAACAAATTATGGAAAATAACAAAATAGAAAAGGCAATACCGCCTTAATATCTGCATCCTATCTTGGTTATTCTAAAATTGCAGAACTATTAATTGAGGCTGGAGCGGATAGAAATATTAAAGATAACTATGGCAAAACCGCCCTAGATTATGCTAAGGAAAACTATGATAATCAAATAAAAAAATTACTAACTAAAAACTAAAAATTATGAAACTTAAAACTAAAACACTTATAAAAGCCCTTAATCAAATTGATTTTGACAAATCAGAAGACAATCCTCTCAGATTATTATCTATTCAAACAGTGAAAAATAAATTAAAATTAAGTTATGCCGATGCCAGTTGTGTAATTAGCATTTTAATTGATTGCGAGCAAATTGACGATAATATTGACACCAATGTTGATAATGTTGATTTTGAAAAATTTACAAAGCTTGTTAAAGCAATAAAAAGCGATACAATAACTTTAGAAATAGATCTTGATAAGCTAAAAATTAATAACTATTACTTGCAAGGCGATTCAAGTTATAGTTTTAGCAATTCTCTGGAAGGCTTAGAGTATAGAAAAATATTAGAAATTTCAGGCGATCAATTTGTTAAAATGATTAATCAAGTGAAGCCTGCAATTAGAAAAGAGGAATCTAGTTATGATATTAAAAGCATCAATATAAATAGTAATAATAACAAATTGAACTTAGTTGCAACTAATGGCACAATTATGATTCTTAAAACTCAAGATGTTGATATTCAAGAGATTAATGAAATCATCCCAGATTTTATTGTAAAGAAAATAATAAAAGCATTCAAAAACAATGAATTATTAACTATATCAATACATAGTGAAAAATGTAGGAGAATTAAAATAGAATCAAATGATATAATTTTCCATTCACAACTTAGTGATGGCGAGTTTCCAGATTTAAATAAATTTAGCTTTTTAACTGATTATGAAGTAAAAATTAATAAAAAACAATTAATTGAAGTTGTTCAAGAAGCTCTTGCAATGGCGGATTGGAAACATAACGAAACTATATTTGATTTTCAAAATAATATATTAGAAATAAAAGTTATAAAACAAGATGTAATAAAATACAGCAATCAAATAACTATTGATGGAGCGATAAATGAAATTATTCACTTAAATGCTAAACTCTTATTGAATATTTTAAAATCAATAGATGACGATATATTTATTTTGAAGATTAAAGATAAAAATTCAACTATTGTAATTGAAGCCGATGATTTTATGGCTTTTATTTCACCGATAAAATTTTAATAACCTACTGGGGGCTAAACAACCCCCCCAGTAATTGACGATCCCGATTGAACTCCCGAGTGAATATGAGTTGTAAATACTTTCCCTTGAATGGTTGTTGTGCCTTGCAAATCAACAGTGCCAGCGGTTGTAAGTGTTCCTGATATCATGAGATTATTGCCCAGATTTACAGCACCATCGACTGATAAAGTGCCTTCAATCATTACATTTGTATTTATAACTACATTGCCATTAACAATTTTTATTAGCTTATTGTTCTCAAAATCACCAATTGCCACTGAGCCACTTGTTAAAACTGGTTGCTTGGCAATATTGTAGGGTATAACATAAGAATAATCTCTTGTATTCTGGCAAAACAACAATCCTAAGCTATTATCATCTATTATAATATTGGCAAAAAGCCCGTAGGGATACAATATTACAACATTATCTATAATTGAGCCGTCATCTAACTGCACTCTTGCCACCTTGCCATCATTTTTTATTAAACTTACAATTTCCATTTGACAATCATTTTAATTTGATATAAAAAAATATAAAAAACTTTTTTATAATTATTATGCTTGATTTTGATATAAATTGCAACAAAAAACTTTTTGATATAGATATTGAGGACGGAGATATAAAACCTTGTTTTGATATTAAAACCGCAATCTTAATGTCTATTTTTTGCGAAAAAAGAGCCGATGCTTCGCAGGTTAAACAAATTGATATAAGAAGAGGGCATTTTAGCAATCAATTTAATGATAATTATGAAGTCGGTTCTTTTTGTTGGCTTTATTCTGAACAGCATAAAGTTAGCGAAGCCAATAAAGAAGATTTACAAGATACAATTCTTGAAGGCTTACAATGGTTAATTGATGATAATTATCTTATTGACATTGATTGTAATATTGATATTATTGACAATAAATATATCATTAATATTACAACTACTAATATCTTTAATGAAGAACAAAACTATACATTCTAATGTCTTTAACAACTAAAACATTACAAGAAATACAACAATTACTAATTAGCAACTTGTTAATGTCTGTTAACACGGGACAAACCGATATTAAAAAGCAAATAGACCCCACTCTTAAAAATAGTATGATTGGTGGCATCGTTAGCTCTTTATCAGCTGGTTTTGATGATAATAATCAATTGCTAAAAGAAATCTTAAGACAATTATTCCCACAAACTGCAACGGGAGACTATTTGAAGTTTTGGGGTCAAATGCGGGGCTTATCAATTAAATCTAGCTCAAAAGCTAGCGGATATATTGATTTTACTGGAACCGCTACAACTGAAGTGCCTACTAGCTCTATTTTACAAAAATCTGATGGGACTGAGTATGAAACTTTATCAACTGCTACAATATCAACACAATCAATTAATATAACTTCACTTACAAGAATTGGCGATACTGCTATTGCTACAACTGCAAATAATCATAATCTTGCTACTGGTCTTGAAGTTATTATTGCTGGAGCTGATCAAGCTGATTATAACATAACTGCATCAATTATTGTTGTTAACAATACTCAATTTAGTTTTACCGTTGCAAATGCACCCACCACTCCTGCAACTGGAACTATTAATGCAACTGCAACATTCGGCAGGGTTGCTATTATTTGCAGAACCAATGGAACTGTTGGCAATCTTGGAAGCGGATCACAATTAGAATTAGTTTCACCAATTGAAAATGTGGATGATTTTGCTATCGCAACTTACGAAGGTATTTTTGCAGGTTTTGATGCTGAAACTGAAGACGAATACAGAACAAGAGTATTGCAAGCTTGGAGTAATAACACCAGTAATTTTACTGATGTCGGTATTGAGATTTTCTTAAAAAATAAAATAACTGCAATTACTAGAGTCTGGGTATATGATGCCACCCCTAGTGCTGGCTATGTATCTATTTACTTTGTTAATGACAATGAATTAAGTATTTTACCAAACTCAACTCAAATTGCTGAGGCTAAGGCGGTTATAGTTAATAAACAAACAGGAATAAAGCCTGCAAATACTGATGATGCAATGGTGCTTGTCTACTCTCCAACACCTTATTATGTTGATTTTACTTTTAGCTCATTAACTCCCAATACTCCTGCAATGAGACTAGCTATTACCGAAAGGCTAACCGATTATTTCAGAAGTGCTGAAGTTAGTTTGGGTAAAGATATAAAACAAGACACTTATAAGAATGTTATTTTTTCTGCGATTGATGAAGCTGGCAATTCTCCTACTTTCACTTTGTCTTTGCCTAGTGCTGATATTGATGTTGCTAGCAACGAACTACCAATATTAAGAAATATTACATTTTAATGAATATTGAGAAGAGAACACAGCAAGAGCAAGCAAGAATATTAGCAAATTATCTAAGAAGTGATAAATTGCACGATGCTAAGAATAATAAAGATAGTGTTCTATTTAAAATCTTAATGGGCTTAGCCGTTGGCTGGACTGATTTCAGAGATAATTCACAACTTATAATTGACAACTATAATATATATAATAGTGTAAAATTATTAGAGGAGTGGGAGCAAGCCGTGGGAATACCTGATGATGTTTTTGCCGTTGCAAGTGATATTGAGACAAGAAAAAGAAATATTTTGTTAAAAATATCTGGCTCAAGAGCTGAGACAAGTTTAGAATTTGAAAATATCGGTAAAATACTTGGTTTTGATATTAAATGCGAAACTGGTTATCAATATTGTAGGTTTCCCTTAAGGTTTCCGATTATTTTTACAACAGCGGAGGCTTTACCTTTTTTGATTGTTATTACTATTGATAAAAAATATCAACCAAAAACTTTTCCTTTTACTTTCCCTATTGAATTTAAAAGTGATATTGCAATAATTTTAAAATTATTTTTTGATAAAATAAAACCTGCAAATACAAAATTAATATTTAGATATGTCTAACCTTATAGTTAATAAACAAAATGATGTAAGCACTCTTGATGCTAGCGAATGGAACCAATTCGCAGAAATAAATAATCTTATTTCGAGTGCTGGTATAACTCCAGACGGCAGTGTTTTAAATCAAGTTGCAAAAAGTATAGCCAATTATTCTAATGCATCTAATTTTTTTATTGAAAATGGAACTGTTAATAATTATACATTAACTGCTAATAATAATTTTCTAGCTCCAACTAGTTATATTGCTGGGATGGTTATTAGATTTATTACAACTAATGCCAACACCACTACAACACCAACCGTTAATCTCGCTGGACTTGGTGCTAAGAATATTTTAAAAGCCGACGGCAACCCTGTTATTGCTGGCGATGTTAGTGGATATGTAGAATTAAGATACAACGGCACTGATTTTTTATTAAGCCCTCTATCTTCTGCTCTTAATATTACAGCTACAAATAAAGGCTTAACTTATTTAAACAATCCAATTACTATTGCAAACAATGCAACTGATGCTGATAATGATATAGATTTTACGGCTGGTAATTTTCAATTTAGCGATAAATCTAATGAAGCTGTTTTATCGGCAATGACTAAAAGACTTGATGCTTCTTGGGTTGCTGGCACAAATCAAGGTGGACTAGATACTGGCACTAAAGCTATTAACACTTGGTATCATTGTTATGCTATTTACAACCCTACAAGCGATGTAAGTGATGCAATATTTTCTGCAAATGCTACAACTCCAACTTTGCCTAGTGGTTATACTAAACAGTCAAAGGCTTTGTTTGCATTCAAAACTAACT
>Ga0099848_1001535_pt1 | contig 10811 bp, 21 predicted proteins | sample CB_VirMetaG_3_FD_78179 | JGI IMG/M metagenome (GOLD analysis project Ga0099848, IMG submission 78179) | Freshwater to marine saline gradient viral communities from Chesapeake Bay - CB_1508_1S Viral MetaG | ecosystem: Environmental > Aquatic > Marine > Coastal | place: USA: Chesapeake Bay... | reverse complement strand
GCAAGATGCTTCATTCCATAGTTGGTCTGCACAGCGCACGATGCGCGGCGAATGTCGCCCTTATAACCAAGTCCGCGTGCGGTGCCCTTCAACACCTGAAGTGGCCCCGATGCGGTGGACTTCGGGTTACGCCTTCCGCACTTTACACCCGACTCGATCTTGGCGATGCGAAGTGCGAAGTGAACCGGAACGCCATGTGCCTTGGCGGCGGAAGTAACCAGCCTTGTGGCGTCAGCAGAGTAAGCAGGAACAAAAGAAAACGTAAGTAAAATACCGGCGGAAATAATATTCCTCATCAAATCTCCTGATGTTCAATTACTTTTGAAGTAACGTCCTTCTCAATTTTCAAAGTCTGGTCGGCACCGAGGTTGATGGTCACCATCAGCTTCTCCCCGGCGATCGCCCCATCCACGCTGCCGCCGACCCCGGCGAACTTGGACACGGTCTTCAGAACCTCGACCTTGGAGTTGAGCGGCTCCTTGGGGTCGTGGGCACGCGCGAAGAACTCGGGAAGAGCCTCCTCGACGAAGGCCAGCGACTTGATCTTCACCCGCTCGGCTGTGTTGGTCGCCGAGTTCCAGGCTTCGACCTCGCTGCGCAGCAGGTTCTCGAATGCTGGCAGTTTGCTGATCTGTTCCCAGCGATCAAGTGTAACGCCGTGCGACTCAAGTATTACTTCGAGAGGGTGAATGTCCATCGCAACTTCTCGTGCGAGTTTCAGCAGTGTTACATGATCGGAACCAATCAGTTGCGTACTAAAATCGGTCACAAGGACTTCTCCTGCAAGTTATAGTATTGCGCAGCATAGCAGTAATACTGTATTTAGTGTGAGATCGTCGAGATCTGGAAAGTAATTCTATGGCAATGTCCGCTTTCGGTTCGGTTCTGCGCGTTGTCGGCCCGCAAGAACTCGACGCGGCTGTAAAGGCGCGCGACGAGGAGGCTGCGGCAGCACGCGATGCGGCAGCGGCTGGCGAGGTCGTCCTGTCGAACCTGGCGTCCTACATTCGCCGCGAGTTCGACGTGATGAAGCGGCACCGCAACAATGCCGGTGCCGGGTGGTCGGACCGCCTGCTCAACGCGCTGCGCGTATTCAACGGCCAGTACGATTCCAACAAGCTCAACGAGATCAGGAAGTTTGGCGGGTCAGAGGTTTATGCCCGCGTCGTCGCCATGAAGTGCCGTGGCGCATCCTCGCTACTGCGCGACGTCTATCTCTCGCCCGATCGCCCGTGGGGGCTCGACCCCGCCGACGATCCCAAGATTCCGCCTGACATCATGCGTTCGATCACCGAGCTGGTGCAGGCCGAGATCGGCACCATGCAGGCGACCGGACAGCCGCCCGACATTGACCAGATCAGGACGCGCACCCAGCAGCTCGTGGAGTCGGCGCGTCAGGCGGCGAAGAAGAAATACGCCCAGCAGGCCACCATCGCCGAGGACAAGCTCGACGAAATTCTCAAGATGGGGGGCTTTTACAAGGCACTCGCCGAGTTCATCACCGACTTGCCGCTCTTCCCGTTTGCGGTAATCAAGGGTCCGGTGGTGCGCATCGTGCCCACCGTGACGTGGGAAGAGGGGCAGGCAGCGGTAAAGCAGATGCCGCGCCTCACCTGGACGCGCGTATCGCCCTTCGATCTCTGGTGGACGCCGGGGGTCTCCGACATCGAGGACGCTGCGGTCATCGAGCGCACACGCCTGACGCGCTCCGACCTCAACGATCTCCTCGATTTGCCCGGTTATAATCAGGAAGCTCTTCGCGCTGTCCTTGAGAATTACGGACAGGGCGGCATCGTTGACAACTGGGATACGACCGACGCCGAGCGCGCGGTGCAGGAGTCGCGCGAGGACCCGCAGCTCAACGAGTCGGGCCTCATCACATGCCTCGAATATACCGGCAATGTGCAGGGCAGAATGCTGCTCGATTATGGGCTCGAAGAGGAGCTCGTGCCCGATCCGCTGCGCGATTACTACGTGCAGGCGTGGCTTATCGGCAATTACGTGATCAAGGTGCAGATGGCACCGAGTCCGCGCAGGCGGCATCCCTATTACATCACCAGCTTCGAGAAGGTGCCGGGCACGCCTGTGGGCAATGGGCTCCCCGACATTCTGAACGACATTCAGGAAGCGTCCAATGCAACGCTCCGCGCCCTCATCAACAACCTTTCGATCGCGTCAGGGCCGCAGGTGGTGGTTAACGACGACCGGCTCTCGCCCGACGAGGACGGCGAGGAGCTCTATCCCTGGAAGCGCTGGCACGTTCAGTCCGATCCCATGGGGGGAAGCAGCGGCCCGCCCATCAACTTCTTCCAGCCGAACTCGAACGCGCAGGAACTGCTCACCGTCTACCAGCGCTTCGTCGATATGGCGGATGAGCTTTCGGCCATTCCGAAGTATCTCTCTGGCGCTGGCACTACTTCTGGGGCCGGTCGGACTGCTTCTGGCCTTGCCATGCTTATGGGCAATGCGTCCAAGATACTTCAGACGGTAGCGGCCAACATCGACCGCGACGTTCTCGATCCGCTCCTCTCCGCGCTCTACGACATGGTGATGCTCACCGATACCTCGGGCATCCTGACGGGCGAGGAGAAGGTCCGGGTGCTTGGCGTCTCGGTGGCGTTGCAGAAGGAAACCCAGAGGGCTCGTCAGCTTGAGTTCCTCCAGGTGACCGCTAACCCACTCGACTCACAGATTGTGGGTCCGAAGGGGAGGGCGGCGATTCTGCGCAATGTCGCCTCGACGATCGGCCTCCCTGGTGCCGAGATCGTGCCCTCGGAAGAGCAGCTCGATGCAATGCAGAAGATGGCTGAGCAGGCAGCGCAGATGCAGGGCATACCCGGTCATGGCGGCATGGGAGAGAAAGCATCTGACGCACAGGGCGGTCAGGCAGGCACCGGAGCAACCGGTGACATGGGACCGCGCACTCAGATCTCTGGAGGTAACTGATGAAGGATTACAGCAAATCAGCAAAGCCCGGTCGCCCCAAGTGCCCGCCCGGCAAGATGGTCGGCAAGTTCGCCAATGGTGGCGCAGTCAGGTCAAAGATTCCCGTCATGCTGGGAATGTTGCAGCGCCCCGCTCCCCCCGCTCAGGCGCAGACGCAGACCGGCAGGCGGGACTTCAGGTCCATGTTCCAAGACTATATGCGCTCCGGTAACGCACGGAAAAACCCCCCCGGTTTCATGGGGCAAGTCATGAGCGCGATGAGGGGGCGGCAGAAGTGAAAGACTACGGCAAAACCTCCCGCCTCTCGATGAAGGGCGGCGTCAAGCAGATCAAGGGACCGGGCATGAACAAGGGGTTGAAGAAGCCCCGCCGCGCTCCCGGCGAGCCCAAGGATTTTGGCAAGCCTGCATCCATGAAGATGGCGAAGCGGCCTGCCTTTATCGGTTCCTACCTCCCCGACAGGCTCGGGCTGGGTCGGAAGAAGTCCAAGCCATGAGAATGGCAAGGGCGAAGTCACTCTTGTCAATTTCGAGGTTAGACACATGATGAAGTCCAAGCAGAAGTCCGTGAAGGCGGGCATGAAGGTGAGCGGTGGCCGTGGCAGCATGGCTGGCAAGAGCGGTGCCGCTGCCGCCGAGCCCGGCAAGGTGTCCGTTGGTGGCCGCGCCGGTAACAATTCGTTCAAGCCCGACAAGGGGCGAGGCAAGATGGCCGGTTTCACCGGTTCCAAGTCTGCCCGCTCCTGCTAATCGAGAGGAAATTCAAAGATGGTTGCATCTCCCAAGACCTATATCGACGCCAGCGACATTTCTGGCGCAATCGCTGATCTGAACTCGGCTGCGAACGGCATCACCGCTTACGCCGGTGGTGGCCAGGCTAACGCCGTTCAGCTTTCCAAGACGTTCAACCGTGTCACCGTCGTCGCGACCGCTGCCGACAGCGTCAAGCTGCCGAAGGCCGTCGCCGGTGCGTCCATTGTTGTCTTCAACAAGGACTCGGCTGACTCGCTGAATGTGTTTCCGAGCACCGGTGACGCGATCAACGCCCTTTCCGCGAATGCGGCTTATGCGCTCGCTTCTACAAAGGGTGCGATGTTCGTGTGCTGCGTCAACGGCACCTGGGACACGATCCTGACCGCTTGATGATTGGTGATCGCGAACTGATCCTCAGAGCGGCAGAACTCGCACGCACCGCCCCCAGAAGCTGGAAAGAGTTTCTGGGGGCGCTTTCCAATTTTACGGACCACCAGAAGAACAACTGCATTCAGTCTCCCCTTGACCAGTTACCGGTAGCCCAGGGACGTGCCCAGCTTGCTGCGCACCTCCATGACCTGCTGGCCAATTGCATTTCAAGCGCAGATAAAATTGAAGGAAAGAAATAGTGAACGAAGCCACACTTCAGAACGATCCCAACATCAAGCTTCCGCCAGCGGTTCTCGCTGCCGCAGCAAGATCCAACGAGATCATCGCATCGTTGAAGGCGGGGCAGGAGCCGGTTACTTCCGAAAGTAACCCGGAACAGCCGCCCTCCGAGACGCAGTTTCAACAGGACGCAACTCCCGAAGCTCCTCTCGCCGAGAGCACCGAGGCTTCTACCGAGACGGCAATCGAGCAGCCGAAGGAACCCGTCAAGTCTGCCAAGTCGAAGAAGGCCGAATCCAAGGTCGAACCCAAGGACGATGAGTCGTGGGAGCGGCGTTACCACTCGATGAAGGGGCGGTTTGACCGCTCGCAGGAGCAGATCAAGGACCTCTCGTCGCAGGTGCAGAACCTTCAGGGCATCATTACCAACATGCAGATGCAGGCACCTTCCCAGCCCCTGCCGGAAATGCAGTTCGAAAAGCTCATCACCGAGGACGAGGCTCGCGACTACGGCGAGGACTTTCTCAAGGTGGTCGGCAAGAAGGCCAAGGAAGAGCTTGCGCCAATCATCAAGAGCTACGAAGCCAAGATTACCGAGCTTGAGCAGAAGCTTCAGGGTGTCAATTCGGTTGTCGCCCAGGACTCCCATGCCAAGCTGATGGAAACTCTGGACGCAAAGTTACCGGATTGGCGTGACCTTAATACTAACGAAGAATTTCTTTCTTGGTTGAGGTTGCCAGATCCTTTCTCTGGTGCTATTAGACATGACATGCTGAAGGCGGCGTATGCCGCAGGAAACGCCTCCCGCGTACTCGCCTTCTTCAACGGCTTCCTCGCTGAAGAGGCTGCTGTGGCCCCCGTCAAGGGCGACTCGGACGATGTACCGACCGAAAGGGTCGCGAAAGTCCCACTCGCGAAGCTGGCGGCACCCGGCAGAGCTAAGTCGGCGGCTGGTGAATCTGCCCCCGCTGAGAAGCCCACAATCACACGCGCACAGATCGCTCAGTTCTACGCCGACGTCTCCGCAGGCAAGTATCGCGGTAAAGACGCCGACAAGAGCAAGCTCGAGGCGATGATCTTCGAGGCACAGCGTGAGGGGCGCATCAGATAAACCTCTTCTTCTAGGTAATTTTCAAAATGGCTATTCCTTCTGGTTCATTTCCGGTAGCAGGCTCGCTTACGTCGCCCGCCATCTACCCGACCGGCGGTACTGGGAACGCATTCCAGACCAACGGATTTATTCCTGAAATTTGGAGTGGTAAGCTCGTCGAGAAGTTCTACGCCTCGACGGTGCTGAGCGCGATCTCGAACACAGCCTACGAGGGCGAGATTCGCAACCAGGGTGACCGTGTGCGTATCCGCACCAAGCCCACGATCACCATCCGCGACTATCGCGCTGACGGTGCGCTTGAGCTTGAGCGCCCCGAGGGCAACGATCTGACGCTGTACATCGGCAATGGTAAGTATTTCAATACGATCCTTGACGATGTGATGGACGTGCAGTCCGACCTCGACGCCCTGTCGATCTGGTCTGACGACGCCGCTCAGCAGCTCAAGATCAAGATCGACACGGACGTGCTCGGCGGCATTCTTGACGGTGCCAAGGCCACGACCAATCGTGGCACGGGTGCCGGTGCGATCACCGCAGGTATCAACCTCGGTGCAACCACCACTCCGCTCGCCGTGGTGCCGCGTTCGCCCTCTGCCGGTCAGGTGGAAATCCTCGATGTGATTCTGCGTCTGGGCCAGGTGCTCGACGAGCAGAACATCCCCGAGGAAGGCCGCTGGGTCGTCATGCCGGTGTGGGCCATCGCGCAGCTCAAGTTCTCCGATCTGCGTCAGGCTTACATCACGGGTGACGCCGTGTCTCCGATGCGCAATGGCCGTATCGGCATGATCGACCGGTTCACGATCTACTCGTCCAACCTGCTCCCCGCCGGTGTCGCCGGTGGTCTGGCTGCTGGCGAGTTCGCGATCTATGCCGGTCACGCTCATGGCCTCACCTTCGCCTCGCAGATCTCCAAGGTCGAGACGCTGCGCTCGGAGATGACCTTCGGCACGATCCTCCGTGGCCTTCAGGTCTACGGCTACCAGATCGTGGACAGCACTGCCCTCGCGCAGGCGATTGTTACCAAGGTCTAACGACTAAATGCTGGGGGCTTAACCGCCCCCAGCTTCTCCAAGCCCAATCAGTGGAGACCGCGCATGGCTCGATTTTCATCTACCAAGACCAGCCTTAACAGCGCCGTCGATACGCCTGCCGTAACGATCTATGCGGTCGGTCAGGTTTCCTGATCCTGAAGGGGGGCTCCGGTCCCCCTTACTTTACTTTGCGGAGTAACCGATGGCACTCGACACTGTTCAGGACTACATCGACAGAGCCAGGGTACTGCTCCTCGACGCCGTGCCGCCGTACCGCTACGAGACCGTCGACCTCGTAGAAAACCTCAACATGGGAATTTTGGAGGCGCGCAAGCTGCGCCCCGATCTCATGAGCAGTTACTTCGCCACGTCCCTCCCGGATTTTACAGTAAGCAACCTGTCGGCCTCGGTGCCGATCGACCCGCAGTACCGGGTTGCTTTCGTTTATTACGTTTGTGGAATGTCTCAATTAAGAGATGATGAAAATGTCCAAGATAGCCGTGCAGCGCTGTTCCTGAACAAGTTCGTCTCTCAGCTTTTGTCAATCGCAGCGTGAGGAACCTGAATGCCCAACGCTGACATCACCCGCCTGATGAACAACGCAAGGATCAAGCTGCCCGGTGCGCTTGACTCGACCATTCAGCTTGAGATGTTCGGAGCGCTCGATGACTTCTTCGGCACGTCGAACATCTGGACCGAGGACATCGACTTCGCGGTAACGACCTCGACGGATATCTACAACCTTGTTCCAGCCGAGGACGGTATCATCAACCGCCTAATGAGCCTGGTTAACTCCGACGGCGTCATGCAACACGCCACCATGTACACACCCGGTGAGATCAAGCTTCAGTACAAGCCCACCCAGGCTGACACGTTTACCGCTCGCGTGGCGAAGACCGTAACCGATCCGGTGGATAACGAGAACTATCCGGTCTTTCCCGATTGGGTGATCGGCAAATACGGCAATGATATTCTGGACGGCGTCTTGGGGCGCATGATGGGGCAGCTTGCGAAGCCTTATTCCTCGCCCACCCTCGCCATGTTCCATCTCCGCAGATTTCAGCAGGCAATCAACAAAGCCCGTGCGGAAGCTATGCACGGAAACGTCTACCGCGCGCAGAACTGGCGGTTTCCGCAGTCCTTCGCGAGTGGGCGACATAGATCGTTTTGAGGTAATTCCGAATGGCTATTGAGCTCAAACACCCATTCCAATCTGCAAAGTCCGATGGCACAGATACCACGGTTGTCCAACCGTCCGATTGGAACGCCAATCACACTCTTACTGCCGCGCAGGGTAAGGTACTCGGCACTGTCTCAAACTCGACGACGGTGAGCGAGCTTCCGATCGAGGTTGACGCGACCAGCCAGTCCATCAAGCTGCCGTCTGGGACGACCGCTCAGAGACCAACACCCGCTGCCGGGATGATCCGCTATAATTCGGACAACAGCCGCTTGGAGGGTTACGACGGTGCGAACTGGATCGCCGCTGACAACCCTGTCAGACTGTCGTCTACTTCGCCAAGTAATCCCTATCGTGGCGATGTTTGGTTCGATACCGACGACAACGCCATCCAGGTCTACAATGGCACTTCCTTTGTGTCGCCGCTAGCCACACCCCTCGATGCGAGCGTGACGACGGCAAGGATCGCCGACGCGAATGTAACACTCGCAAAACTCGCGGCGGCGGTGCAGGAAGCTCTTGCACCTGCGGGCTCGCTCATGCCGTATGCTGGGACAACGGCTCCGTCTGGCTGGCTGCTTTGCTTCGGTCAGGAGGTAAGCCGATCGACCTACGCAGCGCTGTTCGCGGTGCTTGGCACGACCTACGGCGCGGGCGACGGTTCGACCACTTTTGGACTGCCCGACCTTCGTGGTCGCGTTATCGCGGGCCAGGATGACATGGGGGGCACGTCTGCCAACCGCCTGACCAACCAGTCTGGTGGGCTCGACGGCGATGTTCTCGGTGCTACCGGCGGTGCCGAGACGCATACGCTGACAATCGCTGAAATGCCATCGCATAACCATACAGTAGTTGCGGCTATTGTGTCGGGCAGTGTTGAAAACGGTAGCGGCGACAATGAAGCGTCAAACTCTACAAGAACAACAAGCAATACTGGCGGTGATGCGCCCCATAACAACGTCCAGCCAACAATTATTTTGAATTATATTATCAAGGTTTGACGATGAAAGTAACTGTTGTTTTTGAAGACAACAAGATCATGCTTGATAGCATACCGAAGTTCGGTGCGGATTTCCCGCCCTTCGATGCAAACTGGCGTGTCATCCAGTGGCGCGATGATCACGGTTGGATTGAGGTTCACACGGGTGAAAGGATGTGGCTCTCAGATATCGCTCTAGTGCAACCGTTTATTAGTATGTGGAACGCAATGCCTGAACCGGCTCCAGAAGAGCCCAGCGCCCCTGCCGACTAATGGGTAATGCCCGATGATCGACGATCAAACCTTCAAAGTCCTGAGCGTGGTGATGCAGTGGATCATTGCACCGGTGGCGGCGTTCGTGTGGGTTTTGTATCAGCGTCAGCAGAATCACACGACAGACATCGCCGTGCTCAAGGCTCGCGTTGACGCAGCCAAGGCTGCGCATGACCGCGAGATCAAGGAAATCCGTGAGACCACCCGCGCAATCATGGAGAAGTTGAACTCAATCGAAGAGGCGCTTCGCAAGTGAAGAAGGCAGCAACCAACTTGAAGCCCTGGAGAAAGCGAGTGACCCGCCGTCGTCGCTCGCATCCGTTGAATGGGCAGAAGAAGCTCGGCCCCAAGGAGGCGCATAGCAGGTGAAGAGAAAATCAACAGGCTGGCTGGTCGTTCATTGCTCGGCAACCCGCGCCATTCAGGACGTCGGCGCTGCCGACATTCGCCGTTGGCATAAGGCGATGGGCTGGGCTGACATTGGCTACCACTACGTGATCCGTCGGTCGGGCAAGGTCGAGGCTGGCCGTCCGGTTGACAATGTCGGTAGCCATGTCGCTGGGCACAATGCCAATTCAGTTGGGATATGCCTGGTCGGCGGTCTCAATAACGTGACCTTCAGGCCCGAGAACAATTACACTCCACAGCAGTGGACGGCGCTCAAGAAGCTGCTCGGTGACTTGTTGAAGCGATACCCGAAAGCCCGTGTATTGGGTCATCGGGATTTTCCAAGAGTGAAGAAAGCCTGTCCCTGTTTCAATGCAAAGGTATGGGCGAAGCGTAATGGTTTTCCAACATAAGAGGATTTGAGATGTTCACTTCGATCGACAAAGCATTCGTGGCGATGGTGATGGGCGTTCTTTTCATCATTCAGTCCTATACCGGGATCAACCTCGGCTGGATCACGGCGGAACAGGTATCGACCATCATTGGCCTCCTGACGCCCGTACTGGTCTGGGCCATTCCGAACAAGCCCGCCGCCTGAGATGACCTGGCAGGAGGGAGCCGCTGCCTTCGTTGTGCTTGCGGGCCTTGGTGCCGGGGCATTCCTTGTAGTGCAGCGCCCTTCTTTCTGGATTGAGTTCGGTGCGCGGATCATCAAAGCCATGATGCCGCGTATCGTGGAACATATCACCAAGCGAATGCCGCCAGAGAAAGAAAAAGAATGGCGGGACTGCATTCGACGGGGCGGTGAATGGGACCATATTAGAAAACGCTGCAAGAGGTAACTGTGATGAAAAAGTCCAAGAAGATGATGCCCATGAAGCCCGGTCGCATGAAGATGCGCATGGGTGCGCCTGTCATGAAAGCTGCCAAGGGCGGGTTCCTCGGTGGCATGGCCGAGGGCATGTCGGCTGGCTACAGCACCGGTGAGAGCGCCAAGGAGCGCAAGGAAAAGCGCGAGAAGAACCGCATGAGCAAGGAAGGCATCTACAAGAAGGGCGGCATGGTGAAGGGGATCAAGTATTGATGGCAAAGGCCCCTTGGGAAAAGCCGCGCCCTGCCAAGCTCGGAAAGCCGAAGCGCTTGAGTGTTACTCAGAAAAGTAAGGCCAAGGCTGCTGCCAAGCGGGCGGGACGGCCATATCCAAATCTCGTTGACAATATGAACGCGAGTAAACGGTGATGGCGAAGACCCCCGCATGGCAAAGAAAAGCCGGACAAAATCCGAACGGCGGATTGAACGCAAAAGGTCGGGCTGCCGCCAAGGCGCAGGGCATGAATCTAAAACCACCCCAGCCCGAAGGCGGGAAGCGCTGTGTCAGCTTCTGGCCCCCCTCAGCAGGGCAGCTGAAGATGTGGCAAAAGGCCGCAAAAGACCCGAAAAGTCGCCTGCGGAAAGCCCGCAAGGCATGGAACTGCTAACGGAGAAAGTGATGACTGACGAGATTAACGACTATAAGGCAGACGCCGAACTGACGCCCCGGAGG
>Ga0099848_1001534_pt1 | contig 10812 bp, 8 predicted proteins | sample CB_VirMetaG_3_FD_78179 | JGI IMG/M metagenome (GOLD analysis project Ga0099848, IMG submission 78179) | Freshwater to marine saline gradient viral communities from Chesapeake Bay - CB_1508_1S Viral MetaG | ecosystem: Environmental > Aquatic > Marine > Coastal | place: USA: Chesapeake Bay... | reverse complement strand
TCGTGGACCATCATGGCGAGGGTCAACTCCTTCTGCTATGAGTTTGCCGACAAGCTTGAGCAGCGAGGCTACTACTACAGCGTCAAGGGGAACCCGTCGGTTAGCCCGTCGCTGTTGCAGAACATTGAAACATGGAAGCAGCTTTCCAACGGCGGCAGCGTAGGGCTGCGCTTTATCCGGGATTTGTACGGCGCAGTGCCGAAGACGGGCGAGGGCGCCATGGTACGACGCGGTGCTACCAAGCTTCTCGACGCCGCCGACCCCGAAGCCCTGATCGGCTTCGACGATCTGGTCGAGCACTACGGCTGGCTGGGGCCGCAAGACCAGCATGTTTACGAGGTTCTTCGTATCAGTACAGACGAGGCGCGCTACATCCGAGCGCTGATCGCCCGGGGCGAGGACCTGACCAAAGAGCCGAGGATCAAGGTCAGTACGTTCCATGCCATGAAGGGCGGGGAGGACGATAACTGTATCGTGTACCTTGGGTCGACATGGTCGTGCATCGAAAGCAAGTTCCCGGACGATGAGCTGCGCGCTCTTTATGTGGCTGTCACCCGGACCAAGGAGAACCTATACTTGCTCGAGTCGGACAAAAAATACAGGTACTATCTATGACCAGAGACGAGATCCTCGACACCGCCAAGCATTTGATCTCAGGACCAAGGGCCACGGACTACGGTGATGCGCGGGACAACTTCGACCGTATTGCCGCTGGCTGGAATATCATCATCGAGAACCTCGACGGCCCGGTCACGGCCAAGCATGTGGCCCTGATGATGGACTGGGTGAAGACGGCCCGGTTGCTGGAGACAATCGATCACGCGGACTCGTGGATTGACAAGTGCGGATACAGCGCGCTTGGCGGTAGCTTTAGTAAGGGATGACATGCAGGACTCTCTGTTCGAAAAAGACCATTACATCGCCCTTCAGATGAATGAAGGCGCGGAGCTTGAGTGGCATATGCCCTCTGAGTATCCGGATCTTACAGGGTATAAGCAGATTGCGGTCGACCTCGAGACCTGCGACCCGCGCCTGACCACGCTGGGTCCCGGCTGGGCTCGCAAGGATGGGTTCATCGTCGGCATCGCCGTGGCTGCCGGGGACGAGTCTTGGTACTTTCCGATCAGGCATGAGAACGGCCACAACCTCGACCCCAAGATCACGATGAAATGGCTCAAGACGCAAATGGCCACGCCGCGGATCGACAAGATCATGCACAACGCCACCTACGACTTGGGCTGGCTTTGGGCGGAAGGAGTTGATGTTCAAGGCCGAATCATTGACACGATGATCACCGGGGCTGTGGTGGACGAAAACCGTTGGTCCTACAGCCTGAACAACCTCGGCAAGGATTACCTCGAGGAGCGCAAGAACGAAAAGCTGCTGCGCGTGGCGGCCGAGGAGTGGGGCATCGACGCCAAGGCGGAGATGTGGAAGCTGCCACCCAAGTATGTCGGGCTCTACGCCGAACAGGATGCGGCCATGACGCTGCGCCTGTGGGAGCGCCTCAAGATCGAGCTCGACAAGCTGGACCTCTGGAGTATCTGGGAGCTGGAGACGTCGCTGATCCCGATGATGCTTGATATGCGGAAGATGGGCGTTCGGGTGGATCTCGACGGCGCGGAGAAAGCGCGACGTGTTCTCCGCACCCGCAAAAAAGAGGTCGCGGACTTCATCAAGGACAAGAGCGGCGTGGCCATCGAACCTTGGGCCGCGGCATCCGTGCAGAAGGTCTTCGAGGCGCTGAACCTGCAGTACCCCAAGACCGAAGCCGGGGCGCCGTCGTTTACCAAGCAGTTCCTGTCCGCCCACCCACACGAGGTCGCGCAGGCGATCGTGCGGCTGCGGGAGACAGACAAGGCTGACAGCACGTTCATCGACACGATCCTGAAGCACGAGCATGAAGGCCGAATCCACACAGAATTTCACCAGCTCCGCAGCGACGAAGGCGGCACGGTGACCGGGCGGTTCAGCTCTTCGAACCCGAATCTCCAGCAGATCCCGGCCCGTGATCCGGAGATCAAGAAGATGATCCGGGGCCTGTTCGTCCCGGAGGATGGGACACAATGGGGATCGTTCGACTACTCGTCGCAGGAGCCCCGGCTGCTGGTCCACTTCGCCGCCAGTATCCGCGGACAGAACCGGCATGACATGATCGACAGCGTGGTTCAAGCGTACCACGAAGGCGACGTAGACCTGCACCAGATGGTGGCAGACTTCGCCGGCATCTCCCGCAAGGAGGCCAAGGTGGTCAACCTTGGGATCATGTACGGCATGGGCAAGGGCAAGCTCGCAGGCCAGCTCGGTATTACTGAGGCGGAGGCGGGCGACCTGCTGTCTACGCACCACGAGAAGGTGCCGTTCGTCAAAGGACTGGCCGACCTCGCCATGCAGCAAGCAGCCAAGCACGGGGTCATCCGGACCCTGCTCGGGCGCCGCTGCAACTTCCATCTCTGGGAGCCCCGGACTTTTGGCTACAAAAAGCCGCTCCCCTTTGAGGAAGCGATGAAAGAGTACGGCCAGCCCCTGACAAGAGCGTTTACTTACAAGGCCTTAAACAAGCTGATCCAAGGTTCGGCGGCCGACCAGACCAAGAAGGCGATGGCGGACTGCTATGCAGAGGGCCTTCTTCCTATGCTCACGGTTCACGATGAGCTATGCTTCTCCGTAGAGAGTTCGGAGCAGGCGGCCCGGATCAAGGAGATCATGTAGACCGGCCTCTCCGACATCCTCAAGGTCCCATCCAAAGTGGATGCGGAACTGGGAGCCAACTGGGGAGAGGTCGGATGATCGAAGATTTCAAATCACTAGGCTTCAAAGACATGCACCCGATGCAGGTCGAGGCAATCGTGGAGTTGATTGGGATCGCCTTGAACCTTGCGTCCATCTGTGAAGACAACGAAGTCCTCGACGACACCACCGCCTACTGCGACGAGCTGGTCAAGCTCTTCGGTGGCAATGGCGTCCGTCTCTCTGTGGACATAGACGTTTAAGCCCGTCCTGTAGCCTGCGCGATCTGCATATTGGCCGCCTGCTCTGCTGGAGTGTCTCCAAGTAGAGCGGGCGAGACCGGAGCTGCGTTTGACTGGGGAGCCAGACGCATGCGGGGCGGAGGCGTGAACTGGAACTGCGGTGCGCCCCGAGGCATTTGAACCTGCGGAAGACCCTGCTGCGGCATCTGCTGCTGCATGCGTTCAACGCGCTGAGCTGCCGCCTGCTGACCTTGTGACATGCCCTGCGCCGCAACCTGTCCGGCAATCTCCCACGCTGTCTCCAGCGCCAAGCCAACCTTGTCAAAGTCAACCCCGGGGCCCGGACGAACCCCGGTGGGGCGCGTGATGAGATCTAGGAAAGCTTTGGTTCGAAGGAGTTTGGACATAGCCAAAAGGGAGCCGCCGGTTGCGAGTGTTACAAAAGGCTTTGTAATAAGACCAATAATACCCAGTGAACCTGCGATTGTTGCAGGGGCCAACGCCCCCAAGCCTTTGATCGGGTCGTTGGATGCAATGCGCGAGAATCGAGCCAAAGCATACAATCCGTCCACGACATCAGATCCGAGGAGCTCGTTCAGTGTAGGACGGCCATAGCCGTTCAAAGCTTTCTCGATCGCGGTTGCATTCTTTCCGGAGAAGACAGCTTCAAGAAAGTCGTCACCCGGATCTGCGGCTTTTGCCAGAATGTCACGAACCGCAAGGTCTTTGACCATCTCCATAGTTGGCGACTGATCCCCAAGGATGTCTTTCGCAGCCTTCACCGCACTGACATTGTTGGGCTTGAGCACCGCGTTGAGCACCCGGTTGGCGTCGCCATCAGCCGCAGCCTGCTCAAGAACCCGAAGCAGGTTGATGCCCTTGAGGTCGGCAACCTGTTGCGTCAGCCCGTTGATGGCCTGCAACTGGTCGGTAATGGGCATACCGGCCAAACGTGCCAGATCCCGCTCATTAACATTCCGGCCCAGTGTGGCCATGTCTTTCAAAGCGCCTTGCACTGCTGGGAACTGCTCCCCAAACAACGTCTTAGCTGTGCTACCAAGCGCATTGATCTTTTCTGCCACCTTCTCCGGCGCCACGCGGCCAAGTACATCCCGGCTTTCGTCAAACATCCGGTTGAGGTACATACCCGCGATCTGGCGGCGTACAGCTTCGCGCGTTTCGACACCCTGACCACGCGCCTGTGCCAGCCGCTCACCGAAGCGAACCTTGCTATTGAACAGCTCGTTATAGTAGCCGCGCAATGGATCGGTTTCCGGGAGAGCTGCCACAATATCACGAAGGGCTCGCGTCGTGCCGTTAGGCTGTGGGATCTGTACATCCGGCACCACCTCAAGAAGAGAGGTCGGAGGTTCAAGGGCCGCGCGCCCAGAAGGCACCACCGAGTTCAGGAAGCGACGCATGCCCTCCCCGTTGTTTGGCACCAGCAGACCAAAGTTCGGGTTGACGATGTCTTCCGGGTTGAAGTTCGTGTTTTCCCGAAACTTGCGGAAAAGGTTCTCCGACTGGACCTGACGGAACCGGTCGACGCCGCTCGTATAGAACCGCTGCGCCTTGCGGAGCAGGTCAAAGCCCTCGCGCATTTGCGCGAGCTCGGCTTTCGACATAAAGCGGCCATCTGGTCCCCGGAGGGGCGCTTTGGATGTGACGATGCCGGCAGCCATAGCCTCGGTTTCGCGGAAGGCGTCTTGGACCGAGCCAGTCAGACGAGTAAGCATGGCCTTGTCTACCGCGCCCACAAGGCTCGGATCAAAGGACGCTTGGTTCAACATCGTGCGCAGGCTGTTGGCCGTATATACGTCCACGACATCCGGCATCTGAGAGACAAAGCGGCCAAAGCTGGTGCTCTCAAGGTTCATAGCAGGATTGTCCTGAACGATCTGTGCAAGTGTTCTTTTGACCGGCTGCACATTAACGATCGGCTTGCGCCCAAGACGTTGGTTGGCCATGCCGTATATCGCGTCGACGTCTTCGTCAAACGCGCGCTTGGCGATATCCAAAGCCTCGGCAATTGGACGAGCGCCCCGCGGATCGGGAGTACCAAACATTTTGGTCAGCTTGCCGATCTCGGTATCGACGACATTGCGTAGGTTATCTTCCGCAGAACGAAGCAAACCTTCGGGTGTACCGTAGATACGTTCGATGTCGCGGTTGATCACGCCGCGCAGGCTGGCGTAGTCAAACTCTCCAGCAACACCACGCTCCTGTTGGATGCGCTGTATTTGCTGCATCACAGCATCAGCGTTTTGCTGCGCCGCAGCTTTGTTCGGGAACACACCCTCATAGATCGCCTGCAAGCGGCCAAGAATAGGCGAGGTATTCGCTGCTCGGACCGTGGGCCTAGCACCTTCGGCCAGCATCGCTCGGACCTCACGACGGGCGGCATTCGCTGCATCGCCACCCGGGCCCTTAATCAGGCGCGCAAGACCCATCGAGATTCCTCGGCCAAGTCCTTCACCGGCGGCACCCAGAACGGTTTCAACAACAGCCTGACGGCCCACTTGGGCTAGCGGTTCGTCCTGCAAACCTGTTGTATACTCAAGGCCCTCGTCCAAGAGATAGCCGATACCGGTGCCGGCCCCGGCAAGCGCCATAGCTGGGAGGATCCCAACTCCGGTTGCAGCAAGGCCGCCGGCGACGCCGCCGATCAGAGGCAAAGCAGAGGCAGAGAAGAACTCCGAGATGTCCTGCCGTGTGAACCGCTTCTCGTCTTCGATAGACAGCAGCCCAGAGCCCTCGAGGCCATACATGTCCTTGAGGTTCTGCGGGACAGCGGCGAGATTTAGCGCATATCCGCCTTCCGGATCCTGCGTGTACATCTCAGGCGTAAACCCGGCGCGCTCAAGGCGGAGCCGGTATTCGCTGTCGTTGTCGGCTTTGGCCAAGAAGTTCCGCAGGCCGGTGTCTTTAACCCCGCTGCGGTCAATCTCAGCAGGTTGAGAGAAGTTCTTGCGGTAGTAGTTGGCCGCAATTCGCTTGGCTTGCTCCGGATCGCTCACCGAAGGCATCGAGAGAACTTGGCCGTTCGGCAGCGCTACGTCGACCATGTTATTCCCCCAATCGCAGGATGTCTTCTTCCGTTAGGACAATGGGCGCTGTTCCGGGAGCCGATGTCGCTGGCGCAGGTGCGGCGGCAGGCGCCTCTGGGCGCTGGACCTGCATACCCGGAATGCGGCTGGCCAGCATCTCAAACTCGGTTTCAACCTCCCGCCGGTTTTGTTGCAGGATCACGTTAACCTCGCGAATGGCTTCGCGGAGCTCTGCTTCACTGCGGAAGGCTCCAGAAGCAAGGCCGTTGATGTTCAGGCCCAGCCCGTCTTTGTCGTCTGTGACGATGCCAAGCAATTCGGCAACGCGGCGGCGGTCGCCGTCCGAAATCGTTCGGCCGCTTTCACCAAGTAGCATAGGTGCAAGCTGCGCGGCGAGAGTACGCTGGATCACATCAAAACGCTGCGCCGCACTGGCCCGCGGATTATCCCTGTCGACGCCCAAAGCATTTGCCACCGGCGTGGGCAGCGCCGCAGCCGCCCGGGTCAGGAAGCGACTGGCCGAGCCTTCAAACCCGGCGACGTCTTCCATGTCCAAAAGGTTTTCGGCCTCAGCGCTCAGTCCAAGCAAGCGGTCGCTTTCATCCATGGCGTTGTTATACGTCATGATGATGCGGTCCTGCTCGCCTGCGATGATGGGCGTTGCACCAGAAAGTGTCCCCGGCAGCGTCGGCATAAACTGCGGGATGGTGCCGAAATGTTTGGTTTCAAGGTTCGAAGTGCTTTCGCCATACAGCTTGGACAGCGGATCTGACTGAGACTTGTACACTTCCAAAGTAAGAGCGGCTTCGGTCGCCTCACGGCCTGTCGCGGTTTCCCGCTTAGCTTGAAGACCTATGAGCATAGCGTTAGAAATACGCTCGGCCACGGACCCCGGACCACCAATCGCGCGGCCGAGGGCCACCCCGGTGATGGCGTCGTTGAGCTCGTCAACGGTCGCGGAGGCAGGCATCTCGCGTCCCGTAATCTCAGAAACAACTTTGCGGAAGCCTTCCCGAGTATTGGGAGCCCCAGCAGCCTCAGTAACCGCGCGCTGCCGATCCTCAGGTGTTGCCTCTGGATCAGACAGTGTGCTTTCCAGCTGACTAAACTGCGCCTGCGCTTCTTTGTTTTTACCCAGCCTTTCCCGTACCAAGGGCGCGATATCCTGTGCCGTGTCTCTTGGACGAGGTGTTGGCGTCTGTGTAATGTTCACAGGTCTGCCCTGAGCCTGATTTTGAGTGGCAGCAAACTGCGTACCAAGAGACGGCTCTGCCTGACCCTGACGGATAGCCTCAAGCGCGACATCTCCGCCGACATTCATGCGCACAGGCTGGGGCTGTGCCATCTGCATGGGCGGCTGCTGAGGCTGTGCCATCTGCATGGGAGGCTGCTGAGGCTGTGCCATCTGCATGGGAGGCTGCTGAGGCTGTGCCATCTGCATGGGTTGTGGGCGTGGCTGCGGCTGCGGGAACATCCCGGGCACGATGTTGGGGAGTGGCACCTGCGCCATCGGTGGAGCCGCCGGGCGCATCTGCGGCGCCATCATATTCGGCATCATCCCGGTCATCTGAGGTGCCATGGCGCGCGGCCGGGCTGCTGCCATAAGTTCCTGAGACGACGCCATGATGCCTTGTGGCATACGGCGATCCACGCCCGCCATCTCACGGAGCTTGTTTCGAGCGGCTTCCGACTTCCGGCGGAACAGGGCGCGATTGTAAACGTCGTCCTGCATGGATCACCTTCCCGTGTTTGTCAAAGAGCCAAGACCCTTACTCAAGGAAATTGCCGTACCAAAGATCGAGGCAACCGGATTGGGCGTCGGGGTGGTGGCCGAAGTAATGGATTGGCTGGTTGTCGGTACACCTTGGAAGATGTCAGACATAAAGCCAAACCGCTGCATCGGCTCATAGGCCTCTTCAAGCGCCGCGGACCGCTGTACGTCGTACTCGGCCTGCTGCTGCGCTTGTTGCAAGGCGCCGACATTGAACAGCGCGTTGACGTCGCGGGATGCCGCAGCCTGTGCCGCTTCGCCCAGCGCCGCTTGGCTCGTGCCCAACTGACCGATACCCTGACCCAGCTGACCGAAGATCTGCGCTGCCTGCTGGCCGCGCTGCATCTGGTTCTGGAATGCGTTCTGCGCCTGCTGCTGTGCACCAGTGAAAGCAGCCGAGCGCAGCTGCGCTGAAGTGTTGGCGAGCTGCTGGGCAACATTGCGCTGCAGTTCCTGCTCAGCGACAGCCTGCCGCGAGCCGCCAAAGGCCCCAGCGCTCACAGCCTGCCCGCCAATGCGCTGGCGTTCAATAGCAGCTTGCCGCTGAAGATCGGCCTCCGTGCCGCGGATCACGTCTTCGACGAACGGATCGTAGAACTGGCGGTAGGACATCGGGTCATAGGCGCCCGTGGTACCCATCAAGCCGCCAGCTCCCGTGAGATACGACCCCAAGCCTGTAGCGTAGGTCTGCTCAGCCTGTTCCATCATCGGGGCGTAAAGACCGATACCGCCCCCTTCATACTGCCCGGTTTCGGGATTGTACCGCCCGGTCATCAACTCCGTGGCGCGCTGCTGGGCAGGCGTAAATTGCATGATGTCGGCGCGCGGAACGCCGCCAACCACCAGCTCCATCGGCTGGCCCTGCTGGTTACGAGCTGCCATCGTCGGGTCGGTGGTCGTGCCGCCTTCCGGAGTGCGGTACAGCAGATTGCCCTGTTCGTCGTACTGGGCTTGACCATACAGCGGAGACGTAGCAGCAATCCCGGAGACAGCGCCTGTTACCGGGTCCGTGTAGTAGATGTTGGCCAGCAAATCCTTGAGGAACCGCTCCTGATACTCCGGGAGGACCGTCTGCTGCTGCTGTAGGGTCGTGGCCATTATGCTCTCCGCTCGAGACGGTTCATCATCTCGTACATTTTCGCCGCGCCAGCATTGCGGTTGCCGTTGCCAGCGCCGCGGACCGCGCGTTCCGTCATGACGAACTCGCCATCAGACAGCATGGCCTCCTGAACGGGGCCGCCGTTCTGGTAGATCTTCGCCGGGATCGAATCACTGGTCCCGGTCCCCGGCCCTTGGATATATCCACCAACAGCGAAGCCGGGCCGGTTTGCGCCACCCGTCCGGTAGTCCGGAGCCGCTGTGCCCCGGTAGTCTGGGAGGCGTTCGCCCGTCTCGAGCATCCGCTTCTGTTCCGGGCTGAGCATGTCTTGGCTAGGCTCTGCGGCCTGCATCAAAGCGGCCATGATAAGCGGGTTCTGCTGGGCAAAGCCCATGATCCCGCCGCCAAGACCCGCTGCGCCGCCGCCAGCGCCACCACCGGTTAGGGCGGCGAGGGGGTTGATCTTTGCGCCACCGCTCATGGCTGCGCCCATGCCGCCAGCGCCACCACTTGCAGCACCAGCGCCGCCGCCGCCAAACAGAGCTGCCATGGGGCCACCACCGCCACCTGCGCCACCAGCCAATGCGTTCAAGCCCAGAGAGCCTGCCGCGCCCTGCACAAAGCCCTGCGCCCCGGGAATTGACCCGATGCCAAAGCCCAGCACCCCAGCTTTCAGCGCATCGCCAATGTCTCCGCCGCCCGCAAGGGTGCCGATGCCAGAACCAAGGGCCGCGCCGAGAGGGCCGCCGACCGCCAGACCGATCAAGCCGCCTATGGATGAAAGAAGGCCCATTATGCTTCTCCTGCCGTAATCATGTCGTCACCACCGTCACCGACCCAACAGAACCAAGGGCCGAGGACCCACGAACGTGCGGCGTGTTTGCTAGGGCGATCTTAACAAATCCCCCCTGCTGAAACAATGCACCAGTTTCAAGGCCTACATCATCGGTCTGCAGCGCGGTCAGGACGATGAAAGTGTTTCTGCCTTCACCGGGGTTTTGCTGTTGCTGCAGGTAAACAGAGAACGACCGGACAATCTCGTCAAAATACCGAGAGTCGTACTCCTTTGGAGCAACAGGGAAAAACGGCCTAACAAGGTTGCGGCTCATCTGCGCCCATCCGGCCTCATGTCGTACCGCACAGAACCAAGGCGCCAAGTGACCCCGATATCCGTGGATCCAACCTGCAGCGTCATCTGTCTTCCGCGGAGGCGCAGAAAGAACTGGTCCGTGGAGGTATTGAACGTCTGCGTAACCGAGGCGCTGTACGGCCCCTGCTGGAAGTTCCGCACTTGCGTGGTAAATGTCGCGGAAGGGGTGAGCGACGTAGAATTTCGAAACGACAGATCAGGCAGCAGCCGGCTCAGGAACATGAACTGCTGCCCGTCTCCGATGTCAAGCGGGCTGGACTTGATGTAAGCCGTGATACCGGATGTCGGGGTTGTACTGCCGTCGTCCAGCCCAAATTCTTGGTTGTACAGGTAGTTGTCCGTCGAAGCCGCAATCGGAAAGTCCAGAATGCCGCGGTCCACCCATGCGGTGCGAGGCAGGGTACCGTAGTACCAAACCTGTTCGCCGTAGTTGTAGACCACATAGCGATCGTTGGTTTCGCTGTCCGCGGACGGATAGAACCACCAGACCTCGGTGTTCGCCGTATTCGATCCGGAATAAACCTTGAGCGACTGGCTGATGTTGATGTCGTTGAAAACGAAATCGCGCACGGTACAGGGTAGTTTGTCGACACGGCCGGAGAATACGTAGAACTCCGTGTTGCCCATCCAAAACACCAAGTCGTCCACTGCCACGACTGAGTTCGGGCTAAGTACTGTGATCTTTTCCGAAATGGACGTCACGCCAAAGGTAAACGGAGGCCCAAGGTACTGCATCGCGTAGAGCGTCGAGTCGGTAAAAATCAGAATTTGCT
>Ga0099848_1001533_pt1 | contig 10814 bp, 11 predicted proteins | sample CB_VirMetaG_3_FD_78179 | JGI IMG/M metagenome (GOLD analysis project Ga0099848, IMG submission 78179) | Freshwater to marine saline gradient viral communities from Chesapeake Bay - CB_1508_1S Viral MetaG | ecosystem: Environmental > Aquatic > Marine > Coastal | place: USA: Chesapeake Bay... | reverse complement strand
GTCTTTGGATTTCATCATAAGACATATACTCATCTCCTTTTTTCTGAGGTGAAAGTAAATCAATTGCTTTATCAATTTTATTGAGCATAGCACCATACTTGTCTGCGATTGGACCACCTTCTATTTCAGCTTCTTGTTCCATATCGCGCATAATTTGAGCGCGTTTTTGTTTTAGAGCTTCTAATTTTTTTACGTTTGCTCTAGCTTTTCTAAAGATATGATCGTTACCATCATCGCCAGCATTAGCTGCTCTCATTTTAGCTAATTTATCTTTATCAGCTCTCATTTTTATAAGGACTGGGTCATTGATGTCCATTTCTTCTAAAGGTTTAGAGAAGAATTCTTGTATTTGTTTTAAATCTTCCATTATGCTTTCTCGTAATTGAGTTTGTATAAATGTCTATAACCCATATCATAGATGGTATCTTTAATACTTGCTTCAATAGCGTCACCAGTTAAAGAAGAATCTACTTTTACTTTTTCAGTAAAATCTTCATCAGGACCTCCTTCTTTAGGGTCTGCGGTTGTAATTTTTACTGTGTATGTGTCGTAAGATTTTTCTTCGTTTAGAGATTCTTCTATTCCTAAACCCTTATGGAGAGCATCCATAAATACTTGTTGTTTTTCAGTCTGAAATCCCTTTTTGACTATGATAGCAATTGCGTTTCCAAGATCTTCTGGTAAAATACCTGCTGGATCAACCTCATCAAGAACTTTGTCTATTGCGTTTGCTGCCTCTTGGGCTTTGCTTTCTAGGAGGTTTGCTTCCGCTAGGTATCTCTGTTTGTTCCACTTGGCTACGTCGAATTGGCTCATTATCTTCTTTTTTAGTTTCTTTGGGAGGGATAGGTACCTGATTGGTTACTGTATCTTTTGTTACTGCAATTCTTCCTAATCTAGGATTTGTATTTAAAAAGATGTCACCAGGTCCTCTCCTCACAAGTATTTTATTTATAAATATGGTTATTTCTTTAAACTTTGCAGATATTTAATGGCTTCTTCTTTTTGTTGAATAAGAAGGTTTTCATTGGTTGATGACCATTTTTCAATGTCTCCAGCTTCTGTGATGTATGAGTCGTTGTCTTTATTTTTAATTTCTTCATCCATCCAGATTTCAAAATCTTGAATTAAACCATCTATACCCTGGTTATTAACTTCTTTTAAATAAGTTTCCCACTGGCCTGATAGTCTTAATGCTTGTTCAAAGTTGATTTGACAATCAAAACAATGTTTATAAAGTTGGAACCATTTTTTGTCCAACTTAGGTTTCATCATTTTTTTGCAGTTAGGACAAAATAAAGGTAAGACAATCGCTTCTTTAGCTTTGTCCAATTTTGTAACATTCTGTTTAATACCATCCTTAATTGTCCACGTACGCCCATCGGCTTCCCAAACGTCGCCTTCGTTGTGTACTTGATTGGTTTCTTTTGTAAAACCGACTGATACTTGGGATTTATCTGCATATTTTCCTTGTACTAAATTTCTAAGACGTTGTACATCTTTTTCTGCGAATTGCTTTTTCAGAACATTTTCTTTCATAAAACTATTTTTTTAAACTATCAGTCCAATTGCGAAACATAATGTTTCCTTTTTCGTAAGCCTCTCTTTCGACTTTATCCAGATAATCGTCTTCAAGTGTATTTGTAGTTTGAATTTTATTATCTCCTATACTGCCTTTTAAATTTTGTTCGTGATGAACCATTTCGTGAGCATAGCTACGTAAAATATCTTTAGGGTGTCTTCCCATTGTGTATAAGACAACACATTTTTGAGCTGGGTTATAGAATGCTGTCATACCTAGAGGGTCATTAGCATTCTTTTCATCGTCTTCAATAAATTTTACACTTGGGTATGGTTCAATCTCCATACCATTTTCTGACATATATTTGTTTATCTCGGGGATATAATCTTTATAGGACGATAAATTTTCGTTTACAGTTAAGACTGGTGAAGTGTAATTTGTTCGAAGAGGTGGTTCACTAGAATTATTTCTTTTTAGGATAGTTTTAAGGAATAAATCTTTATAACCATCATTATCGATTCCACCAGCTACAGAAGCAATATCAAGTAAACGAGTTAAATGTCTAAATACCCTATTGTCGTCTCTTTTTAGAAAACGTACTTCTTGAGAATATTGGTCGTGTATTTTAGACATTAAATCCATAATATCTCTCTTATCAACTTTTCTTTGTGTAACTCTATCTTTGAAATGTTGAGTTAAGTTAATGTCTATCCCTAAGTCATCAAAAATGTAATCTAATTCTCTTTCTAAACGATTAAAGTCTATATAATTTGAACGGAACATATTATCTTCAATCATTGACTCAAGTAAATGTTCTTCTAGTCCTTTTTGAAGTTCAAGGGCATAAGCAGAAATTGCATATGGATCTTTTTTTTCTTCAACAGGTTGTTCTTCTATTGCTTCTTTTTCAATTGTTTTTAGCTTCGTATAGTAATTTGGATCTTCATAAATGTGATCCATTGCAATTTCGCGAGCAACAGCTTTATCTGTAGTGTGCTCCATTTCAACATTGATTCCCTGCTCAAGTTTTGCTTTTAACGATTTGAGAGGAACTTTATGGTGCTTAGCAATATCTACTAAACTCATACCTTTTGCTAAACCACCTGGAATTTTATCGCTCATTTGGATAGAAAATCTTTTATTTTAACTTTAATTTCATCTTTAGAAACAGAATTATCTAAAATATCTTTTGCCCTTCTGTTTACGATAAAATCATCTATGTAAGCTTTATTATCAGCTTTAATTTTATCTTGATACGATTGATCAGTTGCTGATAAAGGCATAGAGTCTTTTGGCGCATATGGGTCTAAATACACTTTTTTTATATCATCGTACGAAGATAAAGTAAATGGTTTTTCATCATTTACAATTGAGACAAAATCATCGCCAAAAATATTTCTGTACTGCCCATAGTTTCTTGTGACATTTGTCCAAGTTTTAACGACCACATCTGGTGGTAAACTTCTTTCATTTCCCTGATTTTTTTCAAAACGTCTATCATTTCTTTTTAATGCTTTTTTAAGTGAAGCGTGCACATACAACATCATAACATCGTATCCAGCCATATTAAGTTCATTTCTTAATTCAGCAGTTTTTTTTAATGAACCAGATGTTGCATCTAAAACAATATTTTCTTTATTAGTAACCGCATCATTTAAGGCTTGATTATAGCTTTTAATAGCTGCCTGCATTGCTGACGATGATTTGCTTCTACCTTCTCGGTCAGCATTTTTAACATCAAGCGATTGACCTGCTTTAGCCATATTCGCTTTATAAAAATCGTCAACATTTAAAACCTTTAAACCATATTTTTCAATTTCGTTTTTTAATAAAGAACTTTTCCCAGCACCTGGAGAGCCAGCAAAAATAATGGCTTTAGGTCTTGAGGAGAGTTCTTCCAATAAACGAACTAAACTGATCATTTAAACGCGTTTGCGTATAAATATCAATCCTCCAATTGGATTGTCAAGGGTAAAGTTTCAAATGCAGGTTTTGCGTTAGGATTTTCAAGTTTATACAAAGAATGTATTTTCTCAAAATACTCCCAGTTTTCTTGGATGCTACGAGACGATTCGTAAACTTCCCAACCTTTGCCTTGAATTTTCTTTTTGGTTTTATCTGGTCCTCTTTTAGAGGATTTTAACCACAAGATGCCAGCACGAATAACTTTTTCTTCAAAACTTTCGTTCCACATCTCTGCATAAGCAGCAATCTGTAGATCTTGGCTTGTGTGTAAACTATTAGAAGTTTTAATATCTAAAATCCATAGTTCCCCGTCAATCTCTAAAACTAGGTCACAAGTGCCAGCAATCTCGTGGTTGTCTGAAAATAAATGGATTTCTGTTTCTACAAGGGTTGGTTTAACAGATTTCCAAAAATCATCAAATTTGATAATATTTTTCCAAACCTCAAGAGAATAGTTTGCATTGCCATAATCATCTATCCACGAAATAGTTTCTCCGTTTAGATAATTTTCAATTGCTTCGTGGACTTGTGTTCCTTCATCTGCTGCTTTTCGAACGATAACTTCAGAATTGTGACCAACATCCTTTAACCAATTCTCAAAAAATTTGTTTTTTGGGAAGTATTGTAAAATGGAGGTGATAGATGGGTAATATTTTTCACCTTTTCTATAAAAACGAGTATCTAAAAAATTTACTTGTTTAGCTTCGTTGTCAATCTCTAATATTCTCTTTACACTCTTTTTGTATATTTTCGTATTTTTTTCTATCATATAAGGGTTAATTTTCTTTGTAATAAATCGTAAGTATTTGTAGGGTATGTTTCTTGAATTAAATTTGTAAAATTCTCAAAACCCATCTCATTAGGATCTTTATCCTTAAGGTCAATAATATAAACCTCTTTTCCTTCTGCCATCAGTAGTTCAGCAAATTTTAAGGCATCCTTTTGAGCGTCTTTATCTAAAGCAATGTATATCTTTTTTACCTGTGAAGTAACAATTTTCTTCATCAGATTATTTTGGATATGTTTTCCTAAAAGCGGTATCGCATTGCGCTTGATAGAAATGGCGTCAAATGGTCCTTCGCATAATACAAGCGGTGAAGACCAATTTATAAACAACTCAAAAGGTATTACATTTTTACTAAGAGATGGATTTTTATATTTAACTGGGGAATTTGGGTTGAAGTTGCGAGCAACAAAATAATTTAATTGACCAAATTCATCGTATGAGGGGACGATAATCATCTTATCAAATATTCCTCCTTCACAATATCCTATATTATATCGAAGTATATCAGATTTTGTAATACCTCGTTTTTTTAAGTACACAAGAGCGTGTCTACCTGTTATATCCTTTTCTGTGATTTCAGATAAGGGTTTAAATTCTTTAGGTAGTTCAATTTTGTCGTTGTTTTTTACCTGTTCTTCTTTGTATGATGATTTTACAAGAGATTTTAATTCAGCAATTTTTTCTACAGGTGCATTGATTTGCTTAAATAAAGTGATCAGTTTTAAACCTTTTTTCCCACAAACCCAACAATGCCACGGGTTTTTGTCTCCATTTCCTTCACTAAAGTTTACCTCTAATTTAGGTTTGTGGTGGTGACAGAATGGACAGCTGTGAGCTTGGTTACCTCTTGCCGTTGGTTTTCCAGGTCCTAAAACAGAATTAACAAGTGCTACAAGGAGTTGGTTGACCATATAGCGTTAAGATAAAAAAGAAAGCTTGGAAAACCAAGCTTAGAGATCTTCATCGCCATAGTAGCTGGGGTAGTTATCAAAACAAACCCTTGTGGTCGGGGAGTAGTTCATTTACCACTATGTCAGTCAATGCTTTTTTAATTTCCTCTAATGAAGATGACCCATAGTACCAGCCATAATAGGAAGATGTTTCTTTATTTTTAACAAATGCAATTTCTAATGCATTTTTCCAAAAGTCCTCAATCTGGTCTCTGTCATATCCCATTTTCTTTCCCTCTTGCTCCCACCAAGCTTGCAAATCTTCCTTTGATTGTTTTTGATTAATTTGTTCAATATAATCATTTATCAGGTCTTCTAGTTCATCTTTAGTGGTTTCATTTAGTATGCCTGCAAGTTTTTGCATACGAGTAAATTCTTCTGAGAGAAGTTGTTTTTTCATTTTTTCTAGAAATGATTTTGTTAGAAATATATTTTATGTAAATGCATTTTCTAATGCATCTGCCCAAAAGTCCATAACCTGGTCTCTGTCATATCCCATTTCCTTTCCCTCTTGCTTCCACCAATCACGCAAATCTTCCTTTGAAGTTTCATAACTAATTGCTTCAATGAAATCATTTTTTCTTTCTTCCATTTCATCTGGATCATCAAACTCATACATAGTAGGGAGCAGTTCATTTACCACTATGTCAGTCAATGCTTTTTTAATTTTCTCTAATGAAGGTGTTGCTTTTTCAGATTTACCTTGGCTTTTAAGTTTTTGAGCTACTTCTTCCTTTTCAGATTTACCTTGGCTTTTAAGTTTTTTAGCTACTTCTTCATATTTGGAAAACCAATCTGGAGAAGTGATATCTAATTTGCCATAGCCATATTCGTCCATTGAAGATGTTTCGTTTTCATTTATAATACCTGCAAGTTTTTGCATTCGGCTAAATTCTTCAGATATAATTTGCTTTTTCATTTTTGATAGTCTAAAGTTTTGTCCTATATAAATATATGAAAAAATTCAGGATGGCAAATCTTTTGTAAAGAATTTACCTAAAATATTATCGTTATAGAATTCCTCTGGTTTTTCAAGAACCGAATAAATGAACAGATATTTACATTCAAAGTATGTAAGCTGTTTTTTATCTTTAGCTAAACATATAATTGAACGTTCAAAATTGTCTTTGTCTGTCTTCAATTCTTCAAGTAAAAGTTTATTAGAACCCCAATAAGATTTCCAATCCGATTCTTTTACAACAAGACGATATGATGGTCTACGACCTTGTCCTTCTATTTCTGCAAGTTCTTTTTGGGTTAATTTCTTTTTTGTGCTGTGGTACAACACTTTTTTACCAATATACGCCTTACCAGTGTTTTTATTGAAAACACGATAAACGAAACCAAAAGTCCCAGTAGGGAACTGATCGATGTCAGTGATTTCTTCACCATTAAATTTCCACATTTTTTAGAAGTCTAAGTTAACTAAAATAGTTGTGTCTGTTGTTGCTGATGTCATAAGAGGTTGTGCAAGTTTAGCTACGGCTAAAAGATTTTGCATTTCATCATACAGACCAACTGTTGTTACATAAGGAGCAAAGTATGATCCTGTTACATTATTGGCAGGTGTGCCATCAAATGGTTGATAGAATTGACTACCACTTATGGTAGCTACAGAGCCACTAACTTGGGCTGATGGATTTAAAGTGTAATTAAATTCGCTTTCTCTTAAAGTGCACTTATATTGGGATTCATATATTGTCATTGATGACGAGAAAGAACAAGTAACATATGTAAAAGTATTGAACTTATTTACAACAACACCAGAATCTCCTGTAGTAGTTATAACAGCAAGTCCGTGAGTGTAAATTATATTTCCAATATTTCCTTCAAATCCTGCTGCACTGCTTGAACCATATAGATTACCTTGACCATCGTCTGTAATTAACCAAGGTTGAGTGCCTGCGATAAGATAATTTAGTTTAAGGCTACCCGGGACAATATATTCACCATATATTTTATTAGGTATACTCCAAACCACAATTTCAGCAGCTGATTCTGAGGGAAAGTAGCGATTAGGGGTTAATGTACTTTGTAAGTAGTTATCAAATACGGGGTTAGTTGCAGAACCTATATAAACATTTCCTGCCTGATTTACACCTGGAATTAAAATTCTTTGGCTAAAATCATCACCTGTAGAAGAAGATAAGAAATTTGTGTAATATAATTGCTTTGTAGAATTGTAGACCAGCGAATTAAATTCAGGGTAAACATATCCTGAGTAATCATTATTTGTATAAATAGGATCCCAGGGTATATTTTGACCCAGATAAATGTCTATTCCTACGTCTGAAGCTGTTAGTTCTGTTGGCCCTTCAAAAGTAAAACCTTTGTTAACCACAAACGGGTTAACAATTATATCACTTGATAAAAATTGTTTCCAAGCACCCATTCATTTTAGAAGTCTAGCTTAACGCGGATTAATGCTTCTTTTGTGAAGTCTTTAGTAAGTGGTCTAGAAAGTTTAGCTACAGCTAACAACTCGTTTACATCGTTATATAAACCTACAGTTGTAATATAAGTTTGAGGATTGTTAATAAACTGTGGGTAAATTACTTCTCCAGTTGATGAACTAATAAATGAAGGATTAGTTGTGTAGTTAAATTCAGCATTTTGAGGTCTGATGAAAACATAATCAGATGTTACATTTTCTTGAGAATTTAAACCAAAGCTATCGCCCCCTGAAATAAATTGGTAAGCAACTGTGTTGTTTTGTCCGTTTGGAATAGCACCACTACCACTTGAGAATGTAAGAGCTAAACCACCGTTTGCAACAGGTAATTGTAAAGTTTTAGCATTGATTAAAATTGTACCCATATCAGGAACAAACCAACCATATGAACCTGAAGCTGTATAACCAGCTGCAGAAGCACCTGTAGGTGTGGTACCACTATTTGTACCGTTTGAACCTGAGATTAACTGATAAACTCTGGTACCATTGATGTAAGGTACAGTTGAAACGTCGTTACTATTATCAGTTAAGTAAATTGTATTTGAACCATTCTTAAGAGCAAGGTTTAAAGTACCCGGCATTAAAGATTGTTTATAGTTTGAACGATCAATAGATACTGCCCAATACTGTGAGCTTGTTACATCTCCAAATACAAATCCTGAGTTTTCATCTTCAAGAATTAAGTTGCGGTATTGACCATATAATGTCCTAGAAGGAGAAAGACCAGGGATAGCAGAATTGTAATTTGTTGAACCTGATCCATTTGCATCACAATAGGCAATATAAAATTGGACCGAAGCAGATGTATATGTTGAAACTGTATTATATACTGCTAATACGTAATCTCCTTGAGAACTAGCTTCTTGGTTTGAACTAGTATAAAAATTAGATAATGTCGTAACATTATTAGTCCAACAAGGTGCTGTAGTTGAATCAGCAGATACTAAAAAATCGGATGGGGTTAATCTTTTAAACGACATATCTATTAATTAGTTTTAGTAATGATAACAGGGATTGTGATTCTAGCACCTGAATCTCTACCTACAACTGTTAATGTTGCTTGTAATTGAGTATTTGAACCGAATAACGTATTAACAGTAGTTGCTGTTAAGTTGATTGTTGTACCAATAACAGTTTTAGATACATTTGTTCCTACTGTTGTAGAACTGTTTAATGCATCGGCTTGTGGTGTATTGATGCCTACACCGTTAAATGTGCTCAACGTGCGTACATCACTTATAGTAGCGGTATAACCACTGGATTCGAAAGTAGATGTGCCACCTAAATAATTTAATGTTTGAGGTGTAACAGCTAATGAAGCACCTTGTTTTAAGGTAATATTTGAATATCCTAAATCAAGAACAGGCATTTTTGCTGTACCCCTTGGAAGCGTAGTTAGAACATATTTCATTTCTTGTGTTACAAGGGGGAATGCCTCTAGTAAAGGCATATTTTCAATTGCTTGTCCATAATATGCTGAACCTGAAGGGTTAGATGGATTATAAAGAGTATAATCGATCTCGTCATCAGATAAAGCAAACTGAGTGATTCTGAATGAACCATCGTTTCTAGCGAGTAACTCTCGACCTTTATCAGTCAAGATAGCATCAACTGTTACTACTGAGTTATTAAGATATCCCATTTTTTAAATACGTATTTTGTTATAAATATATTATATTAAATTTTTCGATGATAAGTCAGCTATAATGTCAGGGAAATTTTCCCTTAATTTTTGGCTTGGGTTAGTTGGTAATACAAATCCAGGACCTGAGTCACCAGAAGCTTTAGTTACACTAAGGTATAATTTTTCTGGTGCTGGGACAAGTCGAAGTAAGGTTATTTCATTTAGTCTACCATCAGCGTCAGCATACCCATAACTAGGTACTGCGCCTTGTAAATTTAGATAACTTGTACCAGATCCTGAGATTTCAGCATAGTCTAAAGTATAGTATATAAAAGAAGCATCTGAGTTACTAGAGATTCTTACTAGGTCAGGGAAAGGACTAAATGAACCAGAAAAATATTCATCAGGTGGAGATAAATTATAAACCATCTGGTATGGAGAAGGTAATAGAGGTATTGTTGTATTATCAAATCCTGCTCTATTATAATTTACTGCACTACTTGTTATCTGATAATATAGGCCCTCTTTACCATAAGACCCAAATAGACCGTTAGTCGGATCAGTTAATGCTCCCGCATTATTCCACATACGACCACTTATAGTACTATTAATAAGAATTTTATCTAATGAAACACCAGATGCAGTTGTAAACCAATAGTAATTCAAAGGGGGGCTAAAGGTATAAGTAATGGTATCTGTTTGTAGTTGATTTTCTAAGGTTAGGTTTGTATAAAGAAAATCATCGTTTGCTGTAGAACCAGATTGACTAGTAAGATAAGCATTAAAATAGACTCCAGGCCAAAAAACTGTCTGTATTCCTTGAATACTTGATTGAGCAGCATTTTGAGCTGTTGTTGATCCATCTTTGTTGTAAGGTATTACGTTACATTGAGAGTTTTGTTCAAAACTGTAAAGTAAATCGTAGTAATATGAACTAGAAAGGTTTGGAGTAAATACATTACCATTTTCATCAAACATAAATTTGATTTGGAAAGCAGTTTTACCTGGGACCTCTGGGTCTGCACCTCCAGCCCAATAATAATATAAACCAACAGATGTACCATCTGAAGCAGCTGCTTGTCCTAATGTAGAGGCACCTAAATTTATATTTTGATCATTTTCTATTGCAAGTGTTTGGAAAGTATTTTTTGTGTTAAAAGAATCTGAAGTATTTTTACTGCCATCATATCTAATTCCTTTCCACCATTTTGATGTAAAATTAGATTCTGGAATAGTTGCTCTAGTCGCTGAGCCTGATAATATACCTAAATAATTTATGGGGATAGTTTGATTTGTACTATAATCTACATCGTAAACCCATTGGTTAGGCCTTTCACCCTGAACATTATTAATTGTAGCATTATATTCATTTATACTCCAGTTTCCTATATTATTAAGGTATGGGTTTAAGACTACAGGTTGGGCTGAAGTGGAATAAAATATAACTTTGTTAGTAAGTTCCTTTGAAGTAATAACTGTTTGATTTGGATCTAATTCAATACGCCAAACATTAT
>Ga0099848_1001531_pt1 | contig 10818 bp, 24 predicted proteins | sample CB_VirMetaG_3_FD_78179 | JGI IMG/M metagenome (GOLD analysis project Ga0099848, IMG submission 78179) | Freshwater to marine saline gradient viral communities from Chesapeake Bay - CB_1508_1S Viral MetaG | ecosystem: Environmental > Aquatic > Marine > Coastal | place: USA: Chesapeake Bay... | reverse complement strand
CCACAGAAGCGCATTGTTGAAAACAAGCAAGCGGTTGATTTCATAAACGAATTAAATATAAATTGAAAATGAGTTACGAAGTTATCGAGATCGTTGAGAACACCTATGCAGGTCTTTTTTTGCGCATTAAAGAGCATTGGAAAGACGAAAAACGTGAGGTTGTCGTCGTTGACAGTCATATATCAAGCGACAGACACACCAATAAGGTGTATTATGTTGCTGTCATTAGGGTAGGTATATATCCTACCGTAGAACTTGGGAAGCGAAACGACAGCGGTATTTTTTGCAATATCTTTAAAAAAAATAGCAATGGCTGAAATATCTGGATGGGCTAAAATAAAAGAAAAGGCCGGGTACTATGGCCCGGCCTTAGAGGATAGGAAGCGCGTTGAGTGCGCGTCATACGAAAGTTTTAGAAAGGTAGCCGTTTACAGTTGGAATCTGTACAAGCACCTTGTAGTAAAAGGTGAAGATATTTATCTGGACGAGATTTTAAAGGAAGTAAACGAGCAATATGACGGCAACCCCGTTGATATGTTATGCGCGTCGTGGGTCGCGTGGCGAGTAATTATGTCGGGTGAGTGGTGCGAGAATGGTTTTAGCTATGAACTTTTCGTCCATAAAGCTAAATTTGTAAAGGAAAACGAACCTTTAATTTATTGCAGCGATTGGGATGGCGATCTTTACCGGTGTATATTCAGGGCGCAGCTACACGGCTTATCTTGGTTGTCGCGTTTATGCACGTTAGACGCAAATCATACGAGCGCAATGAATAAGGTTACGGAATTAAATATGAAGATTCAGCACCTTCCTTTTTAAAATAAACTATATTTGAAAGCAAAATAAACCACAAATAAACAAGAGTTATGCGCGACGAAAGCACAGAAAAAGACGACTTTAAGCACGAAGAAGAAGTAGAAGAAACAACACAGCCCTATAACGCGCGCGCGCGTAGGGAAGTTTCGGATAAAGATAAAGATTCGACAGAGCAGATAAATAAAGGGTCAAGTGAAAAGAAGTTTAGCAGCTTGGCAGATGCTTTGAAGATACCGGTTGAGGACAAGTCAAAAAGTACAGGGGAGCAAGAGAACGCAAGTGACGTGCTGGACGATGATATTTTTGCCGATTCAGACGATTCGATTGACGTAGAAGATAGCGAGCTTTTTGAAGATTACGAGCTCATGGCCGACATAGGCGTTGAGCTTGTTGACCTTGTTGTCGTAATGGGCGCAAAAGCTATCGGCGGCGGTGATGAAAGCGAGTACACAGTAAGTCAAACGCGCCGAAACAAACTAAAGAAACCTTTTGCGCAGCTTTTGAAGCAGCGGCAAGTCGGGGTAAGCCCGGAAATTATGGTGGTTGTGATGGTCGCTGTAATTTATTCGCCGGTTGTTATTAAAGCATTTGCAAATCGCAAAAAGAAAAAAGAGCAAGAGCAGAAGCAACAGGACGTAAGTAAGCAGCGCGAAGTGGAGCGCGAAGTGATGGAAGCTAAAATAAATGCGCAGCGATCGCGCACCGTTGCCGATCGTCCGGGGCCGTCAAATTACACCGATGAAAAGGGCGCTGTGCCAACGTCTGACAATGCGGTGAAACAAAAGCAGCGTAAAAAGCGCGTTACTTTTGACAGCGCAGAACAGCGTATGGAAATGGCCAAAAAGATGGCAAAAGAAAATCAAAGCGGTGTCGGCTATGGTAAGCTCTCGGATAAATATGGTGTAAGTGTTAGTGGAGTTCGCTCGATGATTGCAGACGCAAAAAAAACGATTAGCAAGGAGGTGAAAAAATGAAAGCAAAGCCGGAAGATATATTGATTGCAACTGACAATTTATTGGATGCAGCTTGCGACAGCTTGGGCGATTGCAGCGAAGCGGAAAGGGATATAATGACGTTTGCGCAAGATCGTTTCAAAGCGTTGTATCTTGGAATTTTAAAAGAGAGGTCGAAAAATGTCGTTTAGCCAAAAGAAAAGATTAGAAATCTGTAATAGCTGTTCAAGTTCGCGTTGGACTTTTGGCGCTGGACTAACGTGCGGCCCTTTTATGCGGCCCCAAAAAGGCGATGAACCTACTTGCGGTTGTAAGTTGACGTGGAAGACAAGCTTGCCAAAATCAAAGTGTCCACAAAACAAGTGGTAATGATTCAGCGACAAGGTGTGTTCATTATTGTAGTCGGAACGAATGGCACAGGGAAAACTACATTTGTCACGAAGTTGATTGACGATATTGGCCGGAGGGTGTTGATTGTAGATCCTGATGGGTTAGAATGGCAAACCGTTGCGTCTATAACGAGCGACAAAGTTTCAAAGATTAAGAAAGGGAAGCGAGCTCGTATTATTGCGCCTACTCCCGAAGATCTTGTTCAATTGATTAACTTTAGCGACGGAAGTCTTGTGCTCGACGATTGCAGATATTACATAAGGTCGCGCATTGCTGAACCGATACGTCAAGTGTTGGTTAGGCGGCGACAGCGTGCGATTGATGTTTTTGCCGTGGCACACAGTTTAAACGAAGTGCCCCCGGTATTTTGGACTTTTGCCACGCATTTGATTCTGTTCAAAACAACAGACAACCCGGAGCGATTAAAGCACAATTTGCCGCATTTTGAGGATAAGATAAAAACGCATTTAAGTCGTGTCAACGAAAATAAGGATCATCATTATTTTGAAATTGTACCTCTTAGATGATATATGTAGAACAGATTGATGGCTTATCTATTATATGCGCAAATGGAACGCCAAACCCACAAAGGTATTTTTTCGGCGATACCACAAGGATTGTTCGACAATTAACCGGAGCTTATCTTTTACCAGTCACGGCGTTTGGTATTCAGAACGTACTAAACACTTTGCTAGGATCACCGATACTGTTTAAAGCTATGAATATACATAGCTCAATAGCTGGAGTGCCGGCAGAGCTTCCTTCGATTGAACTAACTAGGGCAGCTATTGACGGCAAAGTTATATCTGACAAGATATCGGTGAATAGTTTATTGCGCAATACGCAGTTTCAGAAAGGTTTTGTGACATCAAGAAATGATTGCGATTATTGGAAAATTGACGGGCAACAAGGTTTAGATATTACTGTGCCGTCAAGGGCTCTTGTGACAATTGTGCTTTATGACTTTTTGCCCTCGTACTATTGTTTTTGAAAAAAAACTACAACGTAGCAACCTATTTATATCAATTAGCTTGTCAACTTTAGCGCCATAAACTTTTAAAAAAAAAATTATGGCTAGTTCAGGAACTATCAAAATTGTGAACCCCGATGCGGTTCAAGCATTTACAGTACGATGTGACAACAGCGCCGGTGTTGCCCCGGCGGTCTTTCGTTTATTCGATCAAAGCGGTATTGTAGCGGCCGTGAAAGGCGGTGTAGTTGTCGCTCCAACGAGCGCGACGGCGGGTGTAAACCCCACCAAAGCGACCACTATCGCCAACCCGATTTTGTGCAGCGGCTTTAACTACGAAGTAACTACCGTAGGGCAGTTCAACAACCCCTTTTCAATTATTCGCGCGTCGATTGACGGACGCACTAACCAGCATCCAAACGTCATTGCAAAGGCGCGTCGAAACACTCAGTTTCAGGACAAGCTTTTGACTATTCAGGAGCGTTTTGTGATTGACGACCAAACAGCAATTGAAGTTACTTTGGCAGCGGCCGAAGTTGTTGAGTTCACCTTCTTTGTGGAAGGTTTTGTCGTTAAGTAAATCTTATGACGCGAACGCAGATATTACAGGCCCTTGCTTCGTCGTGGCAGTTTGTCGTTGAGTTTATCATCGACAACAACCCGAACGCGGTAACGGCTAATTTATCGGCGATTGATGCATTGCCGGCCAGTCCTAGTTTAGTGACGCGGCAGCAGCTTTTTGATACCATTTTAGCACTTCCGGCAGATGAAATGTCGGAAGTGCTTTCTGTACCCTATATTGACAACGCAACCAATTACACCGGTGGTTTTTTGACCGACTTAGAAAACGGCATATTGGCCAATAGCGGTCAGCAGCGAGGGGCCCTTGCCATAGCAATTGTAACGGGCATCACTACTTTAGGGGCCGGTTTTTTTGGTATGCAAACAAGTCAAAATCAAGCCGATGCGCAAGCGGCGGCGGCGGCTAGTGCGCAAGCTTACTTGGAAGCGCAGCAGCAGAACAAAATTTTGGGCATGGATCCTCTTGTGTTTGCTGTGGTTTCCGTGGTAATTGGTGCGATATTAGTCACCACAATAATTGTTTTAAATCGAAAGCGATGATAATGAATAACGGGGCACAGCGTTCATGCGATGCCGAGCTTACTTGCGTAAACAACGGGGGTGTGTATAACGTTTTAGAGAGTACGTGCACTCTTGGCAATGTATCATATTCAGATGAGGATGTTTGCGGATGGGGGGAGTTGCCTTCCGAACAGTCCGGTAACGGCGCTTCTAGTTGGCTGTCAGCGATATCTTCGTTTGACTTTGGAATTTTTTCCAACGCTTATTGCAACCTATACCCGTTGCTTAACAGCGGCAATGTGCCCCCAGAATGTAAGCCGAAACCAATAAACGGGGAATCTGTTGAGGATACCGGCACTAGCGGAAAATACATATTGGCGATCGTTCTTGTGATCGTTGTTGCTGTAATTGCGTTTTTTGTAATCAAAAAATATAGAAAATAATGACTACTGAAAAAATTACAATGTTTGTGGCAATTGCTACTTTAGTGGTAGTATATCTTATTTATCGCGCGAGCAAGCCGGCCACTAATAACGGATCTACTTTGACGCAGTCGCAGTCAGTTCCTCCGGTTTCAAACGACTAAAATGAAAGCTAAACTGCCATATTACGCTTTTTTTACCAATAAATTTGGCAAAAGCACCGGAAACATATTGTATGCTTTGGTGGCTATTGTCGTTGTTGTGGTTGCATATAAATTGGCGCAAGAAGCTGTTAATGCGATAAAAAGGGCAATTGGCACAAGGGAGCAGCGCAATTTGTCAGAATTTTTGCAGCAGCAAGTTTACCAAACACCGGACGGCGTTGTTCCAACGACCGATGAAGTAGCATCTTTTGAAGCAGAAGCGCAAGTAATTGCAGACAGTCAGCACGCGGCAATGTCCGGTTTTGGCACATCGACTGAATCATTGTTCAGTCAGCTTTATTATTTAGAAGGTTGGCAACTTGTGATGGTAGCCGAAAAGTTTGGTATGCGCTCATATAACAATGTATTTAGCACGAGCGATCTAAATATATTTGGTTGGTACGATCAAGAATTATGCGACAACTGCACTACATGTTTGACGTGGACTAGCACAGAGAATTTAGTACCTGGATGCAGCGAGGAAGATGATAGCGACGCTAGTTGGTGGTGCGGTGGTTGTACCGAGCGTCACTATATGAGGAAGATTTGGGAAAAATCGGGGATCGAAAATTAACACATTATGCCGTCAATAGTATTTGGTGATCAAACCGTAAATCTTTACAATTGGGCCGGTTATATGGACTACCGAAGCTGCGATTTTTTGGCGGCTGCAGCTAGTGACGGTCAGATTTTACCAGCATTTTTAAGCAATTCGCCTAGCGATCCTTCACCGGGTTACAATGTATTGAGCAAGCTAAACATTGTTCAGAATTATCTTTTGGATGGTAATATACCTATTTCAGCGCGTTTAGACGCTGCCGAGCAAACATATCTGTACTTAGATAGTTGCCGTACATCAGCATTACATAGGTGGTCGCACATTAATACCGATATGGATGGGGTGAGAGATGCTTGCGATTGGAGTCAAAATTACTATAATTTATCGAGGACTAAAGCCAATGACGTTTTAGGAGCAGTTGCTGACTTGCGTAATTCATACGGAGATATTCGCGATACCTTGCTTGCCGGGCAAAATCAAGAGATTGACGAAGCTGAAGTTCAAGTGCAGCTTAATACCGCAATTGCAGACCTAAACAACAAGATAGCCCAAACACAACAAGCGCAAGACGCAGCTAAATTAACAGCGTTTATCAAAGACGTATTGGTTTACGTTTTGCCGGTCATTGCAGTAGTTTTTTTATATATTGCATTTTTTAGGAATAAAATTAAATGAAAAAATTATTTACAAATAAGTGGACTTGGCTAATTTTGGCCTTTGTCGTCGGTATAGTTATATTTTTCTTTTTGACAAAAGATCGTCTGTACGAAGAAAAGTACGTCAACATTTAAGATATGAATAAGACTGTGATATACGTAATACTAGCAGTTGCTGCAATTGCCGCATGGTGGTATTTTTTTCAGCGAAAGCAAACGAGAGCTGCATGGGGTCAGGATGGAATACCCGATGAAGATGGTTTCTTTTTCTTTCGCTACCACGGCGGCAGCGCATTACGTCAGGATGATATGGGAAATGATCTCGACTGCGGTGTGTTTAATATGCCGGCCGGAGATCCAGCGCCGACAAACTTTTACTCTTTTTTGGAGATTGGCAAATTAAGCACGAACGGAGCGTGGACGGCAGTAACTACCGGAAACTGTTTATCCGGTGGGTGCAGAATTTTGCCCGGCGATGTTATTGAAAACGTTGAGATCATTTACGGCGCTGAAAACACCAATGTACCTTTGCAGGGTAACAATTTTGAAGTATTGCAGCTAGGAACGGACAATTGCACGCCGACCGGGGATGTAAAATGGCCAAACAACGGTATATTAATTGATCTTGTCACAAAGGAGCAAGGCGCAACAGAAAGTAATTATCAAACCAACGGCGACGTTTTCGGGCGTTTCCGTGTAAAAACTAACTGATGAAAGGTAATAATTGCAATAATTTAAACGGAACAACGATTGTAACTGGTCGCGTTGTTCGTATGGACGTACCCAAACAAGGTGCTAACTTAGAGCTGTTGCAGCAGCGGCCCCATAGCCCGAAACAAAACCCTTTGACGGGGCAAGTTGGTGTGTCAGATGGCTTTGCAGGGTTTTCGCTATGCTACGCGGAACGCAAGAACCCGGTAATTTCCGGCCCGGGCGTTAGCCGCACGCAAAACGCAAACAAGGCCGTCAAAATGGCAAGCGCTAAAGATATTTATATTGATCAAAGAAACCCGTATAGAACAGTCAGTCACGTAAATACGATGACAGGGTGTAAAGTCATAAGAAAGTAAATTAAACAAAATGGATAGGAATAAAATTATTTACGCGGTAATTGCTTTAGCCGTTCTCGTTGGTGTAGTTTATCTGTTTAAATACAGCGGATCAAAAAAGAAAACAGAAGATGCTGAAACAAAAATACTACCAACTGAAAATGACGAAAAAGCAAGCGAAAGCAAACAGGGATCTGATGGAATGGGCCGGTCAGATGAACAAGAAAAAACCAAAGAAGAAAGGGCAGACAAGCGACCTACGCCTTTGAGTGAAATTGAAGAAGAAGATATACAAGATGAAGAAGAAGATATGTATACTTTGAGTGTTGGCGACAAAGGCGAGCAGGTAAAAGAATTACAGCGACGCTTGCAGAGCTATGATATTGACGTTAAGGTTACAGGTGTGTATGATTCACAAACAGCTAAGGCCTTATCACACTTAGGTTTAAATGGCGATGTTTCGATTTTTGACGTGCCCTACTTAGAAGATGAAGAATTACAGTAATTTGAACTTATGACTTATACTGATGCGATATTAAACGCTGATGTTGTAACCTTACAATATAATAGCGGTTTTTACAAAACGGTAGATACCGACAGCGATCCGATTATTAAACCGGAGCCAGACGTAAAGCCGGAGCCGACAAGTGTCAATACCTCGCGTGTGGTGCCGTCAACGTCTATTTCCACTTTTGTTCAGAACAACTCACAGCCGGAATATCTATTAGTAGCAATGTTGATAATGACCTTAATGATTGTAATGGTAGCCGTTGCAGTCGTCAAGAAAAACAAATAAATATAAACTTTTAATTAAACTATTATGAAAGATTTGATGAATTTCCGCACAATTGCATACGTGGCTTTTATCTCTATTGTGGCCGTTATGCTTTACAACAAGTACATGGCCAAGCCGACAGCTTCGACAGCTATGACTAACGGAAACCCACCTGTAAGCGAAGAAACGGCAGGACGTCGCCGCTATTAAGATGAACGAGGTAATATTTATCGACGAGCACTTTACGCAATTGCTAGTAACAGCTTGCGTTCTGCTCGTCGAGATTGCCGTGCGTTTGTGGCCGACAACAATAGATCGCAGTCTAGTTAATATGACTGTACGATTTGTACTGTCTGTCTGTGATTATTTAGTGCCGAATAAAGGCAAGCGTGGCAATATAGTGGCCAAAGTTGAAACCGTTGAAAAAGTAAGCGATGGATGAAGGATTGATAGACGTAATAACGGGCGGCGAGCCGGTTCAGATACAAGTAAATATCGACACGCAAAGCATTGCGATACTTGCTGGCGCTATGGTTGTTGCTATCATTGCCGGTAATTTATTGTCTGCTGCAATCTTAAAGTGATGGCCGTTATACCCACTTCAACAAGATCAAATTTAAAAGATATTGCCTTGTTGCTAGGTATTGCCGCAAGTGCGTTTTTGATTTATACGGCTACGAAAAAACAAGAGCAAGAAACCAATTGTAATTGCAATGAGTGATTTTCCATTTAGTAAAACTCTGGGAATAAGCAGTATTAAAGTAGACAATACCGGAGGGGGAGCTCCGGCCGATTTTGTTTTTGAAAATGTCAAAAAAATACAATTTATGACGGGCGCTGGTACGGAGTTAAGCATAAACGGTGGTGATTTCATAAGTGCTAATGTTGGCGGCTCTGGCGTGCCTTATTTTATTACATTTGGCGATCGCGCAGAAAATTCTTTTGATATAACCTTGCGGATTGCGGCCGGTAGGTCTTGCGATATTATTATTCAATACTCTTAATATGTCGTACATAATTGTCACAAAAAATAACCAAGAGCCAGTAAGTGAAAATTTTACTCAAAACGAATTTCACTCCAAAAGCTCGGACGCGCCAAACAGTCACCAAGTCAACACGTCAATTATTAACGCGGCGCAGGCGTTGCGTGATTTTTGGGGCGTGCCGGTGAACATCACAAGTACGCACCGAACACTAATAGGAAACGCAGCCGTCGGCGGCGTGACAAATTCACAGCATCGAGGTTGGGGAGCAGTAGATCTTCAACCTTCAAATAGCGCTATTAGGCCGGAAAAGTTGACTGCATTTTACGAGCAAATGGCGTGCAAAGGCCCTTTATATCAACAGCTCAAAGGTTTTGGTATAATGGGTTTCGGCTTTTATGACAGCTTTTTGCACCTTGACGATGGTACGTATAGCGTGGCCCCAAGAACAGTACGAACATTTTGGGATAACAGCTCCGGCAACTACGGGCCAACGGCGTTGACCACGTCGTTTATGAACTCAATCCCGGAAGATGGCAACCCCGAATGTGGCGATTTAGGTTATACGCCAAGTGAAGCTACGGTCACTCAATACTCTCAAAAAAAAAAGACGCTAATTGATCAGCTCTTTGATTGGAACGGCGAAGATGGAATTGCGTGGAACTCCGTGCAAAAAGTAGCTCTTGTATTTAGCGGCGTTGTTTTGTATGTATTTTTGCGCGAAAGGTGGAAAAAATGGAAAATGTAAATGACAAGGCGGCGATTGTTATACCCAAAACGCAAATTTACACACTTGTATTTAGTTTTATACTTGCGTTTGTGGGTAGCTGGGTACAGCTGAACGCTCGCATGAGCAAAATGGAAACGCAAATAGACCACCTTCAAAAGGTGGTTTTAGACGTTACCGATATGAACACCAATATCGCCATTTTGATTGAGCAAAACAAATACATTGAGCAGCAGCTCAAAGAACAACGCGAAGCAATTAAATGCATTAACAAGGATAAGTAATGAGCACACGACAGGCGAACATTGGAAAGAGTATATCTAGCAATATAACTAGCCAAAGATACCCACAGAGCCCGTCGCGTAGGGTTGTCCGAGTGCAATTTACAGGCGTTGTAAACGGTAAGAGCGAAAAGCTAAATACCTACATTTTTCCAGTTTTGGAGCCCAAAGGCGACAAAAGTATTTTCCGTGGATACGCCGTGGCCGAGCTACCGGCAAATCGTGAAAAAGGTTTTGAGGAATTTTTAAAAGGCGAGAAAAAGCAGTCCGCACACTTCCGCACCGGCCCTCTTGTGGACGTGATAAAAGCGGTTCGTGCGAAAATTCGTACCACAGACATTTCCGGGCTGTTTTGGGAGAACACAAAAGCGCCAAAAAAGGAAAGCAAAGATCAACCCGGCATTGCGGCTAAAAAAGGCACTTTTAGCCCTTTAATGTGCCCACCGAGGACGGCAGATGGCACTTTACGCATTGACAAAAAAGGTATTGACTTGCTAGGTGAATGTTTGGACCGTCAGCCCCAAACAAAAGATATTTGGACGAAAAACGGCCAATATGTACCGGAGCGCCGTGCACTACATACAAAGATTGTACTTGACTTCTTGCGTCAAAAGCCGTGCATCGTAAAAAATAAGCCGGTGGCGATATTAACCGGAGGACCTCCCGGAAGCGGAAAATCTACTTTTATACGAAAATTCGCTCCGTGGATGTTGTCTGGAAAAATGTTTGTTATTGACGCGGACGATGTGCGGTCAAAACTACCGGAGTATGAAGGTTGGAACGCCAACAGCACGCACAAAGAAACGAAGGATATTGTAAATAGGATGCTCGATAGCGTTGGCAGCCCATGCAGAACCGACTTGCTATATGACGGCACAATGAACAGTGCCGCGAGTTACATACCTTTGCTTCGTAAGATAAAGAGCATGGGCTATGAAGTCTATGTAATTT
>Ga0099848_1001530_pt1 | contig 10818 bp, 8 predicted proteins | sample CB_VirMetaG_3_FD_78179 | JGI IMG/M metagenome (GOLD analysis project Ga0099848, IMG submission 78179) | Freshwater to marine saline gradient viral communities from Chesapeake Bay - CB_1508_1S Viral MetaG | ecosystem: Environmental > Aquatic > Marine > Coastal | place: USA: Chesapeake Bay... | reverse complement strand
TACAAATCCTTTTGTTGAAAGCGGCTTTTTTGTGTTTGTAAATGTTTTATGTGCTATGATTTGTGGAGTTTGAATCGAAGACTCCATTTCACTTCTCATTTGGTTCTCAATATCTGGGATTTGTATTAATCCTCTTATTTCTTTTTTAAATTCAGATCCTTCTGGTGACAAAGGTACAATTTTTCCTCCCAACTCAATGCCTTTTCTTTTTCTAGATAACTCTGCAACAGGTTTTCTATCTGTTCCGTAATCTACTTTTACTAGTCTGTCTTTAAAATTTTTTGATTTTTTTGTTGGGTCGTATCTAAAACCATCTGGTTCGGCTTCTGGTCCTTTTAAATCATTCTCAGATGCTTTCTTTGAACTATTCGTTAAACCTAAATCAATCCACTGTTCTCCGTGTCCCTCCTCACCAGAAATTGAAGCAGCATGAAATCCATTGATCCAATCAATCATTCTTCCAACATATTCTGTTTGATTTGAATCTAATTCGGAAAGATCATAATCTTCTTGCGGTTTAATATTAGACATTAAACGTTCAAGTACATGTCCCGCGTGGTATCCTTGTTTTGTTGTTTTTACATCTTCAAACAATATACTTAATTTACTTAAATCAACTTCTTCCATAAAGTTTTTTGAAGGATAATTGATCCAATACAAATCTTGATCGCCACTTATTGGATTTATACTTTTGATTCCGATTTTGGCATTTTTATTTCTTCTTTGAAATCTTTGAAGGTAATTTTTTGTCTCGCTATCTGGAACATCCTTCCATTGTTTTGCGCTCTTGAAAGAAATATATTCTTCTGGACAAACTTCAAATACCTCACAATTGTTAAAGTATTTTGGTGCTTTCTTTCTTTTTAGTCCGAGTGCCATAATTGGATCGAATCCGGCAACACCTCCCTGTGAAACTTCGGGGGATGCGGGGACTCCCAATCCACCGGGTCCCGGACCAGCACCACCGCCTGTGCTCATGTCTTCGCAAAGATCATAATAACCAAACTTGCCTTCACTTATATTGGTAATAACACCGTCTAAAAATAATTCAAAAGTTACTTTATCTACACCTTGGGTTTCTACTTCTTCAGAAAACATCTGAAGAGTTGCCATATAATTTGACAGTTGGGCCTTTGTAGTGCCATAAGGAAGTTGGTCAAATATCTTTTTTAATTTTATAACCAGATATTCAAAAGCATCAATGCTGCTTTCCGGCTTTACTATATTACCATTTGCATCTATAGAACCAGCAGAATATGCATCTAAAGATGTATAGGGGGAACTGATTGCCTGCGCCAGTTTATAAAAATAGAAAGAGGGTACGTATGTGCTAGGTCTCATACTTTAATATTTATGTTATATAAACTATACCGCCTGATGTAACTCCACCCTGCTTCATATAAAGTGGATTATATGTTATGCCATTTATTGGCAGATTTAGTACGCCAAGACGTTTTGCCTCTGGTTCAGGTGGATTTAGGACTATTGGAATTTCGTAAGTATCGCTGTACCACCAAACACCAAATTTATTATTTCCTTCTTTAATAAAATTTGTAACTCCTGATACGTTGTAATTTGTTACAGAAGATGTAACAGATCCTTGAATTTGTATTGGATCTACGGTTACAGGATTTGCAAAAGTTATTCTCCACAAATATCTACCGTCTACTAATTGAGCTCCAGAAGAGATATATTCTCTTTCATCCATGTTCACGGGAGCTAGATACATTGTTTCAGAAACAATTCCATTTGATTGGACATTGCATTCATGAATAACATCATTCACTTTTCTTGCCAAATCCATTGCAACCGCACCACATACTCCAAAAGAAGTTACACCAGAAACAACTCTAGGAAATCTTTGATTTTCTGCACGAACTATTGGACCAGCACTATTCCAAACGCAAGTATAAGAAACTGGGTTCCAATAAGAATATTTCCATGTTTTATTTAAATACTGGTGTCTTATATTTTCATAAAACATTGGTCCAGCTTCACCCACAAAAGCAGTTTGTCCGGTAACGCTACTGTTTCTTACAAATTGGCCATATGTCAGACCTGTTGGCACATAATAATAATTTGCTAGATTTAAATTTGAATTGGCATCTATGCTACCCGCATCATAAGCTTCATCTGATTCCCAATTTTGAATTGCTATCCAAGTGTTTATTGGTTTTTGTATTCCATTCCATCTTGAATTTGTTTTAGGGGGAAGCGCACCATCTCTTTGGGCCCTTGCTCTATAAACATTTGCCATAGCAACATGTCTTCCCCATTTTACGTCTAACAACAAAGACATGAACGCCATTGGATACCAGTGAGTCCAATATTGATTGTATATTGATCCAGCAGGCAATGTATTTCCGGGAACTGGGTACCCGCATGCATCAAAATCATCTCTTGACCATGTTGTAAATGCACCACCTCCTCTTGATTTATTTCTTCTAACAGAAATTCCACCCATGGACAAACCAGTGGTTATGTCTTTTCCTAAAGTAGGAATATGATTTGCTGGTCCATATGTAATGCCACTATCCCAATTTATATTTTGTGTATTAAATACAGGATTTAAATGCCAGCTTACAATATGTGGGGCTCTGTCATATCCACACAGCGAAGGACCACATGCAGTAGAACCACTTGAACCTGTTGGGTCATATCTAAAAGCAGAAGAATTTCCTAATGTTTCTGCGCAATATAAAAATTCAACAAGCTGACCTGATGGAGCTGTACTACCTAAAAATCCTGCAGGCAACCATTTCTTTAAGTAATTTCTTTCACCTTTGATATATAAAATATTATACATCGTATAAGATGCTACTGGTAGTATTGCAAATGTTAATCCAGAATTTGCATTTCCATAAGAATTTCCAGAATAATCTAGATTTCTATCCAATGACATCATCGCATTGCTAATCTCTTGTACCAGCGAACCCAATCCGGCATATACATGAATATCACTAAAGTTTCCTGCGTGTCTAGAAAAAGTTTTCGGTGAATTTCTTGTAAAATCAGATGAATCAAATCCGTAGTATTTTACTACATTGGGATCGCTTGCCGCAACAGGTGTTGGATATGGATTATAATCAGATGAATTTCTGTTCATAAATCCTGTAAAAGTCCAACCAGACGAAGGTGGATTTTTGTAATTTACCAAACCAACGTTTGTTTGAAAGTATCCATAATTTGATAGAGGATCGTTGTCTGCCGTTAGACCAAATGCTTCTTTAAAATCCTCTATAACATCTGTCCAGAACATTGCAACCCAATCTTTTAAAATTGCAGTGTATTCTGATAACTGCCATTGGCTATGAGAACCGCTTATAGTAACATTGTTTACTATGCTGGCACAATTTCCTCTAAATGTAATTCCATCTACATTCTTCCACCCAGATCCTGTAGTATAACCACAGGACAACAAGAAATCGCGCATTGAATTTATACCTTCTGCACGAAGACTATCGGGAGCTGCAGATGGTCCAGTAAAACTAACCCACCAAGTTGGACCGTTTTGGTCATTTGATGGGTACAGCCAAACATCCTGTGCTACACTTTCATTGTCAATCGCTCTTAAATCAAAGAAATTATAATATTCATCATCACATTCATAGGCACCCATAGTAAAACCACAAGCGCCCATAACATTATATACTTCACGCAATTCTTTTCTTATAAATTGCATTTTTCTTCCGAGCCATGGAGTTAGTGTTCTTAAACCTGCTCTGACTCCGGTTGTAAAAAATACACTATCTGCATTTGTGATACCAACAGCGCCGTAACCATTAACACCGTCAATTGCTCTCCAATGTCTTGATGGTGCTAAAATTCTTTTTTCTGGTGGAACCCATGAAAAAATTTCCATTGTGTTTAACACATCTTGATATAGAATAAATCCCGTCGATCCAAAGGTCATGTCAATATAACCTGTTGGTGTATTCCATGGCGATTTACTCCAATCTATATCATAAAATCCTATAGGATCCCCTACCCCCGGCCAGTTATTATCTGTTTGGGTCATTGTCGGCGGAAAATTTCCCAAAGCTAACTGTTCTTTATTTGGTCCCTTTTTTCCTGCAGGTAAAAATATTGCATACCACATATAAGTCAAACCATTTTGACTTCCCCATTCCTCTTCTTGATTCCACCATCCATATGGTGGTTGCCACATATCTACAAATGGTTCTAAATTTAATATTCTATAAGCAGTTATGGGACCAGCGTAACCAGAATATCCATCTCCGTTATATGCTACTACAACAAATTCGTATGTTACTCCAGCTACAAGATTATCAAAAAAATAAGAAACAGGTCCAGTTATACCCGGATTTGATAAAATGTTTGGACCCACAGTTGCACCTAAACTATATGTGTTTCCAAAATTATCTGTAAATATTTCTGTCATTTTTTAAGATCCTTGACTGGCATTTGTGTTTTTTAAATCTTTTTCTGTAAATCCCATACTTATAGCTAAACTTAAAGCTTTTTCATAAGGCATACCATAACCATGTTGATTGACAAACATATTTACTTCTGGAAAAAATTTATAAAATAAACCATTATAAAGAAATCTGGAGTAATCATTTCCAGATTCTTTTAAAATTCTATAATCTATTCGGGATTTTTCATTCCCAAATGAAGCAAATAAATTTTGCAGTGGAGGTGCATTTTCTAGCATATTCAATCCTGCAAAATATTTAGTTTTCTATTTGAGAGAGTTTCCGATCAACTCTGGGATCGGTATTTAATTGTTTGTAATTTACTTCTGGTATATTTTCAATATTAAATTTTAAAAAATTTGTAAAAGACTTCAAATAAGAGTGTAGTCTCGGTTCAATTTTAAAGAATAAAATTCTTGCGCAATTTTCATCGCCAAACACATTTTTTAAAATTATCAAATGATTGATTATAAGACGTTCTCTTATAGATTTTAAAGTTTTATGTTTGTGAATTTTTTGAAGCAGTCTTTTTATATACTTTATTCTCTTCAAATCATCAATAAATTCATTTTTCCCAGAACATTCTGGGTTAAAATAATATCTCTGACAGAATTCATTAAAACTTTCTTCTGTCAGAGATACTTTTTTATCACTCATTGTTATTTCACATGCAACCACAATCAGAGCCTGTTGAATCACCATTATACGAAGAAGTTTCAGTAGGAACAATCATCATGTTTACTCTACGCAAACCTGTTGGCATTCTTACTACATTTACAACAAGCTTTAAAGAATACCCTAATTTTTCTTTAATTCCATCACCTTGTTTGAATCCCTTTTCGTTTACGTCATCATAAGGGTTTTGACCATAAACTCCTAATTGTGGGCTTCCGTATTGTACCAATTCAAAAGAATTTTCACCATCTGCCAACTTACCGCATGTCTTGAAATCAAGACCAAAATGGTTTAATTTTTGTTTTACGATTGATGTGAGTCCATCGGGATCGATGAAATCTTTCATGCCAAGACCTTGGAGCATTGCATTAATTGCATCTACAGATCTTGGTAGGTTTAGATTGAATGTTCCCTTGTCGCTGAGAGCAGAAGAACCTAGACGGCCTTGTGGATCTCCGATGTAAAGACCTCCACCCTCGGTGTGTTCGGGGGCGTTTTCTACAATCATGTTTACTTTTTGTAATAGTTGTTTAAATTTCATGGCTTCTCTTTTATTTAGATTAATTTTTGTTGTTTCTATAATTTAAAAGCCCAAACAAGTCTGAAATGTATTGTCTGGAATTTATTGAAGACATTCCTCGGTCTGCAATGTCTTCAGATAACTTTTTCCACTTTCCGCCCTTACTCTTGTAGCATTTTGCAGCCCAAGCATTGGCATATGCACTGGGATAGACATCAAACTTTTTCTTTGCTTGAGCAATGCAAGAATTCCACTTTTTGGGATCTTTGGCCTTGTTTTTAGCAGCCTCATCAAGCAGTTCGGACTCTTTTAACATGGCTGATACTGGCTTGGCACTCCAAGTCTTGCAGGCCCAGTAACGAGCCTTCCAGCGAGGACCCGGATTATCGCAGTTGTGACGAGCACGGAAATTTCTACGTCTATCTGGATCATCACGCTTGATTTCCATGTTTGGGTCGCCAAAATTTACTTTTACTACATTTCCCTTGTCATTTTTTACATAAACTTTGTACTTCTTTACATCACCACGCATAATCTTATTGAGTTTTACTTTTTTGTTTTCTGATTCATAAATCTCAATCAGATCTCCAAATTCATTGTATTCTTTTCCTTCTGTAACGTCTACAAATCCCATTACAGTATCTGGAGAAAATGTTTCAATGATTTCGCAACCCCTTTCATCTGTTAGAGTTACTCTATATAAGTTTTCTTTTACTTCAATTGCGTCTACATTAAAATATTGACCGCTTTCATTGATTATTAAATCAAATGGAAGCAATTCTCTTGCTTCTACTGTTCCATAAACAAGAGGTATTAAATTATTACTATTTTCTAGAATAAAAAAGTCAAAACTCTCTTTTAGTTTGGTGACTCCCGTTTCAACAAAAACTGGCTTCTTTCCTTTTCCTTTAACGTCACCCTTTTCTTTTCTTCCTGCCTTTTTCTGTGCAGCTCTTTTTCTTCTAACAAAGGCAGCAATTCCTTTTTTACCTAACTTTTGTGCCTTTTGCTTACTTAGGCACGCTGCGTAGGCTTCGCCCTCTTTAGCATCGCCACACTTTCCGATGCGTTTACCTTTAGTATTGTAGCGATCCCAACCCGGACCACCGCCCGCAGACTCTTTGTTGAACCATTTTCCTAAGCCGGATTTGGCATAAACTTTTTCAGTAATAAGTTTACTATACTTTGAAATCATTTCCAGCTATCCTTTTTTTGAGTTTCACCTTTTTTGTGGCCGTTGTCAGAACGATTTTCTGATTTATCACGAATACGTAGATTATTTATCCCCTTTGAACCACCGTTTCTCAGAGGCTTTTTGTGATCAATATCTTTGCCATCTCCCTTTTTAACTCTCCCCTTTTTGATCATCAACTCTCTTGCTGCAGTTCTTGCAGCTCTTTCTTTTCTTTGCTTTGGCTTTCCGTGATAATTTTTATACTCTTTTTTATAATCTCTTTTGTACTCTTCTCCAATAACATCTAAAAGCCAACCAAAATGGTCTGGTGTCTCTTCTACTCGTTGAAGAACTCTTTCATACAACTTCTTTATAATAGTTTCATTGTTTATTTCTTGAATTTCTTCGAAGAGATAAGAACCACCATTTTCTAATAGAGAAGCTTCTTCGTCTGTCAATAGAGTTGAAGCAACTAAAGAACGCAAAACAAAGTTATTAGATAAAGATTCAATCAAAATATCGTTGATTAATATTTCACCTTCGCCCAACATTTGACTTTGTATTTTTTCATTATTTTCAACAGGAATTTTAATTGTTTTCTTTCCTATTGTTAGATAATTGTATTGAACGGCATTAAGATCTTTGGCAGAAAAACCCGGAAGGAGACTGGCGTTTATGCTAAAGTCATTGTTGTTGATTAGACTTTGAGCGATAAACTCCATTGGGTTTAACGAATCAGCGTTAACTAAAATATCTTTGATGGAAATCTTTTTATTCTCTTTTGCTTCAACAATTGTTCTAAATCTCTTCAATGCTTCAGCAGCAGATCCTTTATAGTTTCCAATGTTTGAAGAATTTATCAAATCTTTTGCTGGCTTCATTTCCAGCTCTACATTTTTTGATATTTCTGCAAAATAGTCATCGGTCATTGGAAATACACCATTTACAGTAATCAAGTGATTTGGAGCCATTTCTGGTTGTACTAAATTATCTCCACGCAAATAAGACTTCAATAAAGTTGAAGCTATTTGTGCTTTCAATGGTGATTTTTCAGAACTCTTTGGGCCTCTTAATAGGCTTTTTCCACTTTCAATCCAATTTTCTCTATATGAAGCAAGAGATGCTGCTGGATTTAGATTTCCATCTTTATCCAATATGGTGCCGAGATCATTTCCTTGAGCATCTTTTATTTTTGTAGATTTTAATTCATTAACAAGATCTTGATCTTGCATAATCATTGGCAACATATCGTCGGCTATTAAAGTGGTAGAGAATTTGGAAGAAAATTCTTGACCTTGTTGTACCAATTCAGTAAGCTTTGGATCTGATTGTATTACTTGAGGGTTGCTCAAAGCTTGCATCAATGCATTTGCAACCAAACCTCGGAATCCCTTATTGGATTGATCGAATGTGTTGGTGGAAAGTGATATTTCACCACCAGCAGAAACTTTAAACTTATAGTTTCCACATTCCATGTCAACAGCGCCTTCTGTATTTACTGGAGTATTTCCTGTTTCAACATTTGAAACTAAATTTTGAATACATTCATCTCCTATCTGAGATAGGATCTTTCTAGCAGTAAAAAATGCAGAGCGAGTAAATTCTGTTGCTGCTGGTGCTAGCGTTGCATAAGTTTGCATTTCTTGCTCTCCTGCACCAGCTTTCATTTTGGCCAAGAACATAAGAGCATTCATGACTTGTTGATTGTATGGAAGATTTGAAATTGGGCTTATGTTGAATTTAACACTCAAAGCTTCATAGCTCATGTTGTCAAAATCAACATTTGATGGAGGCTTTCTTGTCATCTTGAAATATTCTTGTCGCATTTCAAGAGGAAGTTGTGCTAGCTGTGCGCCATCCATCTGGGACATGGCTTTAAACATGTCTTCTTTAGAAAGTCTTTTTCCCTTTCTTGGCTTTTCTTCTTCTTTTTCTTTTTGTCCTTCCTTTTTCTTTTCCTCGGAAGGCTTCTCTTCCTTCTTTTCTTTTTCAGAAGGCTCTTTTTGCTTTACATCACCAAACAACAACTGCGATGCGCGTGTTTGTTCGAATTTAGGATCTTTTACAGCTTGTTGAGCTTCTTCAATGCTCATCTCGCCTTTGTTCAATACTTCATGTTTTTGTTTATCGTAAGAATCTTTAAAAATTAACTGAACACGACCAGATTTTGTTCTTACCAATAAAACTTCTTTGATAAGTTCTTGCTTAGATTTTCTTTCTCTGGGCACTTGACGAGCGCGTTCTGCACGCTTTCTTGCAGCGTCTTTTGCCTTTACATCAGAAGCATTGGACTTAGCCCTTTCTTTGCGAATAGTTTCGCCTGTTTTGGCTACTTGTCCTGCTGCTCTGGCCTCATCCAATTTTAATAGAAAATTATCGAAGTTCATCTCAAATTATTTAGCCTTCTGGAGATTCCTTATATTTTTCCAGAGGGTTAAATAATTTTAAATTTCTATACGATTTTGCTTTTCCGATAGCAAGTTTTCTTAAATTTGCATAGTCTAAATTATTAAGTTTTGCAAATTCTGCTATATTGTCAACCTTAACAATTTCGTTTGTCAAAGTATTAACAAAAACTGCTGCTTTTGTTATTGCTACCTTTTTCTTTTTGGGCTTCTTTAACTTGGTCCGAGGGCCTTCTGCCTCTTTGACTGGTCTAATTTCTACCGCCGTCCAACCTTTATATGTTTTTCTTTTACCATTTAAAAGTTCACAAATTTTTACAGCAGAGAGACCATTTTGTTTACCAAACTCAGTCATGTTTTCAAAAAATACTTTTTCTCCAGTATCAGCTCTTTTTAGCCAATAACCGTTTTTCTCTTCCACAGGACTTTTCCAAACCCAGTATCTACCTTCTTGTAGGAAAAATCCGCCATGTGCTTGTACAAATTGTGCTCTAAATTTTGCAGATTTAGAATTATCATTCATTTGGGTCCACAATTTAGAACCCCTAAAATTTACCTGATCTTCTAAAGTTTTTATTTCATGATATTCCATTTAATTCCTTATATTTTTTAATTAAGTTGAATAAATGCTTAACGTAATGTAAGGGTTTTCCTTCAAATACTTGCATTTGACCATCTTCGCAGGCTATTAGAATAGCAAAGTTTTCTACAATTATTCCAGTTCTTTCCTGAAACATCAGCGCATAGGCTGTTGCTTGAGCAAAATAATTGTCGATATCTTCTTTTCTTTTTTCTTTGGTGCTTGCCTTAAAATCTATAATAGACAATTTTCCGTCATACTCAGCAATACAATCGGTTCTACCAGCAAGACCTAAAGTTTTAGACCAGAGCGGAGTTTCTAAAGCAATGATATTATCAATTTTATCTATTTCAGGCTTTATTAAAGAAAATAAAGATTTTTGCATAGAATGAATATCATCTACAATTATTTCTTCATTGTTTATATAATTTTCTAGCAATGAGTGAAACTTGGTGCCTCTTGAGGTAACACGTTTGCTTTCCTCCGGATTTTTGGCACGCCAATTTGCAAAAAACTTTTGTTTTTCAAAACCTACTACACTTGTAACACTTGGAAAAACACCATCCGGTGTTTGGTAAAATCTTTTACCATCCGTATTTACTTCTTTTAATTCTACTTGTAAATTAATAGGTTTGTGATTAAACTTTTTAAAATTAGATAAAGACATAATAATTCATCCTAATAATAACATCAAAACACTAAAATTCAAGAATTACGGGGCGATTCTTAAGAGTCTAGAAAGTTTTGCCATTCCCATTACATCACCGACCAAAGAAACATCACCTTTAACTTCTTGGCCCTTTTCGCCTACTTCTGTTACTTCTGTTTCTTCATCTCCTCCACCTAGACCAAATCCAATTGGTGGTATTGGTGGAACTCTTGGCGGAACTTTCCGTGGTGCCGGAGCTGGTTTCGGAGCTGGTTTCGGAGCTGGTTTCGGAGCTGGTTTCGGAGCTGGTTTCGGAGCTGGTTTCGGAGCTGGTTTCGGAGCTGGTTTCGGAGCTGGTTTCGGAGCTGGAGCTGGAGCT
>Ga0099848_1001528_pt1 | contig 10833 bp, 6 predicted proteins | sample CB_VirMetaG_3_FD_78179 | JGI IMG/M metagenome (GOLD analysis project Ga0099848, IMG submission 78179) | Freshwater to marine saline gradient viral communities from Chesapeake Bay - CB_1508_1S Viral MetaG | ecosystem: Environmental > Aquatic > Marine > Coastal | place: USA: Chesapeake Bay... | reverse complement strand
TGTATGCTCTATCAGACGTAACTGATCAGCCTCCCTTTGAAGCAATGGAAAGACTCGGACTCAAGCTGTTTGATCCTGAAGAGTTTGTTCCTGAAGAAGAGGAGCCTATCTGATGAGAGGAGTTGTTGAGGTCTATCGAGGAGATGAAAAGATCCTCGAAGAGCCTAATATGTTGATGGACAACCAAGGCAGTCAGATAGCCTTTTGGATGTCCTTACCTAGAGGGTTCGGTAACATAGAATCAGCAGCTTCACTATACGATACATCTAACTACACAATTCAGGCAGCATCTCTAGCCAAAGATGCTGCTGGATACTCTCAACATGCTCATTTATCAGCATTGAGCACCTTTTCTGGGACTGATAATGAGTTGTATGTTCTTTCTTATGAAGGGTCAGCAGCTAAAGCTTATGATACTGAGAAATTTGCATATTACTTGACGCAACGAGAAGTTCATCTCAATTTAGGCATTCTTAATCTTCCTTATGGCTACGGTGATCCGGCCTTGGTTCAAACTAAGACAATCGAAACCAATAGAGTTCGCCATAAGATTCTACCTGAGTTTTCTCATCCAAAAATGCAAAGATTAGAGGAAAAATCTACTGATGTTTTTGGGATAGACCTCGGACAAAATATGAATGCTATTTTCTTAACTGAGCTTATGGGATGCTATGCTCCCTCTGGATTGGTTAAATATTATGTGCTGAGTTCTCTTCCTGCTGTCTCGTCAAACGTAGCTGTAAGTGCAGAGATAAATAATACTGATGGCTTTAATTCACAAGACGGCCAAAACAATAAAGCAATAGATATTGCAGGATACATAAAAAATAACTCAGAAGATATTGTAGATGGACAAATAGCTGAGAACGCACGGCAATACTTTAAAGGCTTGATAATGTCTTATGATAATGAGACTTGGAATACGCCAAACGGTCTTTACTCTATAAAATATGTTATCGGCCTAGTTCCAGCAGACTTACTCGCTTTAAATTTCTTTGGAGGAGTATATACTATAGGCTTGTGGGGATATGATGTTGAAGGAATGATCAAAAAAGGTAAATATCCTCCCTACTCAGACTACCCAACAAATAACTGGGAAGAGAGGGCAGAATATAAGCTCATGGCTAGGAAAACATTTACTTTTGATTTAACAAAACATGATGATATTACTCAAGTTATTGATCCTGTAAAAATTATTTGGAGATTTAATTTCCCATGAAGAATTTCTTAGAAGATATGAATGTTAATGGTCATTTACAGATCATAAAGCACTATAACGACGGCAAAGAAGAAGTCGTATTTGATGACCACAATATCATTGTCTCTGGCATGGGTGTTGGCCTAGCTTACCTGTTCTCTTTATCTGGACCAGGTAATATTTTAGAATATCAGATCGACAGATTCCAGATCGGAGTAAGTGGAGGCCCAGAACTAGAAGTATCCTCTACTTATGCTCTTAGTGGTCAGTTAAGCTCTATTGCAGAGTATGGAGAAAACTCTCTACTATACTTAATTGAAGGACACCACGCATACAGTCCAAGAATAACTAATCAACAAAAAACAGAATGGTTTGGTTATATACCACAACACAAAGTTAGTAGAGTTGGTGATAATAGTGTAAGATACACTATAGCTTTAGATAAAGATGCTGCCAATACACTAGAAACAACTAGAGGGGCTGAGGTTGGCATAAATGAAATAGGTCTTTACATGAAAAATCCATTTGGAAGTCTGAATGGAAACGGTGTAGACACTTCTATTTTAGTGGCTTATAGATATTTTAATCCAATTATTAAAACGGATGATTTTGCTTTAATATTTAAGTGGACAATTAACTGGTAATACCATGGCAGCGATTTACCCTAATTATTCTTTTCCTTACCCAAGAACAGTCGTAACTCCAACACAAAAATTGCTAAGATGTTGGCAAGATGGTGTTACTAAGTTTGGTCCTGCATCTTTCTATAACTTTGAGCAAGACAACTTACCTCTTTATGATCTAGAAGAGAGAACTTATTACAACTGGCAAAAATTAGGTTTCCCTGAGCCTGGAAACGTTGCACCAAGTATTCATTTACTGGTATCTTCCAACGCTCCAGCAGAATTAGTTAATTGTAACTCTAATATCTTTACTAGCTTACAGGAAGCAGTTGATTCCTTACCAAAATATATTAACTCTAATGTTAGAATTTCTGTTGCTTCATATGGTAATCTAGGACAGCTTCGTTTAGATAACTTTAGTATAAACCCAGACACAGGAACATTAGAGATAGTTAACTTAAACTGCTACGATAGAGCAGGATCTTATCCTGATGATGCAACTAAAGATTATTATCATTTCGATGCTCACGCAAGCAGCTTTTCCACAACTAATTTAGCTAATGGAACATATATCTATGAAAAGATAGCTTCTTCAGCCCTAGCAGATTTTAATGGTTCTGGTTCTGGCGGATTAGCTAGCTTCATAATGAAGCCTGATGCTGGTATCAACTTTGAGTATCGGCCTAGAGTCCGTGATTTTGATGTAGATCCTTATGTCACATCAGCAGCAGCAGGTGCGATTGATGCTAGACTTACTAGTAATAACTGTAGTATCTTTATGACTCCAATCCCTTCTTACGGCTCTACAGGAGCAGTTAGAATGGATATTAGTAGATTAACCTTTGGCGGTATATCTTTCTCTAACCCTTCAGTAACGTCTGTAAATGGGTCAAGTGTTCACTCTATTGAGGGATTAATTTCTCCGTTTGAAGCTTCAACTGATTTAAATATTCAAAATGAAATTTATTTATATGATCCTAGCTCTTATCAACAAAATAGTCCTAATATTCGCACCGTAAGGAATGGGCAAGGTAATATAATTATTAATGATGAACCTCAAGAACCATCAAAAGCTACACTATACAATAACTACTTAACTAGACTAAGAATTAATAACTGCCAAGGGCTAATCTATCTCAGAGGCTTCCATTGCAAAGGCACAGGAGCAAATGGTTCTAAGATTGGTATAGCAATACAGGACTCCAACAATATTGTGCTAGAGTCGGTAGCCGTGACAAGATACCCAGAGTATGGAATTAAACTTACAAACTCAAAAATAACCGTAGAGAGATCGTTCTATGTTTATAGGTGCTATGGATTTACTAGATCAAATCCTTTTAATACTGGAACATTCACTTCCTATGAGGGTGAGCTTCAAAAGAGAAAATCTAAGCTTTGGTCTGAAAATATTAAATCCTTAGAGGCTCCTCAAGATGAGTCCGCAGGTATAGGGGCATTTAATAGTGAGATTTATTTCTCTAAGCCAACAGTAGACATCAACACTTTCTTACGTTATCCATACACCTTCTTTAATGTTGATATCACTGATGCCGCCTATAAATCAGGCGTCAATGATTGTAAGATGATCGCTAGATGCTCGACAGGCATTAAATTAGTAAATTCTGTTATGCACGGAGGCCAGGGATTATTCACTGGAGTCTTCTCTACTGAAGCTAGCAAGAAGAACAGTGATTTCTTGAATATTGAAGGAAACGCTAATTATGGTATCGAAGCAAGCAATAGCCATATCAACTTAGAGTCTAGTTTACAAGTATTCCATAACACTAGAGGTTTGAAGGCAGTTAACTCGACTATCGCTTTAGACACATTCATGATTGATAGAAATCACCTCTATGGGATGAATTTAGATCAATCTAAACTAGTCTATGGCTTAGTTCAGTTATCTGGTTTAGATGTTCGAGAAAGATTTGATTACGCTTCAAACTTGATCGTTGATGATAGTAACTCAAAAAGAAATCAGTTTGAATTTATCGAAAACGGTCACCATATCTTAGCAAAGAACTCTGTTATTGAGCCTGGTCCTTTAGCAGACCCTAAACCTCAAAGTTTTGGTAGAATGGTTTTCAGTGATGCTCATGCTGCTGATAATCAAACTAATTTACTACCATCTATAGTATTAGATAATACCAAAGCCACGTTTATCCACTTAGCATCGCAGCGTTTAGGAATTAATGAAAGAACAGCATTAGGTGCTCATGTCCTTGCTACTAATAACTCTGATGTAACTTTCTTAGGTTCAGAAAAAGCAGCCTCTGTATTTATGGTTCCTCAAAGTATTACACATAATGAAGTTAGTAGGTATGTTGGCTTAGTAGCGGACAAGAACTCTACATTTAAATTTAGAGGGCCAACAGTCATTTATGATGGTGCAGTAAACGTTTTAGCAAGAAATAATAGTAATGTAATCTTTGAGCCCCACAAAAAAGCAGATGGAAGTCTAGATGTTAGCGGATTTAATCTAGTAAATCCTGCAAACCATACAATGGTAGAAGTTAAATCAATTAACTCATGTTTAGTCGCTGACTCTGGATCTAACATTGTTATTACTGATTTAGGTTCTTATCTACAAAACTGGTCTTCTGAACAACAAGAATTGGGAAATGATTATGAGGATATAGCAACCCTAAATGATGCTTATACTTCAGCAGGATTCTTCCAATTTTATCCAAATCCAAATGCAGATTCTGTCACTTATACAGAGATTCCATACTCTACAGCTATTAACGCCAGAGGCTCTACATATAAAATGATAGAGGCTGGAGGTAAGTATTACTGGGGCTTCAACTACATTAGTCCTGGTGTAGATGGGCCTTTTGAGTTTTCCGCAGTCACTAATGGTGGTGTTTGCTTACGAGCTACAAATAACTCAAATGTTCGCGTAAGAAATGTAAACTTCCCGTGTGGATGGTGGAATGCTAGCTCTGTTGTTTACGATCTAAACGACCTTAACCCAGAGTATTGCTCCAAGACCTTTATTTGGAACTTTGCAAATAATTCTACATTACATGCTGATCACTTATCAGTAAGTTCTGATTACCCCTCAGACGTAGGATATCATGGACCCTCAGCCATCTGGACTTCGGGGGCTAACAATATCGCTTACGGAGCGCCATCATCAACACCAGACACTTCTACACTATCTGTTTTAGATTTCTTCGGTGCTGGGAGGGAGAATGCTTGGCAACTTCCAGGTGGCACTAATGTAATGTATGGGTTCGAAACACCACAAAATCAAGGGCCATTTAGATTATATGTTGGAGTTGATTCTTTAGCAAACCAACTCTATCAAGAAGGTAAACCGGGTTATGCCCCTCAAGTCTTTGCTCAAGGCTATAACTTATCTGGCTCTGTGTCCGCGGTGCTGACTACAAGTGCTCTATACGGTAAAATTCTTAGAATAAATAATGATGGTGATTTAGAACCATCAGGCTATTATTACTCTAATGAGTTTGTCAAGCCTGATCCAAATGCAATTAGACTTGATGACTCTGCTGCTAATACTTTTGCTAATGCAAAGAATGGTGCAATGGGGACATCCAATAGGCCACAAATTTGTAGTATTTATTTATCAAATACATCAATCACTGGTGAGGGTAAACTTCCTAATACTAATGCTTTAGGATCAGGATTTAAGAGTCCAAACATATTTGATATATTAGAAGAGAACTGATATGACTGTAAATGATTTTGCTTTTTCTGATAGTAATTACAGGTTCACTGATCCTGTAAGATACTTTACATCCACTGATCCTTACTATTGGGAAATTGATAATATCCCTTTAAAGCAGTTGCAGGAGAATGATCTTTGGCTAAAAGATCAAATAGAAGATGGTTTTAAAAATTTTTCTCCTAGATACGTAAGATCACAGTTTGAAGAACTTCAACCCTTCTCAGATTCTCAAGATAATATTGTTAAAGTTCGACCAGGTAGATATTCTGCAAGAATTAATGATGCAACTTCAAATCCTAAATTACAAATAATTGAAAGGCTGACCGGGCAACTTTTCGACGGTCCAAATAAATGGAGACTCGCTACTTACTATTCAGAAGATTTAGCAAATAATATTGAAAGGATTACATCTGAGGTTGCTGACGATGCCTTGTTTATGAATGGCTTAGTGGAGAGAGTGTTTACTTACGCAGTTAAGAATGCGTATGAGACGTTTTCTCAAATGACCGAGTTGCCAGGACAGGAAGATTTTAAACTTGGAAATTCTTTACTGGATTTGTATTTTTGGCCTGGCGACGCTTATCAATCTCATGAGAGGTATGTAGATGTTACTAGATGGAACCCAGAACACGGTGTTAGAAGTGCTCAGTTCTTCGAGCAATCCTTCTTAAAATATTGGAGAGGTGTAGCAAGGACTGCTATTGTAGATGTGCCCAATGAGTTATCTATTGAAGTTCCTTCGTTTGATCAAAGAGACTTTGATTACATTGATTCTGATGGTAATATACAACAGAATAATAACGCTAGTGTGAGAATAGATTTACTATTTATTTATAGTAAACCTATTGACGCCTCATCAGTAAAAATTAAAGGATCTGATCAAGTAACTCCAAGAACTATTACTGAGCCGACTTTAGGTTTAGTTAGAGGCGCAGGAGTTATCCTAGATACGAACCCAGCCGGTGAAAGTTTTGGGGAGACTAATCAATCTACATTAGATAATGATGGAAACGTAAAGATTTTAGCATCACCTGCCGACCAAGCTAACACTAATGCAGGATTCAAAGGATTAAATATTCATGGATCATTCCCATCCCCAGATGATTTAATGAATACTGCTCCTCTTCTCTTAGAAACTTTAGAGGCAAATAATCCGAGGCTGGTTGGGCAAACTGTTCTTCCGGTGGCTTATGTTGTTGTTCGTAGGGACGCAGCCACTAATGAATTTGGATTACAAGTAATTACTAATAATAATATTATTGATATACGTCCACTAATGAGGACAGCAGAGTTAACTTATAATGAAAGAGCAGGTATAGCTGCTGCTCTCCCACAGTTATCAATTGCAAATCCTGTGGTTACAGAAATTAAACTAAAAAGAGTTTCAGAAGATATTGGAATCCAAATTGCTAATATTAAACGTAGATTGATTAGTGATCCCGGAAGCAGAACAGGTAGAATTGTGGGCGGAGGAGTGGTTCATGGTGGTTGGGTCTACGGGCCAGAGGCCGCTCTAAGACATCATTATTTTGATAATTTAGGTTTAGACTCTACTGAAGCCTATGCAAGATATCGAGATACTTATCAAGAATTTTTTAATAGTATGCCTTGGTATGGAGAGTGGGATATTGCTTCTTGGGTGCCTGATATAAATAGAGGTGAGAGTGTAAACGATAGAGTCAACATACTCATGACCGATTACCCTGATATAGTAAACGGGCAGGCGGATAGTAATTTTCTAGCGAGAAGTTATGCTGGAGAAGATGGGATTAGGTTAAATAGTTTAGCAGGACCCAAGGATGGGGAAACTCCTTACTCGAATGAAGCAAACAAACGTTACGGTGATGGCCTTTTGATGTTTTTCGTTAAGAAAACTATTCAGATAGAAACCTCTGCGGTTCCTTGGATGAGTCATTATCAAGTTAACGCTAGTCTAAAGAATTGTTTGCCTATTTGTTATTCTCAGTCTCCCCTGACCAATGTGATTAGACAATATAAAGGAGCTTCTAATATTTGGGTTGAAACAAGGCCAACAGAATTTACAATTTATTGCTCGTGGGTAGGTATGCAAAATATTGCCACGATCAATTTCGACGCAACTACAAATGTTTATAATCAAATAAGATCATCAGGACTTAGAAATCTTAGAAATAATTCCAGGGTGACCGCAGGTTTTGTTGTAATAACTGACGAACTTATGGGCCTTAAGAGAGGCGCAGAACTACCTAATAACTCTATAAAGGGTGGTATCTGCGTTTACCCGACTATAACTTTTAATATTGTAGGATTCCCCAGAAGAGGGAGTGGCTATGCTGGGTATAACTTAGCGGCAAATAATCGAATAACTCTAAGGTAATGAGCAATCAAGGTAGAGACAATGTTTTATTCGCCTGTGGTGAATTCACTCCAGGCACTAGGACTATTGGCACTCCAATCATTATCTCTATCCCTCCCAGGATCATCCCAACTCATGAGAGAACTCCTACACTCCCTCCTCTACCACGCAGGGATGACGATGATGTCCCTCCAGTTATCGTTAACCCAGACCCAGTAAATCCTCAACTCATTCCTCCTGTAAATCCTGATCCAACAAATCCTTTCTTTATCCCTTTTGTTCCTCCTGACCCAATAGGCAATGGGATTCCACCAAATCAAGGTGAACCTCCTAGAATTCCTAGAGACGATCCTACTTTAATTATTGGTGGTGGAGTTACCATGAGGCTGGAGGATTTGGGTGGTCCCGGAGGAGGTGGAGGTGGGGGAGAGTTTTTTGAAGAGGAAACTCCTACAAGAAGAATCTTATCATTACAAGAAATTACGACTCCTCAAAATATTCTTCCTGAAGATGACCCTACATCTAGAATTAATCCAAATATTTCCTTGGAAGATCAAGGAAGTGAGAACTTTCCTGGACCTTTGTATACTGAGACTATAGATTTAAGAGATGGCTCTCAACGATCAGCTTTCTCTAATAATTTTACTGGGAATAACTTATATGATCCCATCTACAATATTTTAGACTACAGTAATTCTCAGTTTCAGTATGTCTCTAATAACTTATATAGAAATATATTTTCTGCTTATGTATCTAAGGAAGTGGACTTCTTCTTAAGGAAGTCTACTTTAGAAACCAATTGGACTGAAGAAAATATAACCGGTTTAACCGTAGCTAAACTAACACAAAGCTTAAATACTACTCTACTAGAAGCTTTTGATACTATTTTAGATATAAATGGTATTCAAGTTACTAGATTTTATTTTTTGAATAAAGTTTTTAATCATTTAATTTCGGGAACTTTAGATGAGTTTGATAGTGAATTCTATATGAATTTGGCTGAATCAATTTCATCAAGACCAAAATTAAATATTATACAGACAACTAACGAACAGACAAAGAAGAATAGAGTCTTGGCTTTAATGTCTGAAAAATCTCACTCTGCTTATCCACCAAATTACGATAATACAGATAGCAATAGAGATTATATTGAAGTGTCAAGAATGAAATTTCTGTTATCAGACTTAGAGTCCACAATTGATGTAGAAGTGTTAGACGGCACTGAGTATCAACTAGAACTTGCTGATGGAGGAATCTTCGTAGAGTCAGCGGTAGGTCTACAAGAAAGCGCCTCGGTCTCGTCTGAATACGTGCCCCCAGGGCCAGGAGACGGATATTACTTTACGATAGAACTATCAAAAGGTTCTTTAGTTCCTTTAGTAATGGATAATGAACTAAGAAGCGCATACTATGTTGATAATGACGTTAGAAAACTTGGTTTAGATTTACTTGCTCAAGATTCTAGCTATAGATTAGAAGCAACTGTTGATTTAATTAATTCAGAGTTTTCTTCAGGATTTAACGAAAGTTATTTGGCTTCTGCTCATTATTATAAGCTTGATTTAGGATCTATTCAAAGTAAGGCAACAATAGATAACTTTATTGAAAATACTACAGCGACTTATAAAAAACTAACTGACGCTGACGCCATAGCGGAACATAGTAAAACTTATGGATCTAAAGTTACTCAGTTTAATGTCCAGTATGATGATATATTCTTACAGTATGCGGATACCGCAGGTGAAATGGTCTTGACAATGAAAGATCTTACATTCAGACAGTTCACCCCAAAACGCAGCCCCACTAACCAAATTATATTAACCAGAAATCTGCCTGATGGATTTATTCTTTATCCTGTAAAAGATACAAAAGATAATCCAACAGGAGCTTACTCTAAGATAAATAACTTTGGTGATAAGGTTTCAAGAACTCTGAAAGGAGAAATGAACTTTACCACCGAGGAAGGTCAATCCTCCAAACGAACTCTTCGAGCTACAAATATATGGCAACAAGAAGGTAACTTTAGTTATGGATTAATCGGGTTCTCAGACCCAGAAAATTTATATTATTTATATGATCCTGAAGATTTCCCTAATACCTTTGAAGTATCTGGAAGATCCGAGGTAGGCAATTTAGTCTATAATGTATTATCAAGATTAGAAAATAAGTATTCATTCGATCATTTAAATTGGTGGGACGTTTATCGAAGATTACCTTATAAATCAGTAGCTAAATTAATGTTCGATTTTCCTGAAGTTGTATCAAGTAGTTTATATGAAGGGTGGAAAGGCTATCGAATAAAAAATGTTCTTTATCGGTATGGGATTGCTCCTGATAATCTAACAGAAGTAGATCCTAATATAGATGATCCTACCTACTTAGAGGAAGGCAGTAGAAATGTTTAATCCTATGAGACAGGTAATAGATCTTAATACAGCTCATGGTGGAGCATGTCTACCAGCTACTCCATGTATGTTTCCGTTTACGAATAAAAATGTTTTTGATGTGTCACCCCCAGGACCTGGTGGCGGTCTGGGCTTTGGTTGGTTATTATTGACTGTTGGTGATGTTTTTGTTCCACATAGTTGTCTTAAACCGCTTTTTCATACTCCCATGGTGCCAATATCCGCTTGCTCAACTAAAGTGTTTATTTCAAGCGCCCCTGTTGCTTTGGCTAGCCCTGTTCATCTTTTAAATTGTGGAGACTTCGTTGTTCCAACCATACCTAGTAGAATTTTTATTGGTAGTTAAAATAATAAAAAATAAACTTATTTATCTGTTAGATAGATAAATACTTTTACGAGGATAGTATTATGTCAAACTCAAAAGATGTTAAGATGTTCCTAGAAGGCTGCGATTGGGGAAGCCTTGGTCTCGCACCAAAGAAGGTTGTTGCTGAATCAGTCGAAGATTCTTACGAGGAAATTTATGAGAGCGATGAGATAGAAGCTGGCTTCTACGATGTCGATGGTGAGCTTTTCTTTGT
>Ga0099848_1001527_pt1 | contig 10835 bp, 10 predicted proteins | sample CB_VirMetaG_3_FD_78179 | JGI IMG/M metagenome (GOLD analysis project Ga0099848, IMG submission 78179) | Freshwater to marine saline gradient viral communities from Chesapeake Bay - CB_1508_1S Viral MetaG | ecosystem: Environmental > Aquatic > Marine > Coastal | place: USA: Chesapeake Bay... | reverse complement strand
AGTTGCTGGATACCGTGGAACCCAACAAGGTTTTGAAGGTAAAACCAATACAACATACTATGATAAGAGTGGATGGATTACTAATCTCGATGGCATTAAGAGAGCAAGACTTCAAACGAACTGATAAATACATAGGTGAAACCAAATTGAGTATTCAATTACATAAATTCAGAAAAAAATTTCCCGCCAAAAATTAGCAAAAAAAGTCGAGCATGGCAGGCACTGTAAGTTATCAAGCACCTCAATATGGTAGTCTCGCTGGAGCAATTGGCGAGAAAGTTGGTAGTGCCATATCAATGGCAGCACAAGCAAGACGCAATCGTGATGGTGAGAAGCAGAGACTAGGTGAACAGATTGCTGAACTAAACAATAAAGAAGATAAGACAGACGAAGAGAAGCAGCAACTAAAAGACTTACAAAAAAGAAAAGAAGATTTAGATTCTCAAGGATTTGGTTATATTGGAAAGAAAGCACTCGGTGCTGAGTTTGGCGGAGATCTGAGAAGAAGAACCATAGGATTTTTCCAAAAAGATCCTGCAGATCAAAACGATCCTGCTTTGACAAAGCAGAAAAGATTTGAAGCATTACTTTCTGCTCAACCAACAGGAGTTCAAAGAGTTTCTCAGCAAACACCAGAGGTTCCAACAGCAAGACAAGATGGTGGAATCTTAGGATCGTTTGCAACAAATATTGTTGAGAAGATCAGTCGTCTTAGTCAAAAGGTTGATAAGTTATCTGACGTTGTTTCTGGAGATAGAACACCATCTATCATTGTTAAACTGTCTGAGAATGTTCGTGGTATAAAAACATTCTTCTCTAAAAATAATAAGATAGAAGAAGAACAAGTAAAGATTGCCAATGAACAACTCGAAGAACAAATAAAAGCAGCAGATGATGCAGAGGCTGCTGCTATTGAGAGTAGGGGTGAAGCAAGAGATGGTGGTCCTGGTGGTGTTGGATACGATAACAAAAGAGATAAAGAAGAAAAGCGTGGAGGTGGAATTCTTGGTGATATTTTAGATTTTTTTGACCTACCAGATTTTGATTTCGATAGAAAGCGTAGAAGATCTAGAAGAAGTAGACGCCGTGGAACTCGTAGAAGATATGCAAGAAGAAAGTTAAGAAAATTTAAACCAAGAAAACCAAACTTCAGAATGCCAAGGGGTGTTGGCAGAGGTCTGAGAGGACTCAAAGGACTTGGCGGTGGTATTCTGGGTGGTATTGGAATGGATATGCTATTCCCAGATCCAACTAATCAATACGATCAGATTAGTGGACCCAATGCATACTATAATGATCCAAACTACAAGGGTCCAAGACCACCAGAGAAACTAGCTAGTGGTGGTATTGTTACTGGACCTCCACAGAAACTAGCAAGCGGTGGAGTTTTAGATAATCCAACGAAAATTTCTGGTCCATCTGCTGTTGTTCCTAAAAATAAACTAGCAACAGAAGTAAAGAAAAACCCAGAGAATGTTAAAAAATCATCTCCATTCAGTAAAGTAATACAATTACCTACAATGGCAGCAGGAGCATTGATGCTTTCTACTGTTGGAAATATAGTGAACAACATGGGAGGTGTTGCTAAATTATTCAGACCAGTATTGCAGAAGTTATTTACACCAGCAGCTGCAGCATTTGGATTGCCTGTCAATTTAATTTCAGCATTCTTTGGTGGCGGTCCTGCTATGGCAGCAGGATTTACTCCAGCAGCAGATAAGTTAAAAGGTAAAGGTGGCAACGGTCCAAATGGAACTGGCAATGCAACATCTACAACTGGTGGTGGTGCTATGGGCATGATGTCACCAGGAATGGTGACTGGTGGAGGATCTATTGATGGATACCAGATCACCTCTGGATTCGGTCTCCGTTCTTCTCCTGGCGGTGTTGGTTCTACTAATCACCAAGGCATCGACTACGGTACACCACAAGGAACTAAACTAGCAACTAAAAAATCTGGTAAAGTTGCAAAGGTTGTAGTCCCTGCTATGGGAAACATGGGTGAAGTTCATGTCATTCATGACGATGGAACAGAAGCGAGATATTTACATTTAAGTAAGACTGCAGTATCTCAAGGATCGAATGTTGTTGCTGGACAATTACTGGGAGAAACAGGTGGAGCGCCAGGAACTCCTGGTGCTGGTCCTTCTACTGGACCACATTTACACTTTGAGTATTATCCAAGCGCATCATCTGGTCCTGTGGATGGTAGTGGAGTAGCATCTCAAATATTTACTGTTGGGGGACAAGTGGGGGCACCGACACCAACAACAACTCCCAGTCCATTATTTGCTACTCCAGCAGGAACTCCTACATCTCCAAGTGCAGCTGCACCTACAGGTTCTACACCAACAGTTACACTTCCACCAATATTCCAGTCACAACCTGCTGCAGCAGCAAACCCACTCGCTTTTAATGCAGCTGCTAGTCCTTGGGATGTATACAATCGAGAAAATCCATACATGAGACATAATTTCTAATGGCAAACGCAAAGTTTTTTAACCCAAGAAAGGTGACCCTTACTAGTGTTGATGGTAAGCAATATGATATTACCAAATTAGTTGGTGCATTGTCTTACTTCGAAGACATCTACACTCCATTTGTGAGTGCAAATATGTTTGTTATTGACAGTGGACAAAACTTAATTGGCACACTTCCTATTCAGGGGGGAGAAAAAGTTACCATTAGATTAGAGAATGTCAAGAAAGAAATGGTTGAGTATGAATTATCTGTATGGAAAATTTTTAATAGAAAGATTGAAAAGAACATGCAGTATTATAATCTAGCACTTCTTTCGGAAGAAGCAATGAACAACGAGAGTGCTAGAATTATCGAGAAGTATAAGGCACATCCAGAAGCAATTGTTCAAGACATTCTTAAAAATGTACTGAAGACTAAGAAAGATATACAATCAGAAACATCACAATTTAAGATGTGTATGTTTCCTAATGGAAAGAAGGCACATGCTGTTATTCAATCATTAATGTCAAGAACAGTACCTAAGTCTGCTAAGTTTAAGAAAGGTGGAGGTGGTGGATCTAATAAAAAATCCACTAAAGATCTTGGTGGCAATTCAAAAGAAGCATCAGGAACAGCAGGTTATTTGTTCTTTGAAAACAAGGATGGATTTGTGTTTAAATCTATGGACTTGTTGTGTTCAGATGGCACCGATTCTTTCGGTGGCACACCTCCTGTTGCTGTTTATTATTCTAGACCTGCGGTTGGTATGACAGCAGACAAAAACTTTTATACGATTGAAGAGTATAAGTTCACAGATGAAATTGATATTGTAGAAAAACTAAACAACGGAATTTTCTCTACACATATGTGTTACTTTGATATCTCTGCTCAGAAATACGAAGAATACACTTATGATATGTCAAAAACTTTTGATAACATGTCACATCTTGGTAGTCAAGATGATCTAGCAAAGTATCAAAGAGAGTTAGGAGAGAAACCTAGTCGCATCATGACTATTCTTTTAGATCATGAGTCGTGGTACAGTGATGAAAAGATTGCCAACCCAGATGAAGATGGTGATGCAGAGTTTCCAGATTATGCTAAGTATTATACCGCTCAAGCAATTGGAAGAAGATATTTAATGGAAAACCAACGTGTGGAGATTACTATTCCTGGCAATTCTGATTTAAAAGTTGGTGATAAATTAAAGATAATGATTCCAAACATGGCAGCAGAATCTATTAGAGAGAAGCAAACATTTGATGAAGAAAATAGTGGGACATACTTAATTGCACAACTATCACATAACTATCAGTTTATTAAAGAAAGTGGAGAACCAGAGTTTACTACTAAAGCAGCATTGATTCGTGATACTTATGGTATTAAAGAATATGATTCAAAAGTTCAAACTTGATGTTAAATAGTAATAGGAAGTATTGAAATATGGATCAATCGGTAGCATCATTATATCCTATACATCAGATTGGTTCTGACGGATTCTCTTGGTGGATCGGTCAGGTAGAAACTGATAAAAAAGATGATCCAAAAAGATCAGGTCGTTATCGTGTGCGTATTATCGGTCAGCATCTAAAGACTGGTGAAAATGCAACACCTACAGATGAATTGCCATGGGCACACATTATGATGCCTGTTACAACACCATTCATTGAAGGTGGAACTGGTGGCGCATCTCCTGGTCTCAAGCGTGGTTGTTTTGTTGTTGGATTTTACTTAGACAACGACAAACAAAAACCCATCATCATGGGATCAATTGGTGGTGTGAAGGGTGCCACTAAAGAATCAAATGATGATGAAAATGGTAGTGGTCCTTTAAATTTTAAGGCAGTTAAGGATCCTAAGATTAATCCTCAGCAAAACAGATCAACAGAGACACAGAAAGGCAAAAACAAAGAAGGTGCCAACACAGATAAAGGTGTGGTTGATGCCGATCAAGCAGACAAGAAAGGTGGAGCTCCACCAATTCTCTTGGCAGCATATGCAAAACACTCAGAAACAAATCCCACTGGCGGTAAGAGTTGCGTTGTTATTGCCAATCCTAATTGTGGTCAAGAAAATAATTTAAAGAGTGGACTCACCAGAATCATGGGTGATCTTCTTGCTGCTAATCAGGCATCGGGTGGTCAAATAGGTGACTTCTATGTCAGTAAGATTAATGGATTACTTTATGACGGAGTAGGACAAGCACGTTATCACATCGGTCGTGTTGTTAGACTTGTTAAGAGTTTTATTGCAAGAGGAAAAACAGAGATCGTTAAACAATTACGTGGTGCTATTGATTTCCTAAACAAAACTATTCTTACAACAGAAGCAACAGTTGGTTACGTTGCACAAGGACCATATAAAGATCCAGATGAAGCATTCGTTCCCATCAAGGAAAGAAGTAATAAACTAAAGAAAGTAAAAGAAATCTTTGATAAAATTTTTGAATCTCTTGGTTGTAGCATTGCAGACTTAACTGATCTTATTGCAAAGTTTATTACAGATCTCATCATGGGATTCTTAACCGATGTCTTTAACAATGCTGCATGTTTTATTGATACTTTAGTTGATGGCATTCTCAATGAGATTCTTGCACAGTTTGATGCATTGGTTGCAAAAATTCTTGCTCCTATTCAGGCAATCTTAGATGCTATCGCAGCACCACTAAACTTTATTGGTGGAATTATTGCTAAGTTTATGGCATTGCTTGGCATTACATGTACTGGTCCTGCTCAGAAATGTGAACCTATTCAAGAGAAGTGTACTGATTGTGGCAGTAAGGACAGTCAAGATGATTTGGATAAACTTTTGGCAGCAATTGAAGATGGAATTGGTGATACATCACTGTTTGTTTGTGATGAATCCAAAAATGTTGCACCAAAGCAAGAAACTTCAGTAACATTTGTTGGGGGTGTTTATGATGATCCAACTTCTTCACCTGAAAATGTAACGCCAGATAATGATGATGATGATTCTACCATTGATTATGGTATTCCAGATGTAGATCCACCAGACGATGAAGATGATCCAGAGGATGATGGAACCATTGAGGGCGATGCAACACCAGAATTCCCAGTAGATGAAGATGGCGACCCAGTAACTTTACCTGATGATGATGTTGTTCCTTATGTTGATGTGTATACAAATGAAACTTTATATGGAGAGGGAGAAGTAATTGTATATAACATAAAGGGAGTTAATATTCCTAATGGAACCGAGTTCGAGTATGTATTATCAGGTCCTAACATTACATCCACTGATATTGAAGAAGGATTAACAGGAACATTTATAGTAAATGGAAACACATCAACAGTTCAAGTAACTATTTCTCAGGATAACGTTGTTGAATTGGCACCAGAGCTACTAACATTTACTGCTACAGCAATTGTTGATGTAACAGACGACGAAGGTACTGTAACATCATATCCACTGGAAGCTACTACAGATGTTGTCATTGATTCTGAAGTGGCAACTCCAGATGAAGTAATCAGTGATGCAAATCTTATTGCGACATGGAATGTTAGAACTGATAAAAGATTCTATCAAGAAGGTGAAGATGTTTTGGTTACTGTTACAACACAAAATGTACCAGATGATACTGAGTTTACCTACTATATGGTCGGTGCAAACGTAACTGCAGATGATTTTGTTAGCAGATCTCTTGGTGCTACCATGAGAATTAACAATAATGTTGCTGCATTTATCATTGGTATTGAAGATGACACTGAAATTGAAGGAACGGAAAATGTTACTCTAATTATTTCTGGAAAGGGAGTATCTACTAACTTCTCTATTGGTGAAACCGCAGAAGGTGGAGAGAATGAATTGGAAGAAGATACACAACAAGATGACTTTATACCAAAGAAACCTGTTGCAGGAACACCATTGACGGATGAAGATGGTTCTATAATTAGTATACCAATTGATACTCCTGGTGGACCATATCAAACAGCACCACAGGTTATTATTACTGGCAACGGTTATGGTGCAGGCGCAGTTGCTCTTCTAGACGGCAAAGGTTTTGTAAGTGAGGTTAGAGTAACAAGACAAGGTGTTAATTATGTACCAAATACAGCAAACAATAATGGATTGTTGTGTGTGGTTGATTCTTACACCATGCTATCGCCAGGATCTGGATACGAAACTGCACCGACAGTTCTTGTTAATGGTGTTCGCAATCTAGCGGAAGCAATCATTGATGAAAGAGGTTTTGTGGTGAGCATTAGAAATACTGATAGAAGTAAGCGTTATACTTCAATGCCAGAAATTAAAATCTTTGGTGGTGGCGGCGCTGGAGCAAGATTCTTACCTAATATGGTTTGCCTAGATAGTAATGATCTTGAGCGTAGAGGATATGCCAAGATTGGAACTGGTTCTTATGTTGATTGTCCATAATGTCACAGGAAAATGCTACTACGCACAAAACAAGTGCGAATCAAAAAAAGTTTCAGTCAAAAGGTGCCGCTAGACCTGAGGGATCATCTGAATTAGAAGAAGGTCAGTTTTGTAACGATGATTTTCACGTCATTGCTACAAAGCATGGATGGACTATGGGTTCGTATACTAATAGTGATGGAACCACTGGATTTATTCTTTCCAATGGTCAATCAATGTTCCATTTTGATATCAATGGAAATATTGTACTTGCAACTGGCAAACCAGGTCAATCTGGATGTGGCGGTAAAGTAATCATTCATGCAAAAGATCATCACGAACAAACAGACACATATAATTTACATGTTCGTGGCAATGATGATGAAGCAGAGAAAGAAGGTAGTGCTGCGTCGGGAGCAAAACCCAAAAAGACACCAGCATACTCAATTTACGTTGAAGGTGATGTTGCTATCGAATCACAAGGAGGAGATATTGGCATCAAAGGAGACAATATTACTCTAAATGCTATTAACAACTTAATCTTGAGAGCAGGCGAAAACATCAACTTAGAGTCTGGTGAAGGTCAAGGAAAAATTAATGCTGTAGCAACTGATGTCAACGTTGACTCATCATTTGCAAGATTTACTACTAGTGGTGGTTTCTATGTTGATGGAAGTGGAGAATTTTCTGTTAACCAGAAAGATAAACCAGGATCATCTGCATCTATCAATACTATAGGAGATGTTAATCATGTTATTACTGGAAAGTACATGATACGATCAACGGGTGACATGCAATTTGAAAGTACAGGTGGTCACCTTCTTCATAAAGCAGTAAGAGGTGGTATGGCTACTGTTGTCAATGGCAGTAGCAGTGAGACTGTCAGGGGAACTAAAAAGATTAAAGTAATGGGCAAGTCTTCATCACCAAAAGGTCAAGCCGATCCCGCTTTAAAACTGGACTTAGGTCCAGGAACAAACGGATCACTAGACATTAAAGCAGCTTCTTATATAAATGTCAAGGCAGTTGGTTCAAGTGTTATTGATAGTACAGTCATTGACTTGAAAGCAAAGGGCGCTCTAAATTTGAATGGTAAATCGATTTTCCTAAACTGATTACACAAAAGTCGAAAAATTTTCTCCGCCAAAAAATCGCCAAAAAAGTCGAGCTTGACAGATTCTGACAAAACCAGTAGAATAACTCTGTTAAGGGTTCAAGGGTCATTGTGACTCTAAATAATTATTGAATGGTTCTACATTATGCACTACAAACCTTATAGTCCAGAATGGCATAGATATCGATATCTCAAAGAAGCACTGGATAAGTACCTAGATGAGTATATTGACAATAATGTTATAATTGATGATATTCATGATATTCTGCATTCTCGTTCAGAAGCAGCATATGGTGAATTTACAAAAATCAATGATTTAGAAGCAAAATTGCGAGACTAAAATGCTTTCAACCCAATACAGACTTAAATTAGAATTTATTTGTAAGTGTATTGTAAATGGAGAAGATGTCAAGCTTGAAGACATGATTTGGGCAGAAAAACTTTCTAAATCAAATACAACTGCTCGTGAATGGTTGAATAAAGCAAGACGTAAGGCTGCCAATCCTGATATGCAAGAAGGTAGCATGGATGATTTTATGAATAAGATGGGATTGGGCGATCCAGACCCTTCTAATCATAGAAGTGGATTTTCATCTGCAGATGAAATTGTAGATTGGTTTAAACAAGACAAACCCGATGATTGGAGACAACGTGACTGATAAATTAACCGCAGTGATTTATAGTGATGGTAGTCAAGAATGCGAGAGAATTGCAATGCTTCTCAGATCTCTTGATGGAGAATTTCATGAATATATACTAGGTGCTGATTTTAGTGATCGCCAGTTTAGAATGGAATTTGGATCCGAAGCACAGTACCCACAGATAAGCATTGGTTATGAGCACGTCGGTGGCATCAAGGATGTGCTACAATACTTGGGTAAACGAGGACTCCTTGAAGCAGGACAATGACCACCCCGAACTGGCAGCACCACTCTAAGAAAGAGCAAAAGCGCCATCTCAAACCACAGGCGTTGCGTGCTGCCAAAAAACGTGCTAAAATGATCAAGAAGAAACTTCTGCTCGTTTAGCCATCTGGTGAAGGCAGCGAACTCATAATTCGCCTCAGAAGAGTTCGATCCTCTTAACGAGCATTGGGAGATTAGCTCAGTGGTAGAGCAACGTGCTGATAACGCGGAGGTCGCTAGTTCGAATCTAGCATTTCCCACCTTGCGAGTATGGTGGAATCGGTAGACACACCAGACTTAAAATCTGTTGGGCATCGCGCCCGTGGGAGTTCAAGTCTCCCTACTCGCATTCATTATTAATAAAAATGGACACATTAGGTATTTTTGAAACGCCAATTTCTAAGATTGATAATTTTTTGAGTGATAGTGAGTGCCATGCTTTGATGAAATACGCAAAAAGCACTGATTATTATGCATACTCACCAGATAAACTTACAACATTTGGATCTAAGGAAAGAAATGTCTTAGGCAAATTTTTTCCTTGGATTCAACAACGAATAGAAAAAGTTTTTACTGAGTATGCTTATGATACTCTTAAAGTTGTGCAAACATGTGACTTTAAGATAATGGACTCTTGGGCAACATTAACAGAACCAGGCGGAGAATCAATTAAGCACAGTCATGCTAATTGTTATTGGTGTGGCGTATTGTATATCGACGATAATTGTAGTCCGATTACTTTCTATCGCCCAAAGTTTAATACTTCATGGTCTTTAGATGTTACAGAATTTAATGAGTATTCTTGTAATCAAATTTCATTGCAACCAGAGAGAGGTTTGATAATCTTCTTTCCTCATTGGTTAGTCCATAAAGTAGAACTTAACAAGACTACTATCAATCGACACTCTGTTACGTTTAATATTCTCCCAAATGGTCTATTTGGTATTCACGACTCTACATGTAGAATCAATGTGCTAGAAATTTAATAAATAACACAGAGGAGAGCGGTATGACCATAAGATACGAACTATCTCAAAAATATGTTTTTTTAGAAGGCAGTGTAGTTCGTATGTATTTCATACAAGGTCTTCCTTATACGTTTGATGAACTTCCTAAAGGTGTGGAAGAAATGCCTCAAATTCAAACCGAGGCACTTGCACATAGAGATTATGATATGGATGAAATTTATAAAGTTTCTGCATATCTAATGGAAGAAGAAATGCATCCATTGATGTTTGAATTGCCTCTAAACAATCCATCATTATTACCCAAAGATGATTGAACAATTTTACGAATGGTTTGAAGGAAAATTTACAAATAAAATTCAAGCGTTCTCGTATCCATCACGATATGCATATATTGTTGTGGAACACCGTAGAGTAAACAATCATGGTTTATTTTATGGAGAACAAGCATACTTCAACAAAACAAAAACACCATACAGACAATTTTTCTTGCAAATTTCTGAATGTCATGGTAAAATAATTGTAAGATCAATGGAACCAAAGGATAAGTCATTATTCTTAGGATTCAAGAATCTTCACACCGTCTCGGGAAGTCCCTTGACATACAAGCGTGGTTGTGATACAATATTTGAGTTCAAGGGAGATTACTTTGAAGGTAAAATTGAATCTGGATGCAATTGTTATGTTAAATGGGGTAATCTAGATACATATCTAGAAAATAATGCTTTTCTTGGAGAAAATTGGTATCATGTCGAAGACAAAGGATTTAATATAGATACCAAAGAACATGTTTGGGGATCTAAACATGGACACTTTCAATTTAAGAAAGAAATGCCTGTGTAGCTCAGCTGGATAGAGCAACGGTTTTGTAAACCGTAGGTCGTCGGTTCAAGTCCGACCGTGGGCTTTGGCAGCAATGCCAACTTCTACTACGGGTATCTTCCGTAGCGTCGTAGATAGAGGGTAAGTCTCTGTTATATCCTTGAGGTATATTACGCTTACTCCATCTGGGGAATT
>Ga0099848_1001526_pt1 | contig 10838 bp, 17 predicted proteins | sample CB_VirMetaG_3_FD_78179 | JGI IMG/M metagenome (GOLD analysis project Ga0099848, IMG submission 78179) | Freshwater to marine saline gradient viral communities from Chesapeake Bay - CB_1508_1S Viral MetaG | ecosystem: Environmental > Aquatic > Marine > Coastal | place: USA: Chesapeake Bay... | reverse complement strand
CTGCTGTTGCTGCTGAAGTTCCTGAGGTACCATTTATACCAGAGATACCTGAGGTGCGGTTTGCACCTGAGGTGCCTGCTGTTGCTCCGTTTGCACCTGAGGTACCGTTTGTACCTGAAATACCTGAAGTCCGAGATGCACCTGAGGTACCAGCAGTAGTGGCTGAGGTGCCAGATGTACCGTTTATACCATTTGTACCAGAGGTTCTAGAGGCACCACTTATACCTGAGGTAGCAGCTGAAGTTCCGCTTGTACCGTTTGTACCTGAAATACCTGAAGTCCGAGATGCACCTGAGGTACCTGCTGTTGCTCCGTTTGCACCTGAGGTGCCGTTTGTGCCACTTATACCTGAAGTTTGAGATGCACCTGAGGTGCCTGCTGTTGCTGCTGAAGTTCCTGAAGTACCATTTGAGCCAGAAATACCTGAAGTTCTAGAAGAACCGTTTATACCTGAAGTAGCTGCTGAAGTGCCAGATGTACCATTTGTGCCACTTATACCTGAGGTTTGAGATGCACCTGAGGTACCTGCTGTTGCTCCGTTTGCACCTGAGGTGCCGTTTGTACCTGAAATACCTGAGGTGCGGTTTGCACCTGAGGTGCCGGCTGTTGCTCCGTTTGCACCTGAGGTACCGTTTGTACCTGAAATACCTGAAGTCCGAGATGCACCTGAGGTACCTGCTGAAGCAGCTGAAGTACCACTTGTACCGTTTGAGCCAGATGCTCCTGAAGTTTGAGATAAACCTGAAGTACCAGAAGTTGCTGCAGAAGTTCCTGAGGTACCATTTATGCCATTTGTACCAGACGTTCTAGAGACACCACTTATACCTGAGGTAGCAGCTGAAGTTCCGCTTGTACCATTTGTACCTGAAATTCCTGAGGTTTGTGAATTACCAGAAGTACCAGCTGAAGCTGCTGAAGTACCACTAGTACCATTTGAGCCACTTTGACCTGAAGTCCGAGATGCACCAGATGTACCGGATGAAGCCGCAGAAGTACCAGATGTACCGTTTGTACCAGAGATACCTGAAGTTCTAGAAGAACCGTTTATACCTGAAGTAGCACCACTTGTACCACTAGTGCCGTTTGTGCCATTTATACCTGAGGTTTGTGAATTACCAGAAGTACCAGCAGTAGCAGCTGAAGTACCACTAGTACCATTTGAGCCACTTTGACCTGAGGTTTGTGATAAACCGCTTGTACCAGCTGAAGCTGCAGAAGTTCCTGAAGTACCGTTTATACCGTTTGTACCGGAGGTTCTAGAGGCACCACTTATACCTGATGAAGCAGCTGAGGTACCACTAGTACCGTTTGTACCATTTATACCTGAAGTCTGAGATGCACCACTTGTGCCAGCTGAAGCTGCTGAAGTACCACTAGTACCATTTGAGCCACTTTGACCTGAAGTCCGAGATGCACCAGATGTACCAGCAGTTGCTGCAGAAGTTCCTGAGGTACCATTTATACCGTTTGTACCAGAAGTTCTAGAGGCACCACTTATACCTGATGAAGCAGCTGAGGTACCTGAGGTGCCGTTTGAACCTGAAATTCCTGAGGTTTGTGATAGACCGCTTGTGCCAGCAGATGCTGCTGAAGTACCGGATGAACCATTTGAGCCAGATGCTCCTGAAGTTTGAGATGTACCTGAGGTACCTGCAGTAGCTGCTGAAGTTCCACTAGTACCATTTGTACCAGATGTACCAGATGAGCGTGATAAACCGCTTACTCCTGAAGTAGCACCGGAGGTACCGCTTGTGCCATTTGTGCCGTTTGTACCCGAAGTTTGAGACGAACCTGACGTGCCTGCTGATGCAGCAGATGTTCCACTTGTACCATTTGTACCTGAAGCCCCAGAGGTTTGTGATACGCCACTTGTTCCTGAAGTAGCTGCAGAGGTACCGCTTGTACCGTTTGTACCACTTGTGCCTGAGCTTCTAGAAATACCACTTGCACCCGAAGTTGAACCTGAAGTACCTGAGGTACCGTTTGTACCGTTCGTACCTGAAGTTTGTGATAAACCGCTCGTACCAGCAGATGCTGCTGAAGTACCACTTGTACCGTTTGTACCAGATTCTCCTGAAGTTTGTGATAAACCTGATGTGCCTGAAGTTGCAGCAGAAGTTCCTGAAGTACCGTTTGTGCCATTTGTACCTGAAGTACGTGATATACCACTAATACCTGAAGTAGCACCTGAGGTTCCACTAGTACCATTTGTACCGTTTGTGCCTGAAGTTTGGCTTAAACCGCTCGTACCTGCTGAAGCAGCTGAAGTACCACTTGTACCGTTTGAGCCAGATGCTCCTGAAGTTCTAGAAGAACCACTTGTACCGCTTGTTGCAGCTGAAGTACCTGATGTACCGTTTGTACCACTAGTACCTGAGGTTTGAGATACACCAGAAGTACCAGAGGTAGCTGATGTACCTGAGGTGCCTGCAGTAGCTGAAGTACCAGAAGTTTGAGATACACCAGAAGTACCAGAGGTAGCTGATGTACCTGAGGTGCCTGCAGTAGCTGAAGTACCAGAGGTTTGTGATAAACCAGAAGAACCTGAGGTTCCTGTACTACCTGATGTACCAGATGTACCTGCTGAGCCTGCACTGTTAGATTGACCTGAAGTTCCTGAAGTGCCAGATGTACCTGCTGAACCCGAAGAACCAGCTGAACCAGAATTTCCTGAAGTACCAGCTGAACCACTTGTACCTGAAGTACCTGCTGTTGCTGAAGTACCTGAAGTACCGTTTGTACCACTTGTACCTGCTGTTACAGATAAGCCACTTGTACCTGCTGTACCTGTTGTACCTGCTGTTGCAGATGTTCCTGAAGTACCTGAAGTACTAGATATACCGTTTGTACCTGATGTACCAGTACTACCTGAAGAACCTGAAGTGCCAGATGTGCCTGAAGTACCGCTTGTTCTTGAAGCACCTGCTGAACCTGATGTACCAGTACTACCAGAAGATCCAGAAGTGCCTGAAGCAGCAGATGTACCTGAGGTGCCTGCTGTGCCGGCACTACCAGAAGTATTTGATTCACCTGAAGTACCTGAAGTGCCAGAGGTAGCGGATGTACCTGAAGTTCCGGCTGTACCTGAAGTTCCGGCTGTTGCAGAGGTACCTGAGGTTTGTGATAAACCTGAAGAACCTGAAGTGCCAGATGTGCCTGCTGTTCCTGATGTTCCAGCAGAACCCGATGTATTAGATTGACCTGAAGTGCCGGTCGTGCCTGAAGTACCTGCTGTTGCTGAGGTACCCGCTGATCCTGAAATTCCTGAAGTACCTGATGAACCACTAGTACCTGATGTACCAGCTGTAGCAGAAGTACCTGCTGTTGCTGAAGTACCAGAGGTACCAGCTGTAGCAGATGTACCTGAAGTACCTGCTGTTGCTGAAGTACCTGAAGTAGCAGATGTACCGGATGTACCAGCAGTTGCTGAAGTACCGGATGTACCTGAAGTAGCAGATGTACCTGAAGTACCTGCTGTTGCTGAAGTACCTGAGGTGCCTGTAGTACCCGATGTTGCTGAAGTACCAGAGGTACCAGCTGTAGCAGAAGTACCTGAGGTACCAGCTGTAGCAGATGTACCTGAGGTGCCTGAAGTACCCGCTGTAGCAGAAGTACCTGAAGTACCCGTTGATGCTGAAGTACCAGAGGTACCAGCTGTAGCAGATGTACCTGAGGTGCCTGAAGTACCTGCTGTAGCAGAAGTACCTGAAGTACCAGATGTGCCTGAAGTACCGACAGTTCCTGAGGTGCCTGAACTGCCTGAAGTGTTTGATTCTCCTGAGGTGCCTGAAGTACCAGAAGTTGCGGATGTACCTGAAGTTCCGGCTGTACCTGAAGTGCCAGATTCACCATTTGTACCTGAAGTACCAGTACTACCTGATGAACCTGAAGTTCCTGAAGAACCTGATGTTCCGCTAGTTCCTGAAACACCTGCTGAACCTGCGGTACCAGTGCTACCTGAAGAACCAGAGGTGCCAGATGTACCTGAGGTTTGTGATTCACCTGCTGAACCAGAGGTGCCAGTACTACCTGAAGATCCGGAAGTACCTGAAGTACCTGAAGTAGCAGATGTGCCAGAGGTTTGTGATTCACCTGCTGAACCAGAGGTGCCAGTACTACCAGAAGTACCCGAAGTGCCAGATGTACCTGCTGAACCTGATGTTTGGGATTCGCCTGAAGTACCCGATGTACCTGAGGTACCTGCAGTTCCTGATGTTCCTGAAGAACCGCTTGTACCACTTGAACCTGAAGTATTTGATTCGCCTGAAGTGCCTGAAGTACCAGAAGTTGCGGATGTGCCTGAAGTTCCGGCTGTTGCAGAGGTGCCTGAAGTGCCTGAAGTACCAGCACTACCAGAAGTATTTGATTCTCCTGAAGTGCCAGATGTACCTGAGGTACCTGCAGTTCCTGAACTACCTGAAGTATTTGATTCGCCTGAAGTACCTGAAGTACCAGAGGTAGCGGATGTACCTGAAGTTCCGGCTGTAGCTGAGGTGCCAGATGTGCCTGAAGTAGCAGATGTACCGGATGTACCAGCAGTTGCTGAAGTACCAGAGGTGCCTGAAGTAGCAGATGTACCTGAGGTGCCTGAAGTACCTGCTGTAGCAGAAGTACCTGAAGTGCCAGAGGTAGCGGATGTACCCGAAGTGCCAGCTGTACCTGAGGTACCTGAACTACCTGAAGTGTTTGATTCTCCTGAAGTGCCTGAAGTGCCAGAGGTAGCGGATGTACCCGAAGTGCCAGCAGTTGCTGAAGTACCAGAGGTGCCTGAAGTAGCAGATGTACCTGAGGTGCCTGCGGTTCCTGAGGTACCTGAACTACCTGAAGTGTTTGATTCTCCTGAAGTGCCTGAAGTACCAGAGGTAGCGGATGTACCCGAAGTGCCAGCAGTTCCAGAAGTTTGAGATTCACCATTTGTGCCTGAAGTACCACTTGATCCTGAAGAACCACTTGTACCACTTGTGCCTGATGTTTGTGATTCACCAGATGTACCTATTGTACCTGAAGTTCCGCTAGTTCCTGAAGAACCTGAGGTACCTGATGTTTGTGATTCACCAGATGTACCTATTGTACCTGAAGTACCTGATGTGCCGCTTGAACCTGAAGTTCCTGAGGTATTTGATTCTCCTGAAGTACCTGAGGTGCCTGAAGTGCCAGCTGAGCCACTAGTACCTGATGTTTGTGATTCACCAGAAGTACCAGATGTGCCAGAGGTACCAGCTGTACCTGAGGTACCTGAAGAACCTGATGTAGTAGACTCTCCTGAGGTACCTGCTGTTCCTGAAGTACCTGAAGTACCAGCACTACCTGAAGTGCCTGAAGTACCAGCACTACCTGAAGTATTTGATTCGCCTGAAGTACCTGAAGTACCTGAAGTGCCAGCTGAACCACTAGTACCTGAAGTACCACTTGAACCTGATGTTCCGCTAGTTCCTGAAGAACCTGCTGAACCTGAACTACCTGAAGTTCCACTAGTTCCTGATGTTCCTGAAGAACCTGAAGTGCCTGAAGTTTGTGATTCACCAGATGTACCTATTGTGCCTGAAGTACCAGAAGTTGCGGATGTACCTGAAGTGCCTGATGTTTGAGATTCGCCTGAAGTGCCAGATGTACCAGAAGTACCCGCTGTACCTGATGTACCTGAACTTCCTGCTGAACCTGAAGTACCAGCAGTAGCAGATTCACCTGAAGTACCAGAGGTGCCTGATGAAAAAGATTCACCAGAAGTACCAGCCGTAGCAGCTGAGGTACCAGAAGTACCATTTGTACCTGAAGTACCAGAAGTTAAAGAATAACCAGAGGTTCCTGATGAAGCTGCTGAAGTACCCGAGGTACCATTTGTACCACTTGTTCCTGATGTTTCACTAAAACCAGATGTACCTGAAGTGCCGGAGGTGCCTGAAGTAGCAGATGTACCTGAAGTACCGGTTGTTGCCGAGGTACCTGAGGTACCGGCTGTTGCTGAAGTACCTGAAGTGCCAGAGGTAGCGGATGTACCAGATGTTCCTGAACTACCAGCTGTTTGAGATTCACCATTTGTGCCAGATGTTCCTGAAGAACCTGATGAACCTGAGCTGCCTGAAGTACCTGAAGTACCTGAAGTACCAGATGTTCCTGATGAACCTGAAGAGCCAGATGTTCCTGAAGTACCTGCTGTGTTAGAAGTACCTGATGTACCAGAAGTTCCAGATTCACCGTTTGTACCTGAAGTTCCTGAGGTACCAGCGGTACCTGCGGTACCTGAAGTACCACTTGTACCACTAGCTCCTGAAGTACCATCACCTATATCAGCATATAAAATTAATCCCGAAGTAGGATTATAAGTAACAATATATTGAGGATTGGATTCAAGAGGTAAAGTTTGAAGAGTTAAAGGAAATGAACCCGATACTAATAATGAACCGGTAATATCAACGGATGAAGTTGTAAAGGTAGCTAATTCATGTCCTTCAACTTGTAAGTTTAAAGAACCACTACTAATTCTGTTGATACCGTTAGGATTATTACCGGTGTATTTCATTATTATTAACTAATTTCTAATACAGATACTACTACATCCGCTGATGTTGCTGTTGATGATTGTAAAGTAAGATAGTCCGCAGGTTCTAAAACTACTTTTTGTTCGCCACCTACTAATACTAGGTTAGAACCTGGGGGGATTAAAGCGTCTTTTACTAAAAAAACATTAGTAGAAGTACTATTATCATATACTTTAACATTAACGGAAATATTTGAACTTTCAACGTTTGCTACAGATACACCTATTACTGTAGAAGTTGTTAAAGCAGGAGTGGTGTAAACAGTAGTTTCTGTTACACCAATTGAACCTGATATACTATTTTTAAATGTGTTTGCCATTTTATCCTAATGCTATTGCCATTGCTATGGCATTGTCAATTACGTTAATTCCGTTAGAAATTATTGCACCTGTTGTTTCTAATGAACCTGTTACACGAAGAGTTGAACCATCAAACGTTAAATTTTCTTGAGCAGATCCAGTTGTTGCTATATTATTAGCAGTTATAAGTCTATAGTCAGCAGCATTTTCAACTACAAAGTTACCTTCAAGATCTTGGATAATAACAGTAACGTTATTATCATTAAAAGATTCTAAAGTAACTTGTGAACCACTAAAGTTAATTTGGGTAACACTAGATTTAAATAAAGTTCCATTAGAATAAATGTCTAAAATACTTCCTCCTGTAGAACTTTCATAAGTGCTAACAGAAACTTGATCTAGGAATCTAACATTACTTGCCATTAATTATAAATATGTTAGATTTATGTATTATGGATTTTCTAAACTATCTATTCTAGCACTTAGTGTAGCAATTTGAGCCGTTAAATTTTCTAACGTAGTATTCAAAGCTGCTAAAGTAGCAGCTTGTGAACCACCATCAATATAAGTAGGTCGACTAACTGGGAATGGGGTAGTTGCGTTGTATTTAATAGCACTTAAAGGTCTACTAGTTTGAGCATTAAATCTAGCAGAATTATCATCTAAAACAGGGACATTGGGGTCATATACTAATGGATCATCTGTGGTTTCTAACGCAAATATAAGTTTAGTTTTATTTCTAAACTTTTTAAGAGAGCTTACATTATTTTGTAGGGTATTAGGTATAATATATCCAAATAGTTTAATATCAAATGTACTTCTTACTACACGAACATTATCTTGGGGAACCTCAGTTACAATATTGAATGAATCAATAGCTGCCTTAAACTGGTAGCGTTGTGGGTTACCCCAATATGAGTCTGAAGCATAGTTGATTGCTTCTACTATACCATTTAATTGTTCTACGTAATAAGTATAAACCATACAAGAATATGTTACAGTAACATAGTCGGGAATGGTTACAGCATAAAATTGTTCTTCAGGAATACGATTAGTAAGTACGTTAAAATTTGAATAGAAGTTTTTAGTATCGTACTTCTTTTTCATTACCCCATATAAATTAGGATAATTACCGTCTAATTTGTTTCCTAAATTTCTATTTTTTTCAATAGAGTTCCTTTTAAACATAATAAGTGGGGCCATTATAGCTCCATTTTTATCTTTATAATATCCGTCTCTTTGAGTAGATTTCCATCTTTCAGGTGAACCATATATAACAGGCACCTCAATTCGATTACCATTTTGCATCACAAATGGACGAATCACGTTTTGGAAGTAATACATTACAGCTTCATCTATATCTTGAATGCCAACTGTAAATGGTTTTACTGTATCTCCTTCAAAACTATCTTGTAGGGAACGGTTAGGACCATTAAAATTAGGATTAGCTAAATTAGGGTTTCCTAATACAGAATTATTAGCACCTGATAGATCATTGCTAAGTTCCTGTTGAGTTTTTGGGATAGGTTTTCTTGATTGTGCCATTACATTCTTTCTAGTGTTATACCTACCTTATCAGCGGGCACATATGCTGTATTACAAATAATAGATTGATTCCAACCAAATTCTTCTAAACCAGGATTCCATAAAGGATCAGGTAAAGGATAAGTAACACCTGAGGGGTTTGAAGGTTGTGGTTTATTGGGATAATCTGGGTCTTTACCTACAAAAAACTGGTTAGCATTAGTTGCTGTAACCTCGAAATATGCTGTTTTATAATATATTATATCACCTACTTGAGGTACTAAATTAGCTCCGTAAATAGTATCTTCATTATAATCTTTTAATTTATCTAAAAGATCATCTCTTAAAAATCTAAATACAGGTTTTAAATTATAATTTACTCCTAAATCATCAGTTGACCACTCATCTTGTGGGTTTTCAATTACTGAGTATAAGAGGATAGGGCCGTCATAGTACTTAGCTTCAGCAGCTTCCCCATACATGTTAAAGTTTGTTTGGGATAATCTAAGTTTAAAAAAGGCACATTGTTGAGATATAATGTTTCCCATCAACTCTCGGTTGACGTATCTAAACATTGAAATATCTCTAGCTTGTCCGTATAATGCCATTACCCAATAAAGATTGTCATAGGAGTTTTATTTAACTCTGTTTGTGAAAAATCTGCTTCTGCTGCTCTTCTTTCTAACATACTTTTTCTTGAAGTTTCATCAAAGTATGTTCTAAGTTTTTCAATTAAAGCATCTTTAGTAGTTTGAGCAGATGTTATCAAAGAATCACCATTTAATGTTACTTCAGCACCTGGAATAGGTACAGTAGAATATTTGTTTCTGACGTATCCTAACATTTCTTTAGTAATAGCTAAAGTGTATTCAAAAATCCAAGCACGTCCTATTGAGTTTATTTGGGCATAAATAGGGTTAGCATATGGAACGTTAGATACGTTAGTTACATATCCACTGCCACTTATACCACTTCCAGAAAGAAGTGAATCTTCTAAACGTTCGTCTTTAAGTAAGTATTGAAACCAGAAGTGCACACCCGTATCGGCTTCAGTTGGGCATGGGAATATTCTTAATTTGTTATTGATTAATTCAAAGCTAAATGCTGACATTAGGATAGTGTCAGCCATTTCAAGTTCTTGGATAGCTGCTACGTTGTATGAAAGAGGAGTAACAAAGAAATTAGTTCCCATTCCGTAACCAGCAACTCCTCCAAGTCCGCCAAAAAATCCACCCCAACCGGCTCCTAAACCAATACCACCACCATAGTAGTAGTCTGCTGAGGCTGGAACCCCTTGGTAGAATACTCGTTTAACTTCAAGTTGACTACCTGAAATTCCATTAGATTGGGCCCAATCATCTAGGTTATAATCTTGTATTGATCCGGTTAAAATAACAGATCCAGAATACAAGTTTACATTACCACCTACACCTGCTTCTGTTCCGTATTGTTCTGAAATACGAATAACATTACCCATATTAGGAGTAATTTGAGTGTTGTTTAATGGTGGGGTTGAAATGGGTAAACCTTCCAAGTTAAGCATATTTTCTCTAACTTGGTAAGCATATAATTCATTACCATAAACTGTTATAGCTTCTTCAAAGGCACTCCAAAAGTTTATATCTTGTAATTCAACGTTTTCGATAGGCCAACCTAATCTACGAGTACAAAATGTTGTTACTTTATTAGCATCAGTTTGGAAATCTACATCATAATCATAGAACCCAAAAGGGGTAGGTGAGCTACCAGTACCTTCATTATAAAGGTATAGTGATTGAGAAAAGTTTGAGGTACCACTATATATAGGGATATTAGCCATGCTTTTTTGTTATAAATATTAAAAAAGTTTAGCCTCGTTTACCGCTTGATCCTGAGGTTGTTAGGTTAATACCTTTTTCAATTGCTTCCTCATAGTACGAAATAAGATCTTCTACAATTGGGTGTCTATGGTTTGTTTTTAAAGAGATAGCACACAAGTCTTTTATTTTTTTAGAGGCAGTATACAAAAATCTAAAACCAGAATCGCGTTTAGATTTTAAGTCTACCTGGGCATCGTCTCCACAAATGATCATTTTACTACGTAAACCAAGTCGGGTTACGATCATTTCCATTTGCTCGTGCGTTACGTTTTGTGCCTCATCTACAATTACTACTGAATCGAGAAATGTACGACCTCGCATAAAGCTTAAAGGTACTATCTCGATCTGACCTGCCTGTATGAGCTGTTCCACTTTTACCTTGTCGTATAACGCGTACATGTTTTGATATATCGGTTGTACCCAAGGGTCCATTTTCTCGCGTAAATCACCGGGTAAAAATCCTATTTCTTCTTTTGATACTGTAGGTCTTGTGATGATTACTTTTTCAGCTTCTTTCATAAATAGCTTCTCTAATGCTATTTGACACGCTAAAAATGTTTTACCTGATCCGGCTGAGCCGGCTAATAACGTAACTGTATGTTGTAATATTTTTGCTT
>Ga0099848_1001525_pt1 | contig 10839 bp, 6 predicted proteins | sample CB_VirMetaG_3_FD_78179 | JGI IMG/M metagenome (GOLD analysis project Ga0099848, IMG submission 78179) | Freshwater to marine saline gradient viral communities from Chesapeake Bay - CB_1508_1S Viral MetaG | ecosystem: Environmental > Aquatic > Marine > Coastal | place: USA: Chesapeake Bay... | reverse complement strand
TCAATAGACATTGTATATTGAGAAGTAATAATTTGACCTTCATTATATACAGTTGTACCTCCAGTTGTATCTTTAATTAAATCTTTGTAGAATCCAGCAAACATATCTACGGTTTGTCCGTTTTTAACCTCAGTAGTGTCTCCATTTGGAGAAATAATGGAAACTTTGATAGTTCCTTTTGCAACTGAAATAGCTTGCTGCAGTGCTTCTAAACTTGTTTGTACACTTTTTAATTTTTCAAATAGATCAATTACGTTTCCTTCTGTTGTAAAAAATCCACTTGCAATATCTTTGGCTTGGTGAGCAAAGAATCTTTCACCGGTAGTAAATTGAGAATCTAGGTGAAGATCAAGTCCTTTTGCGTTTAATTCATCTTGAAATTGAATTTTTGCGTCTTCTGCAATATATCTACTCATTACAGCGCTGCCTTCTTCTTCTGATTCAATTTCAGATGGAAACTCAACTTGTACCGAATCTGACCAATCTGATTCAGATGGATTTTCAGGCCAACCTGCTTCTGAAAGAGACTTTACTTGAATTTCAACTATTTCACCTTTTCTAATTGAAATGGCTAATTGATTAACATTTACTTCGTCTGCATCAGATACATTTTCAATAGCCCATTCATAAAGTCCAGTTTCCTCATTTAAGACTCTTTTTCTAGATTTAGTAACTCTTTCAGTCCATGGTGAAAAAACAGCAAATTTGGTTGCACCATCTGTTTCAGCAAATTCACTTTGTGTGGCATTTGGAGCAGTTCCTTTTTTACTAAGATATCTAAATCTGTATTTGAACTGTACAATCTCTTGGTTACCATATTGGCTTGCTTTAGCACCTGGTATTTGCCAAAATCCTCGAACTTGATATTTAGAAGAATTAACAAATTGAGGAGTTGTAGCAAGGGTTAAACTAACATCTCTAACTAGAGTTGAAATTCTGTCTTGTAGAACTTTTCGATCCTCAGTTTTCTTTTTGATCTCTTTTTCAATTCTTTGTTTTTCAGCTTGAGTTTTTACTTTAGTTGTAATTTCAGCTTTGAGATCTGTAATTTTTCGATCAGTTTCTTTTTGTTGAGAAAGAGCGTCTTCTTTTTCTTTGATTTTAGATTTTAATTGAAGAACATTCTCAGCTTCTTTAATATGAGAATCTATTTGTACAACTTGAAAATTGCTAGTATCTAGAATAGGGGCATCTGGGGTTTCAGCTAGAATTGCTGGAACTTTTTTGTCCTTTGCCATATTCAATAGTATCAAACCAAAATCCGATACAAAATTATTATAATATTCTTCTAGTGTACTTTCACTATCATCATCTAATGGAATAGTCAATTCATTTGTAAATACTCCAAATCCACTTGAATATCCATCAACTGTTAAATTTTGTTTTTTACTAATTGGCTTAGCAAAAATAATCTCTCTTTCATTGAATCCAACGTTAACTTGTAACTCTGGAACGTTATAAACCTCTGGTTTTATTTTGATCACCGAGGCTCCAATAGTAATTGGGTCAACTCCAAATACTGATTCTAATACTACTTGAGTATTTGTTACGTCAATTGAAACAACTTCATATTCTGAATCATTTGGAGTAATGACCCTGTCTCCAACCGCTAGAACTCTGGTTCCTTGGGATTCGGCTAGTACATCAGTATATTGTAAAGTATTTAATTTATAAATTCTTCTTTTAATAGTTGCACCAGTTTCAGGTGTAACAATTTCTTCTTCTAGAATTCTTAATACGTCAAAATCTCCTCTGTATCTATTGATTCCAATAGGAAGATCAACAATATTATCGTCTTCAATATAATCAATACCTTCAGATTCTAATTCAGAAATAACATCTTCTAGATTTAGATTATTTACGCCTTTGTAATTATTATCAAAATAACTTAGATCATCGTCTAATACTGAGTTAATAATAATTCTTTTTACTGAAAATCTATTAATATCATCTGTTAAGATAGAACTAATATCAATACTAACAAATAATAATGGGTTTAAGAAAGACTCAAAAAACCAGTTATTTTTAATTCTAAAATCAGTTGGTACCTCAAATTCTGCACCTTCTACATTTTCTAATTGAGAAAGTAGTCTTGATGTATTTTGAAGTTCAAATTTTCTTACGTCTCCATTTTCAGACTTAATTCCAACTACATCATCATTAACATTAATTAAAGTATTAAAATTATCATTAATATCTTCAATTTTACCTTTCATATATCCAAAAGATGGAACTGAAATAGTAAATTGAGATCCATCTTCTCTAGTTTGAGAAATGTCTACATTGTCTGATTTTGAAACTAATACATTATTCAAACTATATAGAAAAGAGTTCATATTCTCTATATCTATAGCCAGTCTTTTTAGAACATCTTGTATTGAATTTTGTGTGTTTGACATAGTTAATTATTATCTTATTTTATCTACTCTGAATTCAAAATTAGCAGCGTCTATGCAGGTTATTTTGAAAATAGGGGTATTAGTTGGGTCAAAATCTATGTCAGTTAGGTTGATTATGTTTTTACCAAACTCACCAGTTCCAAGTCTATTAAGAGCATCAGTGTAAATTTTAAGGTTGTATATACCTAAGTCAATTGGATCGTTTATTACAAGATCCAAAGACTGACCTTTTGACCAAGAAATATCAGTGTCATCAATAAATAATTGAAGATCAGTAGTTAACGTAATTGGAATGCTTGAATTTTCATGTCTAACATAATTAGTAAATCTACCTAGTCTAATATTATTATTTGTTGTAATATCGACAATTGATGAATTTTCAATATTATATTCCTGATTGACATTGTTTATTTTTAATCTATTTGGAATACTTCTATCTAGATTGATTCCTGGTCCAGGTCTTAATAAATCTAGATTATAAGAAACTTGAATAGAAGTATTGCCTTCAATAATATCATTGACTCTATCATTTACACTCTCTATTAATTGAACTACTCCTTGCGTATTATTAAATAGTGCCTGACTAGCCTCAACCGAGGTTTCAAGATTACTTAATCTTATATTTAATTCATTGAAATCAGTTTGATTTATTAATAGATCTTTTAAGTCCTCAACTTCTGTTTTTAGTTCATTGAGTTCAAGTAGCTTATCATTATATAAAGTTTGTAACTGTTTGAATTGAGTCAGTACATCTAGAAACAGATCCATTGAAAAAGTTGAATAGTCATTGATTGATCTTTCAACCAATACATTTTCAACTGAAGTATCTAGTTTTAAATTTGGTTTATGTGAAAAAGCATTACCATTAGTTCCATTTAATGGATCAGGCATATATTTAGTGATCGGTGGAATAATGAATTCTAATCCATCTTGTTCAACCTTATCTAAAAATAAAACTCCATATAAATTAGTTACTGGATCAACTGGGTTTCCATTTGCATCTAGATTATTTGGATCAAATACATCATAGTAGATTAGGATAGCATTGTATTCAAAATTCTTGTTATTTACATAATCATTGAATTGAGTAAACGCTTGAATTTCTTGATTTTCAGCAGCTAATTTATAGTTATTTAGATCAAAATCAATAGTAATTCCATCTAAAGTATTTCTAACATACTCAACTATGGTTGGACCAAGTTGTTTTCTAATTAGTTGGTCTGCCGCTACATCATACTCCCCAGTTGAATTATAATCGTCTGTAAAATAAGAATTATTAGTTAATTCAGTGTACCAATTTCCAGGAAGCAATGAACCTGGATCAAAAGGATCATCAGTAATTTCAGTGTTTACGCTTCCATCGTCTTTATCATAAAATGCTTTAAGGCTTAGTCCAAATGGGTGTATTTCATTAAAATGACGGCCCTTTAAGTATTCAATATCTAATGGATCCGGTGGGTTGTTTGTAATTGTTTGATTTGGAAAATAATTTTCATCCTTAACAGATTTGAATAATACATATGGTGTAGTTCCAACATTTGTTGGAATATGTACGAATATTTCAGTGTATGCATTATCAGCCGATCTAATTGAGTTTACTACATCAATATCAGCCACATATTGAACAACTCTATTATAGGTTGAATTTGGGTTATCCGGTTCAACAAATCGTTTTTCAGTTGGAAGAGTCTCTAGGTTTTTTTGTAGATTGTTAGCATCTTGAAATCTAATTGCACCAAGTTCTTTGATCCATTTAAAGAAAACTCTCTCCGCTACTGTTCTTTTATTTTCAAAGTTATAGTCATCTCTACTTATTAAAAGCGCTTCTAGGTTAAGAGCATAATTTTGAAAACTTTCGGCTAGGTTTATATTATTATCAGAGTTTAGACCATCTATGATTGGAGTTTCACCAGGTGCCAAGAACTGAATTTTATTATCAGTCTGTAAAGTATCAGGCGTGCCAATTTCAGGTATTCTAACTAGTGCAAACTTAGAGTACCTTACCCCATTTGGGTTATTGGTTAAGTTTAGTTGAATATCTTCAATTGAACTTTGAAAATTATACAGAATACCTTTTTTATTCTGTATTGGTTTTAATAACGGTGTAACTGCCATCTATTTAGTAACTAGTTTTTATTAAGACAAGTTCATATTAACCGTTGAGTTAATCATTAGTCTGTCGTCTGTATTAATATCTAAAATATAAAGAAATGAAGCTAGTGAATTATATTCTGCCAATGAACCTGTAGTAATATCAAGAACAGTAGTTCCACTATGTAAAATAATTGGGTTTCCAGTACTCTGGTTTGTACCCGCTTCAATTGTAAATGGAAGCAACGCTGTATTTATGTCTGAAATAATAGAAGTTGTTGGCAATTGTCCTTCTTCTTTGATATTAACTAGACATATTGTAAACTCAGTATTTTGTACAGGAGGATTAGTTGCGTCAAAATCTATGATTACTCTAATGTCAGTGATTCCACCAACCAATCCACCACCAGTGTATACTGACGTATCAGCATCTAGAGTTAAGTAAATATTTTGTCTAGACGTACTGGTTAAAGTAACCGTTGCTTCTGCAACCCCTGCATTGTCTGAAAGAACAGCAGTTATTGATTCTCTAGATTCAGACACACTAGATTGAACATCTAATGGAGCGTTCAAAGTAAGTATTCCATTACTAGTCAAAGAATCAGCAACAACTACTGAGTTTGAGGTAAGCGCATCAGCTTGAAAAGTACTATCAACTGTTAAGATATCTACATTTAATATAGACTGATTACTTCCATTCTTGATTAGACTCGCAATTATTTGAGCTGGAAAGCCAGTTTGAAAAACAAATCCAGTATCCTCTATGATAATGCTATCTGTTCTTAAATAATTAATAGGGTTATCAGTACCAATAGATAGGGTATTAACATCAATTTCTAGATTGTTAATTAGGTCTTCAATCGAATCTTTTAGTAACAGAGCATTTGCGTTACTAGCTACTCGCAAGTCTACTACAAAATCTGTTTCTAAAATTTCCTGAACAGGTATGTTCACAGGTGTAAATGCCATTTCTTTAAATTATTTTAATTATTTATAAGGAATAAATTAAGAACTTAATAGTTTTATTTTTCTATCATCAAGTCTTCTTTCAATATTCGTTATATAGTTTCTTTTATTGTTAACAGTGATAAAGTTTTCTATTTTTTGAAAATAAGAAGCTCCACTGCTATCGATTACTTCAACTTCCATGTCATATTTTCCAAGGTCTTTAAATTTCCAAATAAAGAATGGAACTCCTTTTACTCTTACAACTCTTTCACCTGTATTGTGATTAGTCAATGTCCATATATAATCGACCTTTCCTTCAAGGTTATCGATCACAAAGAATACAGGGGCAAATTGAGGAACTTGAAATCTCTGATTGAATATTTTTATTTTATCAATGCTGAATGAATTTTCATCAATTGTTGTTGGTAAATGCCCTCTTTGTTTGTCATTTTCATATACCCAAAATTCATTATCTGACCAAAAGTATGGATCTTGAACAGCTCCAGATACAATATCGCTCGTTTTACCATAAAGAAATAATGTATCTTCATCAAACATTGAAAAAGAAGCCATTACATATTCTACTAGTCTTTTAGAATACACATTTCTTGGGTGAAAGAATGTATATTTACTACTCCCAGTTCCAATTGCTGGACTTGCTGGACTTATATAATCTAGATAAGTCAATATGTGATACATTTCTTTACTAAAATACTCTGCTTGTGCGTGTATTTTACCATTAATTACTTCATAGTTGAATTTGTTAATTCCATTGTGATCAGTTTCCTGATTCAATAATTCTGCAAGCTCTTCTAAAGTAGTAAAATTAGGAAGGTAATATGGAGAATATTCTGAAATTAGTATTTCATCATTTGGAGTTGGATCAACCAGATAGAAACCAGCTAAAAAATCTCCTTGATAAACCAGATCAGAAAACTTCATAAAATAAGTGTCTTTTAATGTCATTCCATCCAAATCACTAATCTTAAAAGGTATAGTATTTGACCCAAGTCCCCAATACTGTTTTGCAACTAGGTTATTAAATGGGTCATTGTATTCTAAATAAGTTTCAGAATCTTCGTCATATATTTCAACATCATAGATATTTTTACCAGATCCATATCTGTTTTGAAAAAATGCTTCAAATTCTAATAGGTTTTTATATACATCAAAGCTAATTGATTCTGCATCTAGAACATTTAGTCTTGGATTGTAAAAAGTAGATGCTCCAAAATCTTTAAGCTGTATATTATCTAAATTTTTAATTGAAAGATCAAACTTATCTTCTAATCTAGTGAACGCAATTATTTCAGGTTTTTTATCGTCCTGAACAGTTATTCTAGTAGTATAAGTACTAGTATTACCATTAAATGTATGAATATTTAATGATACTGTGTATTCTCCAACATACGGTAAGAAATGAGGTAATCTTTTTAAATCTTTAGCAAGGCCTCTGTATTCAAAGTTATAAGGATTTGGAGATGGCTTTGTGATTTTCCAAGTAACTTCATATACGTTTCTTAGATCTAGATTTTCAAATGTCCAATACAGAGGAACGTTTGAAAGATCTAGCCACGTAACTCCATTAAAAGTTTCACAAGTAAATTTATCAATATCCATTTCAAGTATAACTGGGGCTCCAATTGGTCTTTCTGGGTTATCTCCAAAATCCCATTCCAATCTAGCGGAGAGATCTGGATATCTTTGATTTTTAGTTTCTAAGTAAAATTGCTCTATGTAATCACATATCCCATCAATATCAGTTCTTTTATACTTTTGAAAAAACTCATATGGATCTGGAAAACCATTGTTTAGCCTACCAATTCCAAGGTCCAATCCTGAATCATATGCAGTCGCATAAAGCGGATCTAGCGAAACAAGTGAAATGTTAGTATTTTTATCAGGAGAATATTTTACCTTTACTCTTTCGTTTAGATTGTAGTCTAGGATCCAAGTTTCATCTCTCCAATATTTAATAGTGAATTTTTGAAAATAGATAAATTCACCAATTATATCTTTAATTTTAACATTGACCGGGATTATTTCATTTTTTACTTTTTTCCCTAAATGATTTAATTTGTAGAATATCTCATCTACTGTGAAATCAGTGGTTTCAACTACTTCAGGTAATCCATCGTCATCGAAATTATCAGTTGCTTTGGTGAATTCGTATGTTAAAGCTAAAAACTCTGTTTTAACAAACTGCTTTCCGGATTTAATATTTTTGTTTAGATTTAATAGATTTAAATTGTCTATTTTACCGTCATCTAAAATATCAGTTAAATCAACTAGAAAAAGTTTATTGAAATATGGGGAAGTGGAGTTTATATTTTGCCAATACTCTTTAATATGTAAGACGTCTTTATAACCAAACATATTAATAAAGTTAACTAGCCCCTTATAGGTTCCAATATATGGAAATATTTCGTTTTGATTTACAAGTAGATTTTTACGAGTAGAGTTGATTTTTTTCCAATCTGGAAGGGCTTCTTTAATATCATAGCTGGCTAGAATATTTGCGTCTTGTCGATTAAACTTTATTCCAAAATTCTGGAGCCATATTCTAAATCTTTCATCTTCATCTTCGCCTTCTCCGTAAAAAAGTAGAGAAGCAATTAATGTAGATTCTCCCGGGCTAGATGCGTCATTAAGGTAGATTTCAAGAATTCTAACGTATTCGGTTTCCTGCTCTGGATTAAAACCTATATTTAGTTGAAGTGGAAAGTTAACATCAATATTTGAACCATCGGATGTTGGTAAAATATCATCATAACCAATAGAAATAGAATCTCTTCTCTGTAAAACAAATTCTCCAATTTTAAATTCTTTTTCTACTTCATATAAGAAAAATGGAGATTCAGTGGAGGTTGTCCATTTAGCAGTAATTGACTGTCCTGGTGCAAGAGTTGGAAACTTATATTCAGTTCCTACTTTTTCTACAATAAAAATATTTTCATTATCATATAGAGCAACCGATAAAGGGTCAAAATAAATATTTGCCTCAGGAATCCCAGTTTTGGGATTATTCTGTAGATTTATTATTTCACCATTCTTATCAAAAAAATAAAGATTATCAATTACCATTTCCTACGTCTCTGTTTAGATTATTTATTAAAAATAATAGTATCTTAAATGGAATACACTGTACTATCTCCAGTTGTACTTAGTGATATTGTTTCTACAGTTTCTCCTTCATCTAATCCCGGTTTACGATGAATTTTTTTCCATTCTTTTGCATATCCATTCTTACACATTTGAGTAAAATAGGCAAACGCATTTGGTGGATCTGATTTTTCTGGATCAAAATTCCTCCAGTATTTGATACAATCAACTAGAGCCGACTGAATACAATCTTCTCTATCACGAGGGTCTTTGAAATACAATCTTTCTACTGCTCTATTAGCTAGCATTACAAAGCATTCAATCGTAAATGGCTGAAGCTCATCTTTTTCTTTGGATTCAATAACAGATTCAGTGAATTCTTTATTATTAATATAATTTTTATCACCCCTTTTTCTACGGGTTCTTTTTAGGTCAGACATTTTTATTAATCATTATTTTTAAAAATATTATAGACCTTTACAATTGGAAGATATGAATCTATCATATCCATGTAAGGAGACTTAATATTTTTTCCATTAAAAATAACGTCTTCACTAGAATGTACTAGTTTATATAAATCAGAATTTTTAGCATTTTCAATAATTGGATCTTCTTTAAATTTATTGTAAACATCTATTTTTGAAGCGTTACCTTTACACCCAATGGCGTTTTTTAACTCGCTTGGACTAAATACGAATATTTTATCCACTGAGTTAGTTAATTTAGTAAGTTTTGATTTAAGTATTCCTGTCGCCTGTGATATGTCTACTAAGCTATTTCCTGAGGATCCAAATGATATTCCTTCTATTGCTATTATGTTATCTGTATCTTTAGTTAGTTTTTGTATTTCATTTATGATATTATCTGTTAATTTAATAAAATTAGATAATTTCAATCTTTCGTTTATATGATATTGCTTATTCTTTGCTGGTCGCTCTCCTAATTCAATTACTTTTAAATTAGAATACAATGAATTAACATCTTCAATAAATCGACTTTCTTTTTTAGTTATTTTGGTATTTGTAAATCCTATCCACTTAAAACTATTAAAATCTGTAGAAATACAGATTCCTGGATAGAGTATTGAGAAGTCAATTCCAATAATGTTCATTCATTTTAATGTGTTTTTAATAAAATATTATATAATACATTTTTCCCAAGGTTTCATATATTTTTTCGCCTTCTTAAAACCTTTATTCCGCGTAAAGTATAATAGGGTAGGTGGGTGGGTTACTCTAATCCTTTTACTTTATATCCTTACTTTAGTAGTACTTAAGTATCGCGCGGTGCAAAATTAAAAAAGAAAGTTAATAATCCTACGTTTTAAAGCTTGTAAGTCACTATAATCTATTTCTTTAGGTCTAATTTGATTTTGCCAAGTTGAATTATTAGCTTTTAAAAGATTAATCATTAATCCACGATTAGTTGGTACTGTTACTATTTTTTCTTCACCATCTATTATTTCGGGTACTCGTATAAATTCAGTCTTAGGATCCTTAACAGTATCTATTTTATCAGAAGGTATCTGATTCATAACAGACATTAACATTACTTCTGGTTTTTTACGCATTTCAGTACGTTCAATCCATAAGGGGCCTTTTTTAGGATCAATGTTTGGATAATCGCCTAACACTCTATTAAAATATTCTTTGACTGAAACGGTATCAAAAGAATCACTAGGAATAACTAGCCTGCCATTTTCATCCCAATACCTATCTACATAATGTCTACCATTATTTACAATTCTTAATTTATTCTTAATATTAGAAGATTTAGTATTTACTAGTTCAGCTGGATACTCTATATCCCAATTATCTCCTTCAGCTTCTATTGAAATCCCCATGCTCCATTCAGATTCGTCTTCTCCAATACCATTTATTTGCCGGTCTCTCATCGAGTAATGGTGCTCTGAAGGCTCATCGTATTCCCAATCATCAGTATCCCAAATAACCCTGACTTTTTTGTTTTTTCCTGGTAATTCTTCTAATGTATAGATTTCCATAGTTGTTTACTAAAAGATTCTATTAAAATTGAACCGGGTAGTTTCTTTTTCTGTGTCCTAGTACTTGGTAATTTCCAGCGGCAACTGGATTTCCATTTACATCTGTGAATTCAAACTTTTTTAACCACACATCTAGAATTGGACTTGCGCCAGCGCTAGTAAATCTAGTAATTGGGTAAACTGGAGCGTTGTCATCATCGTTGTCTAGTCCCCAAATTCTTATATAGCTAGCTGTTGCACTTAAAACTTCTATTCTAAATATTGGCCCGTTTGCATTGCCTATTTTATCAGCAGCCG
>Ga0099848_1001524_pt1 | contig 10842 bp, 1 predicted proteins | sample CB_VirMetaG_3_FD_78179 | JGI IMG/M metagenome (GOLD analysis project Ga0099848, IMG submission 78179) | Freshwater to marine saline gradient viral communities from Chesapeake Bay - CB_1508_1S Viral MetaG | ecosystem: Environmental > Aquatic > Marine > Coastal | place: USA: Chesapeake Bay... | reverse complement strand
CCGATGTAAGTATTCCAAATATCTTTGTATATTATTTTAGATTGGAAATCACTATAATCGAGATTATATACTTTTCTTGTGGTATCATCAACAATGAATACTGGTTGGAAGGTGACATTATCAGTAGCATTCAATGAGACGGCTTGATCTAATTCAATATCGAATGATCCTCCGCCACCATCAGAAATAGAAATAATTCTAGGTAATGGAGTTCCTGGAATACCAGGAATAGTAACTCCATTAAATTGATCTGTTAATTTATCTCCAGGACGTAAATAATCTGCATTTGGTAAATTAATTGTAGTTGAGTTAGTCACTGTGGAATTAATAACTTTATCAATTGGTGCTAATGTAACGTCAGTATTAAATGATGAATTTATATCTAGTTTTTGTAGTTTTCTAATATCTCCATGTTGCCCTACAGTGAGATTTGGCATGTATAAGAATCCACTTCCTTTACATGCTCGACATTTAATTACATTAATTTCTGCAAATCCATCTGCAGTAATAGACATCTGCTTAGGAATGATAATTTTCTTATTTGGAATGGGAACTCCGCTGCCACTAGTGATGAAATTTTTTGGATATAACCCAAAAACAGATGTATAATTTCCAGATGTAGATAATAGTTTTTCATCTGATGTTTCAGAGAACACATTAACTGTACCTTCATCTCCACCATCAATGTACATTGAAGTACCATACTTATAAAGAACTTGAGGTTCTACAAGATCTGGTGCTTGCCCTGCTCCAATTCTAAGTTCATACTTAAATCTGAAGAATGGATCACCCATTGAGGGGACGTTCAATTTATTTTCAATAACAAAAGTATGAACAACTACCCAACGTGCTTCACCATTTTCAACTGGAATGTAGGCATACATTCTAAGACCAATAGCACCATACCAACCAAACTCAATCTTGTACATGGTAATTTCATCTGTATTCAACAGATAACCACTAGGTCCATTACCATTTAAACTATCACCATTAAATCGCTCCTTACTGAGTTTAATTTCTTGGAATGTATAAGTTTTACCCCCAATTACTTTATCATAATAACTTACAAAACTTGAATTCTCAGTTCCAAATTCATCAGCAAGACCTAATTCCTGAAGGAATGATGATGGATAATGAATTGTAGATCTTCTTACAATAAAGAAGTTAGCACCCTCTCTTCTAAACACATAATCATCAAAATCATTAAAAATTCCCCATTCGGCATAGTTGGCACTTTCACTTTTATCTAAATATGCCCTAGTACCAAAAGTATATCCACTAATACGTCCTGGTTGATATCTAAATGCTTGTCTAGATTGCAATAAAGCAAATTGCCCACCAGTTGCATTATATCCAGGAACAAAGTCATCTGCGTCTGGATCACCTCCACCAGAGATATCAGCAAATTCCCATGGAATATTTTGCCATGTTTCTTTAAATGGATTATAATCTACTTTACCATATAAAGGATCAGAAATATTTGTAGGAACTTGAGATTGATTTTCAATTGAACCAGCATTGAGATCAGTAAATTTACCTGTTCCTCTAAGGACTAATTGTTCTTGAGTTAAATAAGAAAAATTTATTACTTCATTGTTGACAGGATCTTTGAGATTACCTTGTTTAATGGATCTCCAAGTGTCAGTCCAAATCGCAATTTTAGTGTAATATCGTGATTCATTATTATTATAATTTAATCCGTTATAATAAGTATTGTCGTCCCAAATATTAATTGCTGGAAGAAATCTAGAAAGGAAATTGTTATATTTTTGATAGTTAGATGAAGGATCTCCATTAAATCCACCTTGAAGTTCTCTTTTTTGTAAAAAGAACTCATATAATGATTTTCCAAGTTGAAGAAAGTTTTGCCATTTATCCCAAGCATTTTTATTATATAATCCTAAAGTGTCATTACCATCAGGTCCAATATTTTGAGATAATGGTGGATATGGAAAAGTATAGGGAACTGGAAATGATTCTAATCGCAATGCACCTTCATTCTTAACTTCGGTAACCCTAGCAGCGGTATGGGTTTCACCTGTTTCTGTTGCTCTGTTTGACCATACTGTAGGACCAGTAGTAGGATTATCAGTATAAAATACAAATTCATCAGCGTTGAATCCATAAGTAGAAACATTAGAAAACAATCCTAATTGAGTTTCTGCTCTAGGAACGCCAAGTAAAGAATTGCTTACTTCAGATGTAGATGCAAATTGTTCTTCAATTTTAACTAAACTTGTTCTTTCCCTTTGTATAACCCTACGTAAATAAGTTATTGGATTTTCAAATGATGGATCTTCATTTAACACATATAAAACTTCCAAGAATCCACTAGCAGATTGACTTGCTCGAATTTCTATTACAGATTGTACAACAAATTGCTCAAATGTATTGCCATCTGGTCTCGTTCCTAAAGGAGGATTATTTGGATCAAGTTCTACAATTGGAGCACCTGTTGCAATCTCAATTCTAGAATCTTTACGAATGAACCGATAACTTCCTTCTGGATTAATGACTCGTACATAAGGGTCAATTTGTTGTTGTGTTCCAGGATTTTGAGTTCTTTTTACTTCAAAAGATTGGGCAAAAAGAATAGTAAAAAATTTAGATACTATTCTACCTTCTGTAGGAAGAACCACAGACAATGCTTTATCTGTAGTTAATTCACTAACAAGAAAACCCTCAACAGTCGTAATAAGAGGAGCATTCGATTCATCTGTAAGTTGTGTACCCTCAACATCCTGAAGAATTACTGTTAAATCTCTTTTTGCTGCTGCCCTTTTGTTATAACCAATTTTAACATCAAAGGAATTACCTTTAAGTGTTATTCCTGTGACTTCCTGTTCAATATTAGATGGTAATTCAGACATTTATTATTGTTCCTCCCAGGTAATAGCAGCGGACATTTCTGTACGTACTGTTGGTACACCACTTACAGAATAAAGAGAACTCTCACTCGCTAAGACATATAATGTCTCTACCTGATCGGTAAGAGGGAATGAAAGATAATCTTTATTATAATCAAAGAATTGTTGTAACTCAAATTGTTCGCCACTATTTCCTGGAGTAAACAGTGTTGTGATCTGCTGTCCAGTACCTGGAATTGGAGTTCTCTGCTCATCACTAATAGAAATTGCAGAGAGAGGTGCTAATGGAGTAGCAACTGGACTGAATCCACTAGCGTCTAATGTCGTTGGGTTAGGTTCATAAAACTCACCTGCTCTTAAGAAATCACCGAAAATGAATAATGATATATTTGTCTTTTCATACGCATTAAAGTAATAATCACCGCTAGCATCTCTTTGAAGTAACCCAAAGACAGTTAACTCAGTAGTTTCGCCTTCATAGAATCCTCTAAAATAACCATATGTAGAAGTAATTACATTGAGATATTCCAGATTGTTCAACTTTGCATTATCTAATTTGATTGGTTTTCCAATAGATCCAATTTCTAAAGCACTTGATTTTTCATAAGAAGTTTCAAAGTTATTAAATGCATTAGCTTGAGTTTGGAATACAGGACTCTTAACAAGTTTAACAGTGGAATAATTTCCACCATTTCCGATAGAAAGACGAGTAGGATAAACCTGAACTCTATTTCTTACTCCATTAATTTGTTCTCTACACTGAAGTCCAATGATATTTCTGGGTCTATCAACAATAATATAAAACTCTCCCGATTGTACTGCAATAGATCTATTTAAATATACTTTATTATTTGCAGTATCGACCCAAGTAATTTTAACACCAGGTTCTCTAGTTGGAGTAACAACAGTAGCATTCATATAGTATGTATAGTCAGTTACAGAAAGTTGAGTATTATTAGTAAATCCAGCACCAGAAAGGACTAAATGTGGATTTAAATCAATTACATTTCCTGTAGTTGAATCTCCATTGCCTTTGTTTTGTTGATTACTTAAAGTAAACCATAACTTGTTACCATAGATGTCAGATGTTGTTGGTGTTGAGTAGTTAAATAAACGAACTGTGCCACGGTCGCCTCCATCAATATAGTATGAAGCACCATACTTAACCAGATATTCAGAATAAGAACTAGAATTAGCAATATAATTTAACTGTCTGCGAGCATTTACATATCCATATGAGAATTGACTTCCACCAGCATAAACATAATATGTAATTGGAAGTGTTGGGTTACCTAAAGATGCAACCTTCAACTGGTTCGATGCCCTGAGGTGGTGAACACGTACCCAACGTGCTTCACCTGAGTCCAGAGGAACATATGCAAGGAATAGAGCACCAACAGCGCCGTACCATGAGAACTCAATCTTATACATGGTTACGTTCTCTGGATTAAGATTCCAGTTAGACGTTCTTGTTAACGTACCATCTGTTGCTGGATCTGTTACTCTCTCACCTGGGAAATTATTTGTACTATTTGAGTAAACAACGTCAGAGTACAAAACATCTCTGTCACTTTGACCATCTATTTTTTCCCCAGAAAATCTGGAGCGAGGAACTCTATATTCATACACTGTCCAATAATCTTGCTTAACATGATTATATACCCAATCCTTCAGAAGATTTTTATTGACGAAATCAATACCCGCTTTCACTGTGGCAGCACCTTCAATAGTGGTTGTCTTAACATCAGTACTAATGTAACCTAAGATTGATCCTTCATCTTCACCATAAACATACTTGTATGGGAAGCAACCATAAGGATTTAATGAATCAATTGTATCTGGATCAGTATCATTTGGTTTTCCATTATACTTATTATTTTCAGTATTAGGAAGAATAAATGGTGCTGGAGTTACAATGTAAGGTACAGGAGCAGTTTCAGGTTCAACGCTATTTGGTTTTGCTGCTACAAATACGTGAGCAGTGGTGTTACTTGACCCTACTTGAGTGTTAGGATCTCCACTCAATACATTTACGTCAAATGTATTTGTAGTTACATTAAAGATTTCAATAAATTGCCCAGATACTGGATCAGAGTCAGGATATCCTGGTTCTGCAGTATCACTAATTGGTCTTGGGTATGAGTGATAAGTTGCATTTCCATCTAAAGCACAAGTAAATGTAAAGGAATAATCCTCAAGAAGAACTTTATCACCATTACTCAATCCATGATTATTAATTGTAATGGTCATTTCACCAGTAGTTGGAGTATATACTGCATTAGTTGGAGTTAACTTATAGTTATACGTACCAAAATTAATTGGTACAATTTCTGACGCTGGGAATACAGATGGACTATCGCCATTTGTTGGGGACTTAGTAAGTTTAATCTTTGGTCCATTAACACTATTAACGAAGTAGATACCACCGTCAACAACATTGTCTAAATCTTGATCACTATTATAAACATAGATTGAAGATCCAGGTCTTAGTCCCTGTACTACAACTCTACCACCACTTACATATTGGTGAGTAATAGTAGAAGTAAACAGTTTAAAGGAGAATTTGTTACTGCTTACATCAAAGATTGAGAAGGTATCTTCATCATCCTTAGCAGGATAGGTCTTCGGACCATAAGAACAAAGGGTGTTAATATCAGATAACTGAATTCTCTGACCTACACTAAATGAATTATTAGGAAGGTTGATGGTAACATATCCAGTTGAAGTATCATAACTGAATCCTGCTACTGTAATTCCATTTGTGTCTGCGGATACAAATGTATGTGCAGATCTACCATCATTGGTAATTGATGGAATAGTTTCAAGAACAGTTACTTCAAATTCATTGGGGTCAATAACAGTTACAGGAAGATATCTTCCACTTGCTGGGTCAGTTGCTCGTGGATATGCGTGAGTAGTAGCGTTATTATCTGCTGCACAAGTAAAGACGATCGACAAATCATCAAATTTGACTGCATCCCCAGTAATCAATCCATGATTACCTGTGGTGATTACTTTAAGAACACCTGTATTTGGATAATATTCGGTGCCAGTAGTAGCAGTTAATTTAGATGTGCTTTCAATATTATCAGTATTGCTATATGATGGAGTTACTTGAGTAATAGTTCCTCCCGTATTATACGTATTTGTAGTTTCATTCAATCTAGAAACTGCTGGTTTACCAACACCAACTTCAAGTTCTACTGCAGAAATTACTCTTCTAACAATAAAGATATCTGGATCATCTGATTGAGGGAATGTAATTCCACCATTTAATCCGACGCTATCTAAACGTACATAATCTCCTTCTTCAAAAGAGTGTGAAACAGTAGTGGTTACTTTTGCAACACCAGTGTCATTGGTATATTCGAAGTTTTGAATATTAAAATTAGTTCCAACATCTGTAATACCTACTGCCTTTACCGTACCCCCAGATTGATATACCTGATTAAATTTATTATTCTCCTGAGATTCCCCGATAAAGATTCTAATACTATTAGTGCTCTTTTGATCAACTCTAAAGATCTTTTGAGCATACTTATTTGGATATAACTTTGCACCTGTATTACAAGAAACCAGCATGTCTCTGACAGTTGCAGAGTCACCTTCTTTGAGTCCATGGTCACCTTTTGTAGTGACAGTTGCCAGACCAGTTACATTATTATATGTGAAATTAGAAATTGGAATTTCTTCTGGATCTAGAATCATATCAGTTCCAGAAACTGAAGAGATCTTAATCTCTTTCTTTTCTTTCAGAAGAGATACATCAAAAAGACCTGCATGAACATGCAAAAGACCATCTCTCAAAATAACAGCATCACCTTTATATCCCTGACCAGGGACTTCCATATTGCCATAATCTTCAAACTGTTTTACCCCAAATTGTCTTGGATTAGTTTCTGATGCAGCACCTTCTGAATAGAAAAATGTCTGTGATTTTTGCTGTACTTGAGATTGAGTTCTTCTAACTACACAGAAATTATCTCCACGACCTTCATTAATACTTTCAAAGTAATAACCATCAAACTTGTCAAATACTCCATACTTCTTAACCGCTGGGTTACGTACTTGAGATAATGAAGTAGAAAGTAAATAATCTTGCCCATTTACTCCAGATGGGTAATCTGCAACGCCTTCGTGTACTGTATATGGAGCACGACCAAACTTAACACCAAATGTACCTGCCGATACACGACCAGGTTGGTATCTAAAGAAACGTTTTGAAGTGAGAATAGAATATTCGTTTACGGGTGCTTCAATGTGAGCACCTGCTTCAGAAGGAACGTGATTAAGTCCCCAATCCTGCTGACCAGGAATATCTTTATATTCAAACCTATCAGAGGGAAGAAAAGTTCTTAACTGTTCTGGATATGCCGTCCATTCGCTTGGGTTAACATCATAAGTGTTAACGTCTGCAAAGATACCCAAAGCAACTTCTGATCTAGGAATACCCAGAAGAGATAAAGCGACTTCCGATTGTTGCTTATTCTGTTCCTCAACAGGGATTGCTTCCTGGTCGCTAGCGATAACAACTGGAATAGATTTCTCTGCTGACTGCTGACCAGTGGGAACTGGTGCGGTTCTGCCGACAACTACGACGGCAGAATTATTGTTAATGTTAGTATTCTCAGGCATTTAAACTACTCCGATGATACCTTTTGCTAGGGTAAATGAACGTTTCTTCTTTATATATCCTCTGGCGTTTTGGTCTATAATATTTGCCAATGCACTTGATCCGCCAAGACCGCCGTTGATTGCATCATGATAATCATTAAATGTAGCATATCCTGCAAATCCAGGTGGATAAACAAGATCCAATACGAAAGATTGATCTTCAAATCTAACCGCAGATATAATCAACTCACTAGGTAAACTATATCCAGTGCTTGGATTATGTTCCAAAATTTCTACTCTATTTTCTTCAACAAAATCAGCACGATTTTCATCAGCAATCTTAATAGTATATATTTGACTTACGTTATCATATCTCACAACACCATCAATAATATAATTATCTGGACCACCAACTGCAATATTTTCAATTCCATTAACAAAGTAAATCAAGTAATCATAATTATTTCCAGAGGTTCCAACTGTTACCCTATATGGGAAATGATAAAGTGCATTATTTGGAGTTAACGGCGCATTAGGATCAGAATCAACAACTTCAATTTGTACTCCTCCATTATTAAGATCATAATCTCTTACATCTAATACGGATATTGGAGTAGTGCTATTAAGAGGTGTATAAGTTATTGGATTTGATCCAATAACTTCATTACCATTAATATCAACACTTACTGTATACACATATGTAGATAGATCTATATTGTTAAGATCTTTAGCAATATTATTCTCAACATAAGTAAATTTAATAGGACCACCAGTTCCAGTTTTAGTTGTTTTATCAACAGTAATATTAATTGAATTAAAATCACTATCATAAATATCACTACTTGGAATCCACTCATCATCTGGACCAAGAATTAAATTATTATTAACATTGGCACTTCTCGAACCATAAATTCTCAATCCCGTACCACAATTTCTAATAATGCATGAGTTAAATGCTACAACTTCAGAAGTAGTAATATCAACTGGTCCAGGATTACTTAAGAATGAACAACCTGTTGCTTTAAGTACAATGGTGTCCGTTGCTTGAAGTGGAGAATCGAAAGTAAAATAAGTAGTTGAATTATCATACACTGATGTATTTTGAAGTGATACTCTAGTAGAACCCTCTGCATATATACCATCCCCAACTGAATTCTTAACATCCAAATTAATAAGAGAACAATTATTAGAATCTGCCATATAAATTAAAGCATTAGATTCTGGTCTGGTACTATCACCCAATCTCATATTGCAGTTATAGTTGCCATCAACAGAAAAATTACTTAAAGTAATATCATTAATTGGTTGGGAAGAATTTTGAGAATAAGTTGGATTATCAATAAATCCATCACCATCATCATCTTTATTGAATGTTCCATATCTACCAGTCCCCCATGGATTTCTCAACCATAAAGCAGCATAATTTCTACTATATTCAGGATTAGTAGTTCCCGAATATGAAGTATCGAAAAACTGTTTTCTAATGATTGTTGCTTTACCAGAACCATTGAGTGAGAAGTTGTCTGGAATAATTAATTTTTTAACATTATAAACTCCACCAGTTAAGAAGAGTGAATAATATTTTTTATCAATAACACTCTGAATTGCTTTCTCTAAAGCTTCAGTATCATCATGGCAAATTTGAATGTATGCATTTACTCCAATTGGAAGAGCATTAAAATCAGTATTATCATATGCAGAATTTTCCGCTGTTGGATTAGTAATTGTTAGTACATTATTTTCTTTATCTACATCATACACCTTACGTTCTGACCATCCTGCATAAGGACCATAGTTAGCAATAGTTGTAAGAGTTGTATCACTTACATCATTTTCATTTAAACGAACAGAGCATGGAATACTTTTAACTATCTGATAATTTTTATTATATGAACCATCAGTATTATAATCTCCCCAAGTTGTACGATTAAATGGACCATAATCATTATAAGTAAAGAGAGATGTCGTTGCAGAACCAATATCTCTCGATCCAATAATTGCAATAAGATTCAATCTCTTATCATGATCATTTAATGTGGTGCCATTTCTATCTTTTACAATAGTAATGGTACTCTTAAATCTATACAACAGAATACCATGACTAGAATCAGGTCTTCTAATACTAATACTATTATATCTTTGATCATTAAATGTATCTAATTCATAATTAAGAATATAGTCAGTAGAACCTAAACTATGTTTTAACTTTTTAAGGGATGAAACTACGCCAGTTCTAAAGTTAATTAATGCAGCATAATAAGTATATCTAACTCCTCCACCAGTACCACCCTGAGCACTATTAATACTAGATGAATTATCAATACTAAGTGCCCAAGCTGAATATATTGTATCGGTCGTGGTATCCTTATTGTATTGTTGAATGTTAGTCGTATTAATTCCAAATACTTTTACATCTTGCCCTGTAAAGAAAGTTTCTGCTGGAACACCAATTGTTAATCTTCCATTATTAGTTCCCCAAGCTGAAATATTATATAGAGTGCCATCACCAGAAACATTAAAGGAAGCAAGATTATTAACGTCTCCAGTATTTAAAGAAAAATATTCTAAACCAGTTCCTGCTGAATTGACTCTAAGTAATTGTTCTGGGAATCCAATATTAGTGGTTCCAGTTCCACCTTTTGAAACAGGAATGACTGGAAGATCATTTGTAGTGATGTTAGAATAGCTAGTGGCACGAATTGTACCAGAAACATCCAGAGTTGCTTGTGGATTAGATGTATTAATGCCAACTCTATTTTCATTATTAGTGTATGGATTGCCAAAATTATCCTTGGATCTTACGTTGAGAACAGTATCAGTATCAACAACAAATTCTAACCTCTCGGTTGAACCACCGAGAACAATTGATTTGTTATTTGTATTGTACTTTAATAAATCAGTATAATTTGTTCCCTCACCTCTAATTCTAAGATTACGATTATTAAATCTAATACTTTCTGCTGGTATAGCACTCAGTTGAAGTGATCCATCAACAACAATATTTAATGATGGATTTGTACCACCAACTCGGTATAGACCTGTTGTAGCATCATCATCATAAGTTAAACTTGGAGTTTCTAAGGATCCATCATCTAATTTAATTGTAGGAGCAGTAATACTAAAACCAGTTCCTACAGAAATATTACCCTGGGTTAATGTAATACTTCCACTAGATACTTGAAGAACAGTATCAAATGCATTCTGTGTATTTAATGTGATTAAATTTGAATTAGCAGTAAAATATGGAGAACCAGAACTGCCAACTTTGATTTTTACATCAGATTCAAATGTGATTGACTGCGTAGCAGTATCAGCGTTAGTCGAGTCGAGATAACTCTTATCGAACTTTTCTTCCTGAATT
>Ga0099848_1001523_pt1 | contig 10842 bp, 11 predicted proteins | sample CB_VirMetaG_3_FD_78179 | JGI IMG/M metagenome (GOLD analysis project Ga0099848, IMG submission 78179) | Freshwater to marine saline gradient viral communities from Chesapeake Bay - CB_1508_1S Viral MetaG | ecosystem: Environmental > Aquatic > Marine > Coastal | place: USA: Chesapeake Bay... | reverse complement strand
GCTAGTATTGTTCACATTCATAGTTTTTGATGAATCAATTCGTATTCCATTATTATTTGTTGGTTTATCTACAAATTGTTTAGATTTTGTCTTTCTAGAAGGCACTGCACTAGATTCTTGTCTATTATTACCAATACCTAATTGTTTTATTGTTCCTCTGTTGACACCACTTTGATTGGTAACTCCGCAAAAGAATCGGGGATGATTGCAATCTGCAACATCTACAGAAATATCACGCAACCCAGATCCTCTAGATTTTCTTTTTAAATCTACGATAGTTTTATCTAATCTCTGTTCATCATTTAGTGCTAAAATATTTAAATCTGGTGTGCCGCGAGATCTACCACTAGATTCTGGCAGATATTCTTCCCTTGGATATTTTCTAGATTCCGATTCATTTGTTAACTGTGCGCCTCTATCATCACCAGTTTTACCCTTTCCATCTGGGTAAGTTTTGTTAGAAAACATATCCACAGGAAATGGTTTTAAATCTTCACGGACATCTCTAAAACCGTCACCATAATTTTCACCATCTTGTACCTCTTCATTCATTCCAGATATGCTTCCAATCACAATTGGAATTTGTGCAGAAGGACCATCTACGAAAAATCCAACAACCCAAGAACCCTCAACCAATCCTATTGGAGAAGTTCCTTTACCACTAAGAGATGCAGAACCAGATGGGTGAATTACTTGAGCCCAAGGAAGTTTTTCGGTTGGAAATTTATTTCTATTTTCTGGGTGGAATCCTAAAATACGAACACGACATCTACCAAGTTCTAGGGGATCCATTCGATCTTCCACGACACCAAACCAAAATGTAAATGAATCTTTACCTGTATACATTATTCATCGTCCTCCGAACCAACAGTACGGGTTCCCACATCAGAATCTTTTCTTAGGGATAACACGGTTTTCAGAGAAAACCCAGATGTATTATTTGTTTTACTATTTTCAAGAATGCTTGTCTTTCTAGTAATTAAGAACTTACCAGTTACGAATGGATTTCTACGCCAAGTTTCGGCATTCTTACCAGCAAAATCTGTTTGAGGTCTACCAAAATATACCGTCTGACCTATTTTGATAATAGGATTGCCTGGGAGTTCCAGTTCCAATCCCATTTGATTGATCTGTTGCATCTGAGATCTTCTTTTTAAAATATAATCTTTACCTGAATTTGTAGAAGTAAAAGGAAGTGAAGACAATTCATTGGGATCGTTTTGCCAGTGAGATGCTGTATAATATAAAGGGAATGCATCAGGATTGATTTGAGATAAACTAATAAAATCTGCACCTTTTGAAACTATGGGATAGTCGGTCAAATGTCTTGTCTTTTCGAAATCGTCCCAATAGTTATAAGTTGTTTTCTTATATTTCCTCTTGATTACATCGTATTCCAGCAAAGATGATGAGAACATGCCTTGTACCATATGCTTGATGGGAGAATAATCTTTTATTTGATAGCGGAATGCATTGTATTTGCCTGGACTTCTATCAATCTGTCCAGTACCCAAATAATTTGTACCGAATGGTGTTTCTATCTTGATACCATCATAATCATATGTTCCGATTATAGGTTCACTCTCCATTAGTTTACCTAAACTGACATAATGGTATTTGTGATTTATGTCACCATAAAACACAAAATTTGCATCAGCATTATTCTCTTTAGAAATGCTTCTACTAGCAACAAAATTGATACATTCTATCGGCGTTAGAAGGGGAAAGAAAATAGATTGTCTTTTATTAGTTTCTTCTAAAGTTTCTAATTTTATCTGTAAATTGTTTTCAGCAATTTGCTTTACTATATCTGAAAACTTTCCTTCGAAATACCGATTGATACGAACCAATTCATTTGTAAAAAATATCTGAGATGAAAAATACAATCTATAGTTCATCTTTTGTTTTACAGATAAAATATCATCTGGAGCAAATGGTTCTACTTTGTAGATGTAAAATCCTTGCAGTTCTTGAAAATAATTACCTATTTTTGTAGTGAATGCAAGAGATAACTCTTCACCCTTACCTATCAAACCATCCAATCCCATTTTTGCAATAATATTATTGCTGGGAGTATCCTCAATAAGAAGATACCCCAAAGGATAGGCAGAAAATAAATCTTCTGTTATTTCAATTTTAATGACAGCTTCAGATATATCAATTTTAGTATCTGCATTTGTTAAATATATCGAACCTATCCAATCAAGAGTATTCATATTGTAGTATTTCCTGCATCAATTGTAGCAATCTTATTGATGTTCTTAATCAAAACATTTTCTGCTGCTCTGATGTATTCTGGTTTTAAGACATATATTTGTCTTTTAGAATTATTTAATTTTTCTTCATACTGATGATTAGTTAATGCGTACAATTCGTTTGTACCCGCAATATATGCCTGTAAATACCCCAAATAGGGATCAAGAACAACACCAGATTCTGTTTCGAAATGATGAACTGCATCTTGTCCTTGTTCTACTATTCTGCCTATAGTGCCACTTGAACTTGCGCTGGTTATTTCATCATCCGCTTCAAATGTACCCGTGATAGAAGTAACAGTTATTTTACATAAAGTTCTATCCCAAGAATCCACAATTCCCGTAGCAGAGCCGTTTGTTATAGTTTCACCTTTTACAAAATTATTGGTAAAAGAATCTAAGTTTAAAAACAAACAAACTTTATTGAGATATTTTTCCTCTATCATTTCATAAAAATCATCTTCAGATAGAGGCCAATCAAAATAAGGATTCACTATACCATTAAGGGTGTATATCGCCCATTCATATCTGTCAGAACCATATAAGAAGTAAGCAAGCGATGCTGGAGTATCGCCCGTCTTAATTGTATATCGCATCACATAATCTCTCTGATTAAATGCTGCCATTATAACATTTCTGAATGCAAAAATGTTTCTAACAGGAATGATCTGATTGTCAGATAATACTATAGTAAATGGAATATAGGAAGTTATCATGGGATGATGGGTTGATTATTGGGAGTTTCGGTTACGGTGCTATTAGAAGAATTGGGATTAAATACATTCCATATACCATCGGTTTGTGTAAGCGCATCACTTATTCCTTCACCCAAGAATGTATCTCTAAACTTAATACTATTTCTAAAATCTCTATCTTGGAATGTATCATTTGCATTTTGTTCTGCATCATCCACCAAGATATTTCTGTCGAGCAATCTGCTTTCAAGTAGGGAAATCGAAACAACATATACGATTGAAGAACCATCTTCAAAATGCTGGTATTGATCTTGATTACTGTATTGAACTTGAATATTAGTTATGATGCAGGGTCGTAAACTTCTGAATAAGTTATTTCTATATTTACCAGAAAATTCAAAATACACTTCGCCTGGATAGAGATATAATTGACTCTGACCTCCAACACCAAGTACTGAAAGAGGATATGAATGCTGTTTTAGTTTTTGAATAAATTCTTTAACCAATCTTGCTTCATCTCTGGATTTTACATATAATTCAAAAGTAAATTGGAATTGTCTTGGAGCGGGGGTTGCATAAATGGTTTCCACATTTGGATTCAACCCTACACCCAATCTTGCTCTACCTAGATCGAAAGCATATGCTCCCGCTTCTGCACCTACAGCAGATATAGCATCAAACGCACCACCAACTACTTCTCCTAGTAGGCTTGCATTTGGTGCGGTTACTCTCTTTGCTCTTGAATCTTTATATTTTTTAGAAATGGAATTAGAAAAATTTTCCAATCCAATACCGATTCCTGCTGCTGCTCTGGGAAGAACACCCAACATGAGATTGTCCGTATTGTGATTGTGAGAATCCGTTAATTCTTTAGGCATCGGAAGAATTATAGAATAGAATGCATTTCCCTCTGGACCATCATATGCATTTCTTACATATTCATTAAATTTATCATCAAATTCTTGTCCAGATTCTTCCATATATTTTTTAATTGCTTTTCCGATTTCTGCTGCTTTTTGGCCACCTTCTTGAGCGGTTTTGCCTAAATCAGAAGCCTGTTGTCCTAAATTTACAGCAGCAGCAGCATCTTGTCCTATTCCATCTTGTAAGGATTCTCCTAATCTACCAGCACCTTCATTGATAAGATTTCCTGCACTTTCTGCTGCATCACCTATTGCCGCTAAAGCAACAGAAACTGCTGGTCGTGGAGGACAAATCAGATATAATCTGAATCCATCGGTTTCGTTGAAAAATGCATACTTGTCTTCTGGATTGGGTGGTCCTTCTACATTCGCACCAACACCAGATGCGGGACGAACCAAATCAATGTCGTAGAATCCATTAGCACCGCCAGTAAGACCAAGCGTGCTTTTGTTTCTTTCTATGATACTGTCAACATCATTTGCAAGATTAATTTGACTCGTAAAACCCAATTCTTCCGCTTCTGCAATGTTTCTTGAGTTATTGACTTCTTGATTATTGATAAATTGTTCAGCAGAGGAGAAATCTGAAATTTCAGATGGAGCCGTTTCCCATCCATTCGGGGAAGATTGTTGTACCCCGCCTGGACCTATATTCCCTAAACTATTATTGTTGCCTGTCTGGGGGGTTCCGTTTGGCAACAATAAAGGTGCGATAGTTTGTATTATGGATCCTATTGGTATAATAGACACGCTAAATATCCTTTGGAGTTTTACTTTATTTATATGGCATCATCGTATAAAGGTAAATATACACCGAAGAATCCAAGCAAATACGCTGGAGATCCTACTAAGATTATTTATAGATCTCTCTGGGAGCGTAAATTTATGGTATTCTGTGATGATAATCCAAATATATTGAGATGGGCGAGTGAAGAGATAGAAATTCCTTATTTGTCACCTATAGATCATGAATATCATCGGTATTATCCAGATTTTATCATTAAAGTAAAAGATAAAACAAAACAGATAAAAACCTACATTGTCGAAATTAAACCAGAAAGACAATGCAGAGAACCAGAAAAAGGTAATAAAAGTAATAAAACTTACTTGACAGAAATGAAACAATGGATGATAAATAATAAAAAGTGGGAAGCAGCAAAAAAGTTTGCTGCAAAACAGCAATGGGAATTTAAAATTCTAACCGAGAAAACACTAAACCTATAATGGCAAGTAAACTAGACCAATTTTATTCAAATGTATTTCAAACTGGTATTGCAAGAGCAAATCGTTTTGAAGTGTTCATTACACCACCCACTGGAGCAGGATATTCTTCTTTGAATTCTTCTGCTCTTTTGCGTCATATGAGTTTTGTTTGCGAATCGGTAGAAATACCATCTCAAACCCTAGCAACAGCAGAATCAAAAATAAACGGTTTGCCAGTAATTCCTGTCCCATATTCTTTCTCTTATAGTAATCAAATAAATTTAACCTTTAAGTTATCTGAAGATTATAGAGAAAGAAATATGCTATTATTGTGGCAAGATCTGGTATATAAACCAGGTCGAGGGTTTTCTTATTACAACGAATATGTTGGAACGATTGTCGTTCGTCCCATGAATACTTCAGAAAAAATAAATCAAGAATTTATTTTTAGAAATTGCTTCCCAACAGCAGTACAGGAGTTGCGCTATGATTGGGGATCCATGAATGAAAACTTAAAACAAGGTGTTACCTTCTCATTCTATTCTATGGAAACTCAAACCACAACAGTTCGTTCCACTAATAGTGCAAATCCAAATAATAATATTTCTCCATCAAACACATCAAACTTAACAAATCTTTTTAGTGGATTTCCTAACTTTGATAACTTTTTAGCATGAAAGATATACTATGAGTTTAACTGATTTAATAACATTACCAGAATACACATGTAAACTTCCAAGTGGTAAAGACATAAAGTATCGTCCATTTGTAGTAAAAGAAGAAAAAATTCTATTAATGGCAAAAGAATCAAAAGAATTGCCACACATATTTGATTGTATTAAAAAAGTAATTAAAAATTGTGTAATAGAACCAAAAACTTTCAATCCCGATTCTTATGCGTATTTTGATATACAACAACTGTTTATTAACCTAAGATGTAAATCTATGGGCGAATCTATTCAGATAAAAATAACAGATCCAGAAACAAATCAGACATTTGAAACAGAATTAGATTTGGAAAAAATCAAAATAATAAATTATCAATCAAAAGCACCAAAAATAAAATTGAACGATAATTTAGCAGTGCAATATAAGTATCCTACATTTTCTGATTTTTTAAAATTAACCAATCAGGCAAATAATTCTATTGATATTGTATTAGAAGTCGCATCTCTTTGTCTTGATAAAATTTTTACTCAGAATAAAGTTGTAAATTGCTCAGAGGTTTCTCAAAAAGAAATCATAGAGTTTTTAAACAATTTACCTAAAAAAGAATTTAACATTTTTTGTGACTTCTTTAGAAATATGCCAAAATTGCAATACAAAGAAGATTTCTTAAATCCAATTACAGGGAAAACTTTTCCTGTGGAGGTGAGCGACTTTTCAAGTTTTTTTATTTTATGATGAGCATGGAATCATTGGAATCCATGTATAAAAATAATTATTGTTTATTGGAAAGTGAAATTTATACCTTATCTGATTTAGAAAATATGCTTCCTTGGGAAAGATACATTTACATCAATCTTTATGTAAAGAGTATGAAAGAAAAAACCGAAAGATTAAAGAGAAGAGCAAAATAAATGGCAAAGAAAAAAACAGATAAAGTACAACAAACAGTTCTTCCCCCAGACGAAAATCCTTCAAAAGAAGATATTTCAGCTGAGATATTTGTATATCTCAAAGAACAATTGCCACTGTTGAATACTTTAACTGAAAAGTTTTCCAGTATGTCAAAAAAGCAGAATGCAAACATTCAAGCAAAAATTACAAATTTAGATAAAAAAGTAAATAATATCCATTCTACTCTAAAGGATGCCAACGAACAAAGAGAAATGGCTGCTAGTTTTGCTGAAGAGCAAATATTAGAAGATAAGAAAGAACAAGCGGTTTTAGAAGAAAAGCGGGCAGCAACCCAAGAAAAACAAAACAGTGTAATTATTACTAAACTAACTGATTTGAATGAAAGTATAGGGAATATAGAATTACCAGATGTTATAGGAAGTCGTGGAGGCGGTGGTCTTCTTGATGCGGGTATTGATTCTCTTGCAAAACTCGCACTTGGTATTTTAAAAAGTCCGTTGTTCCTTGCACCCGCAGTAGCATTAATCGGTTATCATGTTGGAAAATATCTTTCCGAGACATATATTGCACCACAGATTGACAAGGCAGCAACTACTGCCAAAGAAATATCTGGCGTTGAAATGGGAATGATCAGAAAAGATGTAGTCACAGATACTGGAGAAAAGGTATTCTCTAAAGTTTCAGACACAGGTGAGACATCCTTGGTTACAGAAAGTCAAATGCAAAAAGAAATTGAAGCTCTTCCAGAGGATCAAAGAGAAAAAGCAAAAGAACAATATAGTCAGAAAATAGATCAATACGATCCCATTACAGGAATGCGACTTGGTGGTAGATCTAATTATGTTGAGAGTGGAATATCCATTCAGCAAATGAATCAGCAATTGGGTGATCAAGAAAGTTTCAAACTTTATGATGAATTTTTTGCTGCTGTTCTAGATTTTGATAAAGAATTTAGAAAGAAAATGATTGATGTAACAAAGGCCTATAAAATAACGGAAGACGAATCGGGTTGGCAAATTGCTCAATCTCAATATCTTCCAGTATTAGAATCTATGGCCACAGAACAAAATATATTAATCAATAGAATCAACAAAAGTAATTTATCAGAAAGACAAAAAGAAAATTTATTCTCAGTATCTCCTTTGTTCGAAGGAGCAAAAGAAAATAAAGCATCAACGGGTAGTACAGATTATGGTGGAATTGGTGCAGCACCAATTAGTGCTGCTATAAGTGGAATAATGGGTTATGATCAGATGCTCAAGGACATTGATTATACCCTACCTTCAGGAATAACCATTGACATAGAAGATCTCAACGATAACGAAGATCCTATAAAAGTATTCAATGAAATGGTTCCACCAATAAACGAAACCACTCAAAAAGCAATGAGTGGTATACCTCAATTAGAAACTGGAGGTGTAGTTTATCCCAAAACACGCGAAGGTGTTCTTGTAAATATTTCAGAAAATATGAAACCCGAAGCAATTGTTCCTTTGGATCAATATAATAATAAAATAGAGGGAATCAATTTATCCGAAAAAGCAACAGAAGGTGTTCTTGTAAATATTTCAGAAAATATGAAACCCGAAGCAATTGTTCCTTTGGATCAATATAATAATAAAATAGAGGGAATTAATTTATCCGAAAAAGCAACGGAAGTTATTCGTTCTTCTTATTTTGAAGAAAAAGATGCTACGGAATCTCAGACACCAATCGTGATAAACAATATGAATAATGTATCAGGTGGTGGAGGAGGAGTAGAATCCGCTAACTATCAATTCCAAACAGATCTATCGAAGACATTCGACAATGTGTTCGACATGATCCTAGAAAAGAATTACAGAACAGGTATAGTATAAAAAACAACCCCCTTTCGGGGGTTGCTTCTTTGAGAAATCCTTTGTTTAGAAAGGATTGTCGTCCTCTTCTGCGAGCTTCTTGAAGTAATCAAGTGCGCTCTCTTCCTCGTTATCCTCATCGGAATCCGAGTCCATCTTTGGAGGGGACTTCTCCTTGAAAGATGGAGCAGCCTTTGCGCGAGGGAATGAATCCTCATCGTCATCAAAGGACTCTGCGGTCTTTGAGGTGACCTTTGCATCACCATTTAGGACTTCATTTAGACGAGCCTTAAGTTCCTCGTATGTCTTGAAACTTGCAGGATCGTTGAACTCCTTAAGAGCGTGTTGCTTCTTCCAAAGAGCCTCCAACTTTGCGTCATCTCCATCTAGGAGAGCAGATGGAGCTTCAAACTCACTCTTGTCGTAATTAATGTAACCAGCAACCTTGCGAATCTTCAACTTGAAGTTTGCACCTTGCCAGAAATCAAAAACATTTACCGCTTCGTCATCCGCAAATTCGGGTTGGATCTTCTCCATGATCTTATCAAAGATCTTCTTACCGAACTTGTAGAGGAAAATCTTACCTTCGTTTTCGGGGTGCTTTGGATCGGATACAACGAGAATGTTCGCAATATACGACAACTTACGCTTGCGGTCACGGGCAATCTCCTTGTCCTTCTCGTTTCCGCTGTTCCAAAGAACAGTATTCATTTCCGAGACAGGATCCTTCTTTCCGATTGTGGTAAGAGAGTTCTCAATGTACCAACCGCCTGGTCCCTTGAAACCATGAGTAAAGATGCGAACCCAAGGAACATCTTCACCATCAACTGCGGGAAGGAAGCGAATTACTGCGAATCCGTTTCCTGCTTGATCGACTTCAGGCTTCCAAAAGCGATCATCCTTGTACGACTCGCTTCCCTTGTTCAACTTATCAAGTTCTTGAGTAAGACGAGAGATAGTTGATTGCGAGTTTTTCTTCAAATTCTGAAACGACATATATTCTCCTTGTACGAAATGTACGGTGTGTGAACGAAGTGTAGTATAGCATCTGTTCGGATGCGTGTCAAGTATTTATAGGGGAAGACGAGCAGATTTTGGAAGAAGATTGATAGATTCTCCCTCTGCTCTTATTTTTTCAATTATTGGTTTAGATAAATGTTTTGCGACATAGATCGGATCTAAATTCTTCTCTTCGCAAAAAGTAACTATTGCTTGGATGTACCCGTCTTTGTTTTGAGATACTATCTTTTCTATCTCATGGTTTATGTTTAAATCATTAGTTTCTATAATCATATTATGTCCTTCAATATATTGAATATTTTTTCTGAAGATTTTCCATCTCCAAACGGACATGGTTTATTAATTATATAATTATTGTTGATGGTGTCAACTATATTTTTTAAAAATTTTGGATCAGGACATAGTACGCCATGAGTTTCTAAAACTTCTTGTCTCTCTGTGGTTTTTCTGCATATTATAACTCGTTTATTTAAAAATGATCCTTCCTCTTGAAGTCCACCACTATCCGTAATTAAAAACTTACATTTTGCAATCCGTTGTATCATTTCATCATAGGGAAGAGGATCAATAACTTTTACATTTTTTAACATACAAATAGCATCACTGATAGCAGGATTTGGATGTCGGATTAATGTAATGGGTAAATTTAAATTATCTATTTCCGAAAACCACTCTTTTATTATTTTATGATTTTCTCTTCTATGGAGCGTTACTAATATCTCATCTCCGTACTCTGGGGTAATATTGCACAAATTATCCAACACGGTATTACCAACAACATATATTTTATTTGTTATTTGCTCGTTTTGTAAATTTCGTTTTGATAGTTCTGTAGGACACAGATGAATATCTGTTATTCTAGAAATAATTTGCCGATATCCCTCTTCAGGATATGGGTTTTCTAAATCATATGTCCTCAATCCTGCTTCTAAATGTATGATCGGTACTTTATGATTAAATGCAGTAAGTGCAATAGCAAGACAAGTGCAGGTATCGCCCTGTATTAATACTGCTGATATACCAGAAAAATCAACAGAATTCATGACGGATGAAATTATATCATCCAATCTATTTTTATTTGTACTTTGTATAATCAACCTATCATCGTATTTACCATCCGAGATATGTTCATGCTGTCCTGTGAACAGTATTTTATGTGGATATTTTTTAGAATTAAAAAAATCAACTAATGGTTTAATTTTGATCCATTCTGGACGAGTACCGTAACATAGTAAAATCATTTCTTAAACTTCCGTGATGTTTGTCGTACTTTCGCTCCACCTTTGTCTAAGCGATTTTCTGGTTTAATAATTTTTTCTTTTATGTG